>Ga0193738_1000903_pt1 | contig 12920 bp, 11 predicted proteins | sample L2a1metaG_FD_144927 | JGI IMG/M metagenome (GOLD analysis project Ga0193738, IMG submission 144927) | Soil microbial communities from a riparian zone of the East river system, Colorado, United States - L2a1 | ecosystem: Environmental > Terrestrial > Soil > Riparian zone | place: USA: East River...
GTCGGTCAACGCCACGCCCGTGGACCGACGCCCGTGGGTGCCGGTGGGACAGGTCGCGCGATCCCTGGAGGCCGGGCTCGTCGTTACCGTCGACCTCGGGGGAGAGGACCTGCTCACCCGGATGCGGGCCCACCCCGCGTCGGAGTACCTCGTGGTCGATCACGACGGCGACGTGTTCGGCGTGCTGTCGACCGCCGACGTGGACGCTGCCCTGGCCACCACGTAGGGCCTACCCTGCATGCCGTGACCGAGCCGAGCGACCCGCCATCGCGACGGACGGGACCGCTGCGCCCTGGCGACCAGGTGCAGCTCACCGACCCGAAGGGCCGCCACCACACGATCACCCTGGAGGCGGGCCGCGAGTTCCACACCCACCAGGGCTCGTTCGCGCACGACGCGCTCATCGGGCAACCCGAGGGCACGGTCGTCATCTCAACCGGCGGTACGGCATACCTCGCGCTCCGGCCTCTGCTGGCCGACTACGTGCTGTCGATGCCGCGCGGGGCCGCGGTGGTGTACCCGAAGGACGCGGCGCAGATCGTCGCGATGGCCGACGTCTTCCCGGGTGCCCGGGTGCTCGAGGCGGGAGTCGGGTCGGGGGCGCTGACAATGTCTCTGCTGCGTGCCGTCGGCCCGCGCGGGGCCGTGCACTCCTACGAACGCAGAGCCGACTTCGCGGCGATCGCGGCTGCCAACGTCGAGCGCTTCTTCGGTGGCCCGCACCCGGCCTGGCGGCTCACGGTCGGCGACCTGGTCGAGTCGCTCGACGAGCCGGCCCCGGTTGACCGGGCTGTATTGGACATGCTCGCTCCGTGGGAGTGCGTCGGCGCGGTCGGCGGCGCGCTCGCCCCTGGCGGCGTCCTCTGCTGTTACGTGGCCACGACGACCCAGCTCGCCCGAACCGTCGAGACTCTCCGCGAGCACGGCGGCTTCACCGAGCCGATCTCGTGGGAGTCGATGATCCGGACATGGCACGTCGAGGGCCTCGCCGTCCGGCCCGACCACCGCATGATCGGACACACCGGCTTCCTGGTGACCTCGCGACGGCTGGCGCCCGGCGTCGTCGCACCACCTCGACGGCGGCGACCTGCTCCGAGTGCCGAGGCATGAGCCCGGTCTCCAAGACACGCCACCCTCCGCCTCGCGGACAAGGGTCTGGTCAACTCCGCCGCCCCGGGTAGGGTCGTGACAACGAGGACTCCTCCGTGGGAGGTGAGGACAGTGTCGACGCACGACGGCAGCTCCGATCGCCCGCGCTCCGACGCCGAGCGCGTCCCCTCCGACGTGTCCGCGCAGATCTCCTTCCTCGAGCAGGAGGTCTCCGCACTTCGTCGCCGGCTGGCCGACTCCCCGCGTCAGGCGCGACTCCTCGAGGACCGCATCGCCGACACCGAGACCCAGCTCGTCGCGATGACCACCCAGAACGACCGTCTTGCCGCGACACTGCGCGAGGCCCGCGACCAGATCGTCGCTCTCAAGGAGGAGATCGACCGGCTGGCTCAACCGCCGGCCGGCTTCGGCATCTTCCTGTCCCGCTACGAGGACGGCACGGTCGATGTCTTCACCGGTGGGCGCAAACTCCGGGTTGCAGTGAGCCCCGACGTCGAGACCGACGCACTGCGGGCCGGCCAGGAGGTGATGCTCAACGAGGCGCTCAACGTCGTCCGCGCCATGGAGTACGAGCAGGTCGGCGAGGTCGTCATGCTCAAGGAGATGCTTGCCGACGGCGACCGCGCGCTGGTGATCGGCCACACCGACGACGAGCGGGTGGTGCGGATCGCGTCGCCGCTGAAGGACTCCGTCATGCGGGCCGGCGACTCGCTGCTGATGGAGCCGCGGTCCGGCTTCGTCTATGAGCGCATCCCGAAGACCGAGGTCGAGGAGCTCATCCTCGAAGAGGTCCCCGACATCGACTACGCCGACATCGGCGGCCTTTCGCGCCAGATCGACCAGATCCGCGACGCGATCGAGCTGCCGTACCTGCACGCCGACCTGTTCCGCGAGCACGAGCTACGCCCGCCCAAGGGTGTCTTGCTCTACGGCCCGCCCGGCTGCGGAAAGACCCTGATCGCGAAGGCGGTCGCCAACTCCCTCGCCAAGCAGGTGGCCAGCCGCACCGGCAAGTCCGAGGAGAAGTCGTACTTCCTCAACATCAAAGGCCCCGAGCTGCTCAACAAGTACGTCGGCGAGACCGAGCGCCACATCAGGCTGGTCTTCCAGCGGGCGCGGGAGAAGGCCAACGAGGGAACGCCCGTCATCGTCTTCTTTGACGAGATGGACTCGCTGTTCCGCACCCGGGGTTCGGGCGTCTCCTCCGACGTCGAGAACACCATCGTGCCGCAGCTTCTCTCCGAGATCGACGGCGTCGAGAGCCTCGAGAACGTCATCGTGATCGGCGCCTCCAACCGCGAGGACATGATCGATCCGGCCATCCTCCGGCCCGGCCGGCTCGACGTGAAGATCAAGATCGAGCGCCCCGACGCTGAGGCGGCCCGCGACATCTTCAGCAAGTACCTCACCGAGGGCCTCCCGCTGCACGCCGACGACCTCGCTGAGCACGGCGGCTCGCGCGCTACGGCGGTCGACGCGATGATCCAGCGCTCGGTCGAGCGCATGTACACCGAGAGCGAGGACAACCGCTTCCTCGAGGTCACCTACGCCAACGGCGATAAGGAAGTGCTCTACTTCCGCGACTTCAACTCCGGTGCCATGATCCAGAACATCGTCGACCGGGCGAAGAAGATGGCGATCAAGGAGTTCCTCGAGACCGGCATCAAGGGCATCCGGGTGCAGCACCTGTTGACAGCCTGTCTGGACGAGTTCAAGGAGAACGAAGACCTCCCCAACACCACCAACCCGGACGACTGGGCCCGCATCTCGGGCAAGAAGGGCGAGCGGATCGTGTTCATCCGCACGCTCGTGTCGGGCAAGGAGGGCATCGAGGCCGGCCGGTCGATCGACACCGTCGCCAACACCGGCCAGTACCTCTGACCGCTGCCGCCTCAACGGTGGGCTCGCCGGGGCCGCCCGTCCGTACGATCCGTCCCCGAAGGCCGAAGAGGAGCGATGACGGCAGCCGACGGACCCATCCGGTGGGGCATCGTCGCCACCGGGAGGATCGCGCACACCCTCGCCGGTGAGCTTCGGCTCGTCGAGGACGCCCAGATCGTCGCGGTCAGCTCGCGAGCGCGGGAGCGGGCCGTGAGGTTCGCCGACGAGTTCGAGGTCGAGCGGGCGTACGGGTCCGTCGACGACCTGCTCGCCGACGGTGACGTCGATGTCGTCTACGTGGCCACGCCGCACGCTCAGCATGCCGAGATCGTGGACCGGGCCCTGGATGCGCGGAAGGCCGTGCTGTGCGAGAAGGCGTTCACGACCTCGCTGGCCGACGCCGAACGCCTGGCGCAGAAGGCCCGTGACCTCGGCGTCTTCTGCATGGAGGCGATGTGGATGCGGTTCGTCCCGCTGATCGTCAAGGCCCGAAGGATCGTCGCCTCGGGCGGTATCGGTGAGGTGCGGAGCATCGGCGCCGACCTGGGCTTCCGCGCGGAGCAGGGTTCGGACCACCGGCTGTGGAACCCCGTGCTGGGCGGTGGCGCACTGCTCGACGTCGGCATTTACCCGGTGTCGTTCGCGCAGATGCTGCTCGGCTCGCCGGACACCGTCGCGGTGCACGGCTCGTTGAGCGCCGACGGTGTCGACGCCGAGGCCGGCTTGCTGCTGGGGTGGGACGGCGGCGCCCACGCGCTGATCGACACGTCCCTGGTTGCCTACCTGGCCGGTGCCGCCAGCGTCGTAGGTACGCACGGCCGGCTGGACGTCCTGCCACTGCTCTACCGCCCGCCCCGTCTTGTGCACACAGGGTCCGCCGGCGAGGTGAAGGAGTACGAGCAGCAGCCCGAGGGCCTCGGCTACATGCCGATGCTCCGAGAGGTGCAGCGGTGCGTGCGCGAAGGTCGCACCGAGAGCGACGAGATGCCGCTGGCCGACACGGTCGCCGTCATGCGAATCCTCGACCGTGCGCTCCACGGGCTGGGTGTGAGCTACCCGGAGCCGGAACCGGTCGACCCCGGCGGATCGTCGGCTGTCCCGAGATAGCCGAGCACGGCACGGACGAAGCGGCCGAGGTCACGTGTGCCGTCGGCGGCCGGTCGGGCACACGCCGTAGGCTCCTTGCATGAGCGCCCGCCGCGTCGTCGGTATCGAGACCGAGTACGGCATCGCCGTGCCGGGCAACCCGGCCGCGAACTCGATGCTGACCTCGTCGCAGGTGGTCAACGCGTACGCCGCAGCGACCGCCCGGGCCCGGCGCGCCCGGTGGGACTTCGAGGAGGAGAGCCCGCTGCGCGACGCGCGCGGCTTCGAGCTCTCCCGCGACGGCGCCGATCCGAGCCAGCTCACCGACGAGGAGGTGGGGCTCGCCAACGTCATCCTCACCAACGGTGCCCGGCTCTACGTCGACCACGCCCACCCGGAGTACTCGTCCCCGGAGGTCACCTCTCCCCTCGATGCCGTCCGATGGGACAAGGCAGGTGAGCTGGTCATGGCCGAGGCGTCCCGGCTGGCCGCGCTCGCGCCCGGGTCGTCGCCCATCCAGCTCTACAAGAACAACGTCGACAACAAGGGCGCCTCGTACGGCTGCCACGAGAACTACCTGATGAGCCGGCAGACGCCGTTCGCCGACATCGTCCGACACCTGACCCCGTTCTTCGTGTCGCGCCAGGTGGTGTGCGGTGCCGGCCGCGTCGGGCTCGGTCAGGACGGCAACCGGCACGGCTTCCAGCTCTCCCAGCGAGCCGACTACTTCGAGGTCGAGGTGGGCCTCGAGACCACGCTCAAGCGGCCGATCATCAACACCCGCGACGAGCCCCACGCCGACCCCGAGCGCTACCGGCGCCTGCACGTCATCATCGGCGACGCCAACCTCTCGGAGGTGTCCACCTACCTCAAGCTGGGCACCACCTCGCTGGTCCTGTCCATGATCGAAGAGGGCTTCCTCGCGGTCGATCTGTCGGTCGAGCGTCCGGTCACGTCCTTGCACGAGGTGTCCCATGACGTGTCGTTGCGTCACCTGCTCACCCTCAAGGACGGCCGCAGGCTCACGGCGGTCCAGTTGCAGATGGAGTACGCCGAGCAGGCGCGCAAGTTCGTCGAGAACCGCTATGGCGCCGATGTCGACGCCACCACGGCCGACGTGCTGGAGCGGTGGGAGTCGGTGCTCACCCGCCTCGAGGGTGACCCGATGTCGCTGTCGGGCGAGCTCGACTGGGTGGCCAAGCTCGGACTGCTGGAGTCCTATCGCGACCGTGACGGCCTCGACTGGTCGCATCCGAAGCTCCACCTGGTCGACCTGCAGTATTCCGACGTCCGGCCGGCGCGTGGCCTCTACCACCGCCTGCTGTCCATGGGCCGCATGCAACGGCTGATCGACGACGGCGAAGTCGCCAACGCCGTCCACGAGCCGCCCGAGGACACCCGCGCCTACTTCCGTGGTCGCTGCCTGGCGAAGTACGCGCCTCACGTGGCCGCCGCGTCCTGGGACTCGGTCATCTTCGACCTGCCGGGTCGCGACGCACTGCAGCGGGTGCCCACGCTGGAGCCGCTTCGGGGCACGAAGGCCCACGTCGGCGACCTGCTCGACCGCTGCCGCACCGCCGAGGAGCTCGTCCACGCGCTGTCTGGTGGGTAACAGGTCGGAGACGTTGCGCTTTCGGCGTACCGACGGGCACCGTCGGATGCCGCCGAGCGTCACTCCTGCTAGGTAGGGTCAGAGCAGGACGATGCAATTCCCGGAGGTGGCCATGGCACGCGACGCAGGCGGGCAGCAACACAAGCAACCCCGCCGGTCGGAGGACGTCGAAGCGAACGAGTCGGCCGAGGCCTCCGAGGAGCTCAAGGAGCGGCAGGACAAGCTCGCCGACGACGTCGACGCGATCCTCGACGAGATCGACGAGGTGCTGGAGGAGAACGCGGAAGACTTTGTCCGAGGGTTCGTCCAGAAGGGCGGGGAATAGTCTTTATGTCCTTTTCTGGCGAGGCAGTGGGAGGGCTGCCCCGTGCCTTCTTGACACCCGGTACGTCGTCGTTCACCGAGTTCCTGGGCCAGCAGGCTCCTGACCTGCTGCCCGGGCGGCGGGCGCTGCCCGGCTCCGAGCTGTCCGACCGGGTGCCCCACGGCACCACGATCGTCGCCACCACCTACCCCGACGGCGTCGTCATGGCCGGGGACCGCCGGTCGACCATGGGCAACATCATCGCCCAGCGCGACGTCGAGAAGGTCTTCCCAGCCGACGAGTTCTCGTGCATCGGCATCGCCGGCGCCGCGGGCATGGCCGTCGAGCTGGTGCGGCTGTTCCAGCTCGAGCTCGAGCACTACGAGAAGATCGAGGGCATTGTCCTGTCCCTCGACGGCAAGGCCAACCGGCTGTCCCACATGATCCGGGGCAACCTCGCCGTGGCCATGCAGGGGCTGGCCGTCCTGCCGCTGTTTGCCGGCTTCGACCTCGAACGGGGTGCAGGCCGCATCTTCTCCTACGACATCACCGGGGGCCGCTCGGAGGAGCACACCTTCTACTCGGTCGGGTCGGGTTCGTTGTTCGCCCGCGGCGCGCTGAAGAAGCTGTACCGCGACGACCTCAGCCAGCCCGAGGCCGCGACGGTCTGCATCCAGTCCCTCTACGACGCTGCCGACGACGACTCCGCCACCGGCGGGCCCGACCTGCCCCGGAAGATCTTCCCCGTGGTCGCACTCGTCGACGGGCACGGCTACCGACGCCTCACCGAGGACGACGTGGCCGAGATCGTCGAGTCCGTCGTCGATGCGCGACAGGAACGCCCCGACGGCCCCCACGCCCCGCTGCACTGACCTCCCGAGAGGACGCCACCGGTGTCGATGCCGTACGGATACGTCTCGCCCGAGCAGCTGATGAAAGACCGCGCCGACTACGCCCGTAAGGGCATCGCGCGCGGCCGCTCGGTGGTCGTCATCCAGTATCCGGGCGGCATCCTGTTCGCGGCAGAGACGCCGTCGCGCTCACTGCACAAGATCAGCGAGATCTACGACCGGATCGCGTTCGCCGCGGTGGGCAAGTACAACGAGTTCGAGAACCTGCGGGTGGCCGGGGTGCGGATGGCCGACCTGCGCGGCTACTCCTTCGACCGCGCCGACGTCACGGGTCGCGGCCTGGCCAACGTCTACGCCCAGACCCTCGGCACGATCTTCACCCAGGAGCCGAAGCCGTACGAGGTGGAGATCGTCGTGGCCGAGGTCGGCCGTACCGCGGCCGACGACGAGATCTACCGCCTCACCTACGACGGTTCGGTCGCGCAGGAGAACGGGTTCGCGGTCATGGGCGGCTCGGCCGAGCAGATTTACCGGCACGTCGCCGACAACTACACCGACGACATGAGCCTGCCGGCGGCGCTGCGGCTGGCCGTCGACGCCCTCGGTCGCGACAACGGCGGCAGCGAACCGCGCACGCTGACGGCCGAGTCGCTCGAGGTCGCGATCCTCGACCGCGACCGGCCGCGACGGCGGTTCCGGCGCATCAACCCGCCCGAGCTCGACGACCTGCTCGCCGTGCCCGGCGACGCCGAGCCGAGCACGTAGTCTGACCGGATGGACCGCCGCATCTTCGGCCTCGAGAACGAGTACGGCGTCACGTGCACGTTCCGCGGCCAGCGGCGGCTCTCACCGGACGAGGTCGCCCGCTACCTGTTTCGGCGGGTCGTCACCTGGGGCCGCAGTAGCAACGTCTTCCTGTCCAACGGAGCCCGGCTCTACCTCGATGTCGGCCGCCATCCCGAGTCCGCCACGCCCGAGTGCGACTCGATCACCGACCTGGTCACGCACGACAAAGCGGGGGAGCGGGTGCTGGAGGGGCTGCTGGTCGACGCCGAGAAGCGGCTGCGCGAAGAGGGTATCGCCGGCGACGTCTACCTGTTCAAGAACAACACCGACTCCGCCGGCAACTCCTACGGCTGCCACGAGAACTACCTGGTCGGCCGGCACGGCGAGTTCTCGCGGCTCGCCGATGTCCTCATCCCGTTCCTCGTGACCCGTCAGATCATCTGCGGTGCAGGCAAGGTCCTGCAGACACCGCGGGGTGCGGTCTACGCGGTCAGCCAGCGCGCCGAGCACATCTGGGAGGGCGTGTCCAGCGCGACGACGCGCAGCCGGCCGATCATCAACACCCGAGACGAACCCCATGCCGACGCCGAGCGGTACCGACGGCTGCACGTGATCGTCGGCGACTCCAACATGAACGAGTCATCGACCCTGCTCAAGGTCGGCACGACCGACCTCGTCCTGCGGATGATCGAGGCCGGTGCCAACGTCCGCGATCTCGGCCTGGAGAACCCGATCCGGGCCATCCGCGAGATCAGCCACGACGTCACCGGACGTCGGAAGGTGCGTCTGGCCAACGGGCGCGAAGCCTCGGCGTTGGAGATCCAGGACGAGTACTTCACCAAGGCCCGCGACTTCGTCGACCGCCGCGACCTGGCCACACCGGCCGTTCAGCGGGTGCTCGAGTTGTGGGAGCGGACTCTCAAAGCGGTCGACTCCGGCGATCTCGCTCTGGTCGAGCGCGAGATCGACTGGGTGACCAAGTACCGCCTGATCGAGCGCTACCGCGACCGGCACGGCCTCTCGCTGACCCACCCGCGCATCGCCCAGCTCGACCTCGCCTACCACGACATCCACCGCGGCCGCGGCCTCTACTACCTGCTCGAACGCCGCGGGGCGGTCACCCGCGCGTGCCGCGATGTCGAGATCTTCGAGGCGAAGTCGGTGCCGCCCCAGACCACCCGGGCACGGCTGCGCGGCGAGTTCATCAAGCGCGCCCAGGAGCGGCGCCGCGACTTCACCGTCGACTGGGTTCACCTCAAGCTCAACGACCAGGCACAGCGCACGGTGCTCTGCAAGGACCCGTTCCGCGCCGTCGATGAGCGGGTCGAGAAGCTCATCGCGAGCATGTAGGGGTCCTTCTTCGGCGTCTCTCAGGAACCAGGGTTAGGGTGGAGCCTTCTCTGGCCCGTCGACGGCGCCACATCCACGACCTCGAAGGACGCCTCACCGTGCGTAGAACACCGGCCCTGGCCGCCCTGCTCCTGGCCACGTCGCTGACGCTGGTCGCCTGCGGCTCGGAAGGATCCGGCGATTCCGACGACGACGTGGTCTCGACCGAGAGCGGCATCGGGGTCTCCGGGGAGTTCGGCGACAAACCCGAACTCGACCTGCCTGAGGGCGACCCGTCCGCCGATCTGGTGGTCGAGGTGCTCTCCGAGGGCGACGGGGACGAGGTCCAGGCCGGCGACTACCTCATCGCCAACTACCTCGGGCAGACCTGGGAGCCGGCCGAGGGTGGCGAGGCGAACATCTTCGACAACTCCTACGACCGCGGCGAGCCGGCCGGATTCTCGATCGGCAATGGCGCGGTCATCCCGGGCTGGGACGAGGGCCTGGTCGGGAAGACGACCGGTTCCCGGGTGCTGCTCAGCATCCCACCGGACCAGGCCTACGCCGACTCGCCGCCGGAGGGCTCGACCATCGAGGCCGGCGCCACGCTCGTGTTCGTCGTCGACATCGTCGAAACGTTCGGCGAGGATGCGGGCATCTCGGGTGCGCCGGTGGCCGAGCTACCGGCCGACATGCCGACGGTCTCGGGCGAGGGCGCAGACGCCCCGACGGTCGAGTTCCCGGACACGGCGACACCGGTGCAGGCCTCCAGCGCCGACGTCGTGATCGAGGGCGACGGCGGCGACCTCGGCGAAAGACTGGTGGTCAAGGTCGTCCAGGCGTCGTACACGACAAAGGAGACCCAGTTCTCGTCCTGGGACGAGGGCGCCGGTCCGATCACCATGACACCGGACCAGCTGCCGGGCCTGACCGAAGCGCTGGACGGTCACAAGGTGGGCACACGGGCCGTCGTCCGGATCGCCGCGGCCGACAACGTCACCGAGGAATCGCCCGACGGCGAGCCGATCCTCATCGTGGTCGACGTCATCGGATCCCTCTAGGAGCTGATAAGGGTGCCCGCGTGCCGGCCGGCGGCGGCCGCGGCGAGGAAGTAGGCGGGGTCGTCGTCGAGGCCGCGGCCCATGGTCGACAACGCGAGCGGCACCTGGCGGAGCGCATCCATCAGCCCGTCCACTGGGACGGTGACGAGCCGGTGGTGTGAAAGCGCGTCGAGCTGGGACCGGATCAACTCGTCGAGGTCGTCGTGGAGTTCGGGGACGACGACGTCGGCCGACACCAGCGCGACCCGTCCGTACGCGGTGAGGCTGTGGTGGGAGATCCCGCGGTGCCGCTCTCGTGGATCGGCTCCGCTGATCCGCAGTGACGCGACACACCGACCGCCGAGGATCACCGTGGCGTTGACGGCCTCGCCGCAGGCGACGCCGGAGAAACCCCACCGGGTGCCGCTGCCGAGGTTGCCTGGTCCCTGTGCGACGACGGCGATGTCCGCACCGAGGACGTGGCGGGCGGCGAGCAGGCCCGTGTGCAGCGTCACGGCCTCCGCGTCGCCTCCGTAGGCCTGACCGACGGTCACCACGCCGGCCAACCAGTCGGCCTCGCGGAGGCCGGCTACCGTCCGGCTGTACCAGGCCGGCAACGCCCCGCCGTCGGTCATCACGTAGGCGGCGCTGACGGCGGGGACTGTGTGCCGCAGACCCGCGACCACTGCCGGCAGGGCGGAGTGCAGGTCGGCGATGACAACCGGCATCCCTTCGAGGTCGTCGGCGTCGCGGAGCAGGTCGTGCGCGGGTGAGTCCTGCTCGTCGACGCCGAGCACCATCGTCTGGAGCGGCGTGTAGCGCGACTTCACCAGGTGCCCTGGGCCGGGCGGCGGGTCGGCCGGCAGTCGGTCCGGCACGGCCACCACCATCGCGTAGCCTCCGGTACCGAGGCCCATCGACAATGCGGTCGTGTTGAGCAGGACACGGTCCCCGACCCGCGGGCGTCCGACCACCTGGTCGTAGGCCAGTGCCCGGACGTCGCCGTCGCCGTCGACCTGCACCGACAGCTCGACGGCACCCTGCCAGGAGCGGCCCAACGACCGGACCACGCCCGACCGCCAGCGGATCATTGGACGAGGCTAGCCACCGGGTAGCCTCGCGATGTCAGAAGGGGGCGCCGTGCCGACCCAGGCCAAGAGCGAGCGGCTGATGAACCTGGTCATCTGCCTGCTCGTCTCGCGCACGTTCGTCCCGAAGACGCGGATCCGCCAGGTCGTCGGGGGGTACGGGGATCAGAGCGACGAGGCGTTCGAACGCATGTTCGAACGCGACAAGGAAGACCTCCGTGAGCTCGGCATCCCGATCGAGACCGGATCCAACGACCCGTCCGGCGACGAGGAGCCCGGATACAGCATCCGGCGTCAGGACTTCGAGCTGCCGGAGATCCGCCTCGAGCCCGACGAGGCAGCGGTCTTGGGGCTGGCCGCCCGCGTATGGCAGCACGCAAGCCTCGCCGAGGCCACCAGCCGCGCCGTCCTGAAACTTCGTGCCGCCGGGGTCGACACCGACACCGGAGCACTGGCCGCGGTCGAGCCGCGCGTCGCCGTCGAGGAGCCGGCCTTCTGGCCGCTGTGGGAGGCCATGCGCGACCGCAGGCCGGTCACCTTCCACCACCGGAAGGCGGCCGGCGACCCCCCCGCGCTGCGGCACCTGCAGCCGTGGAGCGTTCAGTCGTGGCACGGGCGCTGGTACGTCGTGGGGTACGACGTCGACCGCGAGGCACCGCGGCTGTTCCGCCTGTCGCGCGTCGTCGGCGGGGTCGAGCCCGCGGGCGAACCGGGCTCGTACGCCGTACCACCACCTGCTGAGATCCGCGCGGCTGCCGGCGCGCTGGCTCCGCCCCGGCAGCGGAACCTGGCCAGGGTGCGCGTCCGCCGGGGCAGCGGGTACGGCCTGCGGCGGCGTGCGGTCGCAACACAGCAGGGGGCGGGGTGGGACCTGCTGACGGTCCCGTACGCCGACGACAGCGTTTTGGCCGACGAGGTGGCCGGGTACGGCGCCGACGTGGTCCTGCTCGAGCCCGACGACGTCCGAGAACGCGTCATGATGCGCCTGCGGGCGGTGGTGGGGGAGCCCGTGTGACCAGACGACCGAGTGGAGCGCAGGAGCAGGTGTCGCGGCTGCTGTCGCTGCTGCCGTACCTGCTCTCACACCCGAACGCCCGGGTGGCGGATGTCGCCCGCCTGTTCGGCGTCGCCGAGCAGCAGATCCTGCGCGACCTCAACGTCCTGTGGTTCTCCGGGCTGCCCGGCCTGGCCATGGGCGACTACATCGAGGTCGACATGGAGGCTGCCGAGGGCGAGGGCGTGATCAACGTCTCCAACGCCGACTACCTGGCCCGGCCGCTCCGCCTCGGCACCGACGAGGCGCTGGCGTTGGTCGTCGCGTTGCGGACTCTCGCCGCCATGCCCGGCACCTATGACCGCAGCGCGGTCGACCGCGCGGTCACGAAGCTCGAGTGCGCCGCAGGCGCCGCTGCGGAGCGGGCCGCCGCCGTCCGGGTCGAGGTCGACGGTGACGCCGTCGCCGACGTGGCGTCGACGGTCCGCCGGGCCCTCGACGAGAAGCGGCGCCTGCACCTGTCGTACTGGGTTCCGGGGAGGGACGAGACAACCGAACGCGACGTCGACCCGATGCGCCTCGCCCTTGCCGACGGGCGGCTCTACCTCGAGGGCTGGTGCCGCCGGGCGGAGTCGGTCCGGTTGTTCAGGCTCGACCGGGTCGCGGGTATCGCGTTGCTCGATCTGCCGGCCGAGGTACCGCCTCAGGCACGCTCGCGCGACCTGGGCGCCGGCATCTTCCAACCGTCACCGGACGACCTGTTGGTCATGCTCGTCCTCGAGCCGGCCGGTCGCTGGGTTGCCGACTACTACCCCTGCGAAACCGTCGACGAGATCGGC
>Ga0193738_1000906_pt1 | contig 12897 bp, 14 predicted proteins | sample L2a1metaG_FD_144927 | JGI IMG/M metagenome (GOLD analysis project Ga0193738, IMG submission 144927) | Soil microbial communities from a riparian zone of the East river system, Colorado, United States - L2a1 | ecosystem: Environmental > Terrestrial > Soil > Riparian zone | place: USA: East River...
ACGGCGCACAATTGTTTACTGAAACTCAGGCAAAAGAAATAAACAGCAAAGGAATCCAGACAGGTGACGGATTTAAAGTGAAAGCTGATCACATTGTGGTTTGCACCAACACGCCCGTCAATAATATTGTGGCCATGCACCTGAAGCAATTTCCATATCGCACCTATGTTATTGGTGCGGTGATAAAAAAAGGCTCCTTGCCGGAGGCTTTGTGGTGGGACACAGGAGACGTGCAGTTAAATGAAAATATTCCTCCTTACCACTATGTGAGGACAGAACCATTTAATGAGATGTTTGATCTGCTCATTGCAGGTGGTGAAGACCACGCTACGGGACTCGCTGAAGCGGATGTTGTTCCTGAAGAGAACAGGTATGCAATTCTCGAAGCCTGGGTTCGTAAAAATTATCCTATAGAAGAAGTGGTATACAGGTGGAGCGGACAGGTGATGGAGCCTATGGATGGTCTTGCATTCATTGGCCGGAACCCGATGGATAAAAACAATGTGTACATAGCTACAGGTGATTCAGGCAATGGAATGACGCATGGAACCATTGCAGGATTGCTAATTGACGACATGGTAAATGAAAGGGAGAATGATTGGGAGCGTATTTACAATCCATCGCGCTTTAAAATATTTAAAACCGGAAAATTATATTTCAGCGAACTGTTTGGTACCATCAGGAAATATTATGAGACAAACCCGAAGCATCCAGATGCAGTAACCATAAGCAGTATAAAGCCCGGCGAAGGTAAGATCATTGAAATCGAAGGAAAGAAATACGGTTGTTATTGCGACAATGATGAATCTCTCCATCTTGTTGATGCGAAGTGCACACACCTGGGATGTATCGTTCGCTGGAACAATGATGAAAAAAGCTGGGATTGCCCTTGTCATGGAAGCCGCTTTACTTATGAAGGAGGTATCCTCAATGGCCCTGCAATAAAGGCGTTGGATTATCACAAGGAATCTACACCTGTTACCCAACACAAGTAGAGTTTGACTCACTGTGATTTTTTTGAGGAATATATTTCCTAAAGATTCCGCTACATTATTGAGAATTGTGGTGGCATGAAATTTAATTTAAATTCAAAAAATAATAAATTATTACAGGTTATGAAAGCAAAAGATACCCACCTTACCAAGATCAACCTAACTTACGATATAGGATATTGGGCTCGTCAGTGGCATGTCTCTGTAATGGAAATTGCAGAAGCTATCCGCAATACAGGAACCACACGTATCAATGCCCTCAGGCGTTACCTGCGGCAACGTGAATTGAATTAATGAAAATTCCTGCTTCCTCAACTTGAAGGCCCTTCTGAAGGGCTTTTTTTGTTCTTGTACTTATCGTGATAAAGTCCCGCTTAATGAAAGGACTGGTAATTCCCAGTGCGTATTCATCAAAGTTTTAAAAAGAAAAAGAGCGGTGTGTAGATGACATATTAGGTAGGATTATTTGGACGAATGTCGGGGGGCTACACACCGCTCGCTTTAAACTTCTGGAAACCTGCATTAATATAATAAAGAAATGTGCCATAGAATCGAATATAAATTTACCTTGATAGACTTTTATCATCCACTCCAATGAATGTAGTTTTGCTTCATAGTTCCGTAAGGGAAAACAGGCTTGGTCCATCGATCGTTGAAACAGTAAAACCTTTTATCAGGAAGAGTTGGAACCTTCAGGTTATAGATCCTAAAACCCACCCCCTACCCCTGCTCTATCAACGATATTATGAGACAGATAAACCTTTGCCCGATTGGTAACGGCAGAATACAACCACAGCATTCCTCCTGCGCTTAAGAATATGCTGGATCATTTTACATCAGAATTTGCTTACAAAGCAAGCGGTATCATTTCCTATTCTGATGGCGCCTATGGCGGTGTGCGGGCCGCTGAACATTTGCGACTGGTATGCACCAACCTTAAAATGCCACCAATTACCGCTCAGCCTGCGATTCCTTTTGCGGATAAAAAAAGATCTCCTTCTAAAGAAAAGGAATTGGCAAAATTTCTAAAAAAATTTATGATTGAATTTGAATGGTACATGGAAGCCCTGAAAAAGCAACGGGCGAAAGGTTTACCCGGCAAACCAGTAAAAAAATAATATACGAAATACGGATAAATACAAATTTACAAATGAGAACATAAACGTCATGCGAGTCAAATAGATCGCTGACAATAGCTGGCAACATAGTCTTGCAGGCGCATTAAAGAAGTACAGCCCTTGTGAAATGCCCGCTCAATAAATTACTTTTCGAAAACCAACACCACGCGAGGCTTTTGGCTTTCGCTGCTTTCCCTGGCCTGAACCGGTTTGCTGCTTTCGAATGAATTCAACTTCCATCCGCTTTTTGCTTCAGTGTTCAGAAGACCATTAAGGTTCTCCGAAAAATTTTCTTTGATCACCAGCTTGTACTGTTTCATAGTTATAGGTTTTAGGTAAAGAGAAAGGCGGTAACCTGAATATTGCATCCGACTACCGCCATTTCCAATCACACATACACGATGAATTTATCACTCCAGGTATTTAAAATTACATGCCAATAATGCACGACAAATATGTTTTTTTTTCAGAAGTGGGAATCTTCCGTAACATTTTTAAAGGCGTGTGAGGAATAGTATTCATGAAGAATCCGGCCAACCTCAATTTTTATTTTTATTTGAGCGGTACGGTAATTTCAAGATCCGAAATGAAACATTAAAAAATAAAAGCTATGAAAACGAATCCTCGAATTCATACCCGCCAACAAACAGAAGTCAAGACCGGCTGTATCCTCATCGCTAAGCCATTTTGGGCGGATGACACTTATAAGCGTTCGGTAATCCTGCTGATCAATCACGGCAATGAAGGAAGTACAGGAATCATGATTAATAAAATGAGTAACCTGAGCGTACACGATGCATTGCCTGAACTTGAACATCACTCTCCACTTTATTTCGGAGGACCTGTAAACAAGAAAACCATTTCATATATCCATGGTAATGCAAACATCCCGGATGCATACTACCTCGGCAACGATCTATTCTGGGGTGGAAATTATGAGTTCCTCCAGGAAATGCATACTGCAGGTAAAGTACACCTGAAGAATTTTCACTTCTGTGCAGGATTTGTTCAGTGGAATGCGGGTGACCTTGAAGCAGAGATCCAGGAAGAAAAATGGTGGGTGAGCGAACTCTCGCACCAGGAGCTTTTTATTCTCAACCCGGATGAACTTTGGGGAGATAAGCTGGTAGGTGAAGAGCACGTGTATGGCCTCCTCAGCCCTTATCCCGACCCTTCATTCAACTAAATAATAATGGCATGCTATTTTAATATTTGGTTAAATCAAATTCCACATATAATTCAATGAAAAAGAAAACTGCTCAGCGTATCAAGGTAAAACTTGATGAGAAAACAACAGTAATGTTGAACAGGATGTCGTCTTTGAAAATCTGGAAAGTCCGTTACCCCTTTGCAAGAATCATTAATTAGTATTTCTCCTCATGGAAACATTATTTGTATACTTAAGCCTATCGTTCCTGATGTTATGGATCATCGCATTTTCCCTTTCTATGGGATCACTGCTTTGGTTCCAGTGCGTTCATTTAATCCAGTTAATCAATTTGCGGATGGATGAAGTGGGTGCGCAGGTAAATGGATTTGTAAACCGGTTGTTATTTTACCTGCATCTTAGCAGGTAATACACTGAATGCATTTTGAAAAAATATTGATTGCAGTCGAGGACAGCCCTCATTCATTTGAAGCGGCCCGCGCAGGTATGCAGTTTGCGCAAAAGGTAAATGCCGAAATAGCAATCATGTGTGCAGTCGATATCGGAGTCACTATTTCATCTCCAGAAGTAATTCCAACACCTATTGAAGTTATTAATGTGCAGCGGGCAGAAGCACACAACGTCATCGAAAAGGTTAAAACTTTATTTGGTGGCGCTCACAACATTCATGAATTTACACCTGAAGGAGATCCTCGCGAAGAAATAATTGCAGTTGCAAATGAATGGGGAGCAAACATCATTGTGGTAGGAACACATGGCAGAACAGGCCTTACACATTTACTCATGGGCAGTACTGCAGAATATGTCGTGAGGCATTCAAAAGTTCCTGTGCTGGTTGTGCCGTTGAAATCACTTGGCTGATATAGCCGTCACCAATCTTAAAGTCATCCATTTATTTTCTCGTTCGCTAATACTCAATTAGCAATTTCCTGATCATTCAATTATTCATATCCGATGATTTCTGGTTTCTGAATGTCGAAGTCACGGAATCCCAGGTTATAGGTTTTAATAGGGTTATAAAGGAACAATGAATTGCCGGCACTTCTGATGTAAGGATAAATTCCAATTGAAACCTGGAAGGTGCTCGTGGTCAGTAATTCGTTTTTAATCAGCAGTCCTATCCCATATCCCTGGTAAATCCTGTTCTCATAAAATGGTGAAGATTCAGATCCGAGCATGCCTAACGAACAGTAAGTAAATGGTGCAAACCTGAATCCTAAAACACTGTAAGGAAGGTAAAGCTGGGTTTGAAGGGTCAATAAAAATTTATTTGTTCCCATCAGCGTCGGATCATCAAAACCACGGATACCGTTGCGATCGTTGATGTTGATCGATTCACCGCTCTTCCTGTTGAGACCATAAACGGATTGCATTTTTACGAACTGTCTTATCCTCCACCTTTTCAGTTCAAGCAGGTTGGAAAAATAAATCAGCGACCCGGTAATTACTGATTGCTCCGGTGTGCCGTTGCGGAAATAGGTACCATATCCGCCAACCAACGACAAATAACCAAAATGGTGAAAGTAATTCCCGAAACCTGTTAGTGCGCCTGCATAAATCCTTCCTGTGCGAAGGCCTTCTTCATAGCCAAATAAAATTTCTGTGATCCTTCCTGCCGGTACATCTTCAGGAACACCATAACGGAAAATATAATAGTCGCGGTAATAAGTACGGTTAGAGATTCCGATTACACCGAGATAAAGTCTTGAATTAAAATAAATGTTAGAGGTATCAATATAAGACGGAAGTTTCTGAGTATAAATCCTGTTGAGTACGCGGGCGGCAGTAATAAATTTTGTGCTCCGCGCCTCGACTGAATTACTGATTGAAAGAGGAAATGCGCGTCCAAGCCAAAGGTCAATGTCATTGTAACGGATGGGAAATGAAACTGGAGGCGCATCCAGCACAACTGTGGAATTCGTTATGCCATTATATAGATAGTCAACGCCCCATGCCCATTTTGTTAATGTAGAATAAAAAGGCCTGTTAATGCTGATACCATTTAATGATTCTCTTTTATCAGTACTGAAATACCCTGTAGCTGTCATGAATGTATTCCGGAAATAAGGAATGGTGTATTTCGCCTCGACAATATTTTCCTCCGGGTCGTTATAATGGTACCAATAGGTTTCTAATTCATGCGACAGGCCTGCAAAGTTTTTGTCTCTGAATAGTATCGTACTTGAGTTTCTTAAAACTTCGACGCCCATACCGATTGCCCAAAGATCCTGCTCGCGGAAATAAACGTCAACGCTATCCTCACCCACAGGCTTTACAGTCACAACCACGTCTCTTACATATTTCGCCTGCCGCACCAACCGTTCCGATTCCTTTAGCTGCAGCGGATCAAGTGGTTTACCCTTCTTGATCAGGAGCTGATTTTTTACAGTGAATGGAGAAGACTTGTTATGAAGAAGGTTTCCTCCTTTCTGAAGTAAGCTATGTGGAATCGCAGATGTATCTCTCGCCTTGTAACCAAATGGATCCAATGTTTCGATGATAATATTGCGGACGATCCTTCCCCCGTAGCGCTCAAAATTGTCCGCCTTCTCTACATGTTTCCTTTTGGATTTTTTTGCTGTGTCGGGAAGGTTGAAAGCTGCCTTGTAAAGCTGATACGTAAATTTCTTTTTCTTCGCGAAACGCTCCAGCGAGTGATACACGCGTAATGTATCGGTCTGGATGCTATCTTTTGCCGTCTGCGCATTTACTACGCACTGCAAAAAGAAAAAGCAGAATGCCATAAATATAATTTTCCGCATCATGCTGTTTCCTGTAATACGAATTAAATTTGCCACGTTAAGAGGGAAAAATCCTGCCAGCGTTATTTTCAACAAATAGAACTTAACATGTCAGGGATAAACAAGACATGTGGAAATCATTCATCATTTTTGTGACCGTGCGCCCTTATGGGTGCCGTATTTTTCCCTGTGCAACTCCTCTGCCTCCTCTATGGAATGGGATGCTTTAAGGTCTTTCTCATGCGATGTCATGGATGCAAGCTTCCTATAAAACCGGTGTAAGGCAATTAATTCTTCTTCTGAAATTTCCTCTATATCCACCAGCCTGTTGCTTGCCTTTTCATTACATGCAATCAGTTCGTTGAGCTTGATCTGTATCGCAATGGAATCTTTGTTCTGGGATTTCTGGATCAGGAATACCATTAAAAATGTTACGATTGTTGTTCCTGTGTTTATGACCAGTTGCCACGTATCAGAATAGTTAAAGAGCGGTCCTGTTGCCATCCAGACAACCACCACAAGACAAGCAATGAGGAAAGCGCCTGTGCTGCCGGTTTTGCGTGTAATGCTCGTAGCAAACCTTTCGAAGAATGAAAGTCCGTGTTTTTCTTTTGTCATGATAAAAGTTTATTCACCCAAGTTACGATTTCTGCGCCACTATTGCTGGCATAGAATTTTTAATCTTCATTCAGATGAAAAAGATGTTATACATACTGTTGGTTTTTGGAGGATCTGCGGTTGCACAGGTTCCGGCGCAGCAACTGGATTCCGTATTACGGCCGGCAAAGACCGATTCCGCGGACTTCAGCAATTCCACTTATAAAAACGATACGTCTGAGCCGCCTCCAGGACAACCAGCGAGGAGAGATTCATTACCGATGGACGACCGTAAACCTAAAACACCACCAAAAAAATAATGTGCAAAGCAAAGCCGTTGTAGGCAACAGCCCATGATGACTATGAATTGCCGGAATGACTGATCTGAAAAATCAGTCATTCGCTTTTTATAACGGTGCCTTGTCGTTCAAAATATTTTCGAACAGTGCATGTTTTGTAGATTCCTCGCTGCGTTCGGAATGCCGAACGTAATGAGCAATCTGAATAGAATCAATCAGCAACAATTGTTTTGGAATAACTAATTTAGTATCCATCGTTATGCAATTGAATCGTCTGATCACTTTGATTTTTTATTTTGCTTTCTGCATAAAAGCAAACTCACAATCTCCGTTCATCAAATCTGCAGGTACCGCCAATAGCGACTTCGGCACTTCTGTTACACTTTTGAATGACAACAGTTATGCACTCACCATCGAGATCAGCCTGAACGCTCCACAGAACGACAGCGTAAGCGGAACACTTATCAAAACCGATTGTACCGGTGAAGTGGAATGGAGCCGGAACTACGTCATCGACCAGGTGAACGTAGCAACAGATGTTATTCAGACGACTGACAATGCATTAATGACTGAGGTAATTTCATTCGAGCCAGGTGGAGCAAATCCGCATGTGTCAATCATAAAAACAGATGTAACAGGAAACATTCTATGGTGCAAAAAAATGTCTTTGTCAGGACTCCAGGAAAATAAACTTTTCGAAGATGCACAGGGAAATATTTATTTGCTGGCGAATACCAAATTGATCCAGGGAAGCTATGATCAAATGGGATTGCTTAAATTTTCTCCTGACGGTACGCTGCAATGGGCAAAAGAATATTCGTTCACATACGGCTGCACACCCATTAACCTGGTCCGGTTGGCGAATGGGAACTTTGTACTCGTCGGCCGCATGACCATTCCCGGAAATTTTTTTACAGATGTGGTATTGACTCTTGTTGACGGATCAGGACAACAATTGAAAACTGTTGTCGCGGGAACGTATTATGATGATGAACCGATGGATGTAATTACTGATGACGCAGGAAATATAAATGTTTGCGGCAGGACATATTTTTTATCGCGGAACTGGGATGCTTTTCATTTTGTATTTAATCAAAACCTGGAAATTCTCGGAAGGAATTTCTATGATGCAAATACTTCTGAAGGTGAAGTATTCAGGCAATGTATTACTGATAACGGAAAAATACTTTTTGCCGGCGACGAAGGAACATTCAATGAACGGAATCTTCTTGTCGTGAAATCGGATGCTGCAGGGAATGCTGACTGGAGCATGCATTACACGGTTGCTACACTTTACACCAACTATCTCTTCGGCATCTGTAAAAATAATTCAGGAGGTTATATTCTTACCGGCGATGTGGAAACGATCAGGCTTCGTGATGCACTGGTTATGCAAATTGACAGTATCGGTTCCGCCGGATGCCTTACAAGCCCTTTCATCCTGGATGTTTATCATGATACACTTACACTTGTCGACACGCTTCTTTTCGAAACCCAGCTTTCCATCGTTCCTGTTGATACAATTCCATTTGAAGCGCCGGATCCAATTACAACGATTACCAGGTGCGGCAACCAGGTGATGTGTATAGCATTTGAATCCGAACAGGACAGCGTGTGCCCGAACCCATGTATTCAACTCACGGATTTAAGTACGGGTAATACCACAACACGTTGGGAAATTTACCACGACAATTATGTAGAAAGCAGCACAGATCAAAATCCAATTGCTTGTTTTGAAAATGAAGGAGACTACCTCGTGAATCTTATTATCGGCAACGGACAAGATTCGCTTGTTAAATCCGAAGTTATTCATGTCGAAAAAGATTGTCCTGTTTTTGTTCCGAATATTTTCACTCCGAACAACGATCACGTGAATGATGAATTCAGGATCCGTGATCTGCCGGAACAATTCAACCTGCACGTCTTTAACAGGTGGGGGTCGCTGGTTTTTAAAACATCAGAACCCCAGGATTTCTGGAACGGAGAAAATGAAAATGGGAAACTCGTTTCTTCAGGAACATATTATTACATCCTGGAACTGATCGCAGAACAGAAAGTGATGAAGGGATGGGTTGAAGTTGTATATTGAGCTCTAACCTCGCGAGGTTGCCACTCACGATCGCGAGCAAAGCCTCGCCTTTTCAACTTTCAACTTTCAACTCTCAACTGATTCTACAGCCCCGGCAGGTCGTCCCATTGATAAGGCTTCTGTAAAATCAGCCTACCCTATTTTCATCCCCCACAATTCCATATCCTTCCTGCTTTTCTTTCCTCATTTTTTTCGGTCCATACCAAAGCCAGAACCCTGAAATCGTGAGCATCATCAGCGCAAGCCCCATAATCGTGGTATAGGATAACTTCAACTGGTCATTTTTAGTATTGAATATTACGTCCAGGATTGTTCCATCATGAATGTTTTCTATAAAGTCGGACCTTCTTCTCGCAACGAGTAAAACTTCTCCTGTAGCTCCATCCAACTGAACTTCCCAATAGTCATCTGCAAAAACAAATTTTATCATTCCTTTTTGTGGCCGCGCATCAATTCTTTCAAGTTCAGGTGATAGTCCACTGGAAATTGAATCATGTAAAGTGTTCACCGCAATGGTTTGCAGACTGTCAAGAGACAACCAGGTTCCAAGACTGGATGAGGCACCTTTTGATGTTGGTGGCAAAATAAGTCCAAAGGAATTTTTTTTCCAACCAAGCAATAGTCCGGTCAAAGAAATGATGAAAAAGAATGCAAATAAGAGTATAGCAATCTGTCTGTGTAATTTTCTAAAGAGTCTTAAATTACGGGCAGATTTTTGAAAATCAGAATGTGTCTTCATGAAGTGGTATTCCAATAGTTCCGAATCAATCGATTCCTAATGCCTCTTCATCCTTTTTATAACCATGACACTTGTTGCATTGCCCCATGCTGATACTAATTGGCCGCTTCATATGTTTTATCGGCTCCGCTGCTCCAGGACTTCCTATGAGCGTCGGATAGAGGCCGTTAGTAAAATCAATTAGTTCTGTAGTATAAAAATTACCGAATGCATCTCCTTGAATAGTTGCTACGAGTTTTCCTTTAGCCATAGGTTCTGTATAAAGTTTGACAACTGGGTTTTTGAAAACTCTTGATCGGTCCTCGTCTAAAACAGAACCTGCAATCGTAAAGCAACCAATACCCTTACGTCCGTCGACATGGCAAGCGCTACAGTTAAGCCCGAAAAAATGACTCTTCTTACCATTCAGTTTACTGATCATTTCAGGCTCGCAATTGGATATTTTAGCAGTCTTAGAAACTGAAGCTGCCTGGAAGGCGGATTGTGATAAAATAATTATTCCACTAATAATTATAGTAAGCACGAGAGTGATATTTTTTTTTAACATAAACCTGGTAATTAGTTTAGACAATTAGATCCGGTCCCTGACAATTCAAAACAATTAAATATTTCTAACTCACAAGTAAACATTAACAAATTTATTCTCAGAAATAATAATTGAAGACTTAGACAATATTTACTATTACTTTCATCCTGGAGTAAGGATCGTTCGTAAAGAGTTGTTAGATAGTAACCAGGAGTGGAATTTGATTCGATAATATTAATCAATAATTCTTACCCCTTAAAAAAATTACTCTTTGACAAATCTGGATGTTAAGATCAATCTCCCTTCAACATGTTCCATGGTCAGCGCCCACAGTCATTGTGATTTGCGAAACACTGTGAAGTGAATTAAAAATAAACAGAAGCAGTAGTAATTTTTTCATGGTGTTGAGATTAGTGGTTAGAAAAAAAACAGAAAGTTGAATCCGATAGCAAGCTTAAGAAAATATTTGGTAAAGGCAAGGTGGCTTTTGGCGAATGGCAAAAAGGAGTTTGAGTGCACAAATTGCGAACCACTTTCGAGACAAAACAAAAATACAGGAACTGAAAATTAATTTTTCATCTGCATTTTGTACGTAGGTTGTAGCTTAACAAACTAAACCCTCGCAACAAACATATGTGCAAGGGTTAAGAGTTTTATATGTGATCCCGTTTGGATTCGAACCAAAGACCGCAAGTTTAGAAAACTTGTGCTCTATCCAGCTGAGCTACGGGACCAGAGAACCAGTTGGCAGTAGGCAGTATGCAGTTTGCAAACTACCAGGTAGCCGATGGCTTCATTGTCATCTAAAATAAAAAGCAGTTTACAATTTGCACTGGCATGATTGCCAACTGCCAACTGCAAACTGCTCGTTCGTCGGGGTGGCAGGATTCGAACCTGCGACCTCCTGGTCCCAAACCAGACGCGATAACCGGGCTACGCTACACCCCGAACTTTATTTCAACTACCTGAGGTTCAACTCCGCAAATAGATGCGGTGAGGGTGGGATTCGAACCCACGGTACACTTTCGCGTACGACAGTTTAGCAAACTGTTCCTTTCGGCCACTCAGGCACCTCACCAAAAGGGCGGCAAACGTACTCTATTTTTTCAATTTATCCATAATTAAAATGAAAAAAAACAGCTACTAAACCCAGTCACTAATTTCACTAATTATCACCAATTAATTTTTAAATCCATGCAGTTATTTGGTGCATTAAATTCAAGTTAATTCGTGTCCCGATAGCCTTGCCTACTTCGCCTTCGCGTAGCCGCTTCGGCAGAGCAAGGCCGGCAGGCAGGTATCGGGATTCGTGGCTCGCTTTCCTGTGAAAAAAAATATTCGGGAGAAGAAACTAACTTTGACAACGATGAATATAAAAGCGCTTGCTTTCCTGTTCCTGCCAGGATTAATTTCATGCGGCAATGACCCGAAGGATGTTCCCGCAGATGAAGTTATTTTCGCCGCAAGCAAAAAATTTCCTGACACCGCTGCCTTTGATCCTTCCTGGTCGAAAAAAAATATACTTGTATATCATACCATTAGTGAACCGGACAACCTCCACCCTACCAATGGCAGCTCCGGTCCACGCGGAGAAATCAATCTTTATATCCATTCGGCTTTGGTGGCCATTGACATGGAAAGCCAGGCTGTCACCGCTTCACTCGTGAAATCAATGCCCGAAGTTGATGCTGCAGGGCTGGAGTACACTTATGAATTGCGCGAAGAACCCAGATGGGACGATGGTTCACAGCTTTCAATGGATGATGTGATCTTCTTTTTCAAAGCAGTCAAGTGTCCGCTTACCAACAACCCTTTTGCGAAATCCTATTTCGAAAATCTTAAGGAGGTCAGAATTGATGAATCGAATCCGCGGAAATTTACACTGGTAATGAAGAAGGCGTACATCCAGAACGGAACTTTTCTATCCGACTTCCCCATACTTCAGCGTACTTTTTTTGATCCGAAAAATATTCTCGCAAATTATTCCCTGACAGATTTTGACAACACCAACTTCAAACCTGAAGAACATGCCGACCTCGTGGCCTGGGCCAAAGAATTTAACGATGAAAAGTACGGACGGGATCCGCAATTCATTACTGGCATCGGCGCGTACAAGGTGGAGAAATGGGATCCCGGACAGTCAATTGTATTGAGCAAAAAGAAAAATCACTGGGCAGCGCAATCAACAATGCCGCGTGAAAATTCTTATCCGGAAAAAATAATTTTCAGGGTGAACAGGGATGATAACAGCACAATGCTTGAATTCAAAGCGCAGACACTCGATGCATCTGGATTGCTTTCTGCAAAAAACCTGATGAACCTGAAAGCCAGTCCGGACTTTACCAGGAACTACCATTCAACTTTTATCCCGACCTATCATTACACCTACATCGCCATGAACGAAAAGCCTGATGGTGTGAAGCGGAAAAAAATTTTTGATGACGTGCGCGTACGCAAAGCGATGGCATACTTAACGCCTGTCGACCAGATCATCAAAATGGTCTATGGAAATTACAGCGGCTCATGCAAACGCATGACGACAAATGTTTCGCCGTTGAAGTCTGAATATGAATCATCCCTCGCTGCAATTCCGGTGGATATCAATGAAGCATCAAAACTCCTGGATGC
>Ga0193738_1000907_pt1 | contig 12888 bp, 16 predicted proteins | sample L2a1metaG_FD_144927 | JGI IMG/M metagenome (GOLD analysis project Ga0193738, IMG submission 144927) | Soil microbial communities from a riparian zone of the East river system, Colorado, United States - L2a1 | ecosystem: Environmental > Terrestrial > Soil > Riparian zone | place: USA: East River...
CAAGATCCGCCCGATCCGCTCGGAGAGCAACGGCCGGCATTACTACATGCTCTACGTCGACCCGCGCCTGTTCCGCGACCTCAAGCTCGACACCACCATCAGCCAGGCCCAGCGTGAGGTGAACCTGGAGATGGAGAACAACCGCCTGTTCAAGGGCGGCGATCTGCTTTGGGACGGCGTCATCATCAAGGAAGTCCCTGAGATGTTCGACGAACTGGGGGCGACCTTCACCGACAAGGGCACGGCGGGAGCCGAAGTCGGCTGCGCGTTCCTCTGTGGTGCGCAGGCGATCGGCACCGCCTATGCAAAGCGGTGGCAGTCCCGGCAGCAGGACTGGGACTACGGCGACAAGCGCGGCGTGGCGATCGAGGCGATCTACGGCATCGGCAAGATGCAGTTCGGCTCCAATGCCTCCGCCGAGCGTGGTGACCTGAAGGACCACGGCATGGTCACGGGTTATTTCGCCACGACGAACTGAGCTTGCCCGCCGCGGCAACCCCAGCGTGGCCGGAATTCCGACCACGAAATGAGAGAGGGCGGGGTGGCTCCACCTCCCCGCCCTTTTTCTTTGCCGCGTTAACTTCCTGGTAACCCCGCTTCCGCTAAAGCTAGCAAGCTGGAAACTTAGCTAGGGAGCATCCAACCGTGTCGATCATCACCATCGCGTCGTCAAAGGGCGGCGCCGGCAAGACCACGATTGCCCGCCTGCTGCTCGGCCATGCCGCGCGCCACGGGATGACGGCAGCGGCGCTCGATGCCGATCTTAACCATTCGTTAGCGGATTGGGTCCGGCAGCACGCCGCCCCATTCGAGGTTCGGGCCGAGATCGACGAAACCCGGATCGTTCCGACCGTCAGCGAACTGCACGACAAGCACGACCATGGCGCTGGTCAAGAGCGCGTCGGCCATGATGGGGCGAGCCATCGTGGCGCGCGTGGTGCTGACCGGGTTCAAGCCGCGGACGTCGGTCGCAACCCATGTCGAGCAAGAGATCGCGACCGCCGCCCTGCCCGACCTCAAGACCCGGCTGCACGACCTGGTCGCCTTCGAGGAGATGACCTTCAACGGCGTCGTGCCCGTGATCGGGCCGGCCGGTGCCCAGTCCGAGGCCCTTTTCGCCGAGGCGATGGCGCTGGCGGATCCGAGCTATCAACCTATCAAACTGGCTTCCTAGCCAAGGAAGGAAGCAAGGAATGTTCTTCAGCCACTTGGCCCGACTACTTGCCTACGCAGCCTTTGTCTTTGGCCTGCTTAATTTCCTGAGTGCGATTTGGACCAAGTGGGGACCGTCGGATGAGATTGCTCGCCTTGGCATACCGGTAGGGGCGATTGATCTGGGGATTTACGCCACCCTCTTTGCCATAGCGATGGGCACACTGGCCGAGATCAGTTTTTCAATACGAGGGCCTGAGTACAGGCCCTAGCTTGCGACACCACAACCGAGCTTCATAGCAAGCAGGAAACCTAACAGATGATGAAGAAGAACTTGCAGAGCGTCACCGCGAACCTGGGCGATCTTGCCGCCACCATGCCAACGCAGCGGCCGTTGTCGATCGTCCAGGCGCCGGCTGTTCCCAGCGAGCCGCTGGTTCAGTTCTCGTTCCGAATGCGGAAGTCGCTGCGCCGCGAACTCGACCGGCTGGCGATCGACCACGACACCACGATGCAGGCCTTTGTGCTGGGCGCGTTGCGGGAGAAGGGCCTGAGCGTCACCGACAACGATCTGCTCGATCTGCGCAAGCAGGCTTCATAGCATCATAGCTTCACCGCTAGTGGGCTAGCTGGCTTCATCGCGAGGCCAGCTTTCCTGTGCGCTGAGGGGGGAGGCCGGTTGTTCGACGCCCCCAAATCAGTGTAGGCGCGAAGGTTACACAACGAAGGAGCGAGTCGGCCGCGTAGCTTTAGAAATGGAAACGGCCCGGATCAGTTGGCGCTGATCGGGCCGCGATAGGATTTAGAGGGGCGAAAACAGGCCCTCTAAATCCCACAGCGCAAAATGTTCGTCAAGCGGGAAACGTCGTTTCCGGCAACGCTGTCCCCATGTCTGCACGCGGCCCTTAACCATGGGGCAGTGAATGACCACGCACGCGTTAACCTCTGTTTTGCCGAGCCTGAACCGTCACCACAGGCGCCGGGAGAAGGTGTTCGGGGAGGGCCGGCCGCGGCCGATGTCCCGCAACATCAAGCTGCGGGTGATGGCCATGGCGCGGGCGCTGATGCGCCGGACCGAGCCGGGCAAGCATTACGGGGCGATCACCGCCAAGCACCTGGCCGTGCTGCAGGCGCTGCTTTGGGAATTCCACAACGCCGCCACGGGGCTTTGCTTCCCGTCCTACGAGGCGATCGCGGAGAAGGCGGGCTGTGCCCGCTCGACGGTCGCCGAGGCCATCAAGGCGCTGGAGACTGCCGGGCTGCTGACCTGGGTGCACAGGATCAAGCGTGTCTATGAGCGCGTCATCAACATGTTTGGGGAGGGCGCGCACGGCCAGCGGTCGCGGGTGGAGCGCACCAGCAACGGCTATCGCTTCACCGAGCCGCCTGATGTCAGAAGTAGCAAGTCCGAACTTAAGTCTGGAACCGAAGGCCAAGTTTCTTTCCCCTTGGCTGCAGTGCCGGCACCAGCCCCGAAAGTAGTCGACCCCGGCCTCGCGGCGGCCCTGGAGCGGTTAGGCAGCCTTGTTCGGACAGGCGCTAGTCGCGCCTGACGTTGTTTTCAAGGAAGACGCCGCTTCGCGGCGGCTCGGCAATGAAGGAAGGGGAGGCGGGGCCGCCAGGAGTCGCCCTCGTTTGCAAGTGGCATTTTCTCCCTGCCGGCCAAAAATACGCTTAGGCGGCGGACTCGAGGACTGGTTAGACTCGGGCCGGACAGGAAGTACAGCTCCATGTCCGGCCCTAACCTCAAACACGGAATTGACCCATGTCCCAGGCTGACGACACAGATACCATGCCGCCCGGCGTTTTCCTGAACGATCTCGTGCGCGAGTTCTGCGCGATGGAGGAGAAGCTGCGAGCAATCTACGACTTCGACCGGGAAAGGTTGGATCCGGTCACTGCCGAGCGGCTGCGGCTGGACGGGGGGCTTCTGTCCTTCGCCACCCTTCTCCAGAAAACAAACATCGATGAGAAGATCGTGGCGAGCTTCCGCAATCTCGCGTTTGCCCTCCGCGAACTGGACAACAAGGGGCGGGTCGTCCCCCTCCTTACGCCGATCAAGCCGGGCAGCGGCCGCCAGGTTGACCGCTTCGATATGCAGATGGTTCGGGTGAGCGTGGTTGCAGGGCTGGAGGCACTGATCCATGCAGATCAATCGGAGAAGCCCCAGGAGAAAAAGGAAATAGCCGCGGCGCGCTACATCGCGCGCAAGTACCCGATTTTTGAGCGGCTGATTGTGGAACGCAAGCAGAGGAAGCCCAGCGAGGATGATGCCCCTGTCAGGAAGGAGGACTACCTTGCGTGGCCGATCAAGTCCTGGCTCAAATCGTTTCTCAAAAAGCCCGTAGAGGGCGACAAGAACGACGACGCCAAGCGTATATTCAACGACACTCGCCCGAGATTCCTGGCCGAGTTCAAGCGGATCGGCCCCGAGAACTGCAAGGCATACGCCGACGAACTGCTGACCAAGGCCGCGAAGGAGGCGGAGGCGCTGCTTATTCCCGTCGAGCCGAGCGAGCAGGGCGAATGGAGCGGTCTCCCGGCCGGGCCGAACATCCACTGAGTTTCTAGAATGGGGTTTTAGAACTGAACTAGTTTTAGAACCTCATTCTAGAACCGCACAGTTGGGTATAACTGGATGACCATTGTCCCCATAGGAACAGTGGTCAAATGCAACGTCCCATCCCCGTCCAACCCCAGCGCAAGGAGCTTTTCACTTACGGTGAAGTAGCTGCCGACATGCGCATCTCGCTTCGGACCTTTGCCGACCTCGTCGCCAAGGGGAAGGTCCGAACCGTCAACGTCTCTCCCGGCCTGAAGCGCGTCACCGCCGACGAACGCCAACGCCTTCTGTCGGAGGGCGTGTCATGAGAGTGCTCTCCTGCAACGCGCTCGCCGCCCAGGTCGACGCCATCGCATCCGTCGCGGCGACCCCTGACGAATATTCCCACGACGACCTGATGGTCCTGACGCTGACGTTCGGAACCGCTGTTGACGAGATCCATCGTGAGATGGATCGGCGGCGCAACCAGTGGCGCGCCGAGCGTGGCCTGCCGCTGTGCGTCCCTTCCTTCGATTATCTTCCCCTCTCGGCACTCGGCAAAATGCTCGGAAAAGACGCCGAAGGGGGCGCAGCATGAACAACATTGTTCGTTTTCCAGGGAAGCCGGTTTTCGAGTGCCTGAGTGCCGGCAGCGACGGGGTTGTCGTCCTTTTCTCGTACAAACCCGGCTCGCCAAACCACGCCATCGGGCCATTCTCCACACCCACTGCCGCGCTCGCCTGGGCCGTAGAGAATGGCGCGCGAGAAGGCGTGAAGGTCGACCACTCCAGCTTTTCAAGGTGGGCGTGATGACAGTCCTTCAGTTCAGAAAATACCGGGCCGGCAATCCCCGAAATGGCGAGTGCTACGCCGTTGAGACGTCGATCGACTACGGCGTCGTGCACATGTCCCGGTCCGGTGACAGCGCCGGCTGGGACGGCGGCTACAAAACCATGGCCGAGGCTGAAATCGCTGCGTGGCATCAGGCCAGGCGCCGCAACTGCATCTTCCTTTCATCGATGGTGCAGGCATGACCGGATCTCCTGCCATGAATGGCCTCGGCTCTGACCGGCCGGACAAGGCTGTGTTCGACGACCTCGATGACGTGAAACCCGAAGAGTTTGCGGACCCCGTGCCGCCCGAAGACGAACCATATTCAAACAGCGACATCGATAGCCGCAAGATCACGGTAACGTTCATCAGGGACGAGACCGGGCAAGAGATGAGCCGCGCCGACATGACGCTGCTGCAGCTAGCCGAGCACATCCGCTTTACGACTGCCGCCGGCAAAATGGCGCTGCCCTGGCTCAAGCTGGCGCTGTTCGGAAACAAGCGGAGCGAAAAGAACTCACTGCGTACCAATGAAAACGTGCTGAAGATCACCGGCATCGAGGTCGAGCATGATGCCGGGACAGTATCGTTTAAGGAGGCCGTCGCAGTCTTGGCTGGGGTGCGCTGCATCGTCTACTCCTCGCCGTCCTACGTTCCCGGCGAGAAGGAACGCTGGCGGGCCTTGCTGCCGCTGTCGGTGAACTATCCGCCCGAAATGCGGGAGAAGCTGGTAGCGCGCATCAATGGCCTATTCGCAGGCCAGCTCGCGCCGGAAAGTTTTACGCTGTCATTGTCGTACCTGTACGGCCATCTACCCGGCGCCGAGCACCGCGTTGAGGTCATCGACGGCAAACACCTCGATCTGCGCAACGAACTTTATGCCGGGTCGATCTTCAAGGACGGCAGCCGGGTTGGTCAAAATGGCAGCGGTGCCGGCCCCGACCTCAACGGCGCCGGCCCGCAACACAGGTCTCGCAAGGACGACGACCCGCAGGACCTCGATCGTGACAAAATCGAGGCTGCTCTCAACGTCATCAGCAGCGACTGCGATTACTTGACGGTCTGGATGCCGATCGGCGGCGCGCTTTATTCTGCACTCGGCGATTCCGGCTGGCCGATGTTCGATCGCTGGTCGGCCAAGGCCCCGGCCAGATACAACGCTGACGAATGCATGGAGAGCTGGAAAGGCTTCCGCTCACTCAGGAAGTATACCGCCGGGACTATCTTTCATTTTGCCGACAAGGCCGATCCAGCCTGGCTTGATCGGTACAAGGACGAGGAGAAGCTGCGCATCCTTGAGCGCATGGCTGCAGCCGCACGCGCCAGCGGTGCTACCTCTGGCGCGGGGGCCGGCCCCGGCAGCACTTCAGGTGCTTCAGGCACTGGCGGCCCGGGCACCGGCAGCGCCAGCCAGGGCACAGGCCAGGCGCCGCCACTGATCAAGGCCAAGCCGTTCGTCCTGCGAGATCCGAAATCAATCCCGAAGCGGCAATGGGTCTACGGTCGCCACCTGATCCGCAAGTTCGGGTCGGCAACATTCGCTCCATCCAGCAGCGGCAAGACCAATACGTTCATCGTCGAGGCGCTGGCGATGGCAACCGGCCGCGATCTGCTCGGCATCATGCCGCCACGCCGGTCCAGGGTGTGGCTGTGGAACGGGGAAGACCCCTATGACGAACTGGAGCGCCGCGTAGGGGCCGCCTGCCTGCACTACAAGATCACGCCCGAGGAGATCGACGGCTGGCTGTTCATCAACAGCGGTCGCGATGCCGACAGCAGGCTCGTCATCGCCACACAGGGGCGCCATGGGGTGACGATCGCCGTGCCAATGGTCGAGGCGCTGATCCAGACCATCAAGGACGACAAGATCGACGTCGTCATGATCGATCCGTTCATTTCGTCACACAACGTGATGGAGAACGACAACAACGCCATCGATGCCGTCGCCAAGGCCTGGACCGGGATCGCTGACGTCACCAATACGGCGATCGACCTGGGGCACCACACCCGCAAGACCGGCGGGGCCGAGGTGACCGTGGAAGACGGCCGCGGTGCCGTGGCCCTGCTCAATGCCGTCCGCCCCGCCAGGGTGCTGAACACGATGACGGAGGACGAGGCCGCCAAGGCGGGGATCACCGACGGCCGCAAACGCTACTTCAGGATCACCGACGGCAAGAACAACAATTCCCTGCCGACCGACAAGCTGGAGTGGTACCGCTCGGCCTCGGTCGACCTCGGCAACAAGGAAGACCCCAAAGACCTGCTCGGCAGGGGTGATGACATGGGCGTCGTCACCAAGTGGGAGTGGCCCAACCCGCTCGACGGCGTGACCGGCGCCGACTTCGCCCAGGCAGCTGCAGCCATTCGGGGCGGCAAGTGGCGCAAGGATACCCAGGCCAAGGATTGGGTGGGCAAGGCCGTCGCCAAGGCGCTGAAGTTGGACCTGAACAACAAGGCCGACAAGGCCAAGGTCAAAGGGCTGGTCGGGATCTGGCTCACCGCTGGATCGCTGGTCGAGGTCGATGGCTTGGACGACCAGCGCAAGTCCAAAACCTTCATTGAAGTAGCCGAGGAGGACTGACGTTTGCCCTACGTTTTGCGCCACCTTGAAAAACCGCTCCACCTTGCGCTGCGCCACCCCCACACCCCTAGAGGGGTGGTGGTGGCGCAGATTGGTTGCGGTACCTGCGCCACGTTGCTCCACCACAGGGTGGCGCAGGTGGCGCAAGCAGATGCAGCATGAGGTTTTTGCGCCGGCCGGCATCCGGCCGGCAATTCAGAAGGAGGACGAGACAATGGGCACAGAGGCAAACTTCGGGATGCGGTCGATGACGATCGACGAGATACTGACCTCACTCGCCCGGAGCCGCATCAACAAGATGCCGGAAGAGAAGCGAGCGGCTGCATGGGCGTCATTCAAAGAGCAGGTTCTGGATGAGCCGGGCGAGGAACAGGCGTCCAGCCCTCCCCACCTGACGCCGACCTAGCGGGCTTTATACAAATGTCAGGACTTGGCCCAACTCAGCGCCGCGTCATGCGGGCTTTCATCGCAAATCCGGGCGTGCGGCTGACAACTGGCGATCTAATTCGCTGGAGCTATCCGCGCCTGACAGGAAAGCCTCCGAACACCATGCGCTATCTCAGCGTCCGCCGCGCTGCTGAAGCGGTCGCCGTCAAAGTCGGCCGAACTTATCCCGGCGGTTTCATCTGGATGGGAAAAGATTCCTATCAGCTTCCCCCCGATGCTTCCCCATCGCTTCCCAGCGACAAGAAGCGCGACTGAAAGCGCCGGAAACGCGAGTCTAATCAACGCTCACTCGTTCAAGACCCCATGTCACTCAATCATAGACTCGGCTATTCGCGCTGTCCTGACGTCACTGCACTACATTGCAGTCGTCTGCACTAGAACGACATCGCACCGCTAACAGCAGGCGCCTAGACTCTGCGGCAGGTTCAACCCCGCAGAGGCAGCGATGAAAGAACGCAAGACATCCCAGATCGTGGTGCAGGTCGCCCCGTCCGAGCGTGCCCGGCTCGACCAGGAAGCCGAGCAGCGAGGGCTGGACCTCTCCAGCTACATCCGCATGACGCTGCACCAGGCGCGCGTGCAGGCCCCACAGCACGAGGCCGCGTGAGATGGGGGTAACCACCGGCCGCTCAAACAAACGACCCAGCGCCTCGCCGGAGACTCGGCAAATGGCCTTCCACAGCAGATCAACCACCAGGCCGTCGCCGGGCTAGTCAACGGGCGCATGCCGCCGCCGGGCTACGGGCGAATGGGAGTGAGTGAGAATGCTGGCGTTCACTGCCGACGACACTTCGATCACGGCGGATACGACTGAGCGAACCGCAGATCAGACGGTGAACGTGAAGGTGACAAAGCCTCGGCGGCATCTTGGCGGCGACGATTACGGGGGCGGTCCCCGGCGCAGGGATCCGCAACTGATGCGGCGAAGGGGATAGGCCAGATGGCTGAACTGGACGACCAACAGACCTTAACCGACCTCGGCAGCGAGGAGGCAGTCCAGACCCCGTTGGACAGCATCCTTGAGGGCAACGCTACGGATGCCCCTGCAGCACAGTCCGATGAAGGCGAGCTAGGCGGCACAGACGCGCCCAAGGTGCCGCTGGTAGCCCTCAAGCGCGAGCGGGAGCGCCGGCAGAAGGCGGACAAGCAGGTCGAGGAGTTGCGGCTCGAGCTGGAGCGGTTCGACAACGCGAAGTTCGGCTGGGACGAGACGGTTGCCGAGGAGGAGAAGCGGTTCGCCCAGGAGGAGCAGCAGCGGGTTGATGAAGCCTCCCAGGACCCTGCTGTGGTCAACTACGGCAAGAGCCTGGGGCGGTTCACTGCCATCCACGGCAAGGACGTCGTTGCCAAGGTAGACGCCGGGCTGAACCGCCTGAACGTCGAGCAGCGCCAGCACGTCATGCACCTCACAGGCTCTCAAGCGGACCCTGTGGCGGCGATCCACGCCTATGTCGACGGCCTTGGGCTGCTGGACTTCAAGGGTGCGCCGATCGACCAGATCCTGACGAAGGACAAGGCGGCGCCGGGGCAACAGGCAACCGACCCGCAGCTCGCCCAGCACTATGCGGAGCTTAACCGGCATGGGCAGGAGGTAGCGCAAGCCGAGCGGCGCACGGCGGTTGCGCTGAGTGAGACGAGGTTCATCTCGCGACACGGTGCGGATGCCTATGACGCGCTGGACCGGCTGTCGATCGAGCTGGCGCAGTCGGGTCACCCTGTGGGGCAGCAGTTCGTGCAGGCGGTGCAGACCAGCTCCGACCCGGTATCGACCGCGGCGCAGATCCTGGCCGAGCTTGGGCTGTGGCAGCAGGAGGCCCAGCAGCAGCCACAACAACAGCAACCGCGGCAAACCTTCCCCAGCAATTTGGCGAACCGCCGCAACATGGGCCAGCGGAATGGGCCGGCCTATGGCGGGCCTACCCCACTGAACGACATCTTCAAGCATTAGGCACTGACATGACGGTAGACCCATCAAAGTTCGAGCGAGAGGCCAATGGCTTCATCAAGAAGGGCAGCGGCGGCCGGATTGCCGGCTCAAGGAACAAGCTGTCACACGCCTTCCTGGCCGATGCTCTGGAGAGCTGGGCCAAGAACGGCAAGGCGGCGCTGGAGATCACTTTCCGCGAAAAGCCCGACGTCTATTTCAAAGTCATGGCCAAGCTCATTCCGCGGGAATTGATCCTGTCGGATGGCGGCAAGATCGACACTATCAGTGAAGATGACCTGGATGCGGCGCTGAGCAAGATCCTCGAGGAGCGGAAGAGGCTGGCTCAGGAAGAAATTCAATATGCCAGCTGATGCACTCACGCTGGACACACTGGACGCGCTGGAGCGCCGCCTTGTTGACGTGAAGGAAAAGCGCCAGATCCGGCGCAGCATGGCGGCGTGGGCCAGGTACAAGGGTTTTGAGCCGGCCGCGCATCATCTCTTGATCATGAAAGAACTGGAAGAGTTCATCACGAGCGACGACTACGACGTGCTGCTGCTGCACGCCCCGCCAGGCTGCGCCAAGTCGACTTACATCAGCGCACTGTTTCCGTCCTGGTACTTTGCGAACCATCCCGGCAACAACATTTTGTTCGCAACCCACTCAGACGACTTCGCGCACCGCTGGGGCCGTCGCGTCAGGAACGACATCGCCAGCGAGGGCGAAGTGCTGGGCATCAGCCTGTCGCAATCATCCGGCGCGGCGGACCAGTTCGCGCTCAACGAAGGTGGTGAATACTACGCCGTCGGCGCCGGCAAGGGCATCTCAGGCTTCCGTGCGGATCTCGGGCTGTGTGACGATTTGTTCGGCTCTCGCGAGGATGCGTGGAGCGACACGGTGCGGGAAAAAAGGTGGTCGTGGTTCGTGGATGATTTTAGTCCGCGATTAAAACCGCGGGCGAAGCGAATAATGATGAATACCAGGTGGCACGAAACGGACGTTGCCGGCCGTGTCATTGAGCAGATCGAGGCCGGGCATGTCCGCGGCAAGGTGATTGATATTCCGGCGATTGCCGGCGAGGACGATCCGGTCGGCCGCAAGCCCGGCGAATACCTGTGGGACGAGCCACAGGGGTACGACTACGGGCGCTTCCTGCGCGAGCGGCAGCGTGAGGCCAGCCCAATGATGTGGTCGGCGCTCTTCCAACAAAATCCAAGTCCCATGGATGGCGACTACTTCAAGGCGGACTGGATCAAGACCTACGACAAGGCCCCTGACCCGGAAACGATGCACATTTATGGCGCCAGCGATTTTGCTGTTAGCGCCGACAAGGGTGACTACACCTGCCACGGCGTGATCGGCGTCGATCCCGAGGGCAAGCCTTACCTGCTCGACCTGTGGCGCAAGCAGGCTTCATCCGACGTCTGGGTGGAATCTTTCTGCGACCTGGTCAAGAAATGGAAGCCGATCGGCTGGGCGTTCGAGAAGGGCCAGATCACGTCGGGCGTGGGGCCGTTCCTCGAGAAGCGGCAGCGTGAGCGCCGGGCCTACGTTGCCAAGTCGAGCTTCCCAACCCGCGGCGACAAGGCTGTGCGGGCGCAAAGTTTCCGCGGCTACATCGCCTCACACGGCCTGCACGTCAACAGGCGCGCCCCGTGGTTCATCGCGCTGCGCTCGGAGATGCTGAGTTTCCCGGCCGGCCGCAACGATGATCAAGTTGATATGCTTTCCCTGTGGGGGCAGCTGCTCGACACGGTGTCGAGGGGCCGCGCGCTGCGGCCGAAGGTGCCTAATCCCCTGAAAGACCGCTGGGATAAGGTGTTCAACGACACTGACGACATAGAGAGCTGGAAGGTCGCGTAAATGAAACCGCAACACGATATCACAGTCGTCGTCGTCGACGATGAAGACGACGGCCTGCTCGACGTCGGCGCGCTCGTCAAGATGTTCGAAGAATCCGAGGACTCGACCTCAGAGGCGCGGGATTTGTCCCAGCGCGACCGGGAATACTACGACAGCCGGCAATGGACGTCGCAGGAGATTGCCACGCTGAAGAAGCGTGGCCAGCCCGTCATCACCGACAACATCATCAAGACCAAGGTCGATTATCTCGACGGCGTCGAGAAGAAGCAGCGGATCGACCCGAAGGCGTTGCCGCGCACGCCGAAGCATGAGGCCGAGGCGGAGGCTGCAACGGAGGCGCTGCGCTATGTCACGCAAGAGCAGGACTACGACAAGAAACGATCAGCGGTTTGGCGCGACATGCTGGTGGAGGGCGCTGGCGGCATTCGGGTGACGGTCGAGGAAGCCAAGGGGTACGACGGCCAGCCGGGCTACGAGGTCAAGATCCACCGCGTGGCGTGGGACCGGATGTTTTGGGATCCGCACGCCTCGGAGCCGGACTTCTCCGATGCCGGCTATCTCGGCGTCGTCATCTGGATGAATTACGACGACGCCCTGGCGCAGTACCCTGAGGCTAAGGAGGCGCTGGACACGACGCTGTCCACGTCGCCGTCAGACACCTACGACGACAAGCCAAAACACAATCACTGGGGTGACAACAAGCGCAAGCGGGTGCGGATCTGCCAGATCTGGATCAGGCGCGACGACGCCTGGCATTTCGCGGAGTTCACCAAGGGCGGCATCCTGAAGTCGGGGCCGTCGCCCTACACCAACGACAAGGGCGAGAGCGACTGCGAGATGTTCTTCCAGTCGGCCTATGTCGACGCGGACAACAACCGCTATGGCTTCGTGCGCGAGATGATTTCGCTGCAGGACGAGGTCAACAAGCGCCGCAGCAAAAGCCTTCATTTGCTCAACACCAACCAGCTTCATTACGAGGATGGCGCGTTCCAGGACAACGACATCGAGCGGGTCCGGAAGGAGTTGGCGCGGCCGGACGGCACGGTTCGGTATGCCCACAACGCGCTCGCCGAGAAGCGCGCGATCGTTGTCCACGGCGCCGAGCTTCTGACCCCGCATTTCAGCCTGCTGCAGGAGGCCAAGAACGCCCTCAACCTGAAGGGGCCGAACGGGACCGAGATGGGCGACATGGCCCAGGGGGCGATCGCGGCCTCGGGCCGCGCCATCATCGCCAGCCAGCAGGGCGGCATGACGCAGTTGGCACACCTCACCGACCGGCTGCGCAACCTGGACATAAGGGTGTTCCGCGCGGTGTGGGCGCGCATCCGGCAGTTCTGGACCGCGGAGAAGTGGATCCGCGTCACCGACGACGAGCAGAACGTGAAGTGGGTTGGCCTCAACGTCGACCCTCAGGCGATCCAGATGGCGATGCAGCAGAACCCGGAAATAGCAAAACGCGTTGCCGGCGTGGTGGGCAACGTCGCCGAGCTGGACTGCGACATCATCATCGACGAGGCGCCGGACAGTCTCACCCCGCTGCAAGAG
>Ga0193738_1000908_pt1 | contig 12859 bp, 21 predicted proteins | sample L2a1metaG_FD_144927 | JGI IMG/M metagenome (GOLD analysis project Ga0193738, IMG submission 144927) | Soil microbial communities from a riparian zone of the East river system, Colorado, United States - L2a1 | ecosystem: Environmental > Terrestrial > Soil > Riparian zone | place: USA: East River...
CGCATGGAGCGCACAAGCGATCGAGAAGTGCGCGAGCGGTTTACCGTGTACGTTCAGTTCACGTACGATTACCCTGAGGAAGACAAGACAGTGTTCTCGTACGAGGAAATTGACATCGATGCTGTCGACGAGACAGACGCACGCACCATCGCCGACCTCGTCCTTCTTCGTGACTACGAGGAAGGCGGCAAGATCTACAGAGTGGTACATCGGCCGCAAGGCGTGATGTACTGGTGATTTGCGGGTAGCCCAGTGTAACAGCTGGGCCTCCCGGAAGTCAACCCAGGGAGGAACCGATGAAGAAGAAGATCATCATCAGCATCGCAATGCTGCTGACGTTCACCGGACCGGCTTCCGGAGCAGACAGACCGCCGCAGTTCCCGCGTAAGCCAGGAATGCCTCACGTCGAGTTCGGACCGCGCAATCTACATGAAGCGGTCAAGAACATGACGATCCTGGCCACGTGTCAGTGGCGGCCACGACTCTGCCCGGCACAGCCCGAGCCGCACCCGTCAGCAGGGAAGCGGAAGCCATGACCACAGAGCAGCTTATCGCTCTCGCAGACGAGATCTGCAAGGCTGGTTTCCCGGAGAAGTACAGCTTCCAGGACAGAGGCAATCGAGACTTCGTCGCAGGCCTTGTCGCCAATCGCGGCGGCAAAGTAGCAAAGAGCTCGACTGCAAATCAGTCCATCGATCCGCGCTACACGGTCGAAGGACGACACCTGCCCGACCGGGGCATGGCCAACGACCGGATCCACACCAACCTCTATCATCTCGAACGGACGTACTGACGTGAAGACGTTCGCAACCACCTTTGTATTGGTGCTTGTCGTCTCGCTGGTGTTTACATCAGCCGGTGCGTCAAGGCCTGTCGACGAAGGGTGTGTGCAGACCAGGGCAACAGAGATTGTCCTCAACGCTCGCCACATTCACGCTGACTGGCTACATCGCCTCGAAACAGGCATGACCTTGGACGGTAGAACTGTAGATGCCTTGACCGCCTCGCGCCAGATTGCCCTGTTGACCGCAGAGGCAGAGCTACACCGGGTTTCCCTGGCTGTTTGGAAAGAACAGCGAATCGCCTGGGAGCGCCAGTGGATCGACAACTACGACCTGATCCTGGAAGCTCTTCCGGGAGCCAGGTCTACGTGCTAAGTCGTTGACAGCCGGTAGGGCAGCCTCGGTTGCCCCTCCGGGTATCAACCGATACCACACCAGGGAGGAGACGTTACATTGCAGACACACTTCATCAGCATGGGTCCAGAGGGCCAGATGTACATCAACGAAGGCAGCAATGATGAGGGCAACCTCATTGTCGAGCTGTCTACCAGCACCATCGCCGACCTCGATCTGTTCGACGAAAGCAAGCCCAACTTCGACTACGCTGAGGACGGCGAAAGAGTCGCAACTCTTCTCCGGTGGAAGCTGGAGGCAAAAGGCTACGCGGTCGCCGACCTGGCGCACTTCACTAAGATGGTGCGTTACCTCTGCGAGCCGGGCGGGCTGCAAAGTCAAGGCGGATACATCGTCAATCTCTTTCCACCGCCTTGCGAAGAGATCGTCCTGCTGAAGTTCCTGCCGGACGGCAACTGGCTTGCTTTCAGGCCGGACACCTACTCCGGCCAGCTCTCCTGGCAGAGCGAAACTCACGGACAACTCGTTCTGTGGCACGGCAAGCATTACCAGGTCATCTACAGCGGACCTCACATCGTGCTCGAGGCCAAAGACCTGTTGTCCGGCATGACCATCCGCACCGTCGAAGGACAGTGCGAGAAGCTCAACGTCGAGCTGCTCAAAGATCTCATGCCGGACACCGCCACCATCGTTGGCGGACACGGATAGCAGCGGGTAGGGCAGAGAGATCTGCCCCTCCCGGTGCCATACGGTGCCAACAACACCGGGGAGGATCCTATGAACAACGATGTTCTCCAGGAAGTCGCAAATGCTCGATACGATCGACTCCTGAAGATGAACAACAAGGACATCACAAACGACGTTTGCCGAGCGATCGAGCAGATTGCTGGCGGGCATGTGCTGGAAAGCATCCTTGGCGTAGATGCAGAGACCGACAACGTCACTAAGGGCTTGTGGATCGAGGCAACTGAGTCTCTGCTGAACTCAGCAGAGCTCACGTTCCCCGGATGGGATGGCGTAAGTCAGCCTGTTCCCGATATCTGCTCTTGGGAGATCGCCAAGAACACCGTTGCCGGCCGCGTGGCGCGCAGCATCATCGTGCTGCACGGATTCGCCGACATCGAGGTGGGCCGATGAACGTTCGTGTCGTAGGCCCAAACCTGAACGATCAAAGCAAGGGCACATTTCACGTGCACCTCAACGGCTGCCATGATCTGTTCCACTACGGACCGGAGAAGCGGTTCGGCGGCGACGTGCGCGGCAACGAAGAGATGCTCGTCAAAGACGCAACGGTCGCCAGCGTTGTTGAGGCTGTGTACGACAACGGCATCCTCGACGAGCGCATCGCCGACGGCCAAGAACGAGAAGAGGCCATCGCAGACCTGGTAAGCGATTTCTGGTTCGCTCCATGCACGAAAGGTCTGCCGGACTAGCGAGTTGCGGGTAGCTCCGCCGACAAGCGGAGCCTCCCGGAGTCCGCTAGGATTCCATAACCACCACCCACCAGGGAGGATCCCCATGGCCAAGCACAGTCCGTTCTCGGCGGAGATCTGTGACAAGATTCGCAAGACACACCGCCAGGGCAAGAAGACGATCGAGGTCAAAGGCCGTAAGTACGACATTCGGTCTGCAGCAAAGCGTGGGTATCTGCTCATCAAGCCGTCCGACGGTTCGATGGTGCCCATGGCCAACATCGAGTCCTCTGCGCTCCAGAAGCGGAACGACAATCGCTGGCGCAAGGACATGCAAGATCATCACGCCGCCAAGAAAGCAAGTCAATCGTGATCTGCGGGTAGCAGCTTCGGCTGCTTCCCGGAGCTCATGCTCCTACACAAACCAGGGAGGAACCAAATGAACAGGACTCCAGTACCAGCAGAGTTTCGGCAACCGACGGCGAAGATCACGCAGAACCAGAGGTCGTACATTCTGGACCTGCTGGAAAAGAAAGACCTGTCTGACGTAGATGTCGGTCGTGTCGACTCTTTGTACAAGTCTCTTCGCATCAGCGAAGACCCCGAGGAGTTCGGCATGGGCAAGGCACAGGCGTCTGAAGTCATCAGCTGGCTGATCTCTCGCCCGGCGAAGCCTCGCAACGAACAAGAGACTGCCCGCCGCGAAGGACGGGCTGAAGACCTCAGCTGGCAGAAGCCTCTCGAGGATCTGCCGCCTGGCCGCTACGCCATCGAGAACAACGAAGGCGAGCTTCGCTTCTACCAGCGGTGGCAGGGCAAGGGATCAAAGTCAGATCGCTTCGCTCTGTACGTCATGTTCGGTCCGTACGAGGCCAAGCTTCCTCGCAACGCGCAGGTCGCGATCGCGAAGAAGATCCTCGAGGCTGGCGTGCGAGAGTGCGCCATCCGGTTCGGCAATGAGATCGGCAGCTGCTCCAACTGCGGCCGTCGCCTCACAAACCGAATCAGCCGTGAACTCGGCATCGGTCCGGTCTGCGGTGGTCGCATGTTCGGCGACAGTCCCGAGAAAGCATGGCGGGACATGGTCAACGAAGCACGCGACGCAATCATCGCTCGCGGTGAAGACCCGGAAGAAGAGCTCGATGAATAAGCCCAAGATCGGCGATAAGGTCCGCATCATCGGCGAGCAGACGGACAACATCGGCGACACTGGCACTGTCGCTGCCGTCTACGACACCATCGAGGAATGGTGGGACACACCCACCGGAGAAAGCAAGGTCGCCCTCATGGACGCTCTCGATGAGTACGGACCTGAGAAAGCAGCAACGGCAGAGTGGTACATCGAAGTCACCCTCGATGAAGAGCAGACAGGGTACTCGGACTTGGCTCTTGCCTCGTTCGAGGTAGAACCGATCTGATGTTGCAGGTAGGGCAGGGCAACCTGCCCCTCCTGGAACACCAACAACCAGGGAGGAAGAACCGTGGCTACTAGAACACCAAATGAGAGGCGTACGTGGATGCTCGAGCGAGTGCGAGAGCTAATTGCGCACGCCGACAGTACTCCGTACAGCGCCGAGGCAGACACGTTTCGCGCCAAGGCACAAGAGCTCATGGACAAGTTCCTGATCGAAGAGTGGGAGCTCGCCCAGGAGACCAAGGACACCAGTCTTCTCAATCCCGTCCGTAAGGACGCGAACATCGGCTGGTGGATGGAGTCAGGCCACCGGGACACCAAGCAGGCATTGTTCAACATGTACGCTGCCTGTGCGCGGCATTGTAATGTCGCGATGGCACCGGAGAAGTCTCACTACGAGTACTCCGGCGAGACAGGCCTGAAGATGCCCGTGTTCGGGACAGAGCAGGACCTGTCGTATCTGGACATGCTCTTCACCTCGCTCATGCTTCAGATGGGCAAGGAGATGAAGCCCCAGTACGACCCGAACCTCTCCCTCGGACACAACATCTACAACGCTCGTTCGGTCGGTATGAAGTACTCCGACATCGCTATCTGGCTCGGCAAGCCCGAGTGGGAAGTGAATGGAAAGCCGGTAGACGGCGGTGTCATGGCTCGTGAGTACAAGCGTCACATGCGAGCCAGCGACATCTTCGCGTCACCTGTGGTGAATCCGCGTACGTTTCAGAGGAACTACGCATATGGATTCAGCTACAGGATCAGCGAGCGTCTCCGCGAGATGAGGGGTGAAGTCAGGAGCGACAACTCCATGGCATTGGCCATTCGCGACGCAGCGGACAAGGCTAAGAGCGCCATGTGGGACGAGTTCCCCGACATGAACCCAGCACATCAGCGAAATAAGAAGGCGCTGTCCCGACGGAAGGACGATCGAGTCTGGGATCCATATGCTCAGGCAGCAGGCGCGCAGTCTGCCGACCGGGCAGAGATCCTCGGAAACGAGAGTAAGCTCAGCAGGCAGAAGGAGATCGAGTGACCTGCGGGTAGGGTAGGCTAGTCCTACCCCTCCCGGAGTTCATACACATGGGAGGACACCAATGGTGACAAAGAAGATAGACAACGTCCCAGTCAAGATTCCGACTCCGGTCGGAGGTGAGCCTGTGGTTGCGAGTGTGAACTTCAGAATCGTGAAGTCCAGCAACGTGACCCAGGTTGGCTGGGATGAGGCCGGCAACATGTACGTGAAGTACATCAGCAGTCCCGGATACTACGTGTACTTCGGGACTACAAGGCAGAAAGCAGTCGCAGCCGCCTACGCTGAGAGCGTCGGTCAGTTCATCAACCAGAGGATCAAGCCGTACTTCGAGGTGCTTAAGCTCGGGGCGGCATAGTTTGCAGCTGATGCTGCCGGTTGGCGCTCTCCTCCCTGGTGGAGCGCCTTCCGGGAGCACCATGTGCTCTCGGGACTAGCGTTTCCTGAGAAAATCAGGTACGATATGTCCTGGCCTAACCACCCACCGAAGGAGGGAGCATCTAATGGCCGAAGCAACTGAGAAGCAGATCGTGGACTTCATCAAGAAGAACCCCGATCTCTCAATTGCCGAGTACGCACGCAAGCTCAAGCTGCCGGCAGGATCGGCTGGTCCGATCATCTGGCGTCTCGAGCCGGTCGCAATCTCGTCCCTGAAGATCCCGGGAACGGGTGCGTCGATCGCCAAGGCGCGTGACACCGACGGACTCCGCTGGGAGCGCATCGCGGCTCGCACGGGCAAGTCCATCGCAGAGGTCAAGCGTCTGTACACGGAGAAGACGGGACGGCAGCCGGAGCAGAGCTACACCGGTCGCGGTCGCGACTTCTCGAAGGGTGGCGCAACCAAGTCGTCCGGCGGAACGCGCACCACGCGCGGTCAGTCCGGTCGTCGGCAGTCCAGCGCCAAGGCGAACACCGGCACTTCTGGTCGCCGTCAGGCGTCCGGCAAGAAGTCGGGTCGTGCCGCAGGTCGTCGCACACGCGGCGACAAGGCGGGCAGCCCTTCGTAGGGTGCGTAACCGAAGAGGACTTCAGGCAGAAGCTTGAAGGCCGCAAGATCACCGTCCGTTGGCAGGTCGAAGAAGACTCGGAGGGGAAAGAAGTCATCATGGACGCCCCTATCGAGCTCAAGCTTCGAGTTCTAAGCTTCAGGGGATACTACCCCAAAGAGCTACCTGTCGCGGACGGTGATCCGCCTTCCCGGTTCGGTGTACGCAAGCACGACCTTGTGCAGTTGTACACCGATCCGGGCGGTATTCGTACCCTAAGAGTCAGCCACATCAGGAGAGTGCGGTGACGAAAGTTGCCGCACTCCCCTGTGCGGTGCGTTGCTTGAGCCGTCTATAGATCTTCCGTGCGCGAGGGGACGTCCTCTGTGTCCTCGACGCTGCCTGTAGACGGCTCAAGGAGCGCATTGCTCCAAATAACACAAGGAGGTTCCCATGTGGGAAGAGGATCCTGACGAGATCCCTCCGTGGGTTGATGGGATCGGATGTTTGATCATCTTGATCGTATCAGCCGCTGTGTCAATCGGAGTTCTGTACTGGCTGTCGCAGTACATTGTACAGCTATGGCCGTTCTAGAGCTCCCAGTCTTCCAACGTGGTTCTGCCGAGATAGACGAGTTCATCTCTGTCTACTGTCCTCGGGAGGACTGCCCCAGCCAGAGAGGCGAAGAACAAGTCGCCTTCTTTGTGCACAAGGCAACATGGCGGAAGACCAGACGACAGCGGAGCGTAGCTCCGATCAGAGGGCGTCGTCAATTCGTCGTTATCGTGGGTCGAGTGTGCCCGTACTGCCATAAGGTAAGCAAGTTGCCTCCAGGTAGATAGGGCAAGCGCGGCTCTCGTCGATAAGGTATCCTTCTAAGGTTCCATTACCACCCGGAGAAGAGAGCACATGAGCACAAAAGCCCAACTAAGACGGGCATTTGCCGAGATCAACTCCTCGGGCGACAAAATCGAAGTGCACTTCTACTACGATGCGGAGCTCGTGAAGTCGATCAAGGAAGTGGCCGGAGCAAGGTACGTCGGTCCTCAGCAGGGCGGACCATACTGGCTCGTCCCGCTGAGCTTGGAGCATGCTCGCTCTCTCCGCAAGAACTTCAACGGTAGGCTTCTTGTAGGCCAGGCGCTCCGTCAGTGGGGCAAGGAACAAGTTAAGCGCGAGCAGAATCTGCAGACGCTGGCTGCTTCCGATGATGTCCCGCTCAAGGATCTCGTCATGGCCAAGAAGCTTCCCAAGCTTGCGGAGTGGTTCAGACCGTACCAGCGTGCGGACGTCAAGTTCCTCGCTGCTACCTCGGCTCTGAACTTGAACGAGCAGCGCCTGGGGAAGACGACCGAAGTCATCGGTGCGATCTTCGAGGCAGGGCTGGAAGATGGTCCCCATCTGGTGACCGCACCCCGGTCCTCTCTAGATACCGTCTGGCGATACGAGATTGAGCGATGGACTGCCGATCTCGAGAAGCCGCACGAGGTCATCACGTACAGCGGAGGCATGTCCCCCGCCGCACGTGAGGCAGCGATCGACGAGTTCTGGAGTTGTGTCGAAGAAGATTGGCCGGTGTGGTTCGTCTGCACCTTCCAGACCGTCAGGGACGCAAAAGAACCTGGCGTAGACTCCTGGAAGACCTTCACCATCGATGAGTACCACCGCAGTGGGCTGCCTAACTCCGTCGGCGGCAATGACCGCAGCAAGGGTAGCAAGTTCAGCTGGGCGGTCCTCGATGTCGAGGCCGAACGGCGCTACGCTTTAAGCGGCACGCCGATGGGTGGCCGTCCCATCAAGCTGTGGGGCGGTCTCCGCTTCCTGTATCCGAAGCAGTTCACCTCGAAGTGGAACTGGGCCAAGCACTGGCTCAACGTCGAGAGCAACTACTACGGACACGATGTCGGCGGAATCAAGCGAGAGATGGAGGAAGACTTCTATGCCTCGCTGGCACCATACGCTATCCGCAGGTTGCGGAAAGAAGTTGCGCCGCAGCTGCCCGATAAGCAGTGGATCGACGTCTGGTGCACGATGACCCCGAAGCAAGAGAAGCAATACAAGGAGATGGCACAAGCTGCGGAGATCCGCATCGAGGAGAAGAGCCTGAAGGCACTGGGCATTCTCGCAGAGTACACACGGCTGAAGCAGTTTGCCGATGCGTACGCGGGTGACATCCTTGAGCAGACCGTCCGCTGTCCGGCGTGTAAGGGCGAGGGCGAAATCAAGGACGAACATGGCAATATCACCAACCCCATCTGCGGTGCCTGTGAGGGTCTCGGTAAGGTCGTCAGACCTAAGATCGTGCCGAGTACCGATTCAGGTAAGTTGCTCCCTCTCCTCGAACGTCTAGCTGAGAGCGGAATCACCAGCAAGAAGGCAGCTAAGTTGCTTGGTGAGGAAGTTGTCAAAGACGGCGAGGATCAGGGTACGTCGGTGGCGGTCATCGCCTCCCAGTTCAAAGAGATTGTGGACATGGTCCACCGCTGGCTGAACGAGGAGATGGACATCAAGGCCGTCAAGATCACCGGCGCAACGTCAGACGAAGAGCGGAAGGTAAACCAGATGCTCTTCCGTCAAGACGGTGAGCGAACTACGGGCGACGCACGAGTCATCGTCATGACCACCACAGCTGGTGGCGTGGCGATCACCCTCGACCTCGTAGACAACGTACACATCTTGGACGAAACTTGGGTCCCGGATGATCAAGAGCAGCTGGCAGATCGTGCGGTAAGCATGAGCCGGATGCACAAGATCGGCGTGTACGTGTATCGCAGCAAGAACACCGTCGAGGAATACATCAAGGAAGTCACCGACGAGAAAGGTCGCGTCAACACGTCGGTCCTTGATGAGAAACGGCGTGCGTTCCTCGATCAGGTAGGCGGAAATGGCAACTAAGCGCCGTTCGAAGCTCCGCCACCGATCTGGGGAAAGCAATCTGGAGGAGATCGATCGCTTGATCTCCGTCAAGACCGGATACCTCATCGTCATCTACGAGGTCTGGTCGGGGATGGTTGAGAAGGACGACCCAGCTACCGATCTGGAACGCTGGGCGTCCGTCTACAACGGAGACACCCCGAAGGACGTCGAGCTGAAGATGATGGACAGTCGCTATGGCTTTGAGGGGCTGGAAGGGGCAGAGCAAAACATCTACCTCGAGACAGTCCGTGAAGCCGACTCGTCTGTACAGGAGCACATGAATGACCAAGAGCGGCTCCTGAAGTCCGGTCAGACCTGGAACTACCAGACCAACTCGTATGAAGACCGAGGCTCCGCGTATGAGAAGTTTCTCGGCGCAATTGAACGCGCCGCAGACAACGACGAAGACGAGGAAGCCTGGGCGATCATCAACGAGTGGCGTACCACTCGGCAGCTGAGAGACGAAGACAGGGCACGCAACCTGTGATGCTGCGGGTAGGGCAGGCTACACGGTCTGCCCCTCCCGCAACACCACCAACCGAAGGAGGTCCGTTGGCATCTGTCGAAGTGACGCAAACCAAGGTCTACGAGTTCGACCTCGATGCGGTGAAAGAGGAGTTCAATCAAGAGCTCAACGAAGACGAGGTCGACCTCGAAGACGACAAGGAAGTCGTACATCACGTCGTCGCAGCTGGTGGGCTCAGTAACCCGCTCTTCCAGCTGATCAGCGATGACGAGGAGCTCGACGTCCTCGGTCTCTGATGGACCTATCTAACGAAGCTGTCGCATACCTGTTCTGGGCGGCTATGGCTTTGTACGCTGTTGTATACGTCGGACATAAGGTGTGGCGTAAGCGTACGACCAGACATTGGGGCTGGCTGTATTTCATCGGCGGTAGCCGTGGTGCGATCAAGGTAGGAATCACCAAAGGTCTGCCGATGGATCGGCTCCGAGCTCTCCAGACAGGAAATCCAACGAAGCTTCACTTGCTCCACGCTGAGCAGGTCACCGACCCTGCCGAGGCGGAGGGCATTGCTCATACCGCACTCACCGACTATCATGTCGGAGGAGAGTGGTACGAACGAGAGGCAACTCTCGCTTTTATCAGGCAAATCACGGAGGAAGAAGACGGCGAGTACGAAGACGGCGAGTACGAAGACGAACAACCTCAACTCAGAGTAATCGAGGGAGGTAAGGAATGAGCTTCATCCAGTCAATCGGCCTAGCAGCTGCCATAACGATCTGTGCGTTCGTAGTTGGCGGATCAATATTGGCTGTTTCACTCTACATCGAAAGCAGGCTTGACTCGTTCGCTGCGTTCGTAGTGGTTCTGATCACGTTGATCGTCCTGACTACGGGTACGGCAAGTTGGGCCCTAATCAGGCTAGGCCTTGAATAGCAAGATGACACCCCACGCCACAGGAAAACCCTAGTAGTGAGTTCCTCGCGTACGCGCGTACACGCGCGTAGGACCAGTTGTAGACGGTCTTACGCGCGTACGTGCGCGCAGGAGAGGAATGTCTCTGCTAGTGGTTTTCCTCGCGGGCCGAGTGGGCGCGTACGCGCGAGTACCCCGAAGGAGGGGGAGATCCAGGAGGACTAGCTTCTTCAAAATGGATAGGGTAGAGTACGCCTCGCTCGTCTCTCCTCCGAACGGTGGGGTAAGCGGGAGGGAGTTGAACTCGACCCTCAACTCCCTCCCGCCTCATAAAACACCAACCACATAGGAGTTTGCTTGACAGTCAAGGCTCCCAAGAAAGCAGGTCGAAGGTCCAGTTTGAAGAACCAGCGCGAGGCGCAGCTCCCCATGATGCGCAACTCTGAGCGCGGTGCCTTCAAGAAGTGTCGATTTGTATGGAGCCTGGGATTTGAAAATTTTTTGCAGCCCAAAACGGCTGCACCGGCACTAAGGTTCGGCACATTAGTGCACAAGGCTCTTGCTGCCTGGTACATACCAGGCCTGAAGCGGGGCGTCCCGCCTGCTGACACCTTCACCAAGCTGTACGAAGAGGAGCTCAAGGAGCAGGAGTCGTTTGGCTTCCGCGACGAAGACGGCAAATGGCATAAGGCTGCCGAGCTAGGCGTCGCGATGATGGAGAACTACATCGAGCAGTACGGCACCGATGACCGTTGGGAGGTACTTGCGACGGAACAACCGTTCTGGGTTGTGGTCAACCACCCAGTCACGGGCAAACCTTGGTTTAGGTATGCTGGTGTTGTAGACGGTATTTGGCGCTGGCGTCCGGACAAAAAGATCTGGATACCTGACCACAAGACCAGCACTGGCCTGTCTGAAAGCATGGTGAAGTACCTCAAGATGGACGATCAGGCAGGAGGCTACTGGACGTTCGGCGTTGACTGGCTGTATGCCAACAAGTTCCTCGGACCGCGCCAGAAGCTAGCGGGCATGGTGTTCAATTTCATGAACAAGAAGATGCCTGACGAGCGTCCCTTCAAGATCGTAAGCGGCAAGCGACTCTACCTCAACAAGGACAGTAGCGTCAGCAAAGTGCAGCCTGCGATGGAGTTCTTGAGGCAGAAAATCTACCGTGATGAAGCCGACCGGCTCGCCCAAAGACAGAGGGCCATCTGGGACTACGGAGAGATCGAGATGGTGCACAATGGTGAGCTCCAGATCACGAAGAACCCTACCAAGATGAACTGCGGCACCTGTTGGGCCATCGACATCTGTGAACTTCACGAGTCGGGGCACGACTGGGAAGAGTTCATGAAGGCAACCACGCGCCACTGGGACCCATACGCAGAGCACGAGATCTACGAAGGGGAGGCAAGGTGAAGATCATAAATCCGTTCGAACGCTGGTTCAGCAAACGCCAGCAAGAGGAAGAGATCGCGCGGCATTCCGGCCTGTTGCTCGATAGGCAGGTTCCGTCCAAGCACAAGAGGTTTGTTCCACGCGAGAACAAGCCCAGGAAGGCAAGCTTCCGCGAGCGCCATCTGCTCAGCCCGGAAGCGGCGCGGCGTCGTCGCACCAAGAACAAGGCAAGACGTAAGTATCGGAGTCGTCGTTTCCCAGGAAGGTTGCCCCATGGCAGAGCAGTTCGGCCAGCAGCGAGGCACGCACGTTCAACTCACCATCCACGACGAAGCCGTCAACATTCCCGGAGGGTTGTGGGAAAGAGCAAGGGAGGTAGCAGTGGCAGCAAGCGGTAAGTCAGGCATCGACCGCATCCAGGTCGAGAACGAAGAGGCCTTGGTCAATGCGGTAGCCGACAAGATCGGCTCGCAGGCGTTGCCCGGTATCTTTGCGGGCGGCAAGGAGATCGTGCACACCGTTGTTCAGGACAACTATATCGAGTTCCGGTTCAACGACGAGTCTCGCTTGGTCATCGAGGGGGAGTTCACCGTCCGGTTCGCCGAGAAGGTTGACCCTGATGTGCTTGACTCGGCACAGGCGGGTAGGGAGCTCATGAGTGGCGACTTTGAGCTCGTCGAGGGCGAGGTCATCGGCGAGGAAGATGGCTAAGCCAAGCGCCATCAAGCCTCTCTCGCAGGACGCCAAGATCTTCCACCTGATCTACGGATTCCCCAACTCTGGGAAGACCTCGTACATCGCTGCCGCTGCGGCAGAGGGCAAGAAGATCCTCCTTATCAAGTCACCGCTCGACCACATTCCGGCGCGTGCGCTTTCATCCGGGATGGAGCAGTGGGTTGTCCAAACTTGGGACGACATGGACGAGGTCCTTCAGTACGGCAGACATGATGGTGGCGACTGGGACTGGTTCGCGTGGGACTCGATCTCGTTGACGCAGGACCAGACTCTCCAAGCCATCTGGGATGATCTCATCATCGCCAAACCTCACCGCGCTAAATATCGCGTGGACAAGGGTGAGTATGGCGTCAACATGTGGCGTATTGAGCAGTGGGTACGGCACATGGTCGGAGCTCAGTCCGTCAACTTGTTGATCAGCGCACACCCGTTCGAGACGCAGAATCCGTTCAAC
>Ga0193738_1000909_pt1 | contig 12856 bp, 12 predicted proteins | sample L2a1metaG_FD_144927 | JGI IMG/M metagenome (GOLD analysis project Ga0193738, IMG submission 144927) | Soil microbial communities from a riparian zone of the East river system, Colorado, United States - L2a1 | ecosystem: Environmental > Terrestrial > Soil > Riparian zone | place: USA: East River...
ACTGGCGCGCACTGGGCCGGGCCATCAACGACCTGAAAGCGTGGCGATGAAGATGACAGTCTACCCCGAGGGGATGATGATGGTCCGCTGTCGCTGCGTGGCGTGCGGCGAAGTCACAGTACAGTCCGCGCCGAGCCAAGACCCGCGCTACGTTAAGCCGTGGTTCTGCGGCTGCAAACCAAGCGGCGGAGTCCCATCGCGATGACTGACAGGGCGAAGTTTGAACCATGGCAAGAGGGAATGCCTTGCCGGTTCCGAAGCGACGGGGTGTGTATCGCGAATGTCGGGGCTGCATGCAAGTGCCTCAGTGCGGCTTACTTGCGAGCTGGTGAAGAACATATAGCCGAAATCGGCTACATTAACGACGATCTAGAGCATGCCCTTGTCAGTATCTATAATCCGGCATTGCTCAATCCCGGCGCCGGTTCTGTGCAGGTCGCTTTATCTATCAAAGGCGCCGTTCGCCTGCGCGACGAACTGGATAAATTCTTGATGACGCACTACGGCGGAATGCAATGACTGAGGACAAAAACCCAAAGGACAAGAAATGCCCCTTCTGTCACAGCATGTTTCGCTTTGACGATCAGGTTCAAAGCCACCTTTTGGCGAAGCACCGAAAGGACATCGTGCCAGAAATCTTAAGCCTTCGCGCCGAGCTAACGGACGTGAAAGAGGCAATGATTGCATACCGCGCTCTCGCAAGAGAGCGGCGCACATAAGCACGGGCGCCAAACGCAAAAAGCCGCGCCGCCCGAAGGCAGCGCGGCAGTGTGGCGCTCAGACCGAGGCGCCTAGATCAGTTCCAGCCGAGTTTCTTGCTAATCGCCGTAAAGAAATACGGGACAGCCCAAGTTACGCCGGCGATGATGACGCCAATCACCGCAACAACTTTGTTGCGGTCGCTCACCAGCGCCGTCAACGTCGTTTTGATCGTGACAAGCTCTTCCCTGTTTTCCTTGTGCCGCTCGTCCGCAACCTCGCGGTTAGCGCAAACCTTCTCGTTGAGAGCGCGCACATCTGACCGCAGCCCGCCGATGGCTTCGCTTATCTCGTCGAGGTCAGCCATCGCTAAAACCTCTCCGGGTACGGAGGCCAGCGCCAGCATGTGCGCAGATAGACAAGATGAGGAATCAGGGCGACCACAAAGACGATGCCGATTGATGCGATGATGGCGGCCATTAGCGCCAGCACGCCAGCTTGCGGCCAACCAGGTTGTGGGTCCGAATTTGCCGGACGGTCACTGGGGTGTCGCGGCTGCCGCTGTACGTGATTGCGCGCCACGCCACGCACTGCGCCTTATCGGTTGTCGCGGTTCCGCTGGTCGTCGCGCAGCCAGCGAGGCATAACAGGAGCAGCAGCGGGCTTGCGAGGCGCGACGCCTTTGGGAACAGGCGCTTCAGGACACGATGCAGGCGCCGGCTGGTCAACCACCGGCTCGATTTCACGTTCCGCTTCGGCTCGAGCGTCGGTGCCGCGCTCGATTGCGCGCGCGACGGCCGCATCCCAATTACGTTGAACGTGAGCGGAGCCATGACTGTAGCCCTTTGCGTAGATGAAGGTGAGCGCGCCAATGACTGTAAGCGCGATGGCGGCGTAGCGCGCGAGCGGGGAGAACAGGAATGCGATCATTTCCGCTTCCTGAATTGCCAAACGACGACCGCCCCTACCATCGCGAGGAAGATCACGAACGGGATCATGAACCGCCCGTTGGTCACGAGAGCACCGAGATAGTCGAACACGCCGAGATCGGCCGCGTTCTCCTTGGTTTCCTTGATTGTGGTGATGGTTTCGTTTGCGGTTGAGAGCGCGTCGGCGCCGGGCACCAGGCTGCCCAGCGATCCGGTTTCGGTGCGCCACGTTTTCTTGCGCGGCTCCGGCGCCTCGACGCCCGGATCGTCGGGGGATGGAGGAAGCAGCTCGGCATCTTCGGTGAAGAGGTTTTTCGCGGTCGCAAGATACTTCTTGCGGTCAGCCAGCCCGTTGTAGCCGCCGTTGATACGCTTGGTGATGGCGGCGACGGCATCCTTGTCGGCCAGCGCGTTGAGGCCCTTGGCCTGCCAGTATGCGCAGGCGACGCGCACGGACACTTCGGGCGAGGCCGCGAGAACTGGATCGGACACGAGGTCCAAGCCGAGCTTCTTGCCATACGATGAGTAGTTTGCCCTTCCCGTGAGTTGAAATATGCCGCGGCCTTTGAACCTCTTGCCGTCGCCCGCGCGCGTGTTGCCGAGATCCTTGCGCCCCTCATAGGCGGCGCCGCTGGCGTACTCTTGCAACGTCTTGAAGCCGGCGGCCTCGTGCGCGGCCTGCGCCATGAAGTGCGCGACCCGCAGCGGCGTGTTGATCCCGTACCGCGGAAGGTACTCGTTGAGCGGCCCGACGAGATCGCGCAGAATATCGGGCTTGCCGCGCGGCGCGAGCCGACGCAGTTTCTCGGGGGTGATCTGCATTACAGCACGATCGCGGCAAGCAAGACCGTCGCCGGCCAAAGCCAGAACACCCGATGCGGATGTGCCTCAATCGCGCCGATCAGCCAGAGATAATTGTCTTTGACGAGGTTGACGTAGTACGCCATGCGCGCCTCCTACTTTTTGACTGTGAGCGCAGAGAGAAGCGGCGCAGCGAACGTGCCGACGCCGAAGCCGCCGAGGATTGCGGCGATGAGCATGAACGCCCACGACAGCGCGCTATCGTGCAAGGAGTTGCCCGGCGCGCCCTTTAGAACGACGTAAAGGATCACGTACATGCAGAAGGCGAGCACGATCGAGCCGAAGATGATGCGGACGTTCCAGCTTGCGAGCGTGCTGGGCGCGCTAGTCTCGTCGCTCATGTGCCGCCCCCGGCCGTAAAACACAGCACCGACGCGCCCATTGCGCACATGTAATTCAGTCCCGAGGGACTCTCGCGCGGGTCCGCGTAGTTCTGTTCGTTCTTGACCTCGGGGATTTCCAGCCACGGGCCGAAGGGCAAGCCGGGGCCGCGCGGGATGTGGCGGGCCTCTACCTTGCCGTTGCGCACCCGCATCTCGGCAGGCCAACAGTCAGAAAAATTGCAGCACGAATGACCCGGCATGTCGCGGCGCATCCATTCCATGACGAACTTCTCGTCACCCTTGGGAACTATGCTGCCATCGGCGTGTCTGTGATCTTGCGCGAGTGCGCTCATGCCGAAAGAGAGCAGCGCGAACGCAGCGAGAAACGCACCGGCAATAGCCAGCACGGTAAAAAGAAATGCTCTCATGTCAGTCGGTGATCCAGGCTTGAACGCGCGCGGGGACCGAGCCGCCACCGCCCCCGCCGGTCGGGCCGAACGCGATGTACGGCATTTGCCAAGCGCCATTAGGCGCGTCGGTGAAGTTCAGCGTAAAACCGCCGTCGAAGATGTCCGACACGGTGAACCGGCAATTCTCCGTTCCACCGGGCGCGAGAATCCGCACCTTGTCCTCGAATGCCGTACTCTTATCGACCCCGCCCCCGTTCTGAGAGCATGTTGCAAAGCCGCCAGTTTTCAGAGCCGTGGCCGCCGCGAAGGCGTTCGATCCGGTAAACTCTGCCGCATCGTTCGTGACGGTCTCGCCGCCGAACAAAAGAATAAGCTCCGGCTCAAATCCGAGGCCCGTTACAGTCTGATCACCAGTGGCGGCCGTTAGCTGGAGGCACCCGCATGTGCCGGAGTTTGCCTTGAACGCGACGTATCCCCATTCGGCTGATGTAGCGCCAAGGAACGAATCCACAGCAAACCCGGTCGCCGTGCGGTCTGCGATTACGCTAACGCCGAGGAACGGATCAAAGAGCGCCATAGCAGTCTGACTGACGCCGCCCGAAAGCCACGAGACCCGCTGGCGGGTAGGCGTCCACGACCAACGGCTCCCGAACGCTCCCTTGCGGTTGCCACCCGGCCAAGCGTTGCCGCCGAATCCTATTCTTCCCCGCGAGCCCAAGCTGGTATCGCGGCCAAGTGAGCGACCGCTGCCAGCGAACAGCACGATGTCAGGTTCAAAGCCGACGTTAACAGCGGTGCCGTCCTGCGCATTGACCTTGCCCGCGGCGAAACTCACTGCGGCACCAGAGAACAGGATCGCCGTGACAAGCCATCCGTCTGTCGTAGCGGTCGTCCAGTTAACCCGCACACCATTCGCAATGAACGACACGAACGCCGCTTCCGAGTGCGTAGTGGTGGCATTGAGGAGCGCGAACAGGCATTTGTCGGACACGCCGACATCGTTCAATGTGTCCGAGAGATCGTCCTTGATGTAGTTAGCGCATGCCCACTGGTTCGTTCCATCCGCCGCACCAAACGATGCGCCGCTGTCTGCCGTGATCGTCCCGTCTGCAGGCGAGCGCGAGTACAGGAAGATGACGCCCTTCGGCGTCGCCCCGCCCATGTCGGTCGTGGTGAAGTCCTGGTTGCCGGTCGAGGTATTCGCCGCGGCAACCGCTATAGCAATGGTCATGAGGTTTTCCGAAGCTCAAGAGCGAGCGTGCATCTAGTGAGCGACGTGACACTGTCGACGTTGAAGCGCAGCGTTGACCCGGCCGCGATCGTGGTCGACCAGCCCGTGAGCGTGGAGGATGTCGCATTGGTCGCGGTCGAGATTGTCGGAGGCGCAGCGGCTGTGATCGAGTCGGCATTGTCCGGCGGGAAATTTCCGATCTCGTCTTTCCAGACATCGACCACGATCGACCCGGACTGATCGCCGAGCAGCGACCATGAGATGATCGAGCAGGCGAAGTGGATCTGGATGTCGCCTGCAATGCCTGTTGCGATGGTCGAGCCGCCGCCGTCAATGATGAAGTTGAGGGACGCGGTGCGTAGATTGGTGGACGCCGCGACCGTCATGGTCGAACCGGCGCCGCCGTCCGTGAGGGTGATGCCCGTGCCAGCAACGGACTGGCGCGAGTTGGGCAGATCGGCGCCCTCGTCGTCGACTGTCCAATAAGTCGCATTCGGGAAGCCGCCGCCGCCTGACCATTGCGCCCAAGTGATCTCGTCGTCGTCGATCTCAACCGGGTTGGTCGCCACCGCGTGCCACATGGTGCGCAGATATTGCGAACCGTCCGTGACGAAGACCATGCTGCCGCGCACGATGTCGCGGTTGCCGTCACAATCAAGCGCGCGGACCCACTCGCCGGTCGATACGACATAGATGCCGTTCGTGGTCAGGTCGCTCTGCTCGCGCACGAGCACGCGGTCGCCCTCGACGCAGGCCACGGTGTCGATCGTCTGCTCGCCGGAGAGTGTGATAGGCGCGGTCGTGGCCGCACGCACGGGCGCCTTCTTGCCGATGCCTTCGTTCACGCCATCGAGGCGATCCGTGGTGCTCGGACCTACAGGCATTGTGTTCTCCAGAAATGAAAAAGCCACCCGAAGGTGGCTCGTGGCAGTCCAGTTGCGGAAGGATTACTTGGCTATCTCAAGACACTGCGCAGCGTCCGGCATAGGCTTGCGCAGCATATTGTGGCTGCCCATGCTTATTGCCTGCGACCAGACCCGGAAGCGAAACGTCGGGAGAGATTCCCGCGAGCCGCGCTGGTCCGAGTATTTCAGGACATGGGCATCGAGGCCATGCATCAATGCGGTCGCGCGCTTTTCGTAGCCTGCCCAAACGGCGTCCGCCATCTGGCTCTTGTCGGCGGCGAGAGAAACGATGATCCCGCAGGCTTGTAGCAATTCGGTCTGTGTTGCGAGTTCTTTCAGCCGCTCCCAATCACGCGCCTTGTCGTCCTGACCGAAGGCCGGGACGGTGAGCACAAGCAGGAGGGCGAGAGCGCGGATCATTGCGGCGGATTGACCGTGTAGTTGAGCAGTTGCCTAATACCAAAATAGGAGTTGAATGGCAACAATCGGGTCGCTGCGTTCTTCTGCCCCTTTGTTACCTCGCCATTCTCCATATAGCCCTTCGGGATTCCCGCGACCGACAAGGCGTCCCCGATCATGCCTGCGGTTGGCCCGGCGAAAGACCCTGCATCGTTGCGGTTTTGATTCTTCTGCGACATCCCGCGCTTGCTGTCGAACATCTGGAACGGCGCCTTGATCGGGTTGAACCCGGTCGGCTTCTCGAAGGTGTTGGCAAGCTCCATCGGCACGGACAGGATGCCGGAGCGATCAAGCCCCTCGCCCACCCACCAGCCGGGATTGTTGAGCATCTTCTCTTGCGTTTCCGGCCGGTTGCCGCTGACCGCCTTGAGATAGGTGACTGCCATACCGATCGCGGACATGGCGATGGTGCCGCCGAGGAACCGGGTCTGGTCTTCCTGCAGTCCGCGCAGCAGCACACGCTGGTGTGACGCCATCGCGAACGACTTGAACTGGAGCATCATCTTGCCCGTGGGCGTGCTGGCAAAGATCGGCACGTCAGCAATGCCCTTGGTCGTAATGATGCTGTCGATGTCCTGATTCATCGCCACGCGATAGGCGCGGCGCGCGACGTCATCGGTCCAGTTGTCGGTATGAGCCACCCGTACCCGGTCGACCGTCTCGCCATGCTCGGCGAACTGTGCCGCGATACGCTCTGCCATTGACTGGTCGATACCGAGATAGGCCAGATAACGCTTGTCGACCGCCTTAGCCCCTTCGTAATTGGTTACATTGCGAAGGATGCGGTTCTGCGTCATGACCGAGGACAGCGACTTCTGCATGTCGGTCAGCAAGCGGATGCCGTTCCACTTCGAGGCGAAGTTCGTCATGTTCTCAAGGAACGCCTCGACCGCGCCGCGCGAGGCATACGGATCGCCGATTTCCGCCATCGTGGCGAGCCGATGCCCAAGCACCCGCTCAAGCACGTTGCCTGCCTGTTGCGCCTCCGCAACCGACATCTTCATGCCCTTCAGATTGGTCATAAGCTGACCGATCGTATCCATGAACGGCAACAGTCCGTGAACCATTGCCGGGCGCACGGTTTCGGAGAGCGACGCAAACGCCACCTCGCCCATCACCCGGAGGTAGTTCACATGATTTGTGGCGCGCACGATCCGCGCATAGTTGCCATCGGCGGGCGAGCCCGGATCAACGCCGCGTAACTGATCGCGCATCGCCGTCAGATCGAAGATGTCCGACTTCTCCTGCTTGTCTAGCTTCAGCCGCGCGGCCTCAGTTTCAGCAACCGCCCGCATGTTAGCGTAATCTTCGCGGATCTTGGCGATCTGTTCTACCATGTCGACCGAGCCGAACTTGCGCGCAAGCTCGACATCCGCGCTCATCACCCGCACGTAGCGGCGCCCAACGTCCTCGACATTGCTCTCAAGGAAATCCTCGACCAGATGGTCGGGGATGTTGAACGTGCGCTCCGCCAGCGGGCCGCGCGCCTTGATGGTGATGTTCTCCGGCCGCGGGCCTTCCACGGTCTTGCCGGTCAATGCGCCGATCACCTCATCGGCGATGGTGCGACCCATGTTGCGCGGATCACCGACGAACCGCGCCTCGCGTTCAATGCGAGCCTCGGCCTCCCGCTCGACCAGCTTGGATTTCAGCGCCGCAACCTTGCGATCAGCCTCCGCATCCATTGCCTTATAGACGCGATCGACAATGCCCTTCACCTCGTCCGACGTTGCAAAGCGCGTTGCCTGCCCCGTCCTCGCGCCAACGCGAGACAGGTCAGCCTCTAGCTGGTCGATCAATTCGTTGAGCCGGAAGGCGTCGCGATCCTGCGCCCGCACGACGGCCCGGTGCTTGTTGAAGTCGTCCGAGAGCGCCTCAAGGAATTCGCGCACTGAAGGCCGATCGTTCAGATGCTCGGGGAAATATCCCTTTTCCCAAGCGTGGCGGGCCATGTCGTCAATCGCCCAGCCGCCACCATCGCCCTGAATGCGGGCGCGCTGTGACCGCACGAAGCCCGGCCGCGAGCGGTTGTTGATGCCCATGTGGGCGAGTTCGCCGGAGAAGTCGACCAGCCCACCCTCGCCGTGGATGAACTGCGTCAGCGTCTTGACGCCCTTCGGCTTGGGCGCCCCGCCCTCGACAATGCGCAGTGCGGAGCGAATGTCGGCCTCGCGGAATTCACCCGCCTCGATCTCCTCGCCGCGCTGTTTCACCTCTTCGCCGCGGCGCAGCTTCGTCATTTCGAGATCTTCGATCTCGCGACGGAGCGGGTTGAGCTTGCGCTCGACGCCATCGTCATAGGCCTTCGCCCATGTCGGCATGTTGGCTTCGACCCACTGCTGAATGATGTTCCGAAACTCGCCTTCCTTGGCGATGATCTTCTGCCGGTTCCACATGCGGTGGAAGTAGGACTGAGCAGTCGTGACCGCGACATCCTTATCCAAAAGCCCCGCGTCAATGGCCGCCTTCTTCAGCGGGTCCATTACCTCTGTGCGCCACACCTTGGCGGCCTTGGTAATGAACGGATCGCCGTGGGTATCGTTGCGGCGCATGGCCCTACCGACTTCTTCAAAGAACTCGGTTTTGGACAGTTGCCCGCCCGCCTTCTTGTAGTCGGGGAAGATCGTCGCATCGGCCTGAATGGCTTTCGCGAGGTTGGCGTTCCAAAGTCCGGCGAAATCCTCGGCCGACATGGCAGACGCGGAGAACCGATCGTTCTGCTTGAGGTACAGCGGGTTCTTGAACAGGTTCAGCGCGATGTCGCGATAGGTTGCGGACGGGCTGTGCAGCGCACGCAGCAACGGGTTGAGCTTCTGCGTAGCCGCGGCGACGCCGCCCGCCATCTTACCGGCAATCGTGTTGTCGGCGAGCGAGGTTGCGCTATTGGCAGCCGCACCCACGGAGCCGGGAACACTTGTGTTACCCGCCTGCCGCGCCGCAATCTCGGCATCCGTCGCGAGCATGCGATCCATGACGCCGCGAATGTCGTCCGTGATAGCAACGTGATCGGTGTGGAAATCGGCAATGCTGCGATAGATAGCGGTCAGCCAATTCCTGAAGTTCTCGAAGGCCGCCGCGAGCTTGCTGGACGGGGCCTTGCCCTCCCGCAGATACTCCTCGAACCCGCGCGCCCATTGTTCGTGCTGCTTGCGCCCGATCTTGGACACGTCGTCAACGCCGAACCACTTCAGGGTTGCGTCAAGATCAGCCTTGATGGAGGGGGAGCGGTCGGCAAAGTCGACCATCTCCTTGAGCCAGAGATGTCCGGCCTCGTGGACGAAGGTGGACTTATCGGCCGTGCCGAATAGCGTGATGATCGCCTTGTTGTCCTCGAAGGAGATTTTGCCCTTGGGATGGCCGCCCGTGGCGCCGCCTTCTACCGAGCCCCAGCCCGCGGGGTTTTGGGCGAGCAACTTGGGACTATCCGCTTGCTCCGGGTCAAAGCGCGCAAATCGCGAGCGCACTTGCTTTGGCTCAAACGGAATAGCCACCGCATGCTGGACGCCACCGCCCTTTCCGCCCGCGTCGATGATACCGTCGTATCCGAGACGCTTCAGTTGCTCAGTGACCTTGTCGGGGATCGACGTAAATACATGCAGCGACTCGCCGCCCTCGATCTCTCGCCTGAGTTCGGCCACCCATTCGCGGGGCGTGAACCGATAATCCTTGTGCCACATATCGGAGCCAAATTCTTTCTTGCGTGTGCGATCACGCTTGAAAGCCTCCTCCAGCGCCGGGATAACCTTGTCGACAATCTCCTGAATGTTACTGGTCGTAAGCGGCCGCTGGATGCGAAGCATAACAGGCATGACGCCCTTTGCTTCCGTCCACGGTGCCGCTGCCTCACTGATCGCGTGCGGGTAGCCCGCCAACCGAAAGATATGCGCGAGCTCACTTTCGCTGCCGACAAGATTGCCGCCGTCGAGCCACATCTCACGCAGCGCAGCGAGCGGGTTGCCTCGCGCCTCGTTCTTTAGAACCCAATCGTAATGGCTGCTGGAGAGCGTCGCGTCGACGCCCTCAGGATGCAGAATAATAGGCCCGGTCGCTTCGTCGGGATTCTGGTATCCAATCCGTTTTGCGCGATCACGAATTGTCTGCTTCACGTCGGCGGGTAGAAAATTCCAAGACCGCTCGACGGTGATCGGTGTACGGCCACCAATGCCAAGGTCTTTCGGAGAGACCGTGAAATAAGACGCCACGTCTCCCATATCCTCAGAGATGCGCGAGGTGTCAGGCTTCCCCTTCGCGTAGGACGACGCCATCTCCGGGTCTTTGGTGAAAAACGGCATCGGTCCAGATGTGGCGCGCTTCGGATTTAACTGACCCTTCTCGGTCAAGCGATCCGTGCGCTCGGCACCGTGAAACCAGCCATCCTCAAATCCCATTTCTGTAGCACGGGCCATGCGCGATTGCTCGTCCATCGGAAGACGCGAGCGCTGCTCAAATTGAGCCGCCTCCCGCAGGGCGGTCTCGCCCACATCACCCGCCCGCACCTCGATCCCCTGCCCGCGATATAGCTCGACAGGGTCAACGCCAATGCGCTCCGCAAGAACTCCATATCGCGCCGCAACCACGGCGCCCACGCTCGCAGCCTCGCCATCCTCCCGCCCCACGGCGGTCAGTTGGCGCACCACGTCGTCATAGATCGGCCGCACCGCGGCCGGCTGGACCGGCCCGCCGCTAATCAGTTCGCGCTCGAGCGCGCGGACGGCTCCGTTCCATTCCGCATTGGTGAGCAGCTTGGCGCCACCCGCCCCCAACAACCCGCCGAGGAACACAGACGCACCGACGTTGACCGCGCTCTCCCCGACCGTCCGCGTCTCCTGCATTGCGTGCAGCGCAGCCTCCTGCGCCAGCGAGGACGCGCCCGCCCAGGCGCCCACGCTCGCGCCCGACTGCAACACAGAGAACCCGCCCTTCGCCCCGCGATAGAACGCACCGCCCGGAAGCAGTGTCGGAAGGTCGACGCCCCCGGCCAGCAGTTGCGCCGGGACGCTTTGATACCACGGCGCGGCATCGAGAATGCGACGGCCCTCTTCCTCTTTGTCAATCTTGCGCTTCATCGCCTCGTAGGAATTACTGTTCTGCGGCGCATCGGCAAATGACGGCCAGTGTTTTTCGTAGGTCGTGCCCTTGATGTTGTCGAAACCCTTGAACGTCGGATCGTTCTCTTGCGCGACAGGATCGGAAAGGTCGCCAAACGCCCTGCGCAGAATGTTGCGACCGACGTTGTCCTGGTCGAACGCCTTGTCGACGATGGTCTGCATCGCCGGCACGGGCGCGGGACCGGCATGGAATGCTTCCGCCGCCCGGATGACAGCGTTCGGCCCCTTGTCCTCGTCGCCCGGCCGCGGCGTGACCGCATAGCCTTCCGGGGTGTCGAGCGGGGCGAACAGGCTTTGCTTGGGGATGTCGTCTACAAACGGCATTACGGCAGCACCGGACCGGATGTCTTCATGCTGCCAGCAGCCGGTAGATCGAGCGTCGGCCCGCCTCCGAATGGATCAACGGCACGCGGACGCTGGAAGCCAATGGCCGCCCTCTCCTGCGGGACCTGTCCGGCTGTATCACGCGCGAGGCCGGGCGCGGGAGCCGCACCGGCGGGCGCCGCTGGCGTAGCGGGGGGTGCAGTGACACCCAGCCTCTCGTTGAACTCGGTCTGCCGCTTGCCGCTCTGCATCTTGAGGAGGTGGTCGGGATCGACCATGAATTTGCTGCTCTGCGGCGTCTGCAACAGGCCGTTCTTGTCGGGCCAGAACAGCAAGTAGGGCGCTGGCGCCCCGGCCTTGTGAGCCGCCGCGGTCTCGGGGATCGCGACCAGCATGAGATCCTTGCGGCTGACAACCCGCCCCGGCTCCTTCTCCTTGATCGAGGCGAGCGCGTCCTGTGCGATCAGTTCGCTGGCGTTCGGCACGCTCGCAAGCCGCGGGTGCCCTTCCGGCGGATATGGCATCAGCGTGCCGCCGCCGAGGATCGGGAGCGCCTGGCCGTTGACATTCGTCACGCCCCAGACCTTCTTGAGCTGATACGCCGCCTGTTTCTTGGCGAGCTCGATGTCGCCGCCGCTCTTGCTGTCGAGATAGAACTCGCGCGTCAGGTTCGCGAAGTCGGTGAACATCGCCTCGCGCGCCCGCTCATTCGCGCCGACGGTCGGGTTGATCTGGTAGCCCCAACTTGGATCAAACGCGCTACGCAGATCGCTTTCCGTGACCTTCTTCTTGATCACGGTGTCGATGTCTTCGCCCTTGATCTTCGCCTTGTGCGCAGCCTTGTACTCGTCCGTGTTCGACGCAATGATGCGCTGCGCGGCCTGCGTGGCGTCCATCCCGTAGCCATTGACGAAGTGATCGAACTTGATTGCGTCCTGTTCGATGTCGCCGCCCCCGGTCACGGCCCGGAACCCCTGCCCCTTTGTTTGCTTCAGGATGTTGCTTGCGAGCGTCGCGGCCGCGGCCACCCGCGTCGGATCGGCCGAGGTAATGTCCCCGCGCATCTGTACCGCCACGGTGTCGGGCACAATGCCGGTGCGCTCGACCACAGCCTTCAGCGCGCCGCTGCGGATCTTCGGGTCTTGGTGCTCGCCGCCGAGAGCGCGATACATCTGGTCGGTGTGCGACTTCTCGTCCTTGTCGAACGGATTGAACGCACCGCCGCCCGGGTCCATGAACTTTTTCGTGTATGCCTGAAACTTCACGATGTCGCCGGCCGCGGCGTCGTGCTTGCGCAGCAGCTCGTTCTTCTTGGCGAGCGTCATGAACTGATCGTTCTCGATCGCTTCGCGCGGCGGGAGTTGCCCCCTGCCCGCGCCCGCATCGATGATCGCACGATCGAACTGGTCGCCGCGATTGACGCTATCCGCTGTGCGCTTTTGCAGGATCTCCGTCTGCGAGGCTTCGAGGTACCTCATGCGCTTGTCTTGCGAGACGAAGTCCGCAGGCGTGCCGGTGCGGATGGCCTCGACAGGAGCGGCAGCGGCACCACCGGCGCGAAGTGGCTGCGCGCCCGCGACGCCGGTATACTCGAAGTGCATCGCGTC
>Ga0193738_1000910_pt1 | contig 12855 bp, 7 predicted proteins | sample L2a1metaG_FD_144927 | JGI IMG/M metagenome (GOLD analysis project Ga0193738, IMG submission 144927) | Soil microbial communities from a riparian zone of the East river system, Colorado, United States - L2a1 | ecosystem: Environmental > Terrestrial > Soil > Riparian zone | place: USA: East River...
GCCTGTTGTAATATTTACAAACCCACTACCCATATCAACCTGCCACTGGTATGTGACAGCGGTACCGGTCGCTGTTACAGACAAAGTTTTTGTAACACCGACACATGCAGTACCATTGCCTGGCTGTCCGGTAATAGTTGGAGGTTGGTTCACAGTAACCGTAACATTTGTCGGAGCTGAATTACATGTTCCATTACTTACTACCACACCATAAGTAGTTGTAGTAGTTGGTGAAGCATACACTACTCCGATTGGAGTACCGGCAATATATGGCGTCGTTAAACCTGCATCAGTAAAAAGACCAGCAGCTGGTGAAAAGATACCCGAGCTAAGTGCTTCAAATGTGATGCTCCATCCAGCAATTGAACCTACATCACCGCCCGCATCATCATAGATAAATAATTCCCATGTACCATTATTGTTACCTGATCCAAATGAACCAAGTGTTGGTGTGGCTTGTGTTAAAGAGCCGGGGCCAGGTGCCGGCCAACTGTCAGGAGTACCGTAATTCGTTGGACGATATGTACCCGACGCATTAAGTGCTCCGTCAATTAATAATGACACAGCCGCATCATCGAAAGTATAATTGACACCATTTACATCATCAGCACCGCCAGCGTCAGACATTAATATAACACTTGCTCCTGAAGGCGACCTTAAAACAATATCAAGGTCATCAGGGAATGAGTGTATGAGGCCATTAATAGTTACTGATTTTACTATAGTCTGTGCTGGTAATCCTGACGCAAGTATTGCAGATGGGTATGGTGCCCCTGGATTTGCTGCAGTACCCGATCCGGGGATTGTAACTCCTGCTCCTCCGGCAAATACAGTTTGCGATCCACCACCCACTACTATCTGCTGACTTCCTCCCGGACAAATAGCAGCACTGGTTGGAGAAACTGCCGGCGACGCAGGTGAGACATTCACTGTTAAAGTTGCAGGGTTCGAAATTTCCGGCACACACCTGTATTGATAGCCGCTCATCGCTACAGTAGCACCTGTAATATTCAGAGTGGCCGTGTTTACACCAGAATAAACACCTCCATTTGTTAAATATGTAAATCCTGATCCTGTGTTTTCTTGCCAATTATAATTTAATCCTGTTTGTCCCGCAATAACTGTGAAAGAGGCGTTAGAACCAGCGCATACTATTGCATTGGAAGGTTGACCTGTTATCGTAATTGGAAAACAGGATGCAACAGGATCGCTGAATGTAATACTCCAACTTGTCCAACTGCCTATATCGGCTCCCACATCATCAACTATAAACAAATTCCATGTGCCATTATGAGTAGCGTTTCCGAATGTAGAAAGTGTAACTGATGACGGTGCAGTTAGGGGACCGGGCGCAGGCCAATTATCTCCAGTAACAAAATTGGTTGGCTTATACGTACCTGAAGGTGAAAAATTATTATCATCAAGGCCAATTGCAGCACCATCGCTAAAAGTATAATTTATATTGACCAAGTCATTTGAAAGACCACAATCTGACATCAGGGTCACATTTGTTCCTGATGGCGATTGCAATACAATATCAATATCGTCGGGAAACGTATGGCTAAGACCGTTTATTTTGACCTCTTTTACTGTGGCCCCCACTGGCACTCCACTTACAGTAATTGCAGAAGGATAGGGATTGGCTGGTGCTCCCGTGCCGGTACCGGTGCCGGTTCCGGGTATAGTTCCACCACCGCCATTAAAAGTATAATCGGCCGTAACGCGGTTATTATTAGATTGCCTGCCTATGTAGCCTGGATACTCAAACTTTTTATCTCTGATTTTAATGCATCGACAGGATACGTAGTATTTCGTGTTAACGTATTTGCCGCATAGATAGCTTCTTTCTCCGCCACAACTTGTTTTTGATAAATGGTTCCTGTAAGAGTTATTGTTTGTCTGAAAATTTCTTTACGTGCATTCGTGACCACATATCCAACTTCATTTCCTGTAGTTATTAGTTTATATTCCACTCCCGGTAATGAAATGCTTTTCTTCTCTGCTGCTATTTTTGCTGTTTCTTCCGCTTCCTTTTGGAGCATCAGCTGTTTTTCTTCTTCACCGGATAGTTTCACGGTGGTTTGCTTATCTGTTGCTACACGTGCTTTACTTTTAATATTGGGGTTAGCTTTTAACTTGGCATCCAATAATACAGCTTCCTGCCTTTTCTGGTCGGCCTCTTTCCTTGCCTGTTCTTCTTTTGAGACTTCTTGCGCAAATGATCCATTAAAAGAAATGCTGGCGATTAAAAAGAAGAGAACAAATTTGATTGCTGAATTACTCTTTCGTGGTCTTGAGCGGGTATAGCTTCTCCTTAAGGTAAGTGAGTATAAAACTGGCATAGGCAGTTAAATTGTTTTGGTATAAATAAAGTTAGCGTTAGTTACGACGACCTAAGTTAGGGTTTTTTTAATAATCCGAGCAAAACCAATGAAAAAAACTAAGGAGATTTTCTACGGTACTAACCTCATTTATTTCATTTGTATACAAAGTCTTCATAAAGCGCAAGAGCCAACAAAATAATCAGGTTTCTTACCCGTTTTACTTACCGGAGACATTGGAAAATGAAGCACACAAAAAGATCACTCTTTACCTTAATTATCGCTGGCTTTTTACTTTGCTTTTTCACAAATTCTTCTGCACAAATGATAACCGGCGTGTGGAAAGGAAAGATCAATAAAAAAAAGACGGAACTTAAAATAATCCAGAAAGGTGATAGCCTTATTGGTACCTCTTATTACTACGAATCAGAGAACAATTACCGACGCTATTCAATAAAAGGATATTTTGATCCGGCTACCAACGAAGCAGTCTGGTGGGATGACCAGTTATTAGAAGAAAAAACAGGAAAATTTGGTTTAAATACCCCGGGAAAAATTCCTTACCTGTCATCTGCCGATTTTAATTGCCCCGGAAGTGATAAAATGTTTTTAGATGGAAATGCTTCTCTAAAACATAGAACTGATAAACCAGAAGGGCCTGTTCATCTTGAAAAGACAGATCAAACTTTATTTCCGGATGAATGGGATTTTATTATTGAAAACTTTACTGCCGGCGCTAGTGATCCTTACTATATTGACAGCGTTTCGTCAATAGCTTCAACACCGGTTATCGCGCCTGTTGAAAATAGAGAAACTGTTAAAGTAAACGACCGGCCCATTGAAAGATCAGAAACGGTTAAACTAATACCAGCTCCAAAGACAGTTGAAAAACAATTAACAGTTAAAAAAACTATTGAAGAAGAATTTAAAATAAGAGAAAAAATAATTGCCACTGATATACCAATAACAGGCGATTCGATTGAGCTTCGTTTTTATGACAATGCCGAAATTGATGGCGATTCGATCTCCCTTTTTCTAAATAACAAACTAATATTTCAACATATCCGGCTTACTGGTGCTGCCTATACCATTAAATTACCCGTCAATGAACTTAATGAGCATAATGAACTGGTAATGGTTGCTGAGAATCTTGGGTCCATTCCCCCAAATACTTCCTACATGTTAGCGATCGTAAATAACAAACGCTATGAAGCCATGCTGAAAAGCACGGAAGAAAGCAGCGCCGTTATCAGGTTGACAAAGCAACGACCATAACAAAAAATAATTCTATTTTACTATCTTACATTCCTGAAAATTATTTTTATGTCTTCCATTTCTGTGACCATTAAAGACGAAACCAGCGGTGGCAAAACTTTTCATTCAATTCAAATAGATTTTCCAACTTCACTTGTGACGGTTGGAGAGATAATTGAAAAACGGGTGATTGCCGAAGTAAATGAATACAATAAAACGAGAAATGACAAGTATTATGGACTTGTTCAACCTGATGGTGCGGAAGTGATCTTAAATGGTTTTCGTTTGCAAAAGTTTCGTCCTGTTGATGCAAAAAAACAAACACAGGTTGCTAAAGATGCATTTTTGAAAAATGGTTTTTTTATTCTTATCGATAGTATACAAGCTGAATCACTTGAGCAGACCTTTGTGCTGCATCAACGATCTGAAATAAGCTTTATTAAGTTAACCCCATTAGTAGGAGGATAAAATGGGATTTTTTGATTTTCTAAAAAAAAATGAACAAAAGGAGAAAGGCACGACTCCTCAAGAACTGGCTATTAGCAGAAGGCTTCGGACTGTTACTGCTAATATTGAGCAATTAGAAAAAAAATTATACAAAGATGTTCCCTACGAATACTATTTGACATCAGGCGAAGGCGCCAATATAGAAGATTATCGTTTATTGCCATCGCATATAACTTCCAAAGAAGATCTTCTTTTTCTTTCTTCATTACTACCAGGATTAAGTAAAAATAAAAGCCGTAAGAATAAGATCCAGATCGAGCTAATTACTGAACTTTTCCGCAATTACCGGCTTGGCAAGGTCGATCTAACCGATGAAGAGTTATTTCATTTTCTACATAATTGGCGGGAATGCAGAGACTCTTACAACTTTCAATGGTCAATAGGAAAATTGATGAATATGTTGCTTGGCAGGATACAGGAAAAAGGCTTGGACGATACACTTCGGAAAACATTGCTGCTGTTGAGAACACCAGTGGCGGTTTATATGAGTGCTGATCACCGGAAAATAAATGAGAGGATCGATTACATGCTTCAAACAACGTCATTAGTGCCTATTGACAAAAAAGATGAGTGGGGCCAGGTAATAGTAAGCTATATCGAATCGATAACGAATGAGGAATTAAAATTGGCCTGGGCAGATCTTATTAAATTCTGTCTTGATAGCAGTGATAAAACCACTCCACCGAAAAATTGGGTAGCTAAAGCAAAAGAGTTAATAAATAAAGTTGGTCATGATGAATTTGCAAAAACAATGATCAAAAGCCTGGCGATAAACAAAGAATCTCTCATCGCTGTTCATAAAAATGAAAAAGATCAATTTTTAAGGGAGCTTAACCACAATATACTCCGTGGCCTTGTGTGGTGTACAGGACTGGTAAATGATATTGAATTGCAGACTGCCGTTGATCAATATGCCCTCGTTGCTTTTAAGAAAAAGCCGCGGGTTGGACCTATTTCTGCAAAAACAGGTACGGCTGCTATGTTTGCCTTTTCATTATTGCCTTTTAAAGAGGCAGTAACAAGGCTGATGAAATTCAGGAATAAGATCATCAACAATAATATCCTTAAATCGATCGATCGCATCATAAGTGAAGTAGCAGCAAAGAATGGCTATAATAAAGATCTTATAAAAGAGATCGGTGTTATGGATTTTGGGCTTGACGAATTGGGTAATAAAAAAATTGAGTTCGGATCTGTTACCTGTAATATCCAGGCGAAGAATGCCGGTGATGTAATTATAGAATGGAAAAAAGATGGTAAACCGATTAAATCAGTGCCGGCAACTGTGAAAAAGGAATTTTCGGGCCGTCTAAAAGAATTAAAAAATGATAGTAAAGAACTGGAGGCACAGTTACAAGTGCAGAAAGATCGGATTGAAAGTTATTACCTCGAACAAAAAGTTTGGAGATACAATGAATGGCTTGAAAATTATATCACTCACCCGCTCGTTAAAGTGATCGCTTCAAAACTCATCTGGCTTTTTAAAAAGGAGGGAATTAATGAAACGGGTTTACTTATCGATAATAAGTTTTTTAATGTAAAAAATGAACTCATAACTTGGTTAGATGAAAATACATCGGTTGAGCTTTGGCATCCTATCAATTCAAACATAGATGAAATAGTAAGCTGGAGAAATTTTATACAGGAAAAAGAGATCACCCAGCCTTTCAAACAGACTTACCGTGAAATTTATTTGCTTACTGATGCGGAAGTAAATACGGACACTTATTCAAACCGCTTTGCGGCACATATACTTCGCCAGCATCAATTTGCTGCTTTGTGTAAACAACGTAGCTGGCAATACCACCTGATGGGTCAATGGGACTCCCATAATACCCCAACCATTCAATTGCCAGTTTGGAATATGACCGCACAATATTATGTAGATGCTGATGGTAACGCAGAAGCAAATGATGTTGGCATCTTCAACTATATTTCAACGGACCAGGTAAGATTTTACCAGGGTAATGAATTACTACAATTGATCAATGTTCCTAAGATTGTTTTCAGTGAGATAATGCGGGACGTCGACCTGTTTGTTGGCGTAACCAGTATTGGTAATGATCCTAACTGGACCAATACAGGAAATGCAGGATACAATGCTTACTGGCATGATTTTTCTTTCGGCGAACTGACCGAATCAGCAAAAATGAGAAGCGAGGTCTTACAAAAACTTATTCCCCGGCTTAAGATCGCTGATAAATGTTCATTCGATAAAAAATACCTGGTCGTTAAAGGAAAACTCAGGACCTATAAGATACATATGGGCAGCGGCAACATAATGATGGAACCTAATGATCAGTACCTCTGCATTGTACCCGGTGGAAGAACAGAAAAAGACCCAGGCAGGATCTACTTACCATTTGAAGGAGACAGGCAGTTATCAGTAATTATAAGTAAGGCCCTTCTTCTTGCTGAAGACGATAAAATAAAAGATGTAACAATAACCCGCCAGATAAAATGATCCTTTGAATACTTATTAATAACTAAGTTTTGCAAACACCGGGAAATGGTCAGATGAAAATCTTCCTCCCCAGGTTTGCGAAAAAGTGGCATGTTGTAACACTTTCCATTTCCCTTTTAGAAAAATAAAATCGATAGGCTCATTGTCTATTTCTTTTGAAGTAAAGGCATTAAAGGTTCCCTGCGGTCCATAATGAGGCGTAAGACTGACCGCTTTGGTGTCAATAAACTTATCCTTATCGTTTGATTCAGTTATGATCTTTATTGGCTCATCAGATGGTTTGGAATTAAAATCACCCGTAATGACAACTGGATTATTCCCGGCAATATCTTTCACTTTTTGCTTTAACAGCCTGGCACTTTCTCTTCTTGCTTCCTTGCCAATATGATCAAAATGAGTATTGAAAACAAAAAAAGTTCTATTTCTTTTTATATCTGTAAACTTTGCCCATGTAACGATCCTCGTTATTGCAGCATCCCAGCTCTTGCTTCCGGGTATGTCAGGTGTAAGTGATAACCAAAAAGTAGATGATCCAAGTAATATCAATTTTGCAGTATCATAAAAAATAGCAGAATACTCGCCTTTGATTATCCCATCATCACGGCCAACGCCAACATACTTGAATTGTGAAAGTGATCGGCCCAGATCAATTACCTGCTCATGCAATGCTTCCTGTACACCAAGTATATGTACATTATGAAATTTTATTTGTGAAGCAGCATTGTCCTTCCTGTACGGCCATGCATTTAAACTATCATTTTTTGTATTGTACCTGATGTTAAACGTCATTACATTCAATTCCTGTGATTGAATACTCATTGAAAGCATAAAACTGATAGCAATAAAAAACTTTTTCATATACATATTGATTAGTTATTTCAAATGGTCGTTAGCAAAAGAACAGTGTTTAATCCACCATTAGTTAACATTTTAACGAATATACTTTGTTGTTTTATTTATTATATATAATTTCATTGTACCATTATTTTCTAATATTAAATTACTTACTAACAATTTATGAAAGTAAACCCAGCAACCAGCAACGACTATGATATAGTCGCCAATCACCAATTTGCAGAAATAAGAAAGGATCGCGAAACAGGTCAGCAAGTTTTATTTGCATTAAGAAGTTTTAGAAAAGGAGAAAAGATCAGCCCCCTGGGCGCTGCCTTTGTTTCTGACAAGCCTTCTTATTTAACTGTTCAAACTGGAAATAAAACGCATATTGCGTTGCACCCTTATTTCCTGCAGTACATCAATCATGGATGCAATCCCAATTGCTTCTTTGACACGACAAAAATGGAAGTAACTGCTTTGCGTGATGTAGCAGAAGGCGAGGAGTTCACCTTCTTTTATCCATCCACTGAATGGAACATGGCAAGCCCTTTTCAATGCTATTGCAATCAACCCGGCTGTCTTGGTTTTATCAATGGTGCCTCACATATTCCTGAAGAAATACTCAAGCGTTATAAGCTGAGTGATTTCATTAAAAGGAAAATTCATTACCGTCAGCGTAAATTGAAAAGAGCTTAAGGGCCCATCCCGATCCCGCATTAGGCGGGACCACATCACAGCCCCTGGCTTTTTAAATCTATTTCAGCTGTTTTAGAATCTCTTCAATTGCCTTGTCTAATTGCGGGTCGCGGCCATTTAGCCTGTCATCAAAACTATTGATGATCAAAATATCCGGTTGCACTCCTGTTATTTCCAGGTCCTTTCCATCAAGTGAATAACAGCCCCATGCCGGCATACGAACGGATGAGCCATCTACCAGGCCAATTCCGCTGGTGAATATTATCCAACGATAAGTTTCATTGCCAACGATCTTTCCAAGCTTCAATGCTTTAAAACCCTGTGAGGTCATTTCTGCATCACTTAAAGATTGCTCATTTATCAATAAGATGATCGGCTTATCAGCAGGAGAAAAGTTTGATTGAGGAGTTAACTGCCCTTCCCGGTATTTCCATTGTAAATAACTGCGCTGGCTTAAAAACTTCAATACTTCATCATGCACATTGCCGCCGGTATTATAACGCAGGTCAAATATCAACGCATCTTTTTTATTCAGCTCCTGTGTCATATCAATGATGAATTGGTCTAATTCGAATTGACCCATATTCTTCATATAACCGTAAGCAATACGGCCATTTCCTTTTTGATTTACTCTCTTCTGATTATTATCGATCCATTCATCATAAAGATTAGCAAAAAGTGTAGCCTGCGGATGAATTTTTATGTTCACCATTTGACCATTGCGGTCAAAGGTCAGTCTTAACTCCCTGTCTCTTGATGGGACGGTGAAGTAATAATTCCTGTCCAGTTTCTTCTCAACGGCTTCGTCATTTACTTTTACCAGTATATCTCCGGGTTTTATGTCAATTGATTTCCTGTCGGCAACTGAACGCCTTGCTATATATTTTACTTTATAAGGATCATCATTTTCAAAAATGATCCCTGTTTCCATTGTTTGATTCTGTAAAGCAATTGTTTCATCAGTACCAAATGTGCCAAAGCCCTGGTGTGATGAGTTTAATTCACCCAACATATCATTGAGCATCATTCTCAGATCAGCACGGTTATTTAAATAGGGTAAAAACTGTTTGTAATAATCTCTTGTCTTCATCCAGTCATTACCATGAAATTTATCATCGTAATATCCTTCCTCCATTCCAGCCCATGCTTCATAAAACATTTGATTGAATTCCTCTGATAGATTTCTTCTGAACGTATAACTGATGCTGATCGGGTCAACTTTATTGGCTTCAAGATTCAGTTTGTTGATATTTCCACTGAATAACACATATAACTTATCACTTACTTCCACAATATCAAATCCGCCAGCATTATCTGTGTTTGCGATCTTCTCAGTTTTATTCGCTTCAAAAGGCTCGATCACTGTTTTCCAAAGAGCACTTCTTCCTTCGCCATGATTGCTGGTATATAAAACTGTTGTTTTCTCCCCTTTTTGATAAACAGCTTGCAGCGACTGGGCACCAATCGATGGACTGATCTGTTCCATTCTATCTACGATAAGATCCATATCGATCGTCACTGCTTTTAAAGAATCCGTATTCGTCGCCTTCCTGGTCGTATCTTTTTTCTCTTCTTTAAAAAGTTCATTGTATTTATCGATGCGATATGGTTCGTCTAATTTTTCCAATGGTAAACGATACACTCTTGCATTCGGCATTCCAAAAGGATACCCGGGTTTCAAACGCTGAGAAGTGAAATAAATATATTTCCCATCGCCTGACCAGATCGGGCCAGTTTCAGTGACTCCGGTATTCGTCAGGTTGGTTGTTTTATTTTCTTTTACGTTATAAACAAAAATGTCTTCCTCAAAATTTCTTTTAGCAGTAAACAAAACATGATCATCAGTAGGAGAAAACCCGGGATCGCTGTTTTGAAAAGCCCATATTTCATCTTTCACGATCATTTTGCTTTGCATAGTTTTAAGATCTAATAATCGCACTTCGTCCCGGCCACTTAAGTATACAGCCTGCGTTCTTTTCTTATTCAATATTATGCCCCGGTTATTTCTTTTGTCATTGGTAAGCTGTTTTGGCGTGCTGTTGCTGTCGGCTCTTACAGTAAATAAATTGTAATACCCATCTGCACTTGTTTGAGTAAACAACAACGTCTTATTATCACTCATCCATTTTATTTCAGCTATACGTTCGGCGGTACCACGATTTACCTGTTGTATGAACTTTCCTTCAATATCACTTACAAACAATTCACCCCTTGAAATAAAAGCCAGTTTTTTTCCATCACCTGAAACATCAAAGTCTTCGATTGTGCCCCTTACTTCAAAATCCTTTTCCTTTGGTAAAACATTGTTCCGAATGATCGAAACATTCAGCTTGCTTTCTTTACCTGCCTTTACATCATAAAGCCATAGCTGGTAATCCTTTTCAAAAACAATTTTCCCACCATTGGCATTTACCTGGGGAGATTTTATTGAAGAAGAAAATTTTGTCAGCTCCTTTTTCTTACCATTATCCAATACATATAAATTGTATTCGCCATTTGCCTCATCAGAAATAAAATAAATGTTACCCCCCTTGTCAATTGTTGCTGCAAAGTCTTTTCCTTCCCAATCGGTGTATTTCTTATGCTGCTTTGTTTTTAAATTATATGATTGAATATCCGGATTGAAAGGACCTTTATATCTTTTACGCTGCGACTGGTTGTTGCTTTCCCATGTATCATTAAAAAATATTTCGCCACTTGTTGGATGCTCAGTCAAATTATGATCGTACTGAAAAAAATAATTTCCAAAAACCCGCTGAGGTGTACCGCCATCTGCACTTACTTTAAATCCTGCTACCTGCCCCATACGGCCGCTGTTGAAATAAATTGATCTTGAATCCCAACTCCAGCTTGTTATTTCATCATTACCGCTGTGATAGGTGATCTGCTTTACATCGCCACCATTAACAGGCATTATATAAATATCGCCGTTACCATATTGCCTTCCCGTAAATGCGATCCATTTTCCATCAGGAGAAACCCGAGGGTTGGTTTCATAGCCCTGCATGGCAGTAAGACGTGTTGCATTCCCGTCATTTATAGTTGCTTTCCACAGATCACCTTCATAAGCGAAGATGACGGTTTGCGCATCGGGAGTAAGTGTGGGGTTAGAAAGAAAGTAGGTGTTGTTTTGAGAAAATAATGCAATTGCTGCAAAGCAAAGTGCTAGTGATAGAAAAAGGCGTTTCATTGCTATAATTTTAGTTGCGTAAACTACGAAACTATATTATTTCAGCAATGCCATTTATAAATTTTGCAGCTACCCAAACTCCGTAGGAGTTTGATCATTATAGAAAGGAATCCGTAAAAAGAAATTCAACTCCTACAGGAGTTGAACATCATTCATTATTGATCTTTATAAAGATTTGTCACCTACGGCGACATGGAATATCACACCACTACGTTGATCATTTTATTTTTTACATAAATGATCTTCTTTGGTTGTTTGCCTTCCAGCCATTTGGTAACAATAGCATCCTTCATTACAATTTCTTCTACCTGTTGTTGTGTAAGATCCAGGGCAATTGTTAATTCTGTTCTTGTTTTACCGTTAATGGCAACAGGGTATGCTTTTGAAGTTTCTTTCAGATACTTATCATTCCATTTAGGGAACGGCGCATCAAGTATGGTTCCTGTATTACCAAGCTGGTTCCACAATTCTTCACTTATATGGGGTGCATAAGGTGCTAATAGAATAAGCAACTGCTCCAGTACTTCTTTTTTATGACATTTAATATCGGTAAGCTCATTTACACAGATCATGAAGGTGCTGACACCTGTGTTGAAACTAAACCTTTCAGTATCTTCTTCTATCTTCTTAATTGTTTTATGCAGGATCTTTAACTCAGCATCAGTTGCGATCTCACCCCCCAATCTCTCCACGGGAGAGGGAGCCAGCGCCGTCCATACCCGACCTTTTACTTCATCATAAAATAAACGCCAAAGTTTTTTAAGAAAGCGATGAACACCTTCAATTCCTTTTGTATCCCAGGGCTTGCTCATTTCAACAGGACCAAGGAACATTTCATACATCCGGAAAGTATCGGCGCCGTATTTCATTACAAGCTCATCCGGATTAACCGTATTGAATTTTGATTTGGACATTTTTTCTACTTCGGTTCCGCAGATGTATTTTCCATCTTCTAAAATGAATTCTGCATCGTCAAATTCTCCCCTTTTCCATTTTTTAAATTCTTCTGTATCGAGTTCAACACCATCGACAATGTTTACATCGACATGAATTTGATCGGTTTGATATTGATCCTTTAAACCAAATGAAACAAATTTATTTGAACCATGTATCCTGTAAACAAATCTTGAACTTCCCTGAATCATCCCCTGGTTCACCAATCTTTTATAAGGTTCCTGATGACTGATCAAGCCCATATCATACAAAAACTTCGTCCACATGCGACTGTATAATAAATGACCCACCGCATGTTCAGTGCCGCCGATATAAAGATCAACCTGCCCCCAATAATCAGATGCTTTCCGGGAACAGAATTCTTTATCATTATTCGGATCCATATAACGAAGAAAATACCAGCTGCTTCCAGCATAACCAGGCATAGTATTCACTTCTCTTGTTCCGCCTTTATAGTTTTTCCATTCAGTCAAATTCGCTAACGGTCCTTCGCCATCCGGTCCCGGTTTTAAGTCATCCATATGCGGCAATAAAACCGGTAATTCAGATTCATCCTGCGGATAGGCAATTCCATCTTTCCAAATAATTGGAAAAGGCTCACCCCAATAACGCTGACGGCTGAACGCAGCATC
>Ga0193738_1000911_pt1 | contig 12826 bp, 13 predicted proteins | sample L2a1metaG_FD_144927 | JGI IMG/M metagenome (GOLD analysis project Ga0193738, IMG submission 144927) | Soil microbial communities from a riparian zone of the East river system, Colorado, United States - L2a1 | ecosystem: Environmental > Terrestrial > Soil > Riparian zone | place: USA: East River...
CGCTTTTTCTCCAGCCTTCTGCCATGCTTCAAAACCACCTGCCAGGTGACCATCAATTTTTTCAAAACCAACTCTTGCCAACCTGATGATCGTTTCTTTTTCTTTACCCGGATCAGTTACAAGCAACATAGACTTGTCAAATGGTAAAAGACTGCCAGCCCATTCTGCAAAGCGTCCATTCAAACCGATGTTGACAGAACCAGGAACAAATCCTTTTACAAATTCCGTTTCTGCCCTTGTATCAAGAACAATAATATCATCACTTATTAAGCTCTTAAACTCTTTAACGGGAAATCCTTTCATTCCCTGCTCAAGCACATCATCCAGGCTTTCATATCCTTCCTTATTTATTTGTGCATTGATCGGGAAATATTGTGGCGGTGCAGAAATGCCTTCTGTAACTTTTTGAATGAATTCTTCCTTTGTTTTTGACTCTAATGCGTAGTTATGTTTTTTCTGTTCACCAATAGTGCTAAACGTTTCTTTGCCCAGGCTTTTACCACAAGCACTACCAGCGCCATGGGCAGGATAAACGATCACATCATCAGCTAAAGGATATAATTTATTATGAATGCTGTCATACATCATACCGGCAAGATCCTGCATGGTAAGATCTGCGCCTTTTTGTGCAAGGTCAGGACGGCCAACATCTCCAACAAATAATGTATCGCCTGTAAATACACAATGATCCTTCCCATTCTCATCTTTTAATAAATAACAGGAGGACTCAAGTGTATGACCGGGAGTATGTAAAACTTCAATTGTTACCTTACCAATCGAAAATTTTTCACCATCCTTTCCTACGTGCACAGGGAATTTTGTTTCAGTGTTCGGTCCATAAACGATCGGGGCCCCGGTCACTTTACCAAGATCGATATGACCACTCACAAAATCAGCATGAAAATGTGTTTCAAAAATATATTTGATCTTTGTTTTGCGTTCATTGGCAAGAAAAAGGTATTCATCTATATCACGTAGTGGATCAATAATGGCAGCCTCGCCTTCGCTTTCAATATAGTAAGCCGCCTCGCTCAGGCAACCGGTATACAATTGTTCTATAAACATATTCACTGGTTTAAATGCAAAGATAATTGAGTTAAAAGATGCTATGAAAGTAAACGAAAATATTAACAACAATCAATGCTATGGCCCTAATAGATTACTCACAAATGCATTGAGATCCAGCAGTCTTTGCCTGCTTACGGAATAATAAATGAATTTCCCTTCTCTTTTTGTTTTTACAAAGCCGGTTCTTCTTAAAATAGCAAGTTGTTGCGACGCCACAGCTTGTTCTAGCAGTAAATGCTCGAAAATCTCAGTGACCGTTACCTGGCCTTTTTCGCCAATATATTTTAAGATTATTTGTCTCAGTTTATGATTAACAGCCCGAAGAATGATCGCCGCTTTCTTGATGTCAAGGGTATCAATTTTTAATTCGGGCTCCGATTCCGTTGCCGGAATAATAGTATGTGAATAGCTGTTCATGTCAGTTGGTTAGGTGTTAAGAGTAAGCTCCGAAGAAGTCTCCCGGGAGTCCTTCGTTACCTTTGGACAAAATTAGCTTTCATTTGGTAAACGGTCATTTTGCCGGGGTATAAAATTCTTTTAGATATAAAGGTTCGGAATAGGCAAGATCAGCGAATCCTTTTTCAGCAAAACTTTTTTCAGATAAAGCGACCATTGATAAAGCATCAGCTTTTGAATCGGTGAAGACAGCCTTCTCATGCTTATTAATTGTTTTGAACTTATTGCTGCCATTTCCAAAAAAGCAAATGCTGTTATTTGAAAGATATTCATCAAAACTATTTTCATTCAATGTGATTGCGGCTGGCTTTTTTACAATTTCCATTCCTTTTGTATAGAGAGCTGTAAATACTTCCATTCTTCTTGCATCGATCATCGGGCAAAGCAGATCAGTATGCTCTTGGTTAGCGGCATTTGCCATCACCAATAAAGTATTCAGGCTGATCAAAGGTTTATTCAATGCATAACAAATTCCTTTTGCAGTTGCCATTCCAATTCTTAAACCCGTGTAAGAACCCGGTCCACCTGTTATGGCAACAGCATCAACTGATCCTAACTCCAGGTTATTCTTTTCAAAAATTTCTTTAATAGCAATATGAAGCCACGAAGCATGATCTTTTTGACTTTCTCCCAAGATCACGAAGGACTCCTTAGGAGAGTCCCCCCGGACGTTTTTAGCAATGGATAAAACCTTTCCATCTTTTGCAAGGCAAATGGAAGCAACATCAACAGCCGTATCAATATTTAATATTAATGCCATTATTGTTCTTTCGCTTCTATTAATAAAAGATCTGCTGGCTGGTATCTTTTTTCAGTTAGAGATAATTCAGTGAGCAATGCTGCAATATTTTTCAAGCCAATTTTTTTACTCCATTCAAATGGTCCATAAGGATAATTTGTCCCCAGTTTCATTGCAATGTCAATTTCTTCTTTTGTGCTTACGTTCTCTTGTAAAGCAAAATATGCTTCATTAATGATCATGCTTACGACTCTTGTAGAAATAAACCCCTTTATATCAGGAACCCATTCGGCCTTTCTGTTTAATAAGGATAAAATTTTTTCTGCTTCATTTTTACTTACCTCGTCATTACAACTTACCTCAGCAATACTTCTTTTTAAAAAACCCGGCCAGGCATTAATACGAATAACAGGCAGACCAATTTCAGCGATCGTTTTATTCATCGAATTCACAAAAACGGGTCTCTTCAGAACATCAGTCAAATGTGCACTATCATAGCCATTGTGTTCAAACAAGAGGTCGATCATAGCATCCGCACCAGCATAGGATGAAAGGTCTTTTGAAGAATTGATCCAATCAATTTTGCATGTATCATTTATTCCTGTCGATAATAGCTCTTCTTTCAATTGTTCATTTGCCAATACAACCAGCCGCATACATTATTTTTTGCAAAGAAAGGGCATAAACCTAAATTCGTTATCCTTAAATAAAATGAATGGAAAAACAAATCATCAATACACCATCTGCGCCAGCTCCTATCGGACCTTATAACCAGGCGATCCTTGCCGGGGATATGCTTTTCATTTCCGGTCAAATTTGCATTGACCCACCCACTGGCGCATTGAAAAACCAGGATATTCAACAGGAAACCCACCAGGTGATGCATAACCTGCGTTCCATACTAACGGCAGCAGACATGACTTTTCACAATGTGGTCAAGACCACAATTTTTATTACGGACATGAATCGTTTTTCGGAGATCAACGAGGTATATGGAAAATATTTTGACAGCAATGGAAGTTTTCCTGCAAGAGAAACCGTGCAGGTGTCGGCATTGCCAAAATTTGTAAACGTTGAGATCAGCATGATCGCAGTAAAATAGACCTCCTGTCCTCCGCCTAAGTCGGAGAGACTTAGATTTAAACAACAAGATTGCGTTGTAAAGTCTTGAGAGTGTAGTATAATTTATGTAACCAGCTTTTATATTACTGTTGAGCTTCTGTTGCCTCGCAGCCGATAGCTATCGGCTCTTCAGGGTTCTTATCACTAATCATCAATTATTGTAAACTCATGCGCCGGTTAGTACAAATAATTTTACTGAAGCCGATCTTATGGTTCTCAAGAAAATTTACGTCCCGGCCTGAGCGATACAGGATATTCAAGGCTCTATCCGAATTATTCAGAAATATTAAAGAAGAACCGGGAAAGAAAGGAGTTATTCTTTCACTTAAAGAAAATAGCCGTATCATTATTTTCTCCGATCATCATCGCGGTGCAAAAAATGGGGCGGATGATTTTATGAAGGCAGAGACAAGCTACCTGGCTGCACTTGATTATTATTTTGAAAACAAATTTCAGTGTGTTAGCCTTGGTGATAGTGAAGAGCTTTGGGAAAATACATTAAACCAGGTAAAGAAGAATAATACTGTAACTTTTGAAGCTGAGAAAAGATTTATACTGAAGGACAGGTTCTTCAAAGTTTTCGGCAATCACGATCTTTATTGGGATAATAGCCCGATAGCATCTCAACAATTAAAGGCGATCTATGGAAAAAAACTTCGTGTGTTTGAAGGAGTTATCCTGGAGAAGGGTAATAAAGAAAACACCCGGCAAAAGAAAACTGTCAGCAATCCCTTTTCATTTCTCAATAAAAAACCAACTAGCGATGACGAAAACTTACCTATTGCCAACTGTCCATTAACTATTTTTCTCACACATGGTCACCAGGGCGATGCCAGCAGTGATGGTAATTGGTTCAGTAAATTTTTTGTGGCAAATATTTGGGCGCCCCTTCAGTCATACTTAAGAATAAATTTCAATACACCTGCTTATGATGAGGATCTGAAAACGTCTCATAACCTTATTATGTATGAATGGTCGGCAAAATATAATGGCCTTGTCTTAATTACCGGGCATACACACCAACCGGTCTTTGAATCTCTTACACATCCCGAAAGGTTATATAAAAAATTGGGTGATGCTGTCAAAGAGAACCGAACCGACGAAGCAAACCAAATTGAACAAGAGATAAAAAGACGGGGCAGGGATTATAAAACAACCCCTGCTCAATATCTTACAATGAAACCATCCTACTTTAATTCTGGCTGTTGTTGTTTTCGTGATGGAGATATTACCGGGATCGAAATAACTCACGAAAAGATCTCGCTGGTGAAATGGAACATTCATAAACAAAGAGTATTGCTGGAAGAAACCACTTTGAATAGATTGCAGGAAATATTAAAATAATCAATTCAGCACTTCACTGTTTTCTTTTTCTTACCAATAATTCCCTTTGCTTCCATCTTTTTAATATAATCCGGCGCAGAGGGAACTTTGCAGGCTGTGCCTCCCATATCAACATACACATCCCCTATTTTTTTTGCGGCTTCAATTGCATCTTTAGTTAGTTCTTTTAGGTAACCACCAACGCCGATCACAAAGCCGTTCATTGTATAACGAACATTGTTTGGAGCAGAATGAATTTCTTTTACAACTCTCTGCAATAGTTTTTTGATCAGTGCGATGTCCAGCTCATTATCGGGCTTCATAGCAATTACACCCGATAAAGCATTCCAACCAGAAGAAGCAATTGTTTCTTTTGGTGAGTCGATCCACTTCATTCCTAATTCCCATCCATAATTGCTTTCAGCGGCTACCCAGGCAACAGTATATTGACTTATACCACTGCAATTCGATCCTTCCGCCCATTGCTGGATATCTTTCTTACTCATCTTTGATTCATCAGCAATAAGTCCGGCAAGATATCTTGCATCATAATTGCCTGTTGCAAAAAGGTCCATAGCAAGCTCATGGTCTCTCTTCACCTTTTTTTGAATGACTTTCAGGTCACCAACTTTTACACCAAACACTGGCTCTTTGGCTCCATGATTCAGAAAGATCTTCTTTACGGATGCAGAACCTTTCTTTTCAAGTTCTTTCATCACTTGCTCTTTTGTCATTGCATAAATTTTTATCTGCTAGATAATTTATTGCTTCATTTGGTAGTTACTCCACCCATTGCTGTAAAAACGCTGTCAACTGGTTCCCACAGTTCGATCTTGTTTCCGTCATTGTCCATTATGTGAACAAACTTTCCGTATTCATATTCCTGGATATCATCTACTATAGTTACTCCATTATCTCTGAGTTTCTTTACCAATTCTTCCATATTGTTTACTCTATAGTTGATCATGAACTGTTTCTCAGATGGTTTAAAATAATCAGTTTTTTCATCGAAAGGTGACCATCTAAGATAATTGATCTCTTCGGGTCTGTTAGCATTTCTGAACTCGAATGGCGAACCCCACTCATCGATCGCTAATCCTAAATTTTTACCATACCATTCGTTTGTCTCTTTGGGATTTTTGGAAAAAAAGAAAATGCCACCAATGCCGGTGACCCTTGGCGTTGAGTCTTTATTTATTTGCTCTGTTGTCATAAAAATATTTTTAGTGTTAATGAATTAAGCAATAACAGTTTTACTTCTGCGTAACGTTAGTGAAGAAATTATTGCAACGATAAAACCAATAATAAATACAGTTCCGCCCATTAATAGAAATTGAAATGCCGGGTTTGAAAACATTGCTTTTTCTTTTTCTGCTTTGTTAATAGCTGCATCAAGTTTATCAGCCGCAACAGATTTTCTTAGATCTTCAATGTATTTGGCGTAATAATCTTCCTTCCATGTTGGGTTGAGTACTTCAGTATATAGGATATCAAAAAGCCCGAATGCTACTGCCGGAATCAGTACGATCAATACACCGATTTTCAGGCCCTGGCCAAAGCTCAAATAACCACCATTTACCTGATCGCGGAAATGACGGATGCCTAAAAAAACAAAGATCATTGCGAGCAGCATGCTCAGGTAGCCGGCTATTTCCTGCAGGCTTTGCTCCGTATTTTTTAGAAGGAAAAAAGCGCCCCATCCCAAGCCGACAATTGTCAGTGCGGCATAAATGCCATAGCGATAAACTGTTGATTTCATAATTAAAAATTTTTCTGCAAACTACGATGACAAACAATTTTTGATCTCATCCGAAAGTATGAAATAGCTCATCCCTTCGTTGGAAATCAATACTCCTTCAAGGAATTAAGTTAAGATTTTCAATTTTTTTGCGGATTGTATAGCCTGGGTCCGGCGTTTTGCTTCCAGTTTAAAAAGAATATTGGAGACATGCGTTTTCACGGTGCTTTCTGACAGAAAAAGTTGCTGCGCAATTTCCTGGTTGCTTAACCCGTCTGCCATTTTTACAAGTACATCATGCTCCCGCTGTGTTAGCCCTACTTTTTTTATCTGCTCGTAATCTATGTTTTGAGATGAAGATTCACTAACTACTGTAACTTTCTTTTGTGCCTTGTTATTAAAATAAAGTCCTACAAAAAAGAATATCAAAGCAACTATGGCAACGATCACTTCCAATCTTACATTGCCCTTAGTAAAATTCACTTCACCGATCTTGAACAAGATCAGTAAGGAAAGAATAAGTAATCCAAAGCCAATGATGATGGGGCGCATTGTAATCGCAAATTATAAAAAAACCCTCCAAAAAAGGAGGGCTTAATTTTAAAAAGGTTTTTCCTTCATTTTATTATTACCGCGATTAACATCCGGCAATTTTTTATCCGGATCAAGTATCACATCAGTTACATTACTAGTTGTGTTTACATGAAATGTCCAGGAAGAACCGCGCTGCCAGATCTCTACAGGAAGTTTAAGATCATGAACCTTTCCATTCTCTTCTTTTATCTGTATAAGAACCGGCATTGCCATCTTTTCCAAATTATCAATGGTTATATTGACTCCGTTCGTCGGATCATTGCGAATGTATTTTACATCTTTTACTGACTGGTCAAGTTTCCATGTATTCAATACCCATGCCCGCCAAAACCAGCCAAGGTCTTCACCGGAAACATTTTCCATAGTATGGAAAAAATCCCACGGGGTCGGATGTTTAAAAGCCCAGCGATTTACATATTCGCGGAAAGCCGCATCAAATCTTTCCGGGCCCAGTACTACGTCACGTAATGCATTCAGCATGACCGATGGTTTTTCATAAGCCGCAATGCCAAGATCATTTTGACCGATAACATCTGGCGCATTGAATAGCCCATCCATGTTATCATTGAAAATAAAATTGGTTAGATCACCAAAAGATGATGATGATGCAAACTCGCCTTTATTAAAATCTTCGGTAGAGAGTCCATTAATAAATGTATTAAAGCCTTCGTCCATCCATGCATATTTTCTTTCATTGCTACCAACGATCATCGGGAACCAGGTATGACCAAATTCATGATCCGTAACGCCCCATAAACCGCTGCCTGCAGCAGAATAACCACAAAACACAATGCCAGGATATTCCATACCCCCGACAATTCCGGCCACATTTGTAGCTGCAGGATAAGGATATTCAAACCATTTTTTTGAATAATGTTCAATAGAACCTTTTACAAATTCAGTACTGCGTTGCCAGCCGTTTTTCTTTATACTTTCAACCGGATAAGCGCTGATGGCTATTGATCTTTTGCCACTTGGTAAATTAATTCTTGCCGCATCAATAACAAAAGCCTTGGAAGCACCCCAGGCAATATCTCTTGCGTTACTTATTTTAAATTTCCACGTACAGTTTGGCTTATTTGGTCTTGATGATGATTCTTTTATTTCTTTTTCACCTCGGATAACTACTGTTTTATCACTGTTTTTTGCTTCGGCCCATTTTTTTTGCTGGTCTGCAGTATAGCAATCCTGTGGATTTAGCAATTCTCCCGAACCAACAACGATCAGGTCTGATGGAGCGGTGATCGTATATTCCAAATCGCCGTACTCAAGATAAAATTCACCTTGTCCTACATATGGCAACGTATTCCAACCTTGTATATCATCATAAACACATAAGCGGGGAAACCATTGTGCCACTTCATATACTATTCCGTTTTTTGTTTTCAGTCTTCCCATACGATCGGTTCCATATTCGGGAACTGTAAATTCAAATGAGATCTTAAATTTTACTTTATTGCCCGATCCTTTCAAAGCTTCATTTAACCAAAGCTGCATACGGGTATCACTAACAATATATTTTGGCGTGTATGGTTTACTTCCATCCACACTTATTGATTTTATTACACCACCTTCCGTAAATTTCGTATTTGCCCAGCGACCACCGGCTTGCGTGGTCGTTGCAGAGCCGCGGGAATCTTCGCGGTAAATATTCTGGTCAACCTGTAACCATAAAAACTTCAGGTTATCGGGACTATTGTTTGTATAAGTTATTTCTACATCCCCACTTACTTTATGAGAACCGGTATCAAGCGTCGCACTGATCTTGTAATCGGCACGGTTCTGCCAATACTTCGGTCCGGGTTCACCGCTCGCACTGCGATAATCGTTTCCCGGGTAAGGATAAAACTGCGGATAGAATGATTCCTTGCTATCAAATTTTGTTACCTGCGCATATTGTGTAATAACAATTAACGATAAGATAGATCCAATAAATAGTTTCTTCATGTAAATAATTTTAAATCGGCCTGTAATATAATTTAATTAGGTAAGATTGAACTACCGTTCAAAAAACCTTAACCATTATCATATGAAAACTGATTCAGCAATGACAATACTATCTGTTTTACCAACGTCTAAGAATCCTTTTTCTTCCATAAGTCTGAAAACATCGTACTCAAAAACGACCACGCAACTGTATGCTTTTTCGCGGTACTGAGACCTTGGAATTGATATTTTATCTTCTCCCGTTGTTGCATTTCGCCAGCCGCAAAGCCGATCATTTTCATCCAATAAGAGGTAACGGGAAGTTTTCCTTTGTGTAACTCCGAAACTGATCAATGCTTTTTTTTCTGTATGGAATGAGATGAGTTTAGAGATGTCGAGTTCGGTTAGAATGTCAGCATTACAGGTAATAAATTTTTCACCGGGAGTAAAGAACTCTTTTGCTCTTAATAATCCTCCACCGGTTTCGAGAAGTTCATCTCTTTCATCACTTATTGTGATCTTGCTTCCCCATCCTTTACTTTTTATAATAGTTTCAATAAGCTGATCGGCGAAATGATGGACATTGACAACAACATCCGTGATCCCATATTGCTGTAAGTATTCAATGTTTCTTTGTAGTAATGATTTATTGTTTACTGGTGCAAGTGCTTTTGGATTTGTATCAGTCCATGGTTTGAACCTTGTCCCTAAGCCAGCCGAAAAGATCATCGCTTTCATTTCCCGATCAATTTAATAGAGGAGAATAATAATTTGTTTACGTTCTTTATCGACAGTATACCAATCATATTTTTCAACTTCACGAATGCAATCCATTATGTCAAGATCACGAGCATATTTGCTTAACGCCTGATCACCGAACTTTAAAAGCAGGGCAAATTCATCCTGTCCGTCTTTTCCAATAAATGCTTTTAATAAGACCTTTCTGTTATCGTCGATTGATTTTTTTGAATAATTGTTTTCATTTGATGGAAGCATTACACCATCACACCAAAAAGATCTAATACTCTCATCGCTGGAATATTTGAAAGACGTCGAGAGATGATATTCAAGAAAGCCACAAAACTCTTCATTTAGCATTTATGATGGTGCATTTATCCAGTTTTTTTCATCTTGTATCATGTGTTTCAGTTCAATCTTCACTTTAAACTTATTTTTTAAATGTCTTGCCAATGCATCCGCAGCATAAACACTTCGATGCTGTCCGCCGGTGCATCCAAAACTGATCATCAAACTTTCAAAATCTCGTTTGAGATAATCTTCAACTGTAATATCAACAATATCAAAAATACTGTTGAGGAATTCAGCCATTTTGGTTTGTTGTTCCAAAAAATCTTTCACGGATTTATCGCGACCGGTTTGTGATTTAAATTCTTCGATCCTCCCAGGATTTAAAATACCACGGCAATCAAAAACAAATCCTCCACCATTACCACTATTGTCTTCGGGTAACCCTTTTTTATAGGAAAAACTATTGATCTTAACTGTCAGGGGAGTTTTTTCAGTTGCCTGCAAAGGAGTGAACTGCTGAATGATCTCATCATCTACACAAATGTCAAGCACTTTTCTAAATTCAGGCAATGAAATGCCGATGCTTTGATTATTGATAAACCATTTTAAGTTAGTTAACGCCAAAGGAATACTTGTTAAGAAATGCGCTTTACGTTCAAACAAACCGCGAAAACCATATGCCCCGAGTACTTGCAGCAAACGGATCATTACATAACCATTGTACTGGCTTTTGAAAGTTCCCTTGTTGATCTTTGAGCCAACTATGTTTTCCAATGCACTGATATAATCAATCAATAACTTTTCTTTCCACTCATCTGAAAGATTTGCTCTTGCCTGCCACAACATACTTGCCACATCATATTGCGGGGCACCTTTCATTCCTCCCTGGTAATCGATAAAATGTACTGAGTTATCTTTTTTCACCATTATGTTGCGGCTCTGAAAATCACGAAACATAAAATATTTGTATTCGGTATGAGTTAGATAATTACTCAATGCTTCAAAATCATCCATTAGTCTTTGCTTATCGTATGGCTTTCTTAATGCATCTAAAAAATAGAATTTGAAATAAAGAAGATCAGCCATGATCGCCTGTCTTCCAAACTCTTTATTAGTCAGGCAACGATCATAGTCAAGTTCTTCATCGCCTTTTACATGAAGCTTTGCAAGTGTTTGTAAACTTTTTTGAAAGAGCCCATATATTTCTCCCGTGTAACCTTCCGATTCCAATCGATCCATCAACGATATGTCACCAAAATCTTCCTGCAGGTAAAACATTCGATCATGACTTATGGCAAGGATATTTGCCATAGGCAATTGTTTGCCAGAAAAATTTTCAGAAAAATAGAAAAAGGTTTCATTCTCTTTTATATTGGCACCATACGTACCAATAATAGTGGAGCCATCCTGTTCATGGATACGAAAATACCTTCTCTCGCTGCCCGATCGTGGCAATACATCGATCGAAGCAGCATCTTTGCCACGCCATTTCCTATATAGTTCAAGTGTAGATTCGATAATTTCCTGCATGCAGCAAATGTAATAAACCCCGTTCAAACCTTTGAAAGGATCGCTTTTGGAGGAGTTTGAAATCAATAGCTTGCGTCACTAACAGGCATTAGCTTTTTCATCTATTTTTGTGGTGATGGCGTATACTCCAAAAAATAAGGTCAGGATCGTTACAGCAGCCTCGCTATTTGATGGTCATGATGTTGCTATTAATATTATGCGCCGCATTATGCAATCAAAAGGAGCGGAGATCATTCATCTTGGGCATAATCGTTCGGTAAAAGAAATTGTGGAGGCGGCGATTGAAGAAGATGTACAGGGAATAGCGATCACAAGTTACCAGGGGGGTCATGTCGAATTTTTTAAATACATGAAAGACCTGCTTAATGAAAATGGTTGCGGGCATATAAAGATCTTTGGCGGTGGCGGTGGAACTATCTTGCCTGAAGAGATCAATGACCTGCATAAGTATGGCATTACAAAAATTTATTCACCTGATGATGGAAGAAAGATGGGACTCGAGGGCATGATAGAAGATGTGATCATGCAATGCGATATTCAATTAAATGGAAAGGTAGACTACAAAACGCCCTTGAAATTAGAAGAAGTAATGGATATAAGAGTGATCGCAAGAGAGATCACGAATGCGGAGAATGGTGCGCAGTTGGAAGTCAGGAGTCAGGAGTCAGGAGTGAAAGCGATACCTGTTTTGGGAATAACGGGAACTGGCGGTGCAGGAAAGTCTTCTGTAACCGATGAGATCGTTCGTCGGTTTCTAACCAATTTTGCTGAAAAAACAATTGCGATTGTTTCCGTTGATCCATCAAAGAAAAAAACGGGGGGAGCGTTGCTGGGTGACAGGATAAGAATGAATTCAATTTCTCATCCAAGAGTTTATATGCGATCGCTGGCAACACGAGATGATAATACCGCCTTAAGTGGTGCTGTGCAGGAAGCAATTGATATATGTAAGACCGCGGGATATGATTTTATTATTTTGGAAAGTGCCGGTGTGGGTCAAAGTGATGCGAGCATCCTTGATTATTGTGATGTGAGTATGTATGTAATGACACCCGAATACGGGGCCGCATCGCAACTGGAAAAAATAAACATGCTTGATTATGCAGATATCGTTTGCATAAATAAGTTTGATAAAGCGGGGGCGTTAGATTCCTTAAGTGATGTGAGAAAGCAGTATAAAAGGAATCACCAGCTATTTACTGCAAAAGATGAAACCCTCCCGATCATCGGAACAGTGGCAAGTAAATTTAACGATGACGGGGTCAACTATTTATTTGAGATGCTGCTGAAAAAAATCGAAG
>Ga0193738_1000912_pt1 | contig 12812 bp, 10 predicted proteins | sample L2a1metaG_FD_144927 | JGI IMG/M metagenome (GOLD analysis project Ga0193738, IMG submission 144927) | Soil microbial communities from a riparian zone of the East river system, Colorado, United States - L2a1 | ecosystem: Environmental > Terrestrial > Soil > Riparian zone | place: USA: East River...
CGTCGCCTCGCCGTCCTTGCTTGCATGGATGCCCGCCTCACCATCGAGGACGTCCTCGGTCTTCGGACAGGCGACGCCCACATCATCCGCAACGCCGGTGGGCTCGCGACTGACGACGCGATCCGTTCGCTCGTCATCAGTCAGCACCTCCTGGGCACCGAGGAAGTCATCGTTATCGAGCACACGGCCTGTGGGATGCTGACCTTCGAGGACGAGCCGGTGCGCGAATCGATCGCGCAGGCGACAGGGGTGCAGGTCGACCTGCCCTTGCATGCCTTCCCCGACCTCGAGGAGAACCTGAAGGCGCAGGTCGAGCGGATCCGGGCGCATCCGTGGGTCAAGCCGGTGCCCGTCAACGGGCTGATCTACGAGGTCGAGACCGGTCGGTTGCGGCCACTGGCCATCTGATCCGCGTTTTCCGGGTCGGCGGCCCGGACGAGACTCAGCCGGGAGGCGACGGGGTCGGTGTCGGGGTTGGTGTGGCGACCGGGGTCGGCGTGGGGCTTGGCGTCGGCGTGGGCGCGGGGGTCGGTGCCGGGGTCGGCGCGGGCGTAGGCGGTGGTGTCGGGTGGGCCGTCGGCGTGGCTGTCGGAGCCGGTGTCGGTGTCGGTGTCGCGGCCGGCGTGTTCTGCTCGCGCCACAGGAACTCGCGCAGGGTCAGGCCGCTGGCGCGGATCTTCGCGGCGCGGGCCCGGCCGACGTATCGGTAGTGCCAGGGCTCGTAGGTGTAGCAGGTGAGCGAGGTCTTGCCCTTCGGGTACGACATGATGAAGCCGAACTTCCAGGCGTTGGCCTTGAGCCAGGTCCCGGCCTTGGTGTTCCCCCAGTCCGTGTAATTCCACGGCGCGGAACCGCCGTAGCTCCGGAAGTCGATGGTCGTGCCGAGCTGGTGCTCGCTGTGCCCCGCTCGGGCGCTCTCCTTCAGCGCGACCGCGTAGCCGTGGACCCGCACCCAGTAGTCGAACGTCGCCTTCTGCGTGGCAAAGCCGCGATACGCCGACTGGACGGAGAGGCGTGCTCCCGCGCGCCGGGCGGCCTCGGCCATGGCTTTCAGGTCGGGGATGATGTGGCGGCGGACGGCGAAGCCCGAATTCAGGCTGGCATATGTCGTGGAGCGCAGGTCGGTCGGCTTGTACGCGCTCGACAGCCGGTAGGTGGGATCGAGCAACGTGCGATGCCAATCGCTGTACCAGCGGTGCTTGGACAGCGTGTCGGCCACCTTGCACCCGGGTAACGCGGGTGCGGCCGACACCGAGACCGTGGCCGCAAAGCCCGTCAACAGGCTCGCGACGAGGAGCAGCGCGACGAGGCGGGGGCGACGATCGGGTGCGGACGACATGGCCTCACGATGCCAGCGCGCACCACCCCCGTCCACTCCCCCGAACGTACCGGACGCCGAGCGTCAACAAGCCGGCCATCGGGTCCTGACCGGTTGATGCGGTATCATCTCGGCCGCTCCACTGGCGAGTGGCCAAGCGGTAAGGCGCCTGACTCTGGATCAGGAGATCGAAGGTTCGAATCCTTCCTCGCCAGCCAACTACCCAACGGGTAGCGGTTCCAGAACCTCCCGACACCACATCTGGTGGTCTCGTGCGCACTGAGCAAGGCGCGGACTCCAAGAAGGAGCCACGAAATGCGCCGAAGTTCACCTGATTCGACTTCCGGTCGTTCACCTGATTCGTCGGATCGTCATGTTCACCTGACGCCGCGTACTGCGAGCCGTGACCCGCGCCGCCACCGCTTCGACGCAGTCGTGGCCTCTTGGGTTGTGTAGAACTTTTCGGTCATGCCCGGAACGTGGTCCGGACGTGTGCAATCGCCTAATGAACGCCGATTCAGCGACCTCGGCGCCAGCTGGCCTTGACGTCTACCAAAATTTCTCGGCTCGGGCACACAGCATCCGACCAAGGAGTGGGCGCTCCTAGGGACCAGATGGCCCAGCGGTCGGCGCCTTTCGCTTGGTTTTCGAGATGGGGCTAAGTGAGGGAGAGACCTCGGCCTATTGGCGGAGGTCTCTCCGGTCGTAGTCAGCGACCGTGCCCGTCGTCCAAAGACGAGGGATAACTCGGACTCCCGAGAGAGAACGACCCGCCGTGCCAGCGGGGACTTCTGAGGTATGGGCGTTATCCCAGTCTTGTCAAGGTTTGGCTTCAGCCAGACGTCGCCAGCCAGCTACCCTGGGGACGCGCACAGGGACTCCCGGCTACCACCTGATTCGCGGGATCGCGACGTCCGTCTGACTGCGCGTCCTGGCAGCCGGGCGCGCCGACACCTCGTGGACGTCAGAGGTCGGTGACCACTCAAAGCCTCCACCGGATTGGTGGATGTCGGAGTCGAGGGCCATCCCTACATTCTGGCGATGAGCAACGTCGTCGAGTTCTACAAGACTCAGGTCCGCATCTTGTGGGAATGGCAGGGCGGGCCATGGTCACTGATCAAGCGGCTGCTGATCACGCTTATCGTGTCCGCGGTCGCCTTCTGGCTGACCGCGTGGCTGCTGCCCAACATCACGGTCAATCGGTTCCTGTCGGGCGTCGCCGTCGTCGTCGTGATGGCACTGCTGAACGCCGTCGTCCGGCCGCTGGTCCTAGCATTTGTCGCTCCGCGATCCCTGATCCTGACGGCCATCAGCGTCCTGGTGCTGCAGATCCTCGTGTTCCTCATCGCCTGCAACGTCGTCCCTGGGGTGACGATCGGCGGATTCGTGCCAGCGCTGTTCGGCTCGTTCATCTACGCGCTCATCAACACGGCTCTGACCGGCATCTTGGGGATCGACAGTGGCGATTCATTCTATGGGTCCCTCATCCAGCGGATGCTCATCAAGCGCTCGGGAACCAGAAGCGACAAGCCCGCCATGGTGATAATCCAGATCGACGGCCTGGCTCATCCGATCCTCGCGGGTCGGATGCGCGCGGGTTCGGTCAACACCCTTTCCAGCTGGGTCCGCGACGGGTCGCACAAGCTGTCGCGCTGGGAAGCGATCCTGCCGTCGATGACCTCGGCCAGCCAGGCCGGCATCCTCCACGGCAACAACGATGGGATCCCCGCGTTCCGCTGGTTCGAGCGTGACCGCCAGAAGCTGATGGTGTCGAGCAACCCCGCGGACGCCGGCGAGATTGTGCGGCGCGTGTCGAACGGGGAAGGCCTGCTCTCCAACAACGGGGCGAGCATCACCAACCTGGTGACCGGCGATGCGACTCGAGCCTACTTCACGACGGCAGCCATCAGGGACAAGAGTCAGGGTATCGGCGAGAGCAAGGCATTCCTCGGGTTCTTCCTAAGCCCGAGCGGCTACCTGCGCTCGTTCACGCTCTTCCTTGGAGAGTTCATCAAGGAGCGGTTCCAGGCGCGCCGGACTCATCGATCCGGCATCCAGCCGCAGATGCATCGAGGGATGAAGTACGCCGGTATGCGGGCCGCGAGCAACGTCCTGCTCCGCGACGTGAACGTGTCGCTGATCATCGAGGAGATGTACCGCGGCACGAACGTCATCTACGCGGACTTCACCGATTACGACGAGCTGGCGCATCACTGTGGCCCGGAACGCGTCGAGTCGTTCCAGGCACTCGATGGCGTGGATGACGCCATCCGCACGCTGGCGAAGGCCGCCCAGGACGCGCCGCGGCCATACAAGTTCGTCGTCCTGTCCGACCATGGCCAGAGCCTTGGTGCCACCTTCAAGCAGCGCTACGGGCAGAGCCTCGGGGAAGTCGTTCGCGACCTGATGGGCGGTCGCGCCACGGTCGTCGAATCGAAGACCGCGGCCGAGGGCTCGACGTTCGTCAACGCGTTCTTGTCGGAAATCACCCGCAGCAGCGGGGTGGGACCCTCGATCGCCCGCGCCGCCCTCGCTGACAAGACGGTCGACGGCGTGGTCGACCTTGACCCGGTGGACGTTCCGCCGCCGGCCGACGAGACTGCCATCGCGGTCGTCGGCTCGGGCAACCTCGGCCTCGTCTGGTTCACGGGTAACGAGAACCGTCTCACTGCTGAGGAGATCCGCGCGCGGCACCCGCAATTGTTGGCCAAGCTCGCCGAGCACCCCGGGATCGCGCTCATGCTCGTGCGCTCGTCCGAGTTCGGGGCCATGGCCATCGGTCGGGATGGCATTCGGTACCTCGACGAGGACCGCGTGGAAGGCATCGATCCGACGACCCTCTTCGGCGAACACACCGTCATGAGCCTGAAGCGCGAGGATGCGATGACCCATGCGCCGGACATCCTGTTCCTCAGCCAGTACGATCCGGAGCTCGGTGAAGTGGCGGCGTTCGAGGAGTTGATCGGCTCGCACGGTGGTCTGGGCGGTCCCCAGACCCAGCCCTTCATCCTCCATCCGACCGAATGGGAGCTTGACGAGCCGGTCCCCCTGGGCGCCCCCGCCATCTACCGCAATATCCGGCGCTGGCTCGAGTCGATCGACATCAAGCTCGGCCGCCCGACGCCGGTCCCCACAGACCTTGCGCAGGAGCCGGCGGCCCCCGTCGCCCAGGCGTCGTAGGGGACGAGATGACCGGCTCCGAACCCTCTGCGTCCGACGGCGCCGCGGCGGCATCGGGATCACGACGGACCCCGCTCGGGCGCGCCAAGGCGAGATTCGTGACGGACCCAGCCTCGACGCGGAACGCGATCCTCCTGATCGTGGCCGTCGACCTCGGGATCGTCCTTGTCGGAGGCTTGGTCATCTGGTTCTTCGACCGTCAGGAGTACGAGCACCTCGGCGAGGCGTTCTGGTACACGCTGCAGACGATTACCACGGTTGGCTACGGCGACGTCACCCCGTCCCAACCGATCGGGCGCTTCGTCGGCGCCGCGATCATGCTCCTGGGGATCGCCTTCCTCAGCATCCTGACCGCGACGATCACCTCCTCATTCATCGACGCCCGCCAGGCCGCGCGGCGAGTCGTGCAGGACAGCGACGCGCGCGCTGATCGAGCGCGACTCGAGGCACGGTTCGACGCCATGGACGATCGATTCGATCGACTTGAGGAACTCGTGCGCGTCGGGAGACCGAACGATGGCTGAGAAGCGCGTGACGGGCCCGATCCAGGTATTCGTCATCGGTCTTGACAAGTGCGAGGCCAGCGGCCGGATCATGGCCGAACTCCAACGGGTGCGAAAGCGCGGCGTCATCCGAGTGATCGATGTGCTGTTCGTCCAGAAGGCGCGGGACGGGACCATCTCGAGCTCGATGCACATGACCGATCTCTCGGATGGTGACCGCATGCGTCTCGGCACCGTCGCCGGCGGATTGATCGGCCTGCGGGAGGGCGCCTCGGCCGGAGCCGAGGACAGCGCCGCCCTGGGTGCCCTGGCAGTCGCCGAACGCGACGCGGGGCTGAGCGCTGATCGACTCGCGGATCTCGCAGACGCGATCCCGAGCGGCACGTCGGCGGCGATCCTGGTCATCGAGCACCACTGGGCGACCCGCCTGCGCAACGCGCTCGCAGACGCCGGCGGCCACTCCTTGATGCAGGCGATGATCACCCCCGATGCGCTCGCGCTGGTCGGCGAAGAATTGCGCGTCATGCAAGAGGCCGAGGAGGCGATCGAACTGGCGGAGGCCGTCAAGTACGCCGCCGCCATCGAGATCGTGCGGACGCTCGCCGCGGCGAAGCTCATCGAGCAGGCCGCCATCGAGCACGCCGCCGACGTGGTCGCGACCGCGCTCGCGATCGAGGATGCCGCCGCGCAGGACGTGGCCGACATGCTATTCGCCGCCGAGCTGATCGATGACGCCGCGATTGACGATGCCGGACGGGTCGTGTCCAGGGCGCTCGCCGCCAAGGAGGCCGTTCAGCCCGACTGACAACCCCAGACCGGCCAGGGCTGCGATCCACGTCGCCCTGGATCCAGATGCAAGAGGAGGAACCCACGATGGCAATGGCCGCCCGGACGGGACATCAGGCACCGGCAAGCGTCGAGACGCGTCTCGGCACACTGGACTATGAGTCGGGCTATCCGACCGCGGAAACGACGCAGAAGCTGTTCGACGAGTTGGACTTTCAGCGTGCCGTGCAGGCCTACATGTGGGCCTACCCCGCGGTCTCGTTCGAATCGATCCAGATCGCGTCAAGGGCCACCTTCGGCACCGACTTCAACGACCTGGGCATCGCCGACCACTTCGTCGACCCCAAGTCCATCTGGCTCACGGCCAACGACACCACGATCTACGCCGTGGCGGCCATCGACCTCACCCAGGCAGGCGCCGTTGTGATCGAGGTCGCCCCCGGCGCTTTGGTCGGGATCATCGATGACTACTTCCAGCGTTCGATCACGGATGTCGGGTTGCCCGGCCCGGACGGCGACAAAGGCGGAAAGTTCCTCCTCCTGCCACCCGACCATGCCGGAGAGGTGCCCAGCGAGGGCTACCACGTCCTGCACGGAACCATGAACAACTACAGCTTCATGATCCGCGGCATCGTGGTGAACGGTGACGTGGCCGATGCGGTGCAGCGTGTGAAGCAGATCAGCATCTACCCGTGGAGCGACCGCGACCAGCCAAAGCCAACGAAGTTCGTGTCCATCTCGGGCGTTGAGATCGACACCACGCCGCCCGGTGGCCTGGAGTTCTGGGCGCGCCTCTCGGGTTTCATCAACAACAACCCGGTCCAGGAGCGCGACAGGTTCTTCATGGCGATGCTCAAGCCGCTGGGCATCGAGAAGGACAAGCCCTTCGCCCCCGATGCTCGCCAGCGCGCGATCCTCGAGGAGGCAGCGGTGCTCGGCGACGCCATGGGCCGAACCATGCTCTTCGACGGCCACCTGCGCATCAGTGGCGCCAACGCGTTCCCGGGCACGCATTGGGACTGGGTGACGCTCGTGTCTCCCACGCAGGAAGCTGAGTCCTACAGCCAGCTCGACGAACGCCTGCACTACACGTACGGGGCGATCTACACCTCGCCGTTCATCGGGACGATGCATGCCGGTCCCGGCTCGACCTACGTCCAAGCCTTCAAGGACAAGGACGGTAACCGCCTGGACGGCGGCAAGGCCTACCGACTGCACGTGCCGCCGAATGCGCCCGCCGGGGCATTCTGGTCACTGACCCTGTACGACACCGCCACCCGCTCGATGATCCATAGCCCGAGTAACGACGCGGCCCACTCGTCCTACGACGACCTCGCCAGGAACACCGACGGCTCGATCGATTTCCACTTCGGACCCGAAAACACCGGGGGCGAGGAGAGCAACTGGATCCAGACCGTGCCCGGTAGCGGCTTCTATCCGATGTTCCGCTTCTATACCCCCACGGCGGGCTTGTTCGACGGCACATGGGCATTGCCGAACATCGAGCCCGTGTGATCTGACGCGCGCCAGGTAGCTGGAGGGCCGAGGCCACCGGAGGCTTCGGCTCTTCCCGGTTTCAGCGCCGCACGGACAGCCGCGTCAAGGACGAGTCCAGGGCTAGCTTCGTACTCTTCCCGGTCTTGATGTGTTCGGAGACTGGGCAACGACTTCTGGATGGTCGGTACACCGTGTTCGCTCGGGTCAGCCGGCACACCCAGGCATCGCGGCTTTGGCGCCCGTGGCTGCCGCCTCCACGCCGGCGATGGCCGTCGTGAGCTCTGTCACCTTTTCCTGCACGCTGGCATCGCTGGTCAGCCCGGAAACGGCGGTCTTGAGCGACGCGAGCGATGCCTTGAGGGCCTCGCGCTCGGCCGACGCTGTCGAGCCAGCCGAGCTCTCGAGCGCCGTCAGGGAGGTCTCCACCGCCGTCACAGCCGCGGTGAGACCGTTGGTACCGACCGCTTTGAGGTCAAGACCCTTGAGCGCGGCCACTGACGACTGGACCGCGATCACGTCCGCGCACAAGGCGTCCGATCCGGCCGGCGCCGATGCCCCCGCTCCTGCCGATGCCGCAGCCGGTGCGCTCGGCACGCCGGATGAGGTGCTGCTATTGCAGGCGCCGACCGCGGTGATCGCTGCCGCAGCGAGCATCAGTCCGATGCGTCGAGATCGAGTCAGCATGTCGTCCCCCTTCTGAACTTGCATTGTCTGTCGCCACGATTGCCGAGCACGCTACGTGCGGGCTCGCACCCTACGCAGTCGTGATCCAACGCCGCCGGACTGTAACCCGACCCTGTGGCCACCACATCCCCCGAACAGGTGGACGGCCGGTTGCTCTATCAGTCATCTTCGGTGCGACGGAACACGTCGCGGATACGGGGCTCTCGAACGGGTGGCGGAAGCGGCGGCTGGGCACCCTCGGTCAGGAGCTGCGACTGGGCGCCGCGGATGTGCCTGCCCATCCATCCCGGATCTTCTGCGAGGAGCACTCCGGCGCACGCGCCGGCCAAGACGCAACTCGCGGCCCCGCAGAACCATGCGATCAACGCAAGGGCGATACCGAACACCCCGAACTGAGCTTCGTTGCTCGACACGTTCTCGGGCATCCAGATGAATGACGTCGCCGCATACACGGAGGTGAAGATGCCGATGAGCAGACCGGTCGGCACCAGCACCCGTGCCCGAACGTCGCCCATCAACATGAACCAGGCGGTGAACCACCACAGCCCGCACGAAACCGCGAGCCACGCGACCGCCAGGGAGCTGGAAGCCGGGCCAGAGCCGACAGCGCCAGCGATAGCGCCAATGATGGCCATGCCCGCCAGCACCGTGAGCAGACAGACGATCCCACGCCAGTAGTGACCAAAGCCCCCATGGCGCGGCCGGCGCCACGCACGGAAGAAGCACCGCTGCAACGCCGTCGTGAACGAGCTGGCGAAGAAGATCGTCAACAGGAGACCGAGCAGACCCGTCGCACGCTGCACGTCCTCGGCCGACCCGAACGCCTCTTTAGTCATGGTCAAGGCGTCGCCGCTCAATCCGAGCTGGGCCGTGACGGTGGCGATGATCGACGTTCTCATGTTCTCGGGCGCAAACGCCGCGACGGTGATCACCAGCGGGAAGAACGAGACGAACGCCTTCCCGCCCAGCGCCACGCTGCGATCGAAGAACTCGATCTCGAGCATGCGCTCCCAGACGTGCCAGACGAAGGTGCGTTCCAACCACGCCCGTATAGCCGTCCAGTACCTCCGGGCGCGACCGCCTCGGCCGGGTCCAGTCATCCCCAGAACGCCGGGTCAGCCGAGAGATCGCGCTCCGGGATGTCCCCTGATGTCGCGGCGATCCGTCCCCCGTATCGGCTGGCGAGTGGCACGGCAGTCAGGCCATGCAGCACCACCGAAAGCAGGACGGTCCATCCGATGGTGGCGACGAGGACACCGGTTTCCTGGTCTGCGGCCTCCAATCCCTCGAGGGCGATGATCATGAACACGATCGACGCCAATCCGCGCGGGCCGAACCAGCCGATGAACGCGACTGTCGATGGCTGGAACCTGCAGCCGACGAGCGCGAGCGCCACGGGCACCATGCGAACGACCGTCAGGCTCAGCAACGCATATGTCATGGCGGCCGTGTTCAGACCGTCCGCGATCAGAGCCCCGCCGACCGTGATCCCGAAGACAGTCCAAACGATGATCGCGAGCAGCGAACCCTGTGATTCCGTGAAGACGACCGCGTCCTCCGCGTCCTGGCGGGTCACGACCCCGAACGCGAGCCCGCCAACGAATGCCGCGATGAAGCCGTTGCCGCCGAGCGCAACGGCGACCAGATATGAGCCGAGCGACAGGGCCAGAACTGCGAGCTGCCGGGACCCCGGCGATGGCCACCCGCGTCGATCCGCAGTCAACAGGAGGAAGCCGCCGAGCGCCCCGATGACGATCCCCGCGACGACCCCGATCAGCCCTTCCGCCAGCGCACCGCCGATCGAGATCTCGGCGCCGGTCGCCTCTACCGTCGCGAGTGCCAGCGCCACGTATACGAAGGGGGTCGCGATCCCGTCGTTCAACCCACTCTCGACGTTCAGGATCCGCCGGATGCGCGACGGCACCCGTTCATCCGTGATGACCGGCTGACCCAGGGCGGCATCCGTCGGCGCCAAGGCGGCGCCGATGATCAGGGCCAGTCCCAGCGAGATGCCAGGAAACAGTCCCAAGGCGAGGACCGTCCCGAAGGCGATCGTTAGCAGGAGGCCCGGGACCAGGAGACGGATGACGGGTCCGGCGTCCCGACGCAGCGCGCGAAGGTCGACCGACGACGCGTCGCCGAACAACACCAGCGCCAGTGTGATCTCAGCGATGAGCTTGACGCTCTCGGCCTCTGGCTCGAGTGCGAGGATGCCGAGGAAATCGTCCGACAGAAGGACACCGATCAGGACGAAGGCGAAGGCCGAGCTGATCGAGAGCCGTTCCAGGCGTGCGGCCACGAGCGCGTAGCCGGCGACGAGGAGCGCCATGAGCGCCAGCCCGGATTCCATAAGGGTGCCTCCTCGCGCCGTTCACTGCGGTCCGGTCGGTCGAGGGAAATGAACGGGCAACGACACGCTCCGTCGTCGCCCGTTCCCTCGATGGTCGAATCCACTTCCTATCAGAGGCGTTTCCCGCCTTGTGATGTTCCGTCGTAGTCGTGATGCCCACCGGGCAGCGGAAGGCCTGAAACGTTCAGGGCCCAGCTCGCGCCGTAGGCTTCGAAGCCAGAGATGATCGGTGGCGGAAAGGCCGATCAGTTGAGGTTGCCGACTCCGCCTCCGATCATGTCCGGTGCGATGGCGAGTTCCCAGTAGACGGTCGACCCGCACTCAGGACAGAAGTGATAGGTGGCCCCCGCGCTGTCGCAGGAGCGAAACTCCGCCGTCTTTCCGCTGATGGGGAACGTCCACGTCGAAGAGCGGCCGTCGACCGTCACCATGTCCCTCGGAAGGCGCGTTTGAACGCTGTACATGGTTCCCGTCCGCCGCTGGCACTCGTAGCACTGGCACACGGAGACACGCGCTGGGTCAGGGCCGTCATAGGCCAGGCTGAGTTGTCCGCAATTGCACTGGCTCGTCCGCGTGCCCATGTCTACTCCTTCTCGGACGACCTCGATGGGCCGATCAGATGGGTTCGATCTCGCTGGGGCGCCAGCTCTTGTCGAAGAACGGCTGGAGCGGGTTGTAGAGCCGCAGGATCGTCCACCAACCCTTGCCGGGGACCGTCTGCAGCCAGTTGTCTTCCTTGCCTTCTGGTGCAGTCGGCCCGAAGTAGATGTCGGTCGAGCCGTCCGGGTTCTCCTTGACGGTGCTGGACTGGCTGCCGAGGCGCGGCAGGTGCTGGCCGGTCTTGAGCATCGACCGCGTCTGGCGGTCGTACAGGATCACCGACCAGAAGCGGGACTCGGGAATGTCGGCGGGAAGCCGCAAGCGGTAGTTGCGGGCACCGTCCAAGAACTGCCCCTCGCTGTCGCGCATCGCGTAGATGTACTGCGAGCCGATGCCCGTCAGGCGCATGCACATCGCCGGGGTGATGCCCGTCGCCATGTAGAAGAAGTTGGTCCGCGAGTCGAGCTTGCGGGCGCCGTCACTCGGGGCGGCCGGGACGGGGCCGTCGGCTGTGATGTTCGACGGCGTGTCGAGGAACTCGTAGCCGCCGACGAACAGCGCGCTGGACCATTGCGAATCCGGGTAGTAGGCGAAGCCCTCCTCTGGTCGCTGGGCGAACGTGACGGTGCGAGCCGTCGCATTGCCGACCACGGCGGCGTCCTCGAGGACCTTGCGCATCCGCGCGTCGGGCGCGAACGGCTTGCCGTGGACGATGCCGACCGAGGCGAGCAAGCCGAGCAGCTCCGGGTCGCCGGCTTCCGGCGGTTCCTCCTGCACCAGTTCGTCGATCGTCTCCCAGAACGAGTAGTCGCCCGGGAACAGGGTGAACGTCGGAACGCCCGACGCTTCGGTGAAGTGCATCTCCGGCACGGGCTTTGGTGCGCCGATAGGTGAGCGCCCGGCCAGGAAGCTCCCGACCGATGTGCCCTCCGCACCAGGCGTGTATGGCGATACCCGGAACCCGCGACGGATCGTCTCAAGAGGGACCGCGGGATCGTTGTCGATCATGAACGCCCGGCCGACGATCGTGACGGTCTGCGTGTTGGCGTGCGAGACGTGGAAGCCACTGTCGGGCAGCGGACCGTCATAACCGGGACCCACGAGCAGGTACCGGCCGCCGGCTCCGCGGTCGGGCCCAGGCAGGCCGATGTCGGTGACCCACTTGAACCACATGTCGTCGATCGTGCCGAGGAGTCCGGATGGCGCCGCGATCGACGGGACGTCGACCACCATCGGCCCGTCGGACAGGTCGACGAAGCCCCAGAAGTAGATGGTGTCGCAGTTCCCCGTGAGGAACAGCGACTCCGAATCCATCAGATCGGACCACAACAGGAACGAGTTGTCTTTGGCGCCCGCCGCCCGAAAGCCACGCCGCATCGCGACCAGCGATGCCCCGGGGATCGCCCCGAGGAACGCCTGCACACCGTGCTGGAAGTCGAGGTTGTCGTAGAGCAAGGCGGCCGTCGCGTCGGACGGGGCCCCATCGTCGAACTCCAAGGTGCCCAATCGACTCTCGACCCGGTCCGGGGTCGAGACCGACTTCAGGGCCCCGTCCAGTTCGCTTCGTGTCGTTGTCATCTGCGTCTCCCTTCACCGTGTTGCTGCTTGCATGGATCCCGTCTGGATGTATCGATCACGCCATCGCCGATCCCGTCACACGGCCCCCTCCGCGTGGCGCACCGCTTCCTCCATGGTCGGGAACGTGTGCCCTTCCGCGATGGGCGCGAGCAGGCCCGTGTCGTCGTGGTCGAAGATGGCCCCATGGACGCCGGCGAAGTAGACCTCGATGCCCTCGTCGGCCAGCTCCTTCACCAGGCCACCGACGCCGACCGTGCTCGTGTAGTCGAGTTCGTCCTGATTGCTCGAATCGAAGATCACGGCGTGGGGGGGCGTG
>Ga0193738_1000913_pt1 | contig 12801 bp, 8 predicted proteins | sample L2a1metaG_FD_144927 | JGI IMG/M metagenome (GOLD analysis project Ga0193738, IMG submission 144927) | Soil microbial communities from a riparian zone of the East river system, Colorado, United States - L2a1 | ecosystem: Environmental > Terrestrial > Soil > Riparian zone | place: USA: East River...
CCTGTGACCGAACAAATGGCAATCGCTAATATGACCCAATTCCAGGGAATAACAAATCCCGTATTGATGGCAATAGATATAAGATTCCCAATTAAAATACCAAATATGATCCCCAATATGGCTCCAAGAACGCTTATAATAATTGACTCCATAAGAAACTGAGCCCTTACTGTTTTGCTTTTACCGCCGATCGCTTTTACCAAGCCTACCTCTTTTGTTCTTTCCGTTACAGCAACAAGCATAATATTCATTAACCCGATAGCAGCGCCGATCAAGGTAATAAAACCAATTACAAGAGCGGACAAAGAGATCATACCAAGACTGTTCATCGCTTTTTCAGCAACACTATCATTTCGATCAAGTACAAAATTGTTTTCTTCGGTGGTTGCCAGTTTTCTTACTGACCGAAAAACACCTTCAGCCTCACCCATAGCAACCTGAACTTTCTTTATATCATCGGTCATAATAGCTATTACATAGCTTATTCCTGAACTGAACTGACGGTGAACATTTGTATAACTTGTAAATACCCTATTGTCTAAGCTCATTCCAAATGAAGAGCCGCGGCTATCCAGTACCCCGATCACGCGGTAAGGAATATTTTGTACCCGGATAATATTATTGACAGCTCTGTCGGGGTTTTCGTTGAATAATTTTTTCGCTACATCATAACCTATAATACAAACATTTCTTGCAGATTGTACATCTGCCGTGTTAAGATTTCTTCCTGATCTTAGTTTGTATCCATTCAGGATCATGTAATTCTCATCCCCGCCAAATAATAAAACATTGGGACTTGTTTTTTTTGTTTCGTAAGAAGCGATCGCATTTCTCGTGGCAAATATCGAAACCCCTTTTGAGGAAGGAAATTTGAAATTCTGTACAAACATTTCCGCTTCTTCTTTCCTTATTATTTTACCCAGGTTTGACTTCTTTTCTTTCTTACTTCCCTTTTTCTCTTTTTTTATTTCAGACCCACCGCCGCCGCCAAAACGAATATTCCGGTCCTTATACCTTATGGTGAATCCGCTGGCTCCCATGGTAGAGAAACTTTCAGTAAATTTTTGATTAATTGCTTTAATAGCTGTGTTCACGACCACCAATGCAGTAATGCCTAATGCAATGATCATGACAGTAAGCACTGTACGAAGCATATTACTTCGAACAGATCGGAACGCAATTGATAAAATATCGCTGGATCTCATTTGTCTAATGCAAAGTAACGAAGTCGGTCAATCCAAAGTTATAAAATTTGACAACTGGTTAAATTAATAAAAAAGGGCGGCTACAAAACCACCCTTTTCAAATTACCGGCAAAATTATTTTTTAGGATTCAATGCTTCGTCAATTCTCTTTGCAACATCCTGTAAATGGTACCTGCTCATTGGATCTGCGATCGCAGCCGCAGCAGCAGTTACTTCTGCTTTCAAAGAAGTAAGATGTGCCCGAACCAAACTTTTAATATCCGATTTATCAGTATTTACTGAAGACCCTAAATTGAACCCTCCACCACCAAGGGTTATTACAACATCTGCCGGGTTCAATAAATTATTTAAAATATTTACATATGACTTTTGAAGATTCCGGCGGTAAACATCTATGGTTTTTTTGCTGCTTAATTCTGACCATACCCCTTTTTTCACATCGCCGAAAAGATCGGTCATCCTGTACGCATTGCTACCAAGTGCAGTCTCTGCATTTATTAGTTTATTCAAAGTATTTGCACTAAAAAACCGGTTCAAGGCATTGTCCTGGATATTTCCAATAACTGTTAATGGACTTGCCCCGGTCCTTCCATAAATATCACTACTGATCAACCAGGTTGGTGTAGTAAACAATTGCTGACTAATAAATGCAACTGCTTCGGCTTGTTTTGCTTTTGGAGTAAATTCAAAAATAGGCTCTGATTCTTCAACCACTCTTGGTGTTTTATAAATACCACCAACATTTCTTGAAACATGACCCATATAACGGCCGAACTGCCCCGTTACCTGGCTATATACATCTGTAAGGTTTGCAAAATCTCCGTTATCCTGTTTTGTCCATTTCATTAATTCCGGAACAATTCTCTTTAAGTTTTTAATTCCATATTCACTTGCCTTTACTGCGTTATCACTTAAGTCTTCTGTTTGCGAACGTGGATCGTCCTGGTTGGTTTCGCCATCACCCCACCATAAACGATGGTCTTTTAATTTTTCTCTCGCCCATTGATTCAATTTTCCTTTTTCAGCTTCAGGAGAATTGAATTCATAAAAACGTCTGTAGCCCCACTCAATAGCCCATTTGTCGTAATCTCCGATGCGACCTTGTAATTCTTCTCCACTTAATCCATCTTCAGGTTGTGCTACATAATTGAAACGAGCATAATCCATGATCGATGGTGTATGTCCGTTTTTAGCAACCCATTCTTTATTTCTTAAATTTTCAACAGACACTGATGAACTTGAACCAAAATTGTGACGAAGACCAAGTGTGTGTCCAACTTCGTGTGACGAAACAAATTGTACAAGACGACCCATTAATTCATCAGGAAATACCATTTGTCTCGCACGGGTATCACTTGGGCCCGCCTGGATCATATACCAATTACGGATAAGCTCCATTACATTATGGTACCAGTTGATATGGCTTTCCATTATTTCTCCACTACGTGGATCGGAAATACTTGGACCACTCGCATTCGGGATATCTGAGGGCTTATATACTATTGCAGAGTTGCGGGCATCTTCCAGGCTCCATGTGCTATCTTCTTCTTTTGTTGGCGCCATCTTCCCGAAAATTGCATTTTTAAAACCTGCTTTTTCAAATGCCACTTGCCAATCATTTACACCCTGTATCAAATATGGGATCCATTTCTTTGGAGTTGTCGGATCGATATAAAATATAATTGGTTTTTGAGGTTCTACCAGCTCACCTCTTTTGTATTTCTCAATATCCTCCGGTTTTGGTTCCAGTCTCCAACGTTTTGCAATTGTAATATCTCTTACACCTTGCGGGTTTGCATCAAAATCTGTGTAGCCAACTGTGAAGTATCCAACCCTTGCATCAAAATGTCTTGCCTGCATTGGAGTTTTTGGAAGTAATACTAATGAACTATTCATTTCTACTGTAAGATTACCGCTTGGTTGTGGAGCTCCAAAACCACCGCCACCTCCCGGGGGTGCAGGAGTTCTTCCATAAGTTTTTACCGCTTTGATCTCAATATTAATAGGGTAAGGCTTTACACTTACTATATAAGATTTATCTGTTTGCAAGGAACCAAGACGTCTTGAAGATTTTGCAGCGTTACTAAAGAAAAGCACATCATTATCTCCATTTACAAAATCTGTAATTTCTATAACCGATGTTGCAGAATCTTTACCAAAAGCTTTTATATCAAATGAAGCAGCAATTGCCTGAAGGTTTGAATTTTTTACTGATGAAAACATTGGTGACGTAGAATCTTTTGCATAAACAGCATAAGATATTGTCCTAAGAAATATTCGATTGTTAGGTCCTTTGTCAAAGCGAACAACATTCTGTCCTACCTGGTCGCCACCATATCCTGTACCAGCTTGTGTCTGAGAAAGGCGATTTACAACTAGTATATCACGCCAAAGCAGATCGTTAGGAATTTCAAAATAATATTTGTCTTCAACTTTATGAACTTTGAAAAAACCATTTTTTGTAACTGCTTTATCGGTAATGATCTCTTTGTAAGGTCTAACTCCAGCAGTAGGTCTTCCCCCTGGTCCTCCGGGTCCTGTTGGTCTTGTTGTGTCCCCGGTTTGTGGCCTCACCTGAGCAATGGTGATCAAACTGAAGCAAAGCATCGTGAAGCCGAAAAAGATCCGGCGTGTAGTTTTTCTCATGATGAAATTTTTTTTAATCCCGATATTTATCGGGAAAACAAAGTTATGGGTGAAAAGTTCCTGACCAAGTCTAATACAGGAATGGCAGAAATTTTTAACAGGAATTGATTTCTCGCAATAATTTCTTACTAAAAATAAAACCAGTTGAATAAAAGTTGAGGATAAACTCCCAGCAGGATAACCAGTGCCGCAACAAGACCAATGATCCATTTGAATGATGAACTAACTTCGATAGCTTGTGCTTCACCTTCTTTAAAGTACATTGCCTGTATAACACGGAAATAATAATAAACACTGATAGCTGCCATTAGCACCGCAAAAACTACAAGCCACAGAAAACCACCTTTCGCAATTACTGCATTGAGCATATAAAATTTTGCAAGAAAGCCTGCGGTTAATGGAATGCCTGCTAATGATAAAAGAAAAATAACTGCAACAGCTGCCAATAAGGGTTGATGTTTTGCAAAACCGTTGAAACCTTCAAATGTATAATCTTTCATTTTTACTAAAATGGCAAAAAGACCGATCGTGGAAAGACAATATGCAGTGCTGTAAAGTAAGATCCCTTCCGTTGCAAAACTATTTACTGCAAGAATAGCCATTAACATAAAACCAGCTTGAGCAATACTCGAGTAAGCCAGCATTCTTTTTACACTTTGCTGAAAGACGGCCGTGATATTACCTATAAATAAAGTAAGAGCTGTTATTATAGCAATGATCAGCTTCCAGGTTTCATGAATATCTCCAAATGCATAATAGAACAAACGAAGGAATGCAATAAATACTGCTGCCTTTACAATCGTTGCCATAAAAGAAGTGAAAACTGTCGGGGCACCATCATAAACATCCGGCGTCCAGAAATGAAATGGCGCAGCAGATACTTTAAAAGCCATTGAGAACATTAGCAATAATAAACCAGCTATTAGTAATACACCAGGCTTTACATCTGGTTTTGAAATACTTTCAGCGATAATATCGATCGAAAATGAACCTGAATTACCGTAAATCAATGTGATACCCATCAGCATTAAACCAGTAGAAAAAGATCCGAGCAAAAAATATTTTAATGACGCCTCATTACTCTTCAAATTCTTTTTATCACTGCCCGTTAAAATATACAATGGTATTGATATGATCTCGATGCCGAGGAAAAGAATCAACAATGAACTGAAAGATGATGAAAGTATGATGCCGCAAAGAATAAAGAATATCAAAGCAAAATAATCAGCGTAATTCAATCCCACTTTCTCCATTTCCTTTGCAGATAACGAGAAGAAAATAAAAGTGCAGGCCATCGCGATCGTATTGAAGAAAAGTGCAAACCTGTCAAACTTCATCATACCAGCAATATCGATCTTGAATAAATGAAAGCCATACATTTCCATCACATTCAAAACGATCGCAGCAAAAAGCCCGGTTAGTGCAACGGCACGAACAGATGATCTCTGTTTCAGCAAAATGCCGCTGAACATCATCACCACTCCCATTATTCCCGATATAATTAATGCGTTCATGCTCTTTTCACTAATTTTTTATTTACCTGAAGGAAATACGTTTGCTTCATTCAAAATAAACTTTGTTGTTTCTTCAGTCAGGCTAAGAAATGCCTGCGGGTAAATACCGCCTGCGATTATCAATATCACAATTATTCCCAGTACCAATTTTTCATTATAGCCAATATCAGTTCCTGTTTCGGTCAATGCGTTTGTATTTCCATAGATCACTTTTTGCACCATTCTTAATGTATAAATAGCGCCAAGTATGATCGTGATACCTGCTAACGGAACCGTGATCATCTCATATTCCGAGTACTGCGAAGTAAATATTCCTGTAAACATCATAAACTCACCGACGAATGCATTCGTTAATGGTAAAGCAATATTCGCTAATGCAATAACAACAAAAAATATTGCCATAGCAGGTGCTTTTTGCGCAAGACCTCCTAATTCAGAAAGCTTTCTTGTTCCATACTTTCTTTCAAGTATCTCCACAATGATCCACAGTCCGATAATATTAATACCATGATTGAACATTTGTATCATCACACCCTGTATGCCTATTTCTGATTCAGAAAAAATTGCAACCACCATCAAACCAAGGTGAGCAATAGAAGAATAAGCGATCAGTCGTTTTATATCATCCTGTCGCCATGCGAGTAAAGATGCATAGATCATTCCGGCAATTGCCCACATTGCGATCATCTTTTCACCATAAGCAAAAGAGGCAGATGGCAAAACAGGAAGTAACCAGCGAATGACTGCAAACAATCCCATCTTCACCATGATCCCACTCAACACCATTGTAACGGCTGTGGGTGATTGCTCATACGTGTCGGGCTGCCAGCTATGAAATGGAAACACAGGGATCTTAATTGCAAATGCAACAAACATTAACCAGAATATCCAGTGCTGCGTTTTACTGTCAATAGCAGCTGCATAAAAAGATTTTATGTCAAATGATCTGTCAGGTGTAAGTGATTGCAGGTAAATCAACCCGATCAGCATTAATAAAGAACCAACGAACGTATAGATAAAGAATTTGAATGTTGCTGCAATTCGTCTTTCTCCTCCCCACATCGAGCAAAGAAAATAAACCGGAATTAATGCAAGCTCCCAGAAGAAATAAAACAACAACGCATCCATTGCAAGAAATACTCCCATCAATCCTGCCTGGGAAAGAAGCATCAGCGCAAAAAAATTGTGAGCATTTTTATAAGTACGATTCCATGTTGCAATAAATATCAATGGAAATGAGATTGCTGTAAGCAAACAAAGCAATTGACCCATGCCATCAAGACGAATTGAAAAACTGCTGCCAAGTCCGGGCAACCAGTCACATTTGAATTGAAGTAATTCTGCTTTATTTAAGATAGTCAATCCAAGTATGGAAACTGCTACAGTAGCAAAAGATGAAAGTAAAGCCCAGCCTTTTGCTGCATTTTCTTTCTTAAAGAAAAATGCTGCAATGCCGCTTAATAATGGAATTAATATCAGGAATAATGAGATCATCTATTTCTTAATAAAAAATTGATACAACAATAAAAGCAGTATTGACAACACCATTAACAACACATAGCTGCCGACTTGCCCGCTTTGCAATAATCTTAATTGACGGCTACTATAGTTTACAGCTCTGCCAACGCCATTTACAATACCCTCTATAATAAATCTTTCGAAAAAATTATTTAGAAATCCTGCAAACTTATTTAATGGTTTTGCAATTATTTTATCATACAGTTCGTCCACATACCATTTATTCTCCAATACTTTTCCAAATCCTTTTTCTTCCTTAGGCTGATAATTTTTAAATCGGAACCACGTAAAGATTATCGTTGCTACTACCAAACTGCCTGACAAACCCATTAAAAAAAATTCGGTTGAACGATTTACAGGATGATGATTTGTTGCAATAACAGAAGAGAGAAATGCAGTCAATTTATCTCCACCTTTGACAAACACTTCAGGGATTCCTACAAAGCCACCGATAGCTGCTAATACTGCAAGAACTATCAAAGGGATCGTCATCAATGCAGGACTTTCGTGCATATGATGCTCCTGTTCTTTTGTGCCTCTGAATTTTCCTGTGAATGTAATAAACAGTAAACGAAACATATAATAGGTTGTAAGCAATGCTGTAAATAATGAGATAGAATAAAGGATCAGAATTTTCCCCCTTTCATCATGTTCAAACGCTGCTAATAATATTGCATCCTTTGAAAAGAAACCACTGAAAGGTGGAATACCGGTTATTGCAAGACAACCTATCAAAAAAGTGAAGAATGTAATTTTTAATTTTTTACTTAATCCTCCCATGTTGCGTATATCCTGTTCTCCGCTCATTGCATGGATGACACTACCACTGCCAAGGAACAACAATGCTTTAAAAAATGCATGTGTCATTACATGAAATACAGCAGCAGTATATGCGCCTACACCTAAAGCCAAAAACATATATCCTAATTGGCTTACGGTTGAGTAAGCCAATACTTTTTTAATATCATTTTGTTTTAATGCAATAGTTGCAGCAAGCAATGCTGTAGCTAAACCGATATAGGCAACGATGTTTTGTGTTACCTCACTTAATGAATACAGCAGGTTACTTCTTGCGATCATGTAAATACCAGCTGTTACCATCGTTGCCGCGTGGATCAATGCTGACACAGGGGTTGGACCAGCCATGGCATCAGGCAACCATGTATATAATGGTATTTGTGCACTCTTACCTGTGGCACCTACAAAAAGTAAAAGAGTAATGATCGTTGCCGAGGGTGCAAGTTTTTCCAATCCTTCTGTAGAAAACACATCACCAAAATTTACCGAACCCACTTTTGCAATGATCATGAAAATAGCGATGAGAAAAGCAAGATCACCAATGCGGTTCATCACAAAAGCCTTGCGGGCTGCATAATTATATTCAGTGTTCTTAAACCAATATCCGATAAGGAGGTAAGAACAAAGACCAACACCTTCCCAACCAATAAAAAGAATAACAAAGTTGCCGCCCATTACAAGCAGCAACATAGAGAATACAAAAAGATTCAGGTAAGAAAAGTAGCGGGCAAAATGCTCTTTGCTTTCATGATGCATGTAGGATGCAGAATAAACATGGATCAAAAAGCCAACACCGGTAATTATTAAAAGAAATAAAGACGACAGTGCATCGATCTGGAATGAAAATGGAATTTTTAAGCTGCCGGCTGAGATAAAATTGAAGTAATCAACAACTCCAGAATTACCCTCCTTTACCTGGAAGAATATCCAGACGCTTAACAAAAATGAAAAAAGAATAACGCCACTTCCAATTATCCCTGTGAGTGATCTGGATAAATATCTTCTTCCCAATCCGATGATCAAAAAACCGATCAACGGAAAAAGAGGGATCAAATAAGATAATTCTAAAACATTCTTCATTTGCTCATCAATGTTTCAACCTGTTCAAAAAGTTTATATCCACCGAATGAATATTCCGGTACATCATTACAATGATCGCCAGCCCGACGCTTACTTCAGCTGCGGCAACTACCATGATAAAAAACACGAATAACTGACCATCGCTTCCTGCCGATGCATTCATTGCGGCATTTTTTAAATGATGCATTTTAGAAAATGCTACCAGCAACAAATTCACAGCATTCAGCATAAGCTCGATACACATGAATATGATAATCGCATTCCGGCGTGTAAGCACTCCCACTATTCCTATACAGAAAAGTGCAACAGATAAGTATATGTAATAATCGATCTGCATAATAACCCCAAACCCCTAAAGGGGCTTTTAAAGATTTATCTATTTTGAAATTTTCAAATAATAAAGATCTGCACCGCCTAAGTCACCCCTTTAGGGGGACAGGGGGTTTATTCCTTCTTTCCAATTACCACCGCTCCTACCATGGCGCTTAAAAATAAAATGCTACTTATTTCAAACGGTACCACGTATTCATTAAACAATACCTTTCCTAAATTTTCTATCAAACCAATATCACCGGTTCTTGTTTCGGCAAACTGGCCTGCTAAATCAGCTTTCTTTAATGCTGCTATTAACACTAATAATAAACTTCCTCCCGCAACTGCGCCAGCTAATTTCAACCAACGATTTTTTTGTGGCTCAGTTTCTTTTTTCAGATCCATCAGCATTAACACATACAGGAACAACACCATGATGGCGCCGGCATATACTATAATATTTACAATAGCAAGAAACTGCGCATTAAGAAGAAGATAATGTCCAGAAATCGCAAAGAATACGATTATCAACCAGATAACACTGTGCATTGGGTTTTTACTGGTAATAACCATCAATGCACTGAACAATGCAACTACAGAAAGTATCCAGAATAGTATTGGAGTAACACCCATTTCTTATAAACAGTTATTCTTCAAATCAACAGTTAATTAATAACTATTAATTATTAATTTTTTTTCTTTCACCCAATGCCTTTGCATACGCTTCAGGATTTTCTTTAGGATGAGGGATCAACAGATCTTCTTTTTTATAAATAAACCCTTCCCGTGAATAATTTGCCGGTGCAAAAGTTTGCGATAAATAGATCGCATCTTTGGGACAAGCTTCTTCACACAATCCACAGAATATGCAACGCAGCATATTGATCTCATACTTTGCTGCATATTTTTCTTCACGGTACAAATGTTCTTCCGTTGGCAAACGTTCTGCTCCTTCCATTGTGATGGCTTCAGCAGGACAAGCAACTGCACATAAACCACAGGCTGTGCAACGTTCACGTCCTTCTTCATCACGATTCAATATTTGTAAGCCGCGGAACACAGCGCTAAAACTTCTTTTCTGTTCAGGATAATTGATCGTTGCCTTCTTTTTAAAAATATGCCGGAAAGTGATCATCATTCCTTTCAGAATATTCCACAGGTAAATTCTTTCCAACGCCGTCATGGGCCTCCGATCCACCAATTTTGACCTGTTTGTTAATGCCTGCATATTATCATTTCAAAAAGTTCGCAAATATATATTTTATTAAGTCCGAAAGTCCGATGTCTGGAAGTCAGAAAGTATTTCCCATTTTTTATTAATTCTCTTTCGGTCTTTCTGACTTTCCCATCTTTCCGACTTTATTTATTGAACAACAAACTCACCACTGCCGTTACCACCATATTCAACAATGAAAGTGGGATCAATGCTTTCCATCCCAAATTCATCAATTGATCATAACGGAATCTTGGGATCGTCCAACGAATCCACATAAATACAAAAACAAAAAATAATGCCTTAGTCATCAATACAGCAAATCCAACCAATCCAACCCACCATGCATGACCCCAGTTCGCTTCATTCACAAATGGAATATCATAGCCGCCAAAAAACAAAGTTGACATAACCACACCACTAATGAACATATTAATGTATTCAGCAAACAAATAAAATCCAAGCTTCATTGATGAGTATTCCTGGTGATAACCAAAATTCAATTCATTTTCTGCTTCCGGAAGATCAAATGGCGTACGGTTACATTCGGCTAATGCACAAATAAAAAATATAATAAAGCCAAGTGGCTGGTACATGATGTTCCAGTTAAACATTCCTTCAGCTTGCTGACCTACGATCACACTTAATCTTAACGAGCCGGTCAGCATTAATAATGCGATCAATGCAAGACCCATCGCTAATTCATAGCTTATCATTTGCGAAGCGCCACGAATAGCTGCGAGTAAAGAAAATTTATTATTTGATGCCCATCCACCGATCATGATCCCATACACACCAAGACTTACTACACCAAAAACATACAGCATTCCAATATTAATATCCGCAATCTGTAGATTTATATCTCTTCCAAATAAATTAACCGAAGGGCCCCATGGAATAACAGCACTTGTCATCAGCGCAGTGACCATTGCAATTGCAGGTCCTGCTATAAAAAGAAATTTAGAAGAACTACTGGGAATGATCTCTTCTTTCATGAAAAGTTTTAATCCATCAGCAACTGGTTGTAATAAGCCAAATGGCCCAGCTCTGTTTGGACCGAGACGATCTTGGATAACTGCAGCAACTTTTCTTTCAGCCCATGTTGCATACATAGCAATAACAAGTGATACAGTTACCACAGCTAAGATCAAAATTGATTTCTCCAATAAAATTCCCCAATCGATCATTCTTACTTATTATTTACTCATTATTAAATGTCTTACTTGTCGCAGGTCCTTCTATTTTACTCAGATCAACACCCGGATCGTTCACACCACTAATGCTATGAATATCCATTAACAAGTTTGGTGATTTACCTCCCATTACGTCTGCAATTGTTTCCTTTGGCATTTGCAGACCAGGATATTTTCCCTGCCCGATCACAGAATGCCTGCTCACATTCTTTAATCCTTCGATCTCCCAATCATATTTATGCTTTTTATGAAAGCGGCAATCATTGCATATCCAACCCGGTTTGCCATCATAAGTTTCCACCTCTCCCCATTGATCTTTTCTTGCAGTAACCCTTAGTACATCATCACCACGAAGCCATAATGTTACTTTGCCACAACACTTATCACAATTGCGATGAGCATCCATTGGTTTAGTAAACCATACACGATTCTTAAATCTAAATGTTCTATCGGTTAATGCACCTACCGGACATACATCGATCATATTTCCTGAAAAATCATTGTCGATCGCTTTTGATATATAAGTAGAAATTTCAGAATGATCGCCACGATCCAAAACACCATGCACACGGTTATCAGTCAGTTGATCGGCAACATAAGTGCAGCGATAACAAAGAATGCACCGTGTCATGTGCAATTGTATATAAGGGCCGATATCTTCTTTATCAAATGTTCTTCTTTTAAAATCATACCTCGTACCTTCTTTGCCATGTTCATAAGAAAGATCTTGCAGATCACATTCACCGGCTTGGTCGCATATCGGACAATCGAGTGGATGATTGATCAATAAAAATTCAACAACTCCGTTCCTGGCATCAAGTACTCTTTCACTCGTTATACTTTTTACCACCATTCCATCCATTACATTGGTACGACAACTTGCTACCAGTTTTGGCATTGGCCTCGGATCAGCTGCAGAACCAGCGGCAACTTCAACTAAACAGGTACGACATTTACCACCACTACCTTTCAGATGTGTATAATAACACATAGCAGGCGGAGTTACATCACCGCCAATTTTTCGTGCAGCCTGCAGCACAGTTGTGCCAGGATCCACATCAATAGTGATGTTATCAATAGTTACTTTAAATATTTTTTTTTCTTCAGCCATAATTTATGCTACAGTTTCTAACGGTTTCGCATAGTTTGCCAAACCATAATTTTTTCTTAGGCATTCTTCGGGATTCAATACATGCCATTCAAATTCATCTCTAAAATGACGAATAGCTGCTGCTACCGGCCATGCTGCTGCATCACCTAATGGACAAATTGTATTGCCTTCTATCTTTCTTTGTATATCCCACAACAGATCAATATCACTC
>Ga0193738_1000914_pt1 | contig 12792 bp, 33 predicted proteins | sample L2a1metaG_FD_144927 | JGI IMG/M metagenome (GOLD analysis project Ga0193738, IMG submission 144927) | Soil microbial communities from a riparian zone of the East river system, Colorado, United States - L2a1 | ecosystem: Environmental > Terrestrial > Soil > Riparian zone | place: USA: East River...
AGAGCAGCTATGACCGTTAAAAGGGACAGGTACCGTGTTATGGATACACCCTTTAACCGAAGCTGGTACTGGTCGCTAATCGGTCAAGAGTTTATCAATCCACCAGCCTATGTTCAAGTAACTAAAGTGAGGGAAAACGTGGAAGATAACGTCATGCTACTCAGTGAAGTATCAAGGGCGCTAGGACTAGCTAAATCACTAGCTGAGCCTATGTTTCCTCTAACGGAGAGTAGACCGGGCTCAATAGAAGAGATTGCCCAGGAGATTGTTGATACTCTTGAGAAGGTTATACATGAAATGCTAGGACCTACTCAAGAACAGATAAACCGATATATGGGAGATGGCAACGCCGTATGATTAATATAGCTTGTTATCATGTAACAGGAGTAGACGTTTACGGAAAACGATTCAAGCTCATATACCAAAATTGGGTTCAGGCCAACGGTATTAACCTGGTCAACGGTAGTGTTTGGGCTGTTGATACGAACGGAAAACGTGGCCTAGTAAAGAGGGTGAAAAATGGAACACCAATCTATCCCTACAACTAAGATAGATTACGACGCATACTACACAGTCGGGGGTTGGCGTGGTATCGCGTTCTATCTTCTTGGCCCTGTAATGGTGCGCGATGCTGACTATGACTGGTCAGGCATTGAATACGAACACCCCGATCTAGTAAGAGCGATAATGGTTGGTGACGATGTAGTCCACGAAGTAGACAAGTCTGATCTAACTGTTATAACTGAAGATGAGTTCTGTCACGGTTGCGGCCAAATAGGTTGTGGTCACTAATGAAGATCATAACTAACAACGTGCCTAGACTACTTGAAGCACCTGACCACCACGGTGGTGTTGGCGAATACGTTAGGTATAAGAACCACAACTATGATCTTGGAGATTTCGTGGCAGCTATTCCTGAAGCCTTTGGTACTGATGGTTGGGACGGCTACCTAAGCGATAGCTTCTATTCCGGTATACTAATCAAGTTCACCGACGATCCCGACTACGTAATCATGGGGAGGTACTTCACGTGACTAAGAAAGACTACGTAATCAGACACTACAAAAAGCTTTTGGAGTACAATTGGGCACCAACGCAAGCAAGGATCAACGAAAAACTTCTTATTGCTTATGCTAGGCTCGAGGATTTGGAGCGTGCCAAGGTAGATAAAGAAATGGAAGTGGTTAGACTGACCAACGCAATTAGGAGGCTGAAAGAATCAATCGAAGAGTACAAAAGGAATCCGTGGTAAAAATGAAAGCAGAAATTGAACCTCTAGACGACCGTAAATACTACGGTACTGAGGTGAGTATCGCTGATGATACAGATGCAGCACTCGGTTTCGTAACAATTTGGATAGGCGGTACACATAATCCATCGCACAGAGAGCTAGCGCGTCTTAAACGACACAATGGTGATAGCGAACCTACTCAAGAAGATATTGACGAGTGGTGTTGTGACAGCCACTACGAAACCGAGACTAGCCTGCATATCGCAGAACTCTTGGTACTGGCGGTTAATAACCCATGACTCTAATCGTAATCATGGCTCGTATCTACAGGCGTCCTACGTTCGCAAACTTGTTAGCGCGCAAAGAAACAGTTAGGTATGTACGCGCTCTTTGCGAAGGCAACATACTACACCCCAACTAGGAGGTAAAAACATGAGTGCGGACAACTACTACTTTGTTAGCAAGACTGAGGTAGATGGTAAACAGGTGTTTGCTGTCTCTCATAGGTTCGCTAGTACCTACTATAGCGACGAGGTTACTGAGCCTCCTAGAGAAGCCTATGGTATGACGGGTAACTCCGAGGGCTGGCGGTTGGATGGTGACTCAGCTAACGCAGGTAGGGTGTTTGCTACAATAGAAGAAGCAGACGCGGCCGCAACTTTGCGTCCTGATTGGATAGTAGCACCGCCTAAGAATAGGTCTGTTCACGATACTCTAGAAGAAGCTATAATTCAGGCCCATAAAAACGTGGAAAAGGATATGGTAGTAGAGTATGGAGTAATCGTACAGGAAGGGCTACTAACATGACAGAGAGAATTGACACACGCGATCTTCTTTGGCAACATGATGACGACGAGGTTCAGGCTCTTCTAAACGAGCTTGAGGCTAACTGCGATGAAGATCCCAGGAACGGTATTCAAATGATTCCCAAAGATAATTGGGTCGAGTACGTCAAAGAATATATAGACGATAATTGCCAACCAATTAATGAATTCACAACAACTACCTGGGATGGTAGGGTAATTGATCTATCCAATGAATGGCCGTATCGTCATGTTACTATTGACTATGAGGCCGCTGCCGAAGAACTAGAACATGACTACTACGAAGTCACATTTAGAGGGCAAGACTACCTATGCAGGTAATTGGCTACACATACGAAGCAGACTATCATTGTATCAGTTGTGCTGAAGAAAGATTTGGTGTAGACCAGTATGGTGCAGTAGAGGGCGTAGATAACGAAGGTAATTCTACCCATCCTGTCTTTGATACCGACGAGTGGTATGTTAATGCTATCTATCAAGGTGAAACACACGATACTCTTAGTTGCGGTACTTGCCATACTACCATAGCTGAGTGGTCGGACGCTTGACACCGCCGGGATAATCTGCTATACTGAACACTGTGCCGCTCTTTTTCGGGCGGTTATGTTAGTGGCAATTGTCACTTGCACGTACCGATAGAAACGGGGGTTTACATCGTTTGTTAGGAACCACCGAGTTCATCAGCCTGGGCCTGATTATCCTGTTCATGATCGTTAAGTGGATAACCAACGGCTCTGCTTACTACTTAGAGAAACACAAACAGGACCAAATCCGTAAGGAACGAAAACGCAAGAATAGAATGAAAGGTGTATACGGTAACTGAATGTGCATGACAAAATGGATTACATTCAGAAACATCGCTTGCCTCACAATTGGGGCTTATTGGGCACACTAATGTGCTATACCATCTGTTGGAGGTAGCATGACACTAGCACTTAGAAAAACTGTTGAGGGTTTCTCGGCTGGTACAGTTGTTGAGCTTGAGATGCCCCACGAAATGAAATACGACTACGCAACCGTTCATAGAATTAACGACAACTACATCTTTGATGTATCTATGGAGGATTTGGTACAGTTGCGTAGCCGTACTGTTATGGTGCCTAAGCCTACTAGAAAGGAAAGGCGTAAATCAATTGGAAAACAACGATCCTAACGATTATATTCGTCAAGAAATTGACAAAGGAATCCAAACTATCAGAGACAGCTTTAATAAAGCTCAGCCTGAAGTATTGAAGCTAGCCACGGCTAGTTCCGAGCATCTACCAGATGAGCTACTAGTATCGACAATTGATCTAGTTAAGAAGTTGAACGAAAGTTCGGCGTGGCTACAAATTATGCTTATACTAGTCAACGTGAGTTGTCACGAAAAAGAGGACGTAGTTGATAACTAGAAAGGAAAGAACATGCCTAATATTAGTCTAGAAACACTTGGTGATTTTTATATAGATGAAAATGGAGAAATTTGGACTCATGTAAGTTACTGTCGTCATCCTACTGCTACTCTGCGTAGAATCGATGGCCCTGATATTAGACCGGGTACTATGCGTGAAGAAGTTAGTGGTGGTGTAAACGCACCTATCTTCGACAGATTCACACGCCTAGTAAGAGAGGAATAAGCATGAGAGAACGTGATATCAATAGAAAGATGTTTCACGCGGGTCACTATAACGTGATCGCTAGTCAGATCAACAACAAGATGGCTGTTCTTGATACTACTCAAGAGCGGGCTATTCTGGTTGATCTAGCTCTAGCTTTGTCTAAACGATTTCTACTCGATAACGAGGAATTCGATCCTCTTATGTTCCTAGACAGGTGTAGCCCCGATCCAACGACTATGCCACTTAGCGAACTTTGGGAAGGTGTCAATCAATCAGAGATCGTGGAGGATTAAAAAATGAATAACGAGGTAGTTCTGAATGATACGGAATCGAACAGGGATGGCGAAAAAGTAATGAATCTGTCTATCCAAGTTTGGGATACTAACGGGCATCAGCGTAGAATGAAGGCCATCTATGTTAATGATGGTGTTCTTTGTATCGACATTGATCCCACAGAAATCATAGCAGCGCCATGAAAAACAAACTTAAAATACTAGGAATTATGGCGCCAGTGTACGTTACCAGACCAACGGCTGATGGTTACATAGCCTCTTATAGCTTGGCCTTGTATCAGAGCCTTTTGGCCTTGCTTATTATCTGGCTGAACGTTCTGCTTTGGGGTGTTATAGGAATTATTCAGGCTATTAGGGTGTTGTACTAAGCGATGAGTGACGAAACTGATTACGGTTATGAATTGAACGACCCAAAGCACCCAACATACTATGAGCGTTTCGCTAACTATGCAGACTATACAAGGAAGCAGGTGAAAGAAAATAATGATGGAGAGTTGGATGAGTCCGATGAACCGGATAATCTGGCAGAAAGCGTTTCGTGAGCGTTCTCGTACTGTTACGCTACGTGACGGTCGTAAGTATACTATCAGATATACCGCACGCAGATTTGGAATCAGCAGAACTTTTATAGACGTAGCCTTCATTTTTCCTTACAAGGGTTATGCTCCTTGCGGGTATTTTTCAATGAAAAAGGTACTCGACAAAGGTTGGATCACTGAATCTGATATCGAGGGTGCTCCTGAAAGCAAGTATGTTGGAATGCTTGACGAGTTTGTTGATGGTAATGACAATGGCGTAATTGTCACAGAAAAGTGGCCTATGCTTGAAGGCAAGACTTCCGCCACACTACAACGGGCTTTCGCACAAGCTAAAGCTCATAGAGGCAAATATGCTGATACTGTTCAGGTAATACAACAACAAGGTAAGGTGTATCTAATAAGGGAGCATGATGAGCGTTAGTCTGAATGAGCAAGGCCAGTTCTGGATAGATGTAATTGCGGCTCATGATAGAGTGGCTATAAACAATGAGCTACAGATAGAGGTATCTCGGGATGGCAAGTATGCTTTGGTATGGTATGATGAGGCTGGAAGTGTAGTCGTTATTGAAATTAACGAGACTGACACAGAAACCCGAGACCCACTACCAGTACCAGGAGGTAGTTAGATGATTGACGAAATTGATAGGCTTACACTTGAAGAGGGTATTGAGCACATTCTCGCTGGTAGGAATCTACTTGATACTTCTGTTGGCCTAGCAGCCGAGGCAGTTCAGCTTACTTATCATGGTAAATCTTCTAACCTAGTACTTGACCATTTGTGGCGTCTGGCTGATCTATGCGCTCAACTAGCTATTGCTGAGAATGTCGGAGATAGCTCAGCTAATCAACCGTTCAACGTAAGACGGAGAAATCCATGAAGGAGAGGATTAATCTGACATGCCAACTACAGGTTTGAGACAAGAGTTTGAACTGAATACTCGGAATGATTACACCAAAGTCACGGCTGAGGTAGGTTTGAAGGTTGACGGTCGTGAGCTACCTAGCATGGAAGTTCTAGGTTCCGCGCTTGAGGAAGCCATTGAGCTTATCAAGCTAAGAGTGAAAGAGTCCTATAAAGTACCACCGCGTGTGGCTACACCTATAGCCGAACCCTATGCAGCTAAGGAGCCAACTACACCATGATAGAGAGACTATCAGGTCCGAGTACGCATATTTGTTGGACTCCTGATGATATTCCAAAGAGCGAATGCGAGCTTGTAGTTTTGGTAAAGGAGTCTGATCTAGTTCAGCTTGAAGATAAAGCTGAACGTATTGATATTATCAGGGAATTCATGGAAAAGATAGGTATGGTTTAAATGAGTCCGGGGCTATCACCAGATCAGGTTAAAGCTCTGCTGGCTATACCACCTAAGAAACGCGGTGGTAAGAAGGAGATAGATAGTTCTATACGCGATCACAAAACGTGGTTCGCTTTGAAGCCTAAGATACATGATGATAATCTAGTTGACTTCAAGTGTGATAATCCTGCTTGCGTTGATACTCGACCTCCTATAACAACGGCTATGGGAAACGAGATAAAGAAGCAGTATGTAGTTAATATACGCGGTCAGAATATGTGCCGTTACTGTTTTTTAGACGGTTGGCTGTTAATCAGTTCCGATCAACTGACCACGAGCGATGGCTGACGAAACCGCTATTTATAGATATACCTGCGAAGTCTATGATTTGCTGCTTGAGCAAAGTAAAGAAAATAAACACGGCGAGCAGCTTTTTGAGGGTAGTGTGGTTGAAGTGTATAAGCAGACTGGTGCTAGCAGTAGGTACTATTCCTCGATACGCAAGCTACTCATCAGTCCTGAGTTGGACCCTTGTATCACCTTTCTTCAGAGAGGCAACGGAAGTCAACCTACTATCATTAATCTACATCACCCCCCGCCCGAGGATTGGGAAAAAATTTCGGAAAAGGGCTTGACAGCCCCCCGCGAACGTGCTACACTGCTCGTAGAGCTTGAGGCCGAGGTCAATCGCCTACGGGCTTGGAGAGAGTCGATAGGGGAGGTGAACTTATCGGAAGTCGTGAGAGATTTTGAAATGCGATTGACTAGGCTTGAGAATAAAACCTCAGCTAGTCAGGAACGGGAGTAACGAATGGCAAGGTCACGTCGTAGGGCAAGACCACAAAGGAATGATTCTACTTCTCAAGTGGAATCAGGTAACAAACAAGAAGCTAGTGATAACACTAGCACAACTACAATAGAAAGAGGTACCAGAACAATGGCAGGACTAACACCAGAGCAGATCCAGTCTTTGCTTGGTAGGGCGCGTTCAAAGGGTCAGTATGTTCAGCGTCTTAACGAGTTTCTTGAGTCTGGCGAAGCTGGCGTTGACGTTCAGGAACAGTGGGTAGAGTTTCGTGAGCGCAAGGCTAACACGCTTAAGCAGGGTTTCGATGGCGCTAGGGATAATAAGCTAGCTGCTGACGGTGCCGATCAGGTCCAGGTTATCTCCAATGAGGATCACGTTTACCTCATTAACAAGGTAGCTGCGGGCGTTGCTAGTGAGGAAGAGGCAGCGTAAGTAAGTAGAACTAGTAAGTTACCCGTTAACGCGGGTGGCTTACTAAAGTGGAGGGGTAGAGCCAAGACCCTAAATGGTGAGGCTTAAATCTAGATCCTCTCCGCTTTAGTAAGCTAGTGACATAGAAAGGTGGTGAGTAAATAATGCGTACTGAGTATTGTCCCGATTGTGGTGAGCGACTCAGCTTTGACGCTTATCACAACTCACTGTACTGTACCGGATGCGAGTACGTTCTGGTCTTGACTCAGCCTAGCGTTTATGCTACCCTTACGGGTGGCCGCGTCGGGCGTGAGTTCTCCCGTTCTCGCGCAAGTGCGGTAATTAAGGGTTAGGGGGCTTGAGCAACGTAACTGTTGCTCGCCCCTTTCCCTATGGTATGGCGGCTAAGGGTAATTCAGAGGAAGTATGCCCTAACTGCGGTCGATGGATTACTGGACGGTTAGAAGAAGAAACGGGATGGTGTTCTGATTGTTCGCAGGGTGTGATAACAACACAGCTTGCGGCAACAAATTTATTTAACAAGGTAGAACAGTATCTCACAGCTAACGCTGATGAGATAGAACACTATCTAATCCAGGGTCACTCATTAAATGCGAGCATAGACCTACTCCACCATACTAATGGGAGGCCAAAGTGTCTAGTATGTGGAAGCCAGATATATCGCGCGAAACGCTCAGCTATCTTTTGTCGCAGTACAAAAGAGTGCAGACGCTACTCGCGCAGGTACGTATACCTTTACAGAGAAAAGGGCTTAAGCAAGGCAGAAGCCCTTGCCACTGTTCTGAACGAACTGACGTAGTTAAACGGGAGGTTACATGATCGACGTTGCAGAACAGCGACCTATGCTTTGGCGATGTACTGGTTGTATGTATAGTTTTTGGTCACACGGTAAAGAACAAGATCCTGACTATGGTAGCCATTGTTCTAATGGTTATTGGGCTAGAGATGAAGAGGCTATTAACGCACTCGTAGAGTCTTTGTGGAATGGGTGGAAGCGCGAGTATTGGATGGCACCGTGATCGAGAAAGTAATTAGTGGTGGTCAGATAGGCGCTGATATTGCCGCGCTTCGTGCAGCTAGAAAGCTTGACGTGCCTACAGGCGGCTATATGCCTTTGGGCTGGTTAACTATTAAAGGCCCAAGACCTGAATACGAGCCGTGGTATGGTATGGTTGAGGCTAGTGTACCTGGCTACCCTTTTCGTACCATGATGAACGTGCGAGAGTCCGACGGTACTCTTAGGTTCGCTACTAGTTGGGATTCACGCGGAGAGCTAGCAACTCTTAGAGAAATCCGCAAGTACAGAAAACCGCACTACGACATTCATCCTTCTTATATAACAACTATGGATGAACAACTTAGTGCAGTAAGACAGTGGATTTCCGATCACGACATTAAAATCTTGAATGTGTCGGGAAACGCTACTATAGGTATCGAACCATTCGTAGAAGAGTTCATAGAAAGGTTGCTATCTAAATGACAGTCGATGAATTTATTGACAAGCTTGCCAAGCCTATTATGGTACTGAGGTTTGCTAGAGCACAAGAAAACAACACCTATAATAAGGGTTTGGCTAAAGGCGCTAAGAAACGTGCCGCCAACGCTCGTCTGGAAATTGATAGGATAGTTAGAGAGTATTGTGATATAGAGAAAGAAAGCCTTGTAAGTCATAGGGGGTATATGTCTTGACACCAATTAGGACTAGACAACCAATACTTAAGAAGCGTCCGTCCGGTAAGTTTAAGATGCACGACTTCCAACGGGAAGATATAGCTCTCCTATCAGAGGCCGATTGCTCTGCTAACTGGTCTGAAATGGGAGCTATGAAAACCAGCACAGCAGAATGGCTTTGGTCACAAAAGACCAAGCATATTCCTAACCCGCGTGTTCTAGTTATCACAACTAAAACAGGCAAGGGTACTTACTACGAATCACTAGGCGAGGTACTCCCTGAATGGGACGTTTATACGGTAGGAGCACAAAAGACTAACTTGGTAATTGGCTCTAAACCTATTCCCCTTCCGGTTGAGTTGCCTAACCCACTATACATGCGGCCGGTGGTGGCTATCGCTCATTACCACTGTTTTACTGACCGTGCTTGTATTCCCAAACAAGTCAAGGGTGAGAATGGCTTGCCTATTCTTAACGATAACGGCACGTTTGAAATGACTGAGCCGTATAATCTTAAACTTTTGCGTATGCATTGGGATATGATTATCGTTGACGAAGCCCACAGAATTAAGAATCAAGACGCTCAGTGGACTCGCAACATTAAGAAGCTTCAGGCACAGTACAAGCATATCATGACTGGTACGGGATTTGTGAATAACCCTGCTGAGATTTGGTCGTTGCTCAATTTTCTCTTTCCGAAGGTATATACATCATATTGGAAGCTACGTGAATACTTTTGTGAAGAAGATGATTACAGTGGCTATAGAAAAGTCGTGGGTATCAAGCCTGAAACGGAAGAAGAGTTCAAGCGTTTGGTACGTCGCATAGGGGTAAGGCGCACCATGTTGGAGTGCTTCCCCAATATTAAAGAGCCTATCGAAACTGTCATACCGGTTGATCTTAATCCTACTCAGCGGCGTATGTACCAAGAGCTTGAACAGACGCTTAGGGCGATGGATCAACGGGGCGAGCCGCTTCATAGCCCTAACGTGTTGTCCATGCTTAACCGCTTGCGGCAGATTTCAGTAGCTACCCCTGAAGTAATTGATGATTACTATGACTTCAAGGAAGAACGACGGATTATCAAGGTGAAGCTCGTTGAGCCATCTAGCAAGCTAGACGCTACTATGGAGATAATTGAAGGTCTAGAGTGGGACGCCGAAAGAAAAGATCAAGTGGTCGTATTCTCGAACTTTAAGGACCCACTAGCTCTACTAGAAAAACGGCTGACTAATGCCGACATTCCATACCTTCGTATTATGACTGAAATGGATGAAGATACACGTTACGAGCTATGGCATGATATCTGGTCTAAGCAAGAACATCAAGTGTTCTTGAGTACCTTAGCCTTGGGCAGCGAGAGTATCAATCTATCAAGCGCCCACAGATCTATATTTCTGGATCAGTCTTGGAGTCCTGCCACTAATAAACAGGCTATAGGTAGAATCTACCGTCCTGGTCAAACCGGGGCAACTCAGCTAATCTATGTCAGGGCAGAGAACACGGTAGACTTCAGGGTTCTCGATACTGTCACAGAAAAGCAGGGCTGGTTCCAACAAATATTCGGCCCCGACGAAGAAGAAGAGGATGAGGAGAAAGATGCCAACTAATACAGACGCGCAAATTAGACACCGGGTTCATGTTGAAATGCTTAGAAACGATCCTCCTATTGAGGTAGGATCAATTTGGTCGGGTAAAAATAATGAAGAAGAAGTTCTAAGACGTATAAGAATTCTTGCTCCATATCCTTTTGACGATAAATGTAGTGAAAATTGGTGGATATATGAGAACATGCCTGGTGGTAAGCTAAAATTAGAAATCGGACGAATAGGTCGTATCCAAGAATTCAATCTACGTTACTTCGCAGACCCGGAGGAATAAATGATTATCGCGCATCAGTGTGAAATCTGTGGTTGGCCTGACGCTGTAGGTTGGATAGCTATGATGGCTCTTTGGGGGTTTCTTGCTTGGTTGTTGGTCCGCGATTAAGCCAGCTTTGCCCCTTGACAGCAGGGTCGCCGTGTGGTAGGGTGTTCGTGCAAGGGCGGTAGGGGGAAGGGGCGGCCTTCCCCCCTTAATCCTCAGAAAACGGGAGTGTCCATAAAGTGACACAATCCACAGGAAAGTCGGAAATTTTGGCTCAGCATAAGCCGGTGGGTTGGAATGAAATACGTCCCTACACCTATCAGGACATTCAGCGCATCAAAAGGACTATGAAGGAAGAACTAGAACTAGCCAAGTTCTATGGCAATCTTGCTTATGGGGACCAGCAGATCATACGTCTGTTGCGTACTATTGAAGAAAGAAATTTTACTTAGTTAGTTCCGTAAGCTACCTGGATTTTCTTCGCAATGTCGCTACGTCGCAAACGAGCCGCGTTGTTGAGGCCGCTATCCGGGTAGCTTACAGAGCTAATGAGTGAGGGTGGAGCGAGTACGTTGATATGGTACTCTAGGTTGCTAGGAAATATCACTAGCTGAGGCAGATACGTTAAACAGTGGGTTTTGTCTGGCTCCTGTTATGACGGAATCGTAGTAACTTGTTAGCTCTACTGTTTCTGGAACGAGGACTACGATTCAGAATAGTCACGCGCTAAGGTACATATCACTTAGTCGAGGTGGCGGGAAGGGTGGTTCGCTCATGCGAGGGCTAGCTAGTAACATGAGTGAGGTAGTTCCAGATTATCAAAGGGGGGTGTAGCCTTGGAGATTTCTAGTTGGTGGGACGGCGGTTAAGTTCCACAAAGCTTGGAATAGGGTATGGTGTCTAGGGAGATCCTAGAACAGCTTTGGGAATTGGGCGCATGAAACAAACCTATTCCAAGATTAACGGGACGCAGGTTTGCTCCAACAAGATATATAGCTCCTTCCAGTGCTCGGACACTTGTAGGGCTTTGATACGTTTCTTGTTGTAGGGGAGGTTCGATTCCTCTCGTCCCGATTATGCAAGCCTATATGCGGAAGGAACAGCCGGTGTACAACGGTCCAGCCTTCATAGGTAACAGGTGTGTATAACGCTCTTGCAGAGGGACGGCCTCCTGCTAGCAAATGGGTGGAGGCATCCAGGCTTCTAGGTGGGCATTAGCCACTACTTTAAAAGATTGGGAGAGGGGACGGAGTAGATTGAGGACAGTTAGGCGATAACCAAATGAGCGCGAGTGTGAAAAACTCCGGCTTTGCGTGTGGATGGTATTTCCTGGTACTACGCCAGGACCAGCATCCAGATTCCTCTTTCGATTCTCTCCCAATATGTTTATTTACATAGGACCAATATTTGGTGCTTGGGGATCTAGTCCTTATATCGACTGGTATCTAGCAAGATTCTACATTCATAGGAGAGCATGGAGTCAATAGCTCAACCAGTCTGGACACCACCAGAGATACCTAGTAAATGGGATATCATACCCATTCACAATAGCGACAGAGCAAATTTCCGTCGTTGTCGTCGCTATTGGGATTGGAGTTCACCATCCCGACATAATCTAACTGTTCGCGCAGACATACATGGAGTCAACATTCCCATGTTCCTTGGGACTGGTATCCACTATGCGCTAGAGCAGTTCTACCAGCCTCGACTACGTCGTGACCCTATAGAAGCGTTTAAGACGTGGTTCGACATTCAATGGCGTGGTGGTACGATAACTAAAGACTGGTTAGATAACGTTTACGATCTTAAGCCCAAATCATTAGGTAAGTTACAAGAACCCGAACAATCAGCTATGGTTGATGGTGACATTGAGCTTTATCAAGTTCGTGGGCTTGAGGATATTCTACCTGATCCTGACCATACCGAGTGGGATGAGCTTAAAGAGCTAGGCATAGGCATGATGAAGTATTACAAAGAGTACGCCGATATAAATGATGACTTTGTAATCATTGTGGCCGAGCATGATTTCTCTGTTCCTATTTGGGACTACGAGAATAACAAGATTTTGAAGGCGAAGGATCTAAGGGCCGAATCACCCAACGCAGAAAAAATTCTGGAAGTACATGCTCGTGGTCGTATGGATGGTATCGGTGTTAGACCTAATGGTAAAATGCCATTACTAGAGAACAAAACAGCTGCTAGATGGGGAGAGGACGAGCTACGTAAACTTGA
>Ga0193738_1000915_pt1 | contig 12778 bp, 14 predicted proteins | sample L2a1metaG_FD_144927 | JGI IMG/M metagenome (GOLD analysis project Ga0193738, IMG submission 144927) | Soil microbial communities from a riparian zone of the East river system, Colorado, United States - L2a1 | ecosystem: Environmental > Terrestrial > Soil > Riparian zone | place: USA: East River...
CACTAGCCGTGCCCCACCCCAATCTTGATACGCGGTATCCTTCGAGCCTTTGCGCCAGCACGGCGTAGTCGCCTGCGCCTAATGACGGTTGCGCAGTTGAGGCGTTCATGGCTAAATAACTAGCGAGGCCGGGGATCAGCGCGCCGCCTAGTGCGACAGCACTGGTAAGCACCATCGTCCCACCAAATAGCTGTATCCAACCGTCGCAAACGTACCCGCTGGTCGTGATAGCCAAGGTTCCCCGTTCCTGACTAACCTCCATCGAGCCGTTGATCTGCATCCCGTTGTAGGCCAGCGCGTCGAATGGCGTGGCGTTGACACCCTGCGCCAGTACATTCCAATTTGCATTTGGCGGGCGCGAGTTGATGTTGCCGGCGATCGCCACATAGCTTGAGCCGAGATCGAAAACCGCATCATTGATTGCGTAAGGCGTCGCGCTGTTCCAGTCGCCTTTCCATACAATGCTCGCCGGCCCTGGCGGCCCCGCCGAACCGACGTCGCCCTTGGCTGCCATCAGATCCCAATCGTCGGCGTTGAGGTTCGGCGGCTGGTTGGTGTTTGCGGTTTTGCTGATGTAGCTCGAGCCGAGGTGCTGCACACCATCGGCTTCGCTATAGGTGACCGCCGCGCTCCAGGCACCGCGCCAGCGAATACCCGCCGGCGGTGCCTGCTGAACCCATATGCCGTCTTCTTTGAACCAGAGTTGCCACGGCGTCACGTTGGTCTTGAGCGCCCATTGCCCGTCCTCGCCCACGGAGTCGTCGGGCTCATCGCCCTCGACGAATAGGAAATTCCCCTGCGCGTGCAGTTGCTCGAGCAGCTCGCGCACCTTCGACTGCGTCAGCGCCGGGTCGTAGCGCAGCCATGACATCTTGACGATCACGTAGACCGCCGACGTCGGCAGCGTGCCCTGCCATGGGCTCTCAAGTGTTAGGTGCGTGTCATCGACGACGGCGCCGATCAGCCCGACCTGGCCGTTGATGAACAGCCAATCGCCAATCTCGACGATCGGCGTCCACAGCGTGCCGGACCCAATGACGTTGACGCCGCCCGTCGTGATCGACACGGTGCCGGTTTCGTAAATGCCGCCGAGCGCCATCTAGTTGATCCTTACGAGCTCGGCCAGGCGGATGACGCCGGCGCGCTGTTGCACTGTGTTCACGTCCACGCGCCACTGGGTCGTGTCGAGAATTTCCCAATAAGTCACGTTAGCAAACTCTGCGACCGCGGCGCCTTCGACCTCAGGCGGTGCACCGCCGGTGCTGACCTGGCGGATCTCGCCGGTCGCTGGATCATAGTGCACGTAACTGTTCATCGAGCAAAACTCTGCGCGCACATACGGCGCACAACAATGTGCAATTCACCGACCGTCACGCCGGATAATTTGCGCACCTCGAGCGTGACGGGAATGGTTTGCGAGCCGCCGGTCGCAGCGACTTCCCTGCCGACCGCAATCGGCACACAGTGTTCTTGAGTGGCACTACCGAGCGGCGGGAAGTTTAGATTTTGCTGCATGACTTCGACGCCGTCGATCAAAACACGCCACAGCGCCACACATCCGCTTGGCGTAACTGCCGCGATCAATGCTGTACCGGTGACATAGACGAAGATCGTTTTTCCAGCGACACCGCGCGCGGTGACACTGGTCGCCAAGACCTGAAAAAATGAAAAGCTGTCGATCGTGACATTGTCGCCCGCCGAGGCCGCGCCGAAATTCGTCACCGCGCCGTCCGCGATCTTGATGTTATCCACCACCAGGTTTGCGATGTTGGCCGCGTGCGCAATGATCTGGTTGGTGCCGACATGGATCGCCTGGATCGATCCGGCAACGATCGCATTGGCGGTTATCGTACCATCGGCAATCATGTCGCCGCGCAAGATCAGCTTGCCGGTGCCGTTGCTTGTACCGAGCGCAAATACCGGTGTCGGTCCCGCGGCGCCCGGCTTGGCGATGAGAAAACTGTCGGTGATGATCGTGAAGTTGGATGTCGTGCCGGTGTTGTAAAGCTTCAGTCCGCTAACGAATCCATTGACGTCAAGCGTCACGGTCCAAGCGGCGGCCAGTGCGCCGTTGATGTTCGCGATAGCTGTCGAGTTGGTCGTGATGCTCGCGGTGTTACCGTTGATCGAGGCCAGCACCTCGCTTTCGGATTTGGCCACCGCGAGATCCGGCCCGGCATAGACCGACCATTGCGTGATAAGGTTTGCGACTGACGTCGTCATGTCGTTCGGCGTGCCGTTAACCGGACCGCCCTTGAACCGTGCTTCGATCTGGTCCGACGTTGCAGCAACCGCGTAGTCGGCGCCGGCAAATGCCTTGATCACCGACAGCGCGGTCGCGACCGATTGCCCGTCCTGCAGATCGCTGTTGACGCCCTCGAATGTTCCCTTGAACCGCGCCTCGATCATGTTGGACGTCGACGCCGCAGCGCCGTCAGTGCCGGCGAACGTCATCCAGTTTTCCGCGATCATCGCGCTCGAGACCAAGATCTCCCACGGATCGTTCGGCGGCGGCGTGGTGATCACATCTTCGGTCGTCCAATACATGACGTCTTCGTGCCGGACCTGGTCACCGTCGTGGTATTGCGTGAATTCATCCCAGGTGCCGCGCCACACAAAACCGAACTGCGCGCTGACTTGTTCGCGCAGCCGCACGTCGCCCTCTTTCGCCAACTTGCGCTCGAGGAAGTTATGCGCGTCCTGCTCGGCCGCTTCGTTGGCGATCATCTGCTCGATGCGATCGACCTCGGCCATGCTGGCGGATAGCTGCTTGCCGACGTAGTCGCGCAAGCCTTGCTCGAACGATGCGAGCGTGACGTCGCCGGGGATCGAGCTGAATGCCGTCGGCACGATGTGCTGCGTGCCACTCATTACCGTGGCCCACGCCGACCATGGCGTGTCGCGATACGGCGTGGTGTAAAGCTTGTGTCGGTATTCGTAATTGGTCGCCGCCTGGATGCCGTGCGAGCAGACCGCCGATCCCGACGAGGGAAAGTCCGCGGTAAACGGCAAGATCGCAGTGTCACCGACCTTGCGGATCTCGAAATCGATCTGGTCGACGCTCGGATCCATAATCGGCGTCCAGGCAAAATGAATGCCCGGTGTGACCAACCCGCCATCGCCGGGGATGTTGATGCCGGTTGCCACCATGCCCTCGGCGATCATGGTGATGAACCCGGGAATGCCGCCGGCGCCGACGTCAGGCGGGAACAGTTCGCCCGCGGTCGTCCAGGAATAGACGCTGTTCGATGTGCGCTCGTAGGTCAGCGTCACCAGGTGCCGCACGGTGTCGAGCTGCGCGCCAGTGATCAGGATGGTCATGCTGCCGTGGCGCTGCGAATTGTAGGTGAGCCAATCGCCCGGTTGCACGCCAATCCATTTGGCCGGCAGCGTGACGGTGCCTTGCCCTTCCTGCAACGTGCGGCGCCGTTCGCTTTCCGCGATGCGTTGCGCCTGGCTGGAACTATAGACTTGCGTCAGATCGAAATCGCGCGCGATCCGCTCGCCGATGTAGGCATCGCTGGTCGGATCGACCCGCGGCGGGAACGCCGCGCTCGCCCAATATTGCATCGGGTCGGAAAACGATCCGTGCGCCGCGGTGACAATCTCGGTGCGGCTGCGATACTTGGTAAACGTCGCGCGCTCGCCAACGATCAGATCGTCATCGGTGAATGCGAGCGAGGCGACCGGGATCTGCGGCACGCCAGGCACCGGCCCGAACTGGCCGCCGCGCTCGAGCGACCAGCCCGCAGTCGCGCCGCGGATGGCACCGAGCACGTCGGCATTGCTGCGCGCGTCGTTCACCTCGATCGAGCAGCGGTAGCGCGACTCACTGCCGCCGCCGGCCAATGGGATCGGCTCGTCATTGATGTTCGCCGCGGCGTGATACATCGCGAGCAGCAGATTGACCGGCGAGATTGTCATGCCAAGCAGGCGTTGCCCGTTACAGTAGATGCCGCGGCGGAAATTATATTCCTGCACCGCCGGGTTTGCGCTCGGCTCGTAGGTGTCGGTGAGGCCCCACCGGTGCGCGCCAGATCCGCCGTTAGTCGAGTCCTTGCGCGGATCGTACAGCACCAGCCCTTCCGTCTCGACCAGCACCGATGGAATGCCGGTCAATCCGAGCTCCTCGTCGTAAACTTGCGTCACCGACAGATAGCAAACGCCGGCACCGCGATGGTCGGCGGTCCAGCGGCCAGGCGGGTTTGAGTTGGTGATCAGATCGCCATCGGCCGCCTGGTCATAGCGCCCGCGGAAATAGCGCAGGATCACCCGCGGATTGCCGGCCTGGACAAACTCAGGAACCGACCAGCCGCCGGGCCCCAGATCTGTCGGCAGCGTGCAGTCTTTGCCGTTGTACCGAACGCGCGTGCACTTGCCGTGCTGGCCGTCACCGATCACGAACACGCACTGCAGAAACATATTCTCGAATGGCGCCGCACCATAGACGTTGGTGTAGACGTGATGCCCGCCGGTCGCGCCCGGGCCCATGCGCGCCGATCGCGGTAGGCCGGCGCCGTATTGCACCGATAGCGATGTGCCGCCCTTTTCCGCCGCCGCGCCCTCGCTCGGCTGGTTGCCCTTGGCGAGCGTCGAGGCGGCGACCGAGATGCCCGCGGCAACCACGCCGCTGATCACCGCGCCGCCGATCGCACCGGCAACCGCAGTGCTTAAGCCAGTGCCGGCGATTACTGCGGTGAGGCCGATCGCCGTCGAGATCGGCTCGGCCTGCACCGGTGCCGTCAGGCATGTGGTCGCCAGCAGTGCGAGCACCAGGCGTTTCATGGCACCCGGAACGCCCGCGACAGCGCCATGCGCGGCAACCGCACCGTGCCGGTCTGGCCTTTGCCGATCAGCTCGAGCCCGACACAGATCACGCCGCCCCCGATGATCGCGCCGGGATAGTCGGCAATCCCGACGTCGCCGCGACCGCAGAATGCCGGGTGAATTTCCTCGAGCTCGGCGGCGAGTATCTCGGCCAGGTTATTGTGGCCGCGCGAGCGCAGTGCCGCGCGCGCCGTGGCGGCGTCGTCATAGACCAGGCAAAACCGATCCGGCAGCGCGCCAGTCATTGCCAGGATTGCGTCGCGTAACAGTGTGGCGCAGTCGCTTTGCCCGTAGGCAAACGGCATCTCTTCATGCCGCTCAATCACCTCGGCAAGCCGCTCAAACCAATCCTCGCGGCGCATCAGTGCGGCCCCTGCAGGAACGTCGCCGAGGTGCCGTCCGGCCTCCGACCGTAGGGGATCTGTTGCGACGCGGTGATCGCGGCATGCTCAAAAAACCGGTCGGCAGGATCGATCAGCTTCTGATCGGAATCCGATCGCATGCGATAGCCGAGCCGGGCGTGATCGAGGGACATCGGCTCGAGGTGCGCCACCAACACATAGTCGCCGCCGATCGTCTGCTCATGCGTGATCAGATCGATGTAACCCTGCCACCATTGAATGACCGTCACCACCGCACCGGTGACCGGATCAAACCAGCACAGCGACAAATGCGCCGGCCGGTTTTTGTATTGGTAGGCATCGATCGTCGCGAGCAGATCCGGCGAGAGCTCAGTCTCGGGGACAGCGCGCAGCCGCGCCGTCATCGGTGAGGCGGCAAGATCGGTGCCGAGGTTGAACTGCGACAGCTCGAGCAGCGAGCCGGCGCCGACGTATGGGATCGAGTTGACGGTCAGCGTGCCGTACCCGTTCCAGAAACCGAACAGCCCCTCGGGCAGATCGAACAGCAACAGCAGCGTGTTTGCGTAGGCTCCCCGGGCAATCTGCGCCAGGATCGTCGGGTCAATGTCGCGCATGTCACACCAGCGTCTGGATTGCTTCGAACGTCACCGGCTCAACCAGCGCGCGCGAGCCCTGCCAGGATCCCGGCTTCGGCCGCATCAAGCACCAGGCTTTCACCAGGGTGCCGACTACCGGCACCGTGCCGCCGGTGCGTTGCCATGGTCCGACCGTGATCGGACCGGCGACGCCGCCACCCGAGGCGGTGATCGGCTCGAGCGCCTTCACCAGCGCGCGCCCACCGAGCCAAGGAAAGGAAACATAATCGCCGATGCTGATCTTGTAGGACGCCGGGAGATTGCCGAGCGTGATCGTATCGCCGGCGACCGCGGTGATATTGCACGTGCCATCAAACGCACCGCCGCCGGCCCGGGTCAGCGACAGCACGCCGGGCCCATAGGCGAGCGGCCAGCAGCGCCGCGGATCCCGCCCCATGAATGACTGCCGGCCGCCGCGCAGCGACAAATACCAGGCGTGCCATTTGCCATAGTTGGCCTCGTTGAGCGGCTTGGTCGTCACGCTCAATTCCCACAGGCTTCCACCAATGCGTTCCTGGAATGTGATCGCGCCGGCCGCGGTGCGGCTCATCTCGCCGAGCGTCGTGTAATCAAAATTGCAGCGCGTCGCGACGATGTCGGCGTCGGGGAAATCGCGCGGATATGTGATCATGTCAGATTGTTACAGCGCCGTGATTGATCAGCACCCGCGGCAGATCGGCGGCGGTGCCTGCGGATAGGGCGGCAACCGATCCACTTGGCTTTCCCTCGACACGAAACCTCGGGTTCCAGCCCATCAACAAAGAGATCAACATGATCAGCACAATGATCGCGACAATGGCCCACAACAGTTTCGGAATCGGGTGAGGCAATGGAAAGCCAAAAGCCGCCGCGGCATAGATGATCACGTAGACGATGATCGATGCGACCACCGCATACAGCAGGATGTAGAGCAGCCCGATCAATAGGGATTCAAGCATGGCATCCTCCTCAAGCGAACGCCGAGCGGCGCCGCAGCTCGGTGGTTGCGTGCGCCACGTCGGCGACAAAGCGGCGATCGCGCGCCGCCAGCATCTGTTGCATCAGGCCGATCGTCTGCGCATCGGCCGAGCCCTGCACCACGACGTTGGTGGTCGGTCCAACAACATTCATCCCGCGACCGCCGGTGCCGAGCGCAGTGTTCGGCACGATCTGGCCGGATCGCTTCGGCATGAAGAGCTCGGGCCCGCGCTCGCCGACCATGTAGGCACCGCCGCCCTTGACCGGACCGCCGGCCATGCGCGCGCCGACCGATTTGATGCCGAGCAGATTGGTGAAGATCGAACCGCCGCCGCCTGCGGGAGCTGCGAACATGATGTCGAACAGTTTGTCGAACGCCTTTGAGGCCAATCTATTGCCGATGTTCTTGAGCACCTCATCGAATTTCTTGCCCTCGAGCACCAGGCCTTTCATCGCGTCCGACATGATCGAACCGAGTTCTTTCGATGCCGACATCATCTCCGACCAGGCGGCTTGACGCTCGACCAGTTTCTGCTTGATCTCGCCGCCGAGCTGCGCCTGCTTGCGCATTTCCTCGGTGATCGCGGTCTCGGCATCGAGCCCGGCGCGCTTGGCCGCCTCCTGCAACAGCGTGATCTGGCGCGCTTCCTCCTGCTTGGCGGTCGTCTGTCCGACCAGGCCGAGCTCGGTCTCGGCCAGCGCGTTGATCTTGCGCAGCGCCTCGACCTGTTTCTCGAGCGCATCCTTCTCGGTTGTGCCGCCTTCCTTGGGAAAGACCACACCGCTCGGCTTGTCGACGCGGATCTTGAGCGGCCCTTCGGCTTCCGCGCGCGCTTGCTTTACAAAATTAAGATACCGGGTCAGCGTCGCGAGATCATTGTCGACCATCTTCTCGATCAGGCCGCCCTTGGTGACTTTAGATAGCGAAGTAAAGATTTCGACGGCGGTCGTTAACACCGACTCCAGTGCCGGCAAGACCTGCACAATGAGCGAATTGCCCCACGATTTCATTTCGGCGGCGATCGTGGTCGCGAGCTTGCTGATCGCTTCCATATGTTGCAGCGCGCGGGCGAGGTCTTCGTCGACCTTGGCACCTTCTTTCATTTGAATGAATTTCTCGACGCCTTCACCGAGCACCTTCACCCAATCTTTCGTCAGGCCGAATTTTTCGGCAATCCTGACCTTTTCGAATTCGGATCCGGCTTTACCCATCAGCGTTGCGGCGAGCTCGAGCCCCTTATTGGCATCGCTCACCAGGCCGTTGCGCTCCTTGTATTTGAGATTGTTCGCGTCGAGGAATTTTGAGAGATCGGTCTCGCCGCGATTGATATCGTTCATCTTGGCGCCGACCGCCTCGAGGCCCGCACTAATAGCATCGGCCCCCAATCCACCCGACATGCCGGCGAACGCAACGCGCTGGAACTGCTCGGCGGTCAAACCGGTGAGCCGCAATACATCGTTGAGCTTTTGCATCTCATCGACGACGCGCTTGATCTCGTCGACCGCCGAGCTCATCGCCTTGGTGATGGCGTTTGCAAGCAGATTGCCGGCGGCAACGCCGAACGTAATGCCCGAGGTTTTTTGCTCGATGTTCTTGAGCTCGCGCTCGGCGATCAGGCCGGCCTGTTTGAGCTGCCGTTCGAACCGGTCGAGCCGCGCCTCGACGGCGACGATTAACTTTGGTTCGTCTGCCATTGCGCGACTATTTCGTCGTAACGCTCGACGGTCATGCGAGGTGCTTCCGGTTCACTGGCGCCATGGCATCGGCGCCATCCGTCGACGGCAGCAGCGAATTCCCAGAGGGAACACTCGTCGACGTCGCGAACCGTCCATCCCATTGCTGCGCCGGCGCCGATGTAGACGGAGAACTTGGTTCGTCCGTGAGCGTCTCCGTCGCCGCCCCGATCGCTTTTCCCACCGCGTCCGCGGGATCGCCGAACAGCGCGCACAACAGCACCTCGCGTGCCGCGACGACGTTCTCGAGGAAGCTGGTCGGCGTGACGTATTTTGCGGTGAGGCCGAGCGCCATCACCGGCGCGATACCGCCGCCGATCAGACCGAGCCGCAACACCTCGACGATGTCATCGACGCGCCAGGATCCGCTCGCAAGGCGCGAATAGATTTCGAACGCGCCGGCCTCGCGCTTGGCTTCGAGCTCGCGCAGCTCGCCGATGCGCAGGCGAAAGCGGTGTTCGCCGTCGCCCCACGCGCGCGTGATGGATCCGTCCGAGCTCATACGGCAGGCGTCCAGGTCACGACACCGTCGGACTGCATCTCGACCGCCACGCCGACCTTTTCGCCGAGTGCGGCGGTGACGTTGAACGTGGTCAGGATGAACCGGCCGAGCCAGGTGCCGCCGTTCGGCGCCGGCGTGACGAGCTGCACCTTCACATTGCGCGAACCGTTGTAGGTGTAGAAATCCCACCAGTCAGGAAAGAACTCTGCCGCGAGAATGCCCTCGCCGGTGATCGCCGCCGACGTCGCGGTGACGGCACGTTCGGTTGCCGCGGCCATGTCCGGATCGTCGCAGTCCGGCACCTGGACCTCGTTCACCTCTTTGGTGAAGTTGATCCCCTGGGTCGTTAACCCGCACGGCTTGGTGAACACCTCGGTCGGCGTTGCTCCGTCGCCGATCGTAACAATGAAATCTTTATAAGGAACAGTGATCGGCGCGGCCATGGCTGCGGTCCTTTCAGGTTGCTAGCGGTTCGGTTTGTGCGCGCACCGTGACGACGGTGTGCGCGGTGATGCCGTCCGGGTCGCGCAGATGCCGGACGGTTTCGATCGAGAGGATGACCAGGCGTTGCCCTTCATCGAGCGGGAGCTCGGCCCATTGCAGCGATTTGGCGACCGCAGCACCGAGCCGCTTGGCGGCGACGGTGTCGGGCCCGGTGGCCCATCCGTCGATCTGCAGCGTGATGTCGGCGCCCTGCGAACAGTCGGCCGCCTCGGGCAGCACATCGAACGGCCCGAACGACAGATACGGTTTGACCGCGCTCACCGGCACCGCGTCATAAATCCGGCCGGCGACCTCGGTGACATCGGCGGCCAGCTTGGTGCGGATCGCCTTTTGCACCGGCAGCGATGCGTCGATCATCAGTCGCGCCAATTGACCTGGAGTGCGACCTTGATCGTCGCTTTGATGGCGGTGCGGATCTGGCGCTTTTTGCTGCGGTAGCTGACCCAGAAAAACGGTTGCGCCGGTTGCTTCTGCGTTCCCCATTCTTGGGCGGCAGCGTAGTCGTAACCGCGGACCGTCGTCGGCGCCCCGCCGGCTTTCACCAATGCGCGCATTTCATTGCGGCCAGGCTCGACGCGGATCGAGTCGCGCAGCGTGCCGCCGCCTTCCTCGACCGGTACCTTTAAGATCATCGCACGACGCAGCACCTCGGCTTGGTTGAATACTTGCGCGCGCACCGGCGCCTTCATCTGCTCGGGCAATAGTGCCAGGATCGCCTGCAGCCGCTTCACCGATTGGTTGGTCGCCATCAGATCGCCACTCCCGCCTCGGCGAGCATGTCGATGTATTTCCCGTGTTCCATGTCGCCCTGGTTCGGATCGACCGCGGTGCGAATGTTATATGCGGTGCCGGTGCTAACGTTCACCGCCTTCCAATCGGTGCGGATCTGCCGGGTATCGTCCGACTGCCGCACGCGAATGATCACCGGTTGCCGGCCGGCGAGGCGCGCGGCGTCAACCGCCTCGCCGCCGAGCCGCGGTGTGATGTTCGCCGAGACGGTGAACATTTCGCGCCAGCCGGTGCTAACGTTGCCGTATTCATCCGACACCGCGTCCGGCCGCGAGAACAAGCAGCGCGCGCGCAACGCACCGGCGCCGCTTTCAATCAGGGATGCGATCGGCATATCAAACCCGCGGGACCCACCAGGTCGCATCAAGCGCCAGATCCGGCGCGACGAATTCGCTACCCGGGATCAGGATCTCGCGATGTTCATGTAGATGCGCGGCGCTGCGCAGCACCTGGTCGAGCACCGACGGCGGCAATGTCTCGACAGTGAAACCAGTTTCCAGAGTCATCACCACACCGCTTGCCCAGGCGCCGGTGAGATAGAGGATCGGCACGCCGGTGACGCTATCGGTCCAGATCGCATAATCGTCGGTAACAACCGTGTCGTCGGCGAGCGTGGCGGTGAATGATGTCACCGGCGTGAGCGGCACGCGCGCTTGGCCCGAACGAAACTCCGCCGACGTCGGGCACCATTCCCACGTCGCTTTGTTGAGCGTCGCGCCGAACTTGTCCTCAAATCGCCCGATCGAACGCTTCAGCACGCTTAGAATAAACTCGTCCTCATAGTTGCCGTCAATGCGAATGTGCTGCTTTGCCGTCACAAGCAAAGCATCGGGCAGTTTGTCGTAATCGACGCTGATGCGAAGCATGCTCATTTGCGTTGACCCTTGCCCACCATCAGATGTTCTGCGCCACGACGCCGCCGAACCCCGATAGATAACCCGTATTTGAGAACGCGATTCCTCCCGCATTTCCCCGAATATAAACGGTTCCGTTTCCTGCGATCCTGCCCGCGTCGCTGTAGCAGGCATCGATGATCATCGCGCCCGTTCCAGACGGCGGAAGGCCCACCTCGCAGAAAGCAAATATGGCCCCTGTCCTGGCTGTTCCGATTTGGGTGCAGCACGCAATAACCGTTGGCGGCCCCGCGTGCACTCTAACAAATGTCGTATTATTCAAACTTGTTTCACTGCGGCAGGCCGTGATTGAATAGCCGTCGCCTGCGGAGTTTTCTACGGCAATGTCTGCGTCGACTTGATTCTGGAATCCGACCCCGTGAATGATTGGACACGAACCGGCCCAGACAAAAATTCCGATCCCGCAGCCCTGAATGTTGCCGCCCATGACAGACATCGAGAGCGCATTATAATTCGAGATATACAATCCAGCGACAGAGCTGCCTGCCCAAAAACAGTTCAGAAACGTGTTCTCGGATACCTGTTGCCCGTGCAAGCCGCAGCGGATGCCATAAGCACCCGAGGTGAATCCGACGCTGACGAATAGATTGCTTTGCGTTGACTGCGTGCTTGCGTCATCGCCTCTTGAGACATGCGCAAAATCGAAATCAAAATCGACCGCCGTTCCCGTTCCGGTGGCGGCAAAATCAATCCCCTCGATGTGGCTGCGCGCCATGCCATTAATCGCGAGCACCGAACTGTTCGGTGTAGTCACGGTTATTCTGCAAGCTTCGCGCCCCGCCCCGACAATCCGGCCGCCGGTAACGTTATGGATCTGGAGCGCGGCGCGCGTAATTGTCCCGCCGCTTGTCCATGTCCCGCCGTACACGGTAGAACGTAGTGTGATGTGCGTCAGGTCGTTTACCTGGATGCCGTAATTGGCCCCGGCGACCATGGAGTTGCCGTTGTTGGTAACGCCGTTCAAACCAATCACGTAGCAAAGCTGTCCGGTCTTATAGTTGGCTGTCGAGTTGACGGTGAGCTTGATGTTATTGCCGGTTGGCGCTGACGCCGCTCCGAGCACGGTCATCGCGGCCGGTGCCGAGACTTTGTAATCACCAGCCGGGAGATAGAGCGGTTTGTTCGCAAGCTCGCCGCCACCATAACCATGCGGGTTATCGGTAGGACCGAACGCAAGATCGATCGCATCCTGTATCTTTTGCGTATCGTCGGCGCTTCCGTTTCCGAGCGCACCCATTCCCTTGACGTTGACGGTTTCGCCAAGGTGCGTCTCGAGCGTGCGCGCGAACGAATGGTTGAGCGCTTTGATCGATGCGCCCGCGAGCGGCGGCTCACCTACTTGCGGATCAGGCCGCGGCGGCAGACGACGACCGCGCGGCTCATACCGCAGATCATGCAGCCCGTGCCGAACCACACTCATCTTCCACCCATGTTCATTTTGCGCTGACCCTTAGCGTGCACGTCTGTTCGCGCGTGCGCCCACCGACGGTCGTGATCCGGTTCAACAGGGAATAATTCTGATCGGCCGAGCCGCCCGAGATCCAGATCGTGGCG
>Ga0193738_1000916_pt1 | contig 12775 bp, 12 predicted proteins | sample L2a1metaG_FD_144927 | JGI IMG/M metagenome (GOLD analysis project Ga0193738, IMG submission 144927) | Soil microbial communities from a riparian zone of the East river system, Colorado, United States - L2a1 | ecosystem: Environmental > Terrestrial > Soil > Riparian zone | place: USA: East River...
ATCCTGATTTTGGTTTCAAAAGGAATTCCCGGACTGATGATGCCATTGACACTTATCTTCTATGGACTAGCACTCATCAATGCCAGCAGGTTTACATTCGACGAGTTGAGGTATATGGGGATCATGGAAATATTACTTGGCTTATTAAGTACCTGGTTTCTGAACTACAGCCTGCTATGTTGGGCGCTTGGATTTGGCATGCTGCATATCATCTACGGAATTTATATGCATTGGAGGTACGAAAGGTGAAAACAATTATCAATGGATTAAATAAAGCATTTGAAAACAGGATCAGGCTGGGGATAATGTCGGCACTGGCTGCGAATGATTCTTTGGATTTCAACTCACTGAAAGAATTCCTGGATGTAACCGATGGAAACCTGGCGAGTCATTTGAAAGCATTTGAAAAAGAAAATTATATCAAAGTGAAAAAATCATTTATCGGACGCAAGCCAAACACACAATACATGATGACAAAAGCAGGGAAGAATGCATTTGAGATCCACATCACTGCACTTGAAAATTTAATCAAGAGTCAGAAATGAAAACATTTTTTTTGCACATCCACTTTGCAATTCAAAGTACTTTTAATAAATCAAACAATTATTAATCCTTAAATCAATTTCAAAATGACACAGCGTAACAATTCAGATGCAGGTCAAAATAACATGGCTGCATTGAAAGAAGAATTAATCATCCACATAAATGATCCGCATTACCTTGAAAATATCTACCGCGAAAACAAGGGTGCGTTTAAAACCGAATTCAATAAAATATATCCTGATCTGAAAGGAAATGCTGCAGCAGCGTTCTGGAATGAAAGGTTGAATTTTGCAAAAGATAAAGTTCAGGGCGGTACAAATGATGACATTCAATTTGTGATCATTGCTTCCATCATTGCCGGGTTGATTGCAAAACTTCCGGCTTTATTTAATATACAGGAAGAATTTTTCTATAGCCGCAACGTAGGGTTCATTGTCTTTCCAGTGCTGGCCGCATACTTTGCCTGGAAGAATAAATTATCGCCCCGAAAAATTGTTCCTGTTCAAGTCGCATTCATCTGCGGAATAATTTTTATCAATTTACTTCCCGACAACAGTACCAGCGACACCTTAATCCTATCATGCATATACCTTCCTTTATTTCTGTGGTCACTACTCGGGTTTGCATTTGCCGGCAACTTAAAAAATAGCGACCGGCGCCTGGAATTTCTGAAATATAATGGTGACCTCCTCGTCATGACAGCACTCATACTGATTTCGGGAGGCATCCTCTCAGGAATAACAATTAATCTTTTTTATCTCATTGGTTTAAGCATTGAAGAATTTTATTTCAGGAATGTTGTGATTGTTGGACTGGCTGTTGCGCCTATTGTGGGAACATACCTGATACAATCCAACCCGCAGCTCGTCGGGAAAGTTTCTCCTGTCATTGCCAGGATATTCAGTCCGCTTGTATTGGTGATGCTGGTGAGTTACCTGGTTGCAATTATTTATTCCGGAAAAGATCCATACAACGACAGGGACTTTCTACTGATCTTTAATGCACTGCTGATCGGCGTGATGGCATTGATATTTTTCTCTGTTGCTGAAACATCCAGGTCAGAAAAAAGAAATTGGGAAATCCAGGTTCTCTTACTCTTATCAGTGGTCACCGTAATTGTGAATTGCATTGCGTTATCAGCCATCCTCTTCAGAATTTCCGAATGGGGAATGACGCCGAACAGGGCAGCCGTTTTGGGAAGCAATGCTTTAATATTGATAAACCTCTTACTGGTTACAATTAAACTATTGAAAGTAGTTTCAAAAAAAACCGACCTGGCGGAAGTAGGCAAAGCAATAACATTCTTTCTTCCCATTTATGCAATGTGGACAATTGTAGTAGCCTTTTTGTTCCCATTCATATTCGGTTTCAAATAATATATTAACCACAGAGTCACAGAGACACAGAGATTTCATTAATAGGAGTTTATTTCTTTCAAACTCTGTGTCTCTGTGACTCTGTGGTTAATTCCTACTTTTACCCATCAACCTTTCCGAAGGATCTATGCTTAAATACGCCTGCATCATTTTCTTTTTTTGTATCAAAGTAACCTTCGCGCAAAATCATTCACAATCATTTGAAGGTACGTTATCCTACAAAGCCGTATACAAGTTTGAGGTTTCACCTGAGATGGAAAAATTGGGGGTGACGAAGGACGTACTGATCGAAAGAATGAAGAAAGAAGGAACGTGGTCTGACAGCATCAGGATCACATACAAGCAGGATAATTATATTGTGTACACAAGTTTTTCTCCGACCGCATATTCAATCTATAGAGGAGAAACAAATAAAATATATTCATTCCGGGAAGGTGAATCGTCCAGCACTTGTACTGTTACCGACGCCTCCATGGACCTGGAAGAACACATGTCAGGAAATAAACCTGCAATTGGAAAAACAGATGATATTGCTGACATCAATGGTATGATGTGCGAAGATGTGCGCGTGGTATGGAAGACCGGGAGTTATGATTATTACTATCATCCCTCTTCTTTTACAATTGATCCGTCACTGTATGCAAACCACATTTATGATGGATGGGCCGGGTATTTAAAAATTTCAAAGTCACTTCCGCTAAGGATCGTAAAGTCAATCAATGGCGTGGCAACTGTTACATTGACGCTTTCATCTTTCAATACTGAAAAAGTCGACGGGCAGATCTTTAGCATTCCGGAGCTTGTTTCTGACCATGACCTGAACATAATTAAGATCCCCAACAGGGAAGTGATGAGAATAAAAAAATAATCTGAAAATACTTTTATAAATTTTCATATGAACAAAGACGTAAAAGCATACAACAAAACTCAATCAGCAGGCGATAAAGCAATCTGTGATCTTCTTGCCACTGAAATTGACAGCGTCCTTACAACTGCCGAAAACAAAATATGGCATGCGCATCCTGTGTGGTTCCTCGACGGAAATCCAATCGTGGGTTACAGCAAGTTGAAAGATTCCGTAAGGCTGCTGTTCTGGAGCGGACAATCATTTGAAGAGGAAGGCCTGAATCCTGAGGGAACCTTTAAAGCTGCCGAAGCCCGGTATACTTCTGTGGAAGAAATAAATAAAAAAGACCTGAAGCGGTGGCTTGGTCAGTCGAAAAAAATTCAGTGGGATTATAAGAACATTGTCAAACGTAAAGGGAAGCTGGAAAGGTTGAAGTGACTTATGATGCATAATGCACAATGCATGATGCATGATGAAAATCCTTCCTGATTCTTGAAATTCCTGCCTGTGGCAGGCGGGCGTGGCTGGCTGTTGCGGCTAATTCAACTTATTCTTCTCCATCTCCTTGATCTTTATAAGCGAGCAAAGGATGTTTGCAAAAACAGTCTTGTTTGTCTTCAGAAAATAATCTGTGGCGCCCTTGCGAATTGTTTCAATCGCTTTTTCCAAATCATCCTGCCCTGAAACAACAATGACTACAGCCATCGGGTTTAATTTCTTTACCTTTTTCAGGACTTCAAGTCCATTGGGACCTTCATTGAATTCATAGTCAAGAATGATCTTACGTGTATCGTTGTTTTTATATTCTTTCAGAAAAGCACTGCCACTTTTGTAGAGTTCGCACCGTATTTCGGCAGCAGTGAGGAGATAATCCTTAAGCATAAAGCTGAACCCGGGATCGTCATCAACGATGATGACATTTGACTCACCAATGGATTCATCAGTACTGATTTCCTTTAATTGTTCGACCGGTTTTTGCATGACAATTAGAATGTTTGGATGGCGCAAATGTAAGGGGTGAATTTAAATTCCCGATACAATCAAAACAGAGTTTTCCGTATCATTGTTACCACCGATATGAAACAGCAAGTGACTTCTTTTTTAGCATTGTTCTTTCTCATGCTCATAACGGGCGTCTTCTGGGGAACATGGTTTACTTTGACAAGGTCGCTGGAAATATTCAGTCCGGAAGAATTTATTCATATCGGACAAACCATTATCTCCAACGTAGCCGTACCGATGCGGATCATTATGCCATCCGGAATACTTTTACTGATCCTTGCAATCTGGTTTGCAGAAAATAAAAAGTCGCCAGTATTCATCTCCGCAATCATCTCGCTGGCATTAATTGTAACGGTACTTCTTATTACGCTGATTATTCTCGTTCCTATCGACAATGAGATCAGGGAATGGACAGTGGAGACAATTCCTGCAGACTGGATGGAAAAAAGACACACATGGAATTTATTTCATAGCGCCAGAACCTTTCTATCGCTTGCTTCCTTTGCATGCTTTTCGTTCTTCCTGGTTTTTGAAAACTACGCTGTCAGAAGAAATAAAGTGAACTGAAGCAGTATTCCTCTGAATAAATTGTTTAGAGAATCGTTTCTGAATCTCAATGTAATCTACTTCAAAATTAAATTTCAAAAACTAAACGATCAAAACATTATGACAGCAAATAAATTCAGGTTGGAAATTTCTCTATTGGGAATATTATTCCTGGTAAATCTTTGTGCTTTTAAAAGCGGATCTAATTCTTCCGGAATGATTGGCATTCAGAAGAGTGAGAGTGCGAAAGCAAATGATTCTAAAATTCAAAGCGGGGATTTGATTTTTCAATCCTCCAATTCGGATCAGGCACTTGCAATTGAAATGGCGACGCGTTCAAGGTACAGCCATTGCGGATTGATCATGAAAGAGGGGGATGAATATTTTGTTTATGAGGCTGTGCAACCGGTCCAAAAATCTTCGCTGAAGAGTTGGATCAATCGCGGAAGGGACGGGCATTACGTGATTAAGCGTTTGAAAAATGCAGGACAGGTACTCGATATTAATACTGTAAATAAATTGAAAAGCGAGGTGAATAATTTCATAGGAAAAAACTATGACATCTATTTCGGCTGGAGCGATGAAAAAATTTATTGCTCCGAGCTGGTATGGAAATCTTATCAGCGTGCTACAGGTTTAGAAATCGGTAAGCCGGAAAAATTAAGTGACTTTGATTTATCGTCAAAGGTCGTACAGGAAAGTCTCAAGGAAAGGTACGGCAATAATATCCCATTGAATGAGCAGGTCATCTCCCCCGCCAGGATTTTTAATTCCGATTTGCTTGTGACTGTGGCTTCCGAATAACATTAACCTGATAGCGGGTCAGTTTGCTTTTTAAATTTTAAAAATCGCCCTCGCAAAATCTGGTACGGTGTCAGTTTGTGACTAAACAAAATTTGCCACGGATCAATTCTTTGTGTTTCTTAATGTCTTGGTTCCCGATAGCTATCGGGATTAGTGGCAAGAATTCAGGGGCCACCAAGACACCAAGGCACTAAGTTTTCACCAAGAAAATTCAAACTGATACTCTTCCCAAAATTTTCCCCGCAATAAAATGATAACGCGATTTATTATCATTGTAAAAATTTCAGCAACTGGCAATGAAAATAATCTTAGCTATCGGAACAGGCAGTTTTCTCGGCGGAGTTTTTCGCTACCTATTGTCTGAATCAATACAGTCAAAATATCTTACAGCATTTCCAATTGGAACCATGCTTGTGAATTTCACAGGATGCTTTTTCATTGGTCTCGTCTATGGTTTTGCAGAAAGAGGTGTGCTGTCGGGCGACTGGAAGTTATTCCTTGCTACAGGACTGCTTGGTGGATTCACAACGTTCTCAGCTTTCTCAATTGAAACAGTCGGGTTAATGCGTAATGGTCAGCTTGGATATGCAGCCGCTTATATTTCAGCAAGCGTTATAATCGGATTGTTAGCGACTTTCGCAGGAATATTCCTGGTCAGAATTTTTTGAAGTGAAGAATTAAACTTCGGCTATTACTTCCAGGAATTCGCTGATGATCATTGCTGTTGCGCCCCAAACAGTTTTGCCGTGAAGATTGAAGTAAGGTGTTTCCACCATCGTACCGTTACTTAATTTTATTTTCTTCTCACCCCTGTACTTCACGTCCGACAGATCATCAATTCTGATTTCCACTACTTCTGCAACTTCAGCAGGCTCAGGAAAAAATGCTGGCTTATACGGGATTGCGCCTACGAAGGGATGCACTAAAAAATTACTGGGAGGGATATATAGCTCCGTCAATTGTCCGAGGATATATACATCGCTTTGCTTCACTCCTATTTCTTCCTCCACCTCGCGTAGTGCTGCCTGCACCAGCGTTTCACCTTCTTCTTTTTTGCCGCCGGGAAAAGCGATCTGTCCGCTGTGAACTCCATCGTAAGTAGTGCGTTCGATAAAGCACGTCTTAAGATTATCGTCTTCTTCATACAGTAATATAAGTACAGCTCCCATTCTCGCGTATGAAGGAATATTCCGTTGGGAATAATTCAACCGTCTTTCAAGGTGAGCCATTTTCAATTGCGCCTGTATACCCGGCAATGGCAACGATAACCTGTAATTTAATTTCCTGCAGAGATCGTCGAAAAGTTCAGACATTTTTTTATAAAATTCAAAAATAGATATTATACATTTTACATCTGTTGATTAATTATCATTGGAAAGTGACTAGGTGACTAAGTGACTAGGTAACTAGGTAACTAGGTTCGCGAGGCTTTGCTCGCATCGCGAGTGCAACCTCGCGAGACTAGAAGCCATCTCAAAAATAAAAGTGATCCCTCCTTCGTCGGGATGACAAGTGATAAGAGAACCAAATGGCGCTGCATGGGATTTCTTAATGCATCAGCATTGCTCTGCAGCGCCAATTCAAATTACAGATTGCTGTCATCCCGACGAAGGAGGGATCTCTGTAAAAATTAATTTTGAGATGGTTTCTAAGTCATAACCGGAATAATCAGACTGCCTATTACAGTAAAAAGGCTGCTTCTTTTATATTTCCTATTCAAAATTTGGCTGTTATTTTTTCGATCCCGATAGCTATCGGGACGAAATTCGGAGATTCGAGATTGTGTTACAGACACTAGCTGCTGAATACTTCCTACTTTGCGCCCGCATGAAATTCACGATTGAACATACAGATGTTGATACAAAAGCGAGAGCAGGAATTGTTACAACCGATCATGGAACTATCGAAACTCCGATCTTCATGCCTGTCGGGACAGCGGCATCTGTAAAAGCTGTGCATCAGAGAGAACTGGAAGAAGATGTAAAGGCACAGATCATCCTGGGGAATACATACCATCTTTACCTGCGGCCGGGAATGGAAATTATCTCGCAGGCAGGCGGACTCCATAAGTTTATGAACTGGAGCAAGCCCATTCTTACTGACAGCGGCGGATACCAGGTTTACTCTTTGAGCGACAGCAGAAAAATAAAAGAAGAGGGCGTCAAGTTTCATTCTCATATTGACGGTTCAAGACATTTGTTTTCACCTGAGAGTGTTGTGGATGTTCAGCGCACCATTGGCGCTGACATCATCATGGCTTTTGATGAATGCACACCTTATCCCTGCGATCATCGTTATGCAGGAAAGAGTATGGAGATGACACATCGATGGCTGACACGATGCATTGAAAGGTTCAATGGCACCGAACCAAAATATGGTCACAGCCAGGCTTTCTTTCCAATCGTTCAGGGAAGTGTATACAAAGATTTGCGGAAAATTTCTGCTGAATATATTTCATCTCAAAACTGCGAGGGGAATGCCATCGGCGGATTGTCCGTGGGTGAACCGGCACCGATGATGTATGAAATGACTGAGCTTGTCTGCGATATACTTCCAGTAGAAAAGCCACGTTACCTCATGGGTGTTGGCACGCCGGCGAATATCCTGGAATGCATTGCACTGGGAATTGACATGTTCGATTGCGTGATGCCTACCCGGAATGCACGCAATGGAATGCTCTTTACGAAAAATGGCATCATCAACATCAGGAATGAAAAATGGAAGAATGATTTTTCTGCGCTTGATGAAGAAGGCACCTCCTTCGTTGATACATATTATTCAAAAGCATATCTGCGACATCTTGTTATCAATAAAGAAATCCTTGCATCGCAGATTGCAACGCTGCACAATCTTTCATTCTATCTTTGGCTCGTTGGAGAGGCGAGGAAGAAAATAAAAGAAGGTACGTTTGCGGATTGGAAAAAAGATCTGGTGCCAAAAGTGAGTGAAAGAATATAAAAGACTGCAATCAAAATTTAAAGAGTACCCCTTCTCCCACGTATAAAATAAAAGATCCATAAATTGGAAATAAAATCTCCCTTAAAACTTCTTGATTGGTATATCATCAGAAAATTTCTGGGGACTTTTTTCTTTTCGCTTGCGCTGATCATCTGCATTGCAATTATTTTCGACATCTCTGAAAAAATGGATGACTTCCTGGAGCGTAAAGCGCCCTTCCGCGCCATACTCTTCGACTACTATTTCAATTTCATCCCTTACTTCGCAAATTTATTTTCCCCGCTTTTTGTTTTCATATCGGTTATCTTTTTCACCGCGCGCCTGGCCGCAAATACGGAGATCGTTGCCATCCTTGGCAGCGGCGTAAGCTTCAGGCGCATGCTGCGTCCATATTTTATTGCCGCCAGTGTGCTTGCATTGCTATCCTGGTATTTCAACGGCTGGGTAATTCCGCATTCGAACAAAGTGAAACTTGAATTTGAAAATACTTACATTAAAAATCCTGTCCGGTTTGAAGACAGGAATATTCACCGCCAGATCGCTCCGGGGAATTTTATTTACCTCGAAAGCTACAACAACATAGAAAACACCGGCTTCCGTTTTTCGCTTGAGAAAATTGAAAATGGCAAACGGACAATGTACCTGAACAGTGAAAGGATACAATGGGACAGCATTTCCGGTAAGTGGAAAATCCATAATTATTATTTGCGTACCATTCATGGGATGAGTGAAACAATAAGTTCGGGAAAGGAGATGGACACGACACTTAACCTGAAGCCTACAAATTTTAAACGCCGGATGAACATTGTAGATGCCATGGACACACCGGCGCTGGAAAGGTTCATTGAAGAAGAGCAAATGGAAGGAAGCGCAAATGTGAATGCATACCTGGTGGAAAAATACAGGCGTATCGCCATCCCCATTGCCACTTTCATCCTGACACTTATCGGTGTTTCATTGTCAAGCAAAAAAGTTCGCGGCGGAATCGGAGTTCAGTTGGGATTCGGGATAGGATTGAGCTTTACTTACATTCTCTTCATGCAGATCAGCAATACCTTCGCCATTAATGGTATCATGCCGCCATTCATTGCCGTCTGGCTGCCGAATATTATTTTTTCGATTATTGCTGCAGTGCTGCTGAGGAATGCTCCGAAGTAGACATTGTATAAAATGAGCAGACTGCTTCGTTCCTGCCATTGACAACTTCCCTACCCCCATCAGTGTAGTCACTGCGACGAAGGAAGCAGTCCCTCAATTATTAAAACTGCATTCAATATTTAATCCTGAATATTAAGGATGTCTAAAGATTGACGACTACCGAATTTTGTCGCAATGTATTCCACCATTGATCTTTCTGATTCATTGTGAACTAATTCGATTTGACAGACTGCTTCCTTCGTCGCAGTGACTACTACTGTTTGGGCAGGGTTCGGTTAATGTGGATAGGCATTGCTCGCAGTGACTACACTTATTGGGCTGTGCTCATTTGTAAATTAGTACTAATTCGTATTTAGTACCAATAAAAAGTCCCGACTCACATTACAGCGGGTCGGGACCTCATTAAATAAAATCCACCTTAAACAATTTGGTACTAAATACTAATATGTACGAATGTACAAATCCAACTGTTAAGTGTTATTCCTGTCTTTAAGTTGAACATTCCAGTTTTAATATTTCGTAATTTGTAAATTAGTATTGATTCGTATTTAGTACTCTTTAATTCATTTTGTACGGCACCACGAGCATGAATTCGGGGATGCGTGCATAGAACTGCTTTTTATCAATCAGTCTTTCCAGCAAATAGGTCCCGTACATTTTACCAATTTCAGAATCCAGGTTGCATCCGGAAATATACTGGTAGGATTCGCCGGTTGCAATGATTGGTTGTTCTCCGATGACGCCCTCGCCTTCAACCTCGCGGTTTGTAGCGCTGCTGTCAAGGATGAACCAGTGGCGCCTTTTGAGCTGCACTGAATAATCGCTGTTGTTCGTAATCGTAATCCGGTATGCAAAAACATGTTGGTTATACAACGGATTGCTTTGGTCAGGCCTGTAAAAAGTTTCAACGCTGATCTTAACTCCTGATGTTACCTGCGTAATCATAATTTTAGAATTTGATTCACCAAATGTATATACAGAAAGTTGAAATTTAAAAATATTTTGACCAACGCGCCCTAATGATTTGTGAACAGGCGATTTAATCCGCCAACGGAATCAAACGGTTGGTGGAACCAAAAAAAGCACTATTATCCTGAATTTTCAAGGGATTCATATAATGACTCCCACTCCTTATTCAAGGTCTCCAACTGGGCATTGACAGCGTTGAATTCAGCAAGTGTTTCAGAGAAAAGTTTCTGGTCGCCATACACCGAAGGAAGAGAAAGCTTCGTCTCACCATCAGCCTTTTTTTTCTTCAGCACTTCAATCTTACTTTCAAGTTGCGCGAGCTGCTGGCTGAGTTTTTTTTTCTGCTTCGACTTCTGATCATCAACTTCATTTTTTTGCGGCTTCTCCTTCACAGGTTTTGGTGCAGCAATCACTTTTTTTTCCTCTTTTGCTTTCCCCTGCTGGCTTGTTCTCCAGTATTCATACTCAGCATAATTTCCAGGATACTCCTTGATCTTTCCATCTTCAATCCACCATATTTTGTTGGCGATTTCGGAGATAAAAAATCGATCGTGGGATACAGTAATAAATGACCCTTCAAATTCCTGCAGCACCTTGATCAGCACATTTACAGAAAGGATATCAAGGTGATTGGTAGGTTCGTCGAGGATGAGAAAATTCGCTCGCGACAATACCAGCTTTCCCAATGCCACCCTGGCTTTTTCGCCACCCGACAAAACCTTGATCAGTTTGAAGGCCTCTTCTCCGCCAAACAAAAATGCGCCAGCTACAGAGCGGACATAATTTTCCGTCTGCCTCATGTCAAATTCCTGAAGCTCCTGGATGATGGTATTGTTCACATTCAGACTTTCAAGCTGGTGCTGCGCGTAGAATGATTTCTTTACGTTATAACCTTCCTCGATCTTACCATCGTATTGTTCTGAACCGTTGATCATTCTCAACAGTGTTGACTTTCCCTTACCATTGGCTCCGATCAATGCAATCTTGTCGCCGCGGTTGATCATTGCATCTGTATCGTGGAAAATATTCAAGGTATCATAACTCTTATCCTTAATGTGAATTGTCGAGATCACTTTCCCCGGCTGGACTTCAGGGACAAGCCTGATGTTCACTTCTGCTTTCGTGCTTGCAACCTCTTCAACCCGCTCGAGCTTGTCGAGCTTTTTGATCCTTGACTGCGCCATCTTTGCTTTGCTGGCTTTTGCACGGAACCGGTCAATGAGCTTCTGCTGCTCCTTGATATATTGCTGCTGGTTTTCAAACTGCGACTGCTGCAACTCATTCCGCAGTTCCTTTTCTTCCATATAAAAAGTATAGTTACCAGGATAAATTATGATCTGTTCATTGGTAACTTCCACGATGCGGTCCACAATATTGTCAAGGAAGAACCGGTCATGGGAAACCAGGATCACTGTTCCGGAATATTCGCGCAGGTAATTTTCTATCCATTGAATACTAGGAAGATCGAGGTGGTTGGTTGGCTCATCGAGCATCAGCACATCGGGCTTCTGCAGCATAATTTTGGCGAGCATCACGCGCATCCGCCACCCGCCGGAAAATTCACTGTAAGGCCTGTAAAGATCTTTTGTTGTAAAACCCAATCCTTCAAGCATCGCTTCGGCCTTATGCTGTATCGTATACCCATCGGCATGGTCAAACAAAGTTTGCTTGTCGTGCAGCTTGTGCAGCAGGTCTTCCGAGTGATCGTGCTTCAGCTTTTCCAGTATCTCCTCGATTTCGATGTGCAGCTTCAACACAGATTCAAACGCACCCATCGCTACATCAAGAATATTTTCACTGCTGGAAAATGAGAGCAGGTCCTGGTTGAGAAACCCGATGGTGAGATCACGAAGCTTTGTGAATGTTCCTGCATCGATCCTATAATCACCGTTTATAATCCTTAACAGCGTAGACTTACCGGTACCATTTGCGCCGATGAGGCCTATCTTTTCCCCGGGGTTAATCTGCCATGATGCTTCATGGAAAAGATACCTTCCGCCAAAACCAAAATCAAAATTATGAAGAGTAATCATTTTAAACTTTTGTCATTATTCAGGGATCAGCTTGCCTGTACCCGTAATTTCGGAAGCGATTTCAGGCGATCCCTTGTAGTAAACATTCCCGCGGTCACCGATGTAAACACCAAGCCATGAAACAGCATGCACATGAATTTCTCCCGTGCTCCTGTTGTCAACGTGTACTGTGTTACTGATGAAATCCTGCGCATAGATATATCCGAATGAGCCGCCGAAAGTATAACAGAAATCTGAACTGCCGGAAAGGTAAATGTCTCCGCCACCAGCCATCTGCCTTGCATACACCGTTTGGGCGTTCATTGTCAGGCGGATATCAGCACTGTTGTTCTCACGAATATCCAGCTCATTAATAATCAGCGTATCCGCACAGTTGATTTCTTCTGACCCGTAATGATCAATATAGTCAAGCGATTTCAGGTGTACCCGGGCATGAATCTCAATATCATAACTGCGTACCCAGTTACAGGTGTTGAGATTGGTAATTGACAATACGCCGTCGTTCACTTCAGTTTTTACAAGATCAATCAGGTGGCTTC
>Ga0193738_1000917_pt1 | contig 12761 bp, 15 predicted proteins | sample L2a1metaG_FD_144927 | JGI IMG/M metagenome (GOLD analysis project Ga0193738, IMG submission 144927) | Soil microbial communities from a riparian zone of the East river system, Colorado, United States - L2a1 | ecosystem: Environmental > Terrestrial > Soil > Riparian zone | place: USA: East River...
GCTGCTAAAACAACAACAGCAAAAAAAGGTTGGAGTAAAGCAGCAAAAGGAACAGCAATTGGTGCTGGTGCCGGTGCGGTACTCGGTGCAGTGGTCAATAAAAAGAATCGTGCAATCGGTGCTGTAATTGGCGGTGTGATCGGTGGCGGTGGCGGTTATGTAATCGGCCGCGGGATGGATAAAAAAGATGGAAGATATTAACGCTAAAGAAAACCACTAACGAAGGGGCTTACAGCCCCTTTTTTTTATAATAAGAAGAAAGCACAGGCTTGAAATTCCTAATTTTAGTAAAACTAATTGCAATGAGTAAGTTCAAACCCGTCTGTCTTGTTTTAATAATCTTATTTGCTGGCATATTATCCCAATCGTGGGTGCCTTCGGCCAAAACCGAAAGAGAATTTTATCAGCTTACGGTTTATCATTTTGGCAATGCGTCGCAGGAAAAAGTACTCGATAATTATTTACAAAATGCCCTGTTACCAGCCTTACATAAAATAAGTATTAAAAATGTTGGTGTATTTAAGAATCGTTCGAACGATACAATAGCCGATAAAGCTATGTATGTATTGATGCCTGTAAAGTCTTTGGAAGAAACAATGAAGATCTCATCAAAACTAAACAGTGACAAGAGCTACCAGGCCGCAGGTGCGGAATACCTGGATGCGGTTTATACAACTGCACCTTATACCCGGATGGAAACAATTTTGCTTCATGCATTTTCACTGGCACCAGAACTTCAATTACCTAAACTAAATGGCTCCAGGAAAGACAGAATATATGAGCTGCGCAGTTACGAAAGCGCCACAGAAAAGATCTTTAAGAATAAAGTACACATGTTCAATGAAGGCGATGAGATCGGGTTATTCAAGCGGCTGAATTTTAATGCAAATTTTTATGCTGAGGTTGTTGCCGGAAGCAAAATGCCAAATCTTATGTACATGACATGTCATGAAAATAAAACGGTTAGAGATGCTAATTGGAAAAATTTTGTAGATGATCCTTATTGGAAAAAGCTTTCTTCGATGCCGGAGTATAAACATAACGTTTCGCATATCGATATTAGCTTCTTGTACCCGACGGAATATTCAGATTATTAAATCGTATTTATTCTCCTAATTTAGATAGCTTATACAGTTTTTCCGAAGGTTTTTCGGTTATAACACAGATTGCATGGTTTTTGCTTTAGAAAGGAAACCTCTACAAAAGTCCTTCAGTATGAAAAAGAATCTTTTCCGTATTTCCAGTTTATTAGCCGGAGTATTAATCATATCAAATATCCAGGCACAAAGCCTGAAAAATCTTGAGGACAACAATGGCTTTAAAAAATATAAGCTTGGCTCTAAATTCGTTTTGGGCTTAGGCGTAAAAAATAAGGATGCAGAAGGTGCTGATAAAATTATAATAGACTATTCTAAAGACATGATCGGTGATATTCCTGTCAAAGCAATTGAATTGTATTATTTGAAAGACACATTAGCAAAGATCATTGTACAGGTTTCTCCTGAATATTATGAAAAACTTATCGTTGCATGCAAAAGTTCTTTTGGTCAACCCACGAAAGACATTAGCTATAATGAAAAAGTAAAATCTGATAGCACAGGCCCTGTCAATTATTATAAGGATAATTATATCTGGAAAGCCACTCGGTTGCGATTGGAATATTTTTATCTATATCCTAAAATAAGCAGCGGCGCTTATGGAACTAAAAGTCTTTACCTCACCTATATATTAAATGACTATGGCCAGCGGTTACAAAGAGTTCAAAGAGGTATTAACTCCGCAAAGAATTTCTAATAAAAAAAGATTAAGTAATATCTTTAGTCAATGCCGATCTTAATTACGGACGAAAAAGATATTTCCTCATTAGTTTCTTTAATGGACAGCGCATATCGTGGCGAAAACTCCAAACAAGGCTGGACATCTGAAGCTGATCTTTTCATTGGTAACAAAAGAACCGATGAAACAACGGTGGCAAATCTTATTAAAAGGCCCGGCTCTGTCTTTTTAAAATATTTAAATGAAGAAGGGATATTAGAAGGGTGTGTTCTTCTTCATAAAAAGGATAACAGGATCTACCTAGGTATGTTTTCAGTATCTCCATTGGCGCAGGGAAAAGGGATCGGTAAAGAATTATTGGCAGCTGCAGATGATTACGCAAGAGAACACAACTGTTCTTCAATTTATATGACCGTCATTACTGTTCGTGAAGAATTGATCGCCTGGTATGAAAGAAACGGTTACCAGAAAACAGGTAGAGTGCTCCCCTTCCCTGTTGATGAACGATTTGGTATTCCAACACAACCCCTCGAAATGTTGGTACTCGAGAAACATTTATAACTATTCCTAATAAAATCAAAAAGGTCTTCAGTTGAAGACCTTTTTCTATAAAAAAAGTGTTTATTAATTTTCTAAAGCACCATCTTCTTTAAATTTCTTGAAAACTGCAATTACATCGGCTGGTAATTTTTCTGTCTTTTTAAAAGGCATAAATCCCCTGTCAGTTGGGTTTAGCTCTATCCGACGAATTATGTCATCAATATCTGCTTTTACATTTGCATAGTTATCGTAAGCCTTCTTATTTCCTCCTTTTGATGGAATATGGCATGGGCCACAACTGCCAGCAATAACAGTAGAAACGTTTGCTGTATAAGTAGTTTTAGGAGCAGCAGTGACTGTCTTAGCTTCTGACTTGGCGGCTTTCTTGGAAGACGAACAATAAGTAAGGCCCATTGCAAGAATGGTCAGGCCTGCGAATACATAGATTTTTTTCATTCTCTTAGGTTTTTTAGTTTTTAAATGTATTGAAAATTTCTTAATTGAGGAATCTTTCCTGTTTTGATAATTATCAAATTTCCCCAAGCGTACATTTGCTCCTCTTTTATGCTAACATCTGTTTTCGCCACATACAAAAATGCATATAGCGGTTTGTCCCGTTCTACCTGGCTTCTTTCCATAGTAATGTTGATCAACAGGAGCGGTACTATGGTAGTGCCTTTTCTTACGCTTTATCTTATTTCAATGGGCTATAGCGTATCAAAAGCAGGATTTGTGTTTGCTTTTTTTGGCTTTGGTGCATTTACGGGTGCCTTTGTTGGCGGTAAGCTTACAGATAAAATAGGCTTTTACCCGATTCAAATAATAACATTACTGGGTGGCGGAATTATGTTTTTTGTTTTAGCACAAATGCATAACTATTGGCTTATTTGCCTCTTCACTTATCTGCTCGCATTTATCAATGAAGCTTTTCGCCCTGCCAATTCTACTGCAGTTGCTTTCTACAGCAAGCCGGATAACCGAACAAGATCTTATGCTTTAAACAGGCTTGCTATTAACCTTGGATGGGCGATCGGTAGCGGCATTGGTGGTATCCTGGCCAACATAAATTTCAGTTTGCTCTTTTATGTCGATGGCATTACTAATATCATTGCTGCTATTCTTATATGGATTTTCTTAAAACCCGTAACGTTTAAATCAGCTAGTGAAAAACATTTTGAAACAGCAAGATCATTATCTCCTTATAGAGATAAAGTTTATCTCCTTTTCATTTTACTCACTGTTTTTTTTGCAAGTTGTTTCTTTCAGTTATTTACAAACCTCTCCCCTTACTTTTTCAGTGAACTACATTTTTCAAAGCCGTTAATTGGTTTTTTGCTGGCAATAAACGGTATTATAATCGCTATTGTTGAAATGGTATTGATCTATAAATTAGAAGGTAAGAGAAAAAATATCGACTATATTTTTATCGGTATATTAATGGTGGGTATTGCTTTTCTAATGCTCAATATCCCGGGAATGGGCCCAATGCTGGCTTTATGCATGATAACAATGATGACATTTGGGGAAATTTTTTCCATGCCATTCATGAATAGCTTTTGGATAAACAGGACCCAACCGGCCAATAGAGGTGAATATGCAGCTTTATATACCATGGCCTGGTCGGCAGCTCAAACACTGGGCCCTCTCGGGGGCTCGCAACTGGCTGGTCATTTTGGATTTAAATGGCTCTGGTTCAGTGCTGGAGCACTATGTATTACAGTTGCCCTTTTGATCAGGCGGTTACGCGAAAAGGATGCCGGCGAAAGAAAATAACAAGGCGTTACGGCCGCTTGGCATGATTTTCTTAACTTAATCAGTTCAAATTTTCATTATGGATAACGCTATTGACAACACTACGGGTAAAAGATCTAAAAAAGAATTTCGTAAAATGATCTCGTCAAAATTGGAATCAAGTTTACTTGAATTCCAAAACGATTTGAAAGAAAAGAAATTCAAAGCCGCAATAAAGAGAGCAAGTAAATTGCTGGCAAATGATCTGTTTGTAAAACAAAAAAAGAAAAAAGAGAAAAACAATACTGTAATGGCAGAGGCTATTGGAGCATAACTTTTCTACTTAATTTCATTGCCGTGTCGCCTTAGGCGGGACGGTTTTATTTTGTCTTCTTTTATAATCCAAGATATTTAGCCAGATACTTAAGGCCAGCGAAACAAAAAAAACGATCAATGTTAGTTTATCTACAAGGTCTTTTTGAAAATTAATACCGGTTAGTTTTAATAGCAGGAAATGAACATATGAAGTAGACTGGTCATGCAATCCCATTTTTTCTCTTACATCCCAATGCCAATCGGTACAAAAGCAATAACCCCAGCCATACCAGATACCAACTATAAACCATGACCCGGCTGTAAGTAAAAGTGTAACCAAGTTCCAGTGACGGGTCTTTTTCCAGGCCCAACCAAAACAATTAAATAACATGAAGATCGTGTGAAAGACAAAGAAAAAAATATTCAGGAATGGGTAAACCATTAATATATTTTTCTTCCTTCATCATAATTCAATAGCTGTTCAGCCATAGAATGATCAAATACTGCTTCTTTATTTGAGATCACCTGGCGCAGAAGATCATGTATAGTAATAACACCTGCAAATTGCTGGTCATTATAAGCAAGCAGGTATCGGGCTTTATGTGAGATCATCAGGTTCATACAATGCTCTACTGTATCGGCTGTGTCAACCATCGGCAGATCATTGGTCATTATTTCTTTTACTTGCGTGTTGGCGCTTGAACGGCCCTTGAGTATCACGTTCCGACTATAATCTCTCTCACAAAATATCCCCTTAAACTCATCTCCATTTTTTACAACCAGGTAACTGAGGTTAACAGAGTTCAGCATTTGCAACGCATCAATAACCAGTGTGTCTTCATTAATATTGTTGAAAACAACCGGTTTGCTCTTCAAAAGATCATATACAGTACGCATAGCTTATCGTTTGTGATAAAGTTCGGGTTTTTTATCAAAAAATAAATTGATTTCTGATGGGAAAATTACCTGACCATGGTTTGAAGCATTTCTGACTTATTAAGCTTTATTTTTAATACAGTATTTTCGCCATAAATTATTTACCAAATGGATCTGCAAAAACAATTTGAAGAAGCTATGGCGAATAGCAAAAATCTAACTGAAAAGCCCTCCAATGAAGTTTTGCTTCAACTCTATTCTTTATACAAACAAGCAACTACCGGGGATGTTAATACTGAACCGCCTTCTAATCCTTTTGATTTTGTAAATAAAGCCAAGCATGATGCATGGGTCTCTCTGAAAGGGAAAACAAAGGAAGCGGCCATGCAGGAGTATGTTGATCTTGTTAATAAACTTAAAGGGTGATTTTATTTAAAATATGCTTGAAAAATATTTGCCAATTCTTGTTTGTCCCGTCACACGTTCTGCACTCAGGTTGCATAAGATAGCCGGTAAAACAAAATTATTCAGCAGCGGAGAACAAGAAATTATCAGCGAAGGAATTTTGTTTGCAGATAAAGATTGGTTCTATCCTGTTATTGATGGAGTTCCCCGTTTACTGATCGAATCTTTTCTGGAACAGGAAGAATTTTTGAAAGCCAATCTTCCGGATTATGAAAGCAGGAAAGAATATGTACTTAAAAACTATTCTGATGTTATTAACGATGCGGTTAAAAAAAATAAAAAAACAAAGAAGAGTTTTGAACTGGAATGGGGTCTTTTTAATTATGAGGAGGACAAAACGTGGGAATTGCAAGGAGATGATCTGCTGAAAAGGTTTTTGAAGGAAACGGATGAAACAAAAGAGTCACTGAGAAATAAATTGATCTTTGATGCTGGTTGTGGCAATGGACAGTTGAATCAATACATTGCCCTTTGTGGCGCCACTGTAGTTGGAATGGATCTAAGCAAAAGCATTGAAAGAGCTTTTTTAAATAATAAAGAAGAAAATGCTTTTTTCCTCCAGGGCGATGTTCAATACCCTCCCTTGCAATTTGAAAAATTTGATATTGTTCATAGCAGTGGTGTTTTAATTTGCACCAATAACAGCGAACTTACTTTTTCAAAAATATCACCTTGTGTTAAGAAAGATGGTAAACTCAGTGTTTGGCTTTATCATCCAAGAAAAAATTTTATACATAATACCTTTAATTTTTTGAGAAACTATACATCGAAGCTTCCCATTAAAGTTCAATATTATTTATACTTATGTACTCTTTTTCCGGTTAGCTATGTAGTAAAGAAGATCAAGGGCAATAAACAAAATGCACGGGAAATGATGATCGCTATCATGGATTGGTTTTCGCCTGAATTTCGCTGGGAGCATACTCATGAAGAAGCGACGGGTTGGTTCACGAAACGAAATTTCAGCAATGTGAAAGTGACGACAACTGATATATTTGGGTTTAATATTATTGGAAAGAAATAATTCAGTTTTTTAAATGAAGAAGATCGTATCAAGAACCATAAAGTAAACTCAATTGCTTTCCCACAGTATAAAAACTAAATTTATTTTTTGCATTCTCTGCAATCGCCTGTTGGTTATAGTTGTTATATTCTTCCATGATCATTTCAATGGCACGAAGAAGTTGTAATTCATTTTTTGGTTCTATTAGTATTCCATTCTGTGAGTTTATTATTTCGGGGATTCCTCCTACTTTCGTAGCGATCACTGGAACTCCGCAACACAAAGCCTCAAGAATACTACACGGCTGATTTTCATAATTACTAAATGTAATAAATGCAGATGCAGATCTAACAATCTCTCCAACTTTTTCATAGGCGATCTCACCAGTAAATTTTATCTGGTTTGCTAATCCTAGTGTTATTACCAGTTCAGCCAGGTATGGTTGAACTGGTCCATACATAATACATTCCCAATCTTGTCTTTTTTTGTGAAACTCAGAAAGAACCCTAATCAGGCCTTCTGTATTTTTTTGACCTCTCCAGGCAGATATATGATGTATAAATTTGAAACTTTGGTGAGTATTTCGTTCAAAATAAAATAGCTTTTCATTTACCGTATTTGGAATCACTTTTGTTTTAATGGTCGTTGCGATTGAACGCAATTTGAAAGCAAGATCTTCACTCACGCAAACCACATTTTTTGAATTGTTGAAAATTTTTTTGGTAATATACCTGAATGACGCAGGCCTGGAGAAAAAATTGTCGGTGTTTGCTTTATCATATCCTGCCCAATGCTCTGTTACATAGTAATGAAGGTCATATTTTTTTTTTAACCACAAAGCGATCAAACCTGCTTTATAAGGTACGTGAACATGAATAGCAGATGGCGTTCCATTTTGGCTAATCCATTTTAAAAAAAATCGCTTATACACAGAATTGTATTTTCGAATTGCTATAAGTCTTTCAATAAAGCCGATCCTATATTTTTGGGAAGTATAATAAATAATTGTTTCAGTAAGATTACCCTTAATTTCTTCCTCAATCCTTACGGACTTTGCGAGTGTTTTATTTTTTTCCTTGACAATAAAAACTACATGAACAGGCATAAATAATGAAAGCGCCAACGCATGGCGTTGAATAAAATCACCAGTAAAAGCATCAAGATCACTGGGATACCAACTTGGCAAAAAAAGAACACTCTTCATGCTTTAGTTATTTCAATAGAATCTTGTTTGAAAATATATTAAAATCGGATCTCTTAACTATAAAAAAATCTTTGAAAGAAACTTTGATAAATTTTTTCGCCTGGAAAATAATAAATATTAGGGTGATGGAATATGCGAGCAAATTGGCAATTGCTGCCCCGTTATAGTTCAATCGTGGTATGAATAAAAGGTCAAATAACAACATCAATACACAACAAAGAATGCTTCCGTATAAATTCACCCGCAATAACCTGTTTGCAGAAAAATATGCAGCCAGGATAATGTTGACTGTATAAACGAGGTATCCCGGTAACATTATTAAAAGCGAAAAAAAGCCTTTATAATAGTCATCAGGAAGAAAAAAATTATAAATAAAGATCGATACAGCTATCAGAAGAAATCCCAAAATAAGGTGTGTAAAAACCATTAGTCTGCAAATAGAAACAAGGCCTGCATTCGTCAACTTCTCATTCTCATTTTTTAAAGCCGGAGTAATCAATCCTGTAAGTATACTTGGAATTACCCATAATAACTGTGCAAATTTTGATGCTTGTGCAAATACCCCAAGCGAGGTATGGTCGTGATAAATACTGATCAACCAATAATCAGCACGGAAGGCTATAAATTGAATAAGGTTTGTAATTAAAACAACAAATGAAAAAGAAGAAAATGATCGCATTTCTTCCTGGGAAATTTTTTTAAATGCCGGGTTAAACTTAATTATGAAAAAGGAAGCTAAAATGAAAGAGGGAATAAAAATAAAAAGGCTATATATCCAGATAGGGAAATCGACTATATATATGGGTTTGATTAGCCAAATGATCAATACAACAAGAAATACCAAACCAGAAACGATTGATAATATCTTGTTACAAAGTCTTGCCTCGTGTTGCGAGTAATAAAGCGATAAAAATTTATCCATTAACACCAGGCCAGTGAAATAAACTATTTCCGCAAAAAAAATTCTTAAATCATAGCTACCTCCGAGAAGTGTATGTCCTAAAAAAAGATAACCAAGAATTGCAATAATATAAAAGAATAAAAGCTGGATCGCAGCGGTCATGACTGTAAAGGAAAAGATCTTATGGCGATCGTAGTTTGTTCCTGCTACACCATGCCAAACAATCGCTGCATCTGTGCCCAGTCCGGTAATGATATGAATCAACGCTCCATTCACAATGATCAATGACAGAGTTCCAAACTGGCTAGCACCAGCAAGCTTTGCTATTAGCAAACTGATCAAAAAGCCGATTACAGTAAAAACGACTCTGAAAATAAATCCTCTTAGTAGAAGTTGCACGATCTAAGTTTATGCAAATAAACTATAATTTTACTCAAACCTGAACCTAAAGCTGATTTGGTATAGATTTATATTAGACTTCCTCTTGTTGTCTACGAGGATGCTCTGTTGCTGTGAGCTCTTGTTTGGCCAGGATCATTAAAGAGTAACCGCCCCAAAGCTTAACGCTGATTTTTTTATTTATGCCATAAGAAAAATTGCGTAACTTCTTTTTGATATATTGTTTAAGAGATCCTGATTTTTTAATATCAGTAATTGGTTTTGTATATTCCCAGTCAATGATCAAAAAACCCGAATCTTTTAGAAACCACCAAACCATTTCCTCCGAAAAATAGTGTAAGTGGCCTACTGATTCTCGTTGCTGAAGCATTATATGTGGTTTCAGGATCGTACGACAAGATAGATCGAGTGGGATATGAAAAACAAAATATTTTGCTTTATGTTTAAGCTTCTCTAAAAACCCGTAGTAATCGCTTATGTGTTCAAGGACATCGATCACAAGAACAACATCTACATTGGTCGATAAATTATTGTTTATAAAATCATCGAGGTAAAAGTTAACTCTTTCACTTTTTCTTTTTTCTGCAAGCATAATTGCCTGTGGAGATATATCAAACCCTTTTAATGTTTGTATATGTGGATTTTTTTCAGAAAGGCAGGTTAGTATTCCTCCTGCACCACAGCCTACTTCGACAATATCGTTAAAACTAATTCGATTTCGTTCAATAATTGCATTAATAATATTGGCCTTCCACGGACTATCCTCTATATCCCATGTGGGATTATTTTCAAAATACTCTCCATTGATATAGATATTTGATTCCTGCATAAAACATGTTAACTAAAACAAATAAAGCAATCTAAATGTTTAAATTATTATGATGAAAGCTAAATAAATTCAGCAAATTAAACTTAAATGTTCATGGTATCCAAATATGATGATATATCTCGATCTATTTTAAATCAGCCGATACGACGATACAAAAATTTAGTCCTTGATGTTTATGAATGTTAACCAAGAAAAAGTTGAATTACTATCTCCTGTTACCACTTCGCAATAATTTATCCTGCTTTATTTGAATAAATGACCTTCTATCTATATAGTAAGCAAACAATAAATAGAATATTGGCAAAAAGCTTAGAAGCTTAAGAACAAGACTACCCGTAAAAAAGCCAAGAAGATAAAAAACTATTAGTACAAAGATATTTCCAAGCAACTGCATATCATCAATAGAACAAACCACTTTAAAATGGTAGTAGCTGGGTTGTTTAAAACTCAGGTCAATAGGTTTTGTAAAATGAAACCCGTCTGTCACAACTATCCGGGGATGGTTGTCATGTACTTCTATTACAACCGGCTCTTCATTAGTTAATGGGTATATTTCTTTATTATTTACAATCACTCGTACATTCAGAATGCTAAGAAGCAACTGTTTCTTTCGACTGATGACAATATAATTTTGAGCAGGTATATATTTTTATTTCAGTGAACGGATGATCTCAATAAAATCAGCTGCAACCAGCGATGCACCACCAACCAATCCCCCATCTACATCCGGGCAACTGAATAATTCTTTTGCATTATTAGATTTTACACTGCCACCATAAAGTATGGGAACCTGGTTTGAAATTGCCTCGCCGTATTTGCTTGTAACAACAGAACGCAAATGTGCATGCATTTCTTGTGCTTGAGCAGTCGTAGCCGTTTTCCCTGTACCAATTGCCCATATTGGTTCATAAGCGATCACAATCCCCTTTATTTGTTCTGCGGTTAAATGAAATAAAGACTCCTGGAGTTGTTTTGTTACAAATTCGTTTTGTGTACCAGCTTCCCGAATTGCCAAAGCTTCACCACAACAAAAAATGGGAGTAATAAAATTTTCAAGACAAAGATTTACTTTGTCTGCAAGCATTGCATTTGTCTCTAAAAAATATTCTCTTCTTTCACTATGACCAATTACACAATAATTGATATTTAAAGAATGAAGCATTTCAGCAGATATTTCACCGGTAAAAGCGCCAGATTTTTTATGATAACAATTTTGAGCTGCTGGATAATAATTCTTTTCTTCAGCAACTTCACTCCGGGTCATTGTCAGGTAAGGATAAGGAACTGCAAAAATTGTTTTTTGGTGATCTTTTAATTTAATTTCTCCTGCCAGGATATCATCTAAAAGTTTTTCTCCTTGCTGAAAAGTCAAATTCATCTTCCAGTTAGCTGCCGCAATTTGTGTACGCATGATTTGATTTTAATAGTTTTTAAAGATATAGGTAAGAATTGTTTTTTCATTTTCTGTGATCGCTTTTCCTTTCAATTTTTTCCAGTTATCAATATCTGTCAGCGCCTTTTCCAACTCATATCTTCGCAAACCATCACTACCCCAGGAAAAATTGGGAATATATTTTGGTGTAAGCCCTGCTTCAAAAATATTGCTGCAGACACCCACTACTGTTCCTGTATTTATAGATGTATTAATTGATGTTTTCGAATAATCACCCATGAAAACGCCGCATTTTTTTCCGGCATCCATCTCTCCTTTAGTCGTCCACACTTTTACTGCACATGCATTATTCTTGAGATTTGAATTAGTAGTACCAGCTCCAAGATTACACCACTCACCTATTACTGAATCGCCAATATAGCCATCGTGAGCTTTATTTGAGTAAGCAAAGAAAACAGAGTTTTTAATTTCACCGCCCGCAGTACAATAAGGACCTATAGTGGTAGCCCCATAAATGCGGGAATTCATTTTAATGACAACTCCTTCACCGCAAGCAAATGGACCCCTAATAGCAGTGCCTTCCATGATGAGAGAGTTTCTACCTATATAGATAGGGCCTTCAGATGCATTTAGAACACAATGCTCAACAATTGCTCCTTTTTCAATAAAAATATTTGCAGCCTTAATAACTCTATTCGTTTTTGAGATCTTTTGCGACTTTCTTTTTTCTGTCAACAAGTTGAAATCCTGGCGGATCGCATAATCATTCAAATGGAAAATATCCCAGGGGAATTGAATACTTTTTATTTCATCACGAATGGTTATTGCTTTTGATACTTTTATTTTGTTTGGCTCCTGTATCTCTTTTTTTGAAAACCTGAAAATGACGCCGGTATTTCCATTCGCAGAAATAAATTCTCCGTCCTTTAATTTCTTAAGCGCCTTTAGAAGTTTGGGAGTGGGAAGAATATTTCCATGTATCATGAAGCAAGTATCGTCTTCACTGATCTTTTCAAGATGAATTGACCGATCGAGGTCTTTATAATCATCCTCTAAACGATCATAGGATGTTACACGAAGAAGATTTTCCCATTTTTCCCGAATCGTAAGAATGCCCACTCTTATATCCTGTATCTGCCTTGTCAGTGTAAATGGATATAAGTTTTCAGGCTGGCAAAATTCTTCAGTGAATATGATTTTAGCAGGCATGCGGTAAAGCTAAAGATTTTAAAAAAATAAAAGCCCCGAAGAAGAATCTCCGGGACTAAAGTATAGCCATGAAAAACAAAAACTTAATAATATCCTAATTTAGGAATTTATTTTTTCTTT
>Ga0193738_1000918_pt1 | contig 12741 bp, 16 predicted proteins | sample L2a1metaG_FD_144927 | JGI IMG/M metagenome (GOLD analysis project Ga0193738, IMG submission 144927) | Soil microbial communities from a riparian zone of the East river system, Colorado, United States - L2a1 | ecosystem: Environmental > Terrestrial > Soil > Riparian zone | place: USA: East River...
CCACACCCTGCCATCTAGCTGGTGAATCCATAACAAGATCACTGTTGTAGTTAACAATAAACAACCTAAGATTCAGATGCATCATTCCCGCGTATATGTCATGATCGAAATCTTCAACCAATATCACAAGCGGATACTTCTGTTTCTTTTGATTCTTTCTTGCCAACTTGCCACTCACTTCCACCATGTGACCATGATCAAACAAAAGAGATTCGCCAGTTACAAAAAAGTCTGCGGCGAACTCACAGGCTGCGACAGCTGCTCTGATCTTGGCTGGTACGTTGGTAGTTAGTAGAGTTCCCATCTGAAACTAGATATTGAACTGATTCAGTCTCCCAGGATATCCGAACTCTTGTACAAGGTAACCACCGAAATCATGGAACGTTTCGTCAAAGGTATCATCAAAGATATCTACGTTAGAAAAGCTATGAAGATAACCATACAACGTATCACACTTATCCGACTTGGTACGTCCACCAATAAGGCGAGCGAATTTATTCCAAGCAGATGAGATGTCTTGCGCACTGTTTATTGTTTCGCTATTCTCCACAGTGGAGTTAACGCTACCAGCAGCCCCTGAAACGTTGTTTACACTGGCAGAAAGCCATTTACTGAACACAGCGAATTTCTCCGCCTTTATCAGTCCAATCCATTTGTAAGTAGGACCAGCTTCTATCGTATACTCATACCCTTTTAACAACTTCAACCATCTGTTCCCCTCCTCCAAGAGGAGCCAGTCTGCGTTCAAAGCATCTGGCTCAGAATCTGTGTTGTCAGCGACAGCGCCATATATATCAAGACCTATAACGACTTCGTCTCCAATAAGATAATCTACTTCAGCATCCCATTCATCAGGTAGTAACGCTTCTTCTTCTACGAATTTATTGTAGAAAGATCTACCTAAGATAAAAGGCCATCCTTTTTCAACATCCTCCTCCCACGAATTGACGAAAGCCTCAAACTCCTCCAACACTGTGGCATCGTCTAGGTTCGGCAACTTGTACGGCCTGACATTGAAATCTTCTGCTGAAACAAACATCCTTAGAAAGTTTATAATCCTTTGAACTTCTTTACCTCACCAGCAGTTTAGCGCTGAATCTGGCAGACATGGTTCCCGCGCCTGTGTAACTTACTCTATAGTAAAGAGCCGGGTTACCGACTAGCCTCCACATATAAGTCTGAGCAGGCGCTTGATCTGCAGGTGCGAACGTGTTGACAGCTGTTGCGACTTCACGCAGTTTTAAAGCTATGAAGTTAGTTCCATCAAGGGAACCTAGGATGCTGACTGTACCAGCAGTCGTTCCACTGACTTCAGTCACCACCACTTGAATCAACGTTTCACCACTGACAGAAGCATTACCTGGAACACGAAGTTCAAGATAACCTGTAGCGGTGTTCACAACTGTGTCGCTAGTTAGTCCATAGGAACTAAGCATATTCCTCTGAGCACTAACTTGCGGAACAGTCATGGCAAGGAACAGTAAGACAATACTGAATCCAGCTAGATATTTAAGATACCGTTTCATTTAGTTTATTTTGTTTATTTAATTGATTAATTTTAAAAAGTTTCTGGCGATTTATTCACCTTTCACTTTCTTCTTTTTCTTTTCAGTAACTTCGGTTGCGAGTTCCTCATAAGAGTAGTAACCCTTCTCCACTAACTTTTCAGCTAGGATTGGATGCATGGATTTCTTTGTTCCTACAGGAGTCTTAGTGTTCGCACCTGTCGCCCAGACATCAACGCGATCTCCCTTGTATACAAGATCTTTTCTACGTTCTGCCTTCTTTATACTTCCTTTGGTGCTGGTTCCTGAGTTGTCAGCTTCCGTTCTTGTTTTATCGGTATTCATTTGAGTTTTTGTTTATTTGTTCTGTACTAAGAGGTAAGAAGCCCTTAAGCCTCAGTCACATCCAACTTCACATCTTCAAAGTCAGCAACGACAAAAGAACCTTCGTTGTTAGAAGCTATGAACGCATGGAAGAAAGTTTCCACTATAATAGTGAAACGGTTGTGTTCAAGGTCAGACTGTACATCTGTAACGTTACCACCACCGTTTGAAGTTCCACCAGTTACTGCGATACCATAACCAGTTCTTACAGTTATGGTTTCATCTTCTACTTCAAACAAACCCGCCTCACCTAGTAAGAAAGTACCAAGCGTCATTCTGTTAGAAGTTCTAACAATGAAACCCATAAGTCTTGTCACTCCACTTGGATCAACAGAAGGGACTTGTAAGTAGAACTGACCATTCGCATCTTGCGACATACCAATCCTCCACTTATCGCCCGGGTTCATAACAAGCAAGTCAGGAACGAAATCCAGTGCTTCTATCTGAGCAGCTACAGCCGCGATCGCGTGGAAATCTGTTACCTTGTTAGCCGGTACAGTACCAGTAAGACCTGAAGATACATAAGGAGCAGCGTCTGCGAGAAGTGCCGTTGTTAGCAAAGCAGCATAATCTCTGAGAAGCTTCTGACGAATCATCCGTTGTATAATGGCGAATGCTTCCTTACGGAACTTAGCAAATTCCTCAGTGTACCTTTGTTTAGCTGCGACCTTAGTTACTTCAGAGAAGTTACGTACAATAGCACCACTAATAAGAGGCTTCAGACCACCTTCTGCCACTACTGCGAAAGCGCCTTCAACAGTTCCTTCTTCATACCAGATTTTAGTTTCTTTGATATCAGAAACAGTAGACCTGCTCACAACATCAAAGATGTACTCACGTGGGAAACGCTTAGGTACGAAAGAACCCACAGAAAAACTTTCTATGAAATCAGGAGGAAGGTCTTCATTACCATCAACAACGTTAGCCGTTGTCATTATAGCAGCAGCCTTGATATCAAGTTTAAACTGACCAGACTTTGCCTTAAATACCTTCTCGATTTCTGGTAGGTTCTTTCTGAAGATAGTTTCAAAGTTACCCCATGCCTGCTTCTCTTTCAACTCTTGCATTGCTTTCACATTCTCGCCAAGTTGTTTGACGATATTGTAAATTCCCTTAGGATCTTCGGCGTTTTCTCCCAATAGAGATTTCAGCCTGTCCATTTCAAAGGCGAACTTGCCATCTTCATTCAGCAACCCTTTAAGAGCAAGAGTAATAGACTTAGTCACCTCTGCCTTAATATCATCCTTCTTACTGAACCCAGCCTTAACAAGCAATTCATCATCTACTTCAATTTCTTGAAGCTGATCATTAAGCGCCCTTACGAGTTCTCTCTGCTCTGCATCCAATCCTTTGGTAGAGAACAGATCTTTCACTACCAGCTTTATTTTTCGTTCCATTTTCTTCTGTTTTTTTTGTTAAAACTAATTAAACTATTCCCCCATTTAATGCCTTTAGCTTCATCGGCGTTAACGCCCATAACCTTCGGCTTGAGTGCGTTAGAAGTTTCTTTCAACTTCTTTATGTTGCTATCGACTTCAACATACAGCGGCTCAAGTGAAGTAAGACTCGCCTGCTTTGTCATTAATTGTAAGAAAGTATTTTTATTATTGTCGCTCAGGTTACCCATAAACGATTCAATTTCTTGATCCAATTTTTCTTTGGCGTTATTCAACTCCTCCATGGATTTGATAACATAAGTTTCCGGGCATTCTCCGAAAGTGCAGACACTACCTTCCCACATGCTGACCTCAAGTAAGTATATAGTATCTGTCTTCTCGTCGTATTTCGTTTTGTCCCAGACATACTTATACCCAAAGCTGAACTGATTAAGTGTTCCACTCTTAATCTGTTCAAGAGCTCGCATCCCTTGTGGTATGTTATCAATGACAGCTTTGAAGTAAAGGCCATAATCATCTTCTTTAAGTTCAATGAACTGGCCTATAGGTTCCCTCATGTCGTGCATCCATAAGAATGCGATCTTCGCCTTTGCGTTTGACTTTGGACCACGTTCTTTAATAGACTTAGCGAAACAACCCTTTACAGTCGCCTCTCCTCCAAGATCGCGAACTCCAAAAACAGAAAGATAACCTTCTATAGTTCTATCCGCAACGCTTAACACCTTCACCCGAAAGTCAACTGGATTGCCTTCTGAATCTACAAGGTGCAAATCCCCGTTCGCGTCAACATAACTAGGACTGTTCGTTGGCCGGGCCTTTAGCTTCAACGCCTGTATACGTGGGTGAAGTGTTAAGGTGGTAGAGGTCAGGGCTGTTTTTGTAAACAACCCATTATACTTCTTGCTTAGCATGGCCATTCAGTTTGAAATGTTTTTTATAGTATTTGAAAATCTCATCTTCAATGAACTCAGATACTTCGTGATTACTCTTCTTACCAAAACTCCCTTCTTTTGGTTCTGGTGGTGGAACATAGTACTCATCAAACGTAGGATCATCTAACCTTGGCGGCATGCCGATCATAATCAACCATTCATTCTTAGTGATGAGTTGGTTAGTAAACAATGTCATTCCGGCCATAACATTAACCATTAATGTGTCAGCCATGATCTTCTTATCCTCTTGTAGAATCTCTACTCCAGAGAAATCCGCATAGATCGTTAGACCTACATATGTAGTATCGTCACTAGCGATAATCCCCTCCATGAATTGCTCCATGCGTGAATCACTTTCAGGAATAATGCTATCTCGATAAACTTGTTTCTGCGCTTCTTTGCGATCATTACCATTTAATTGGGAAGCTTTGCCACGTGACATCAATTGAGGAAGCCATCTGTACGCATCGCACAATGAATTCACACTATCCTCCACCTCCTCAAACAGTAAGAGTTCTTTAGTACTGAACCCTATTTGTTGCCATGTGAGTGACGCGTTCGTTATGATTATCTGGTAAGGCTGACCAACAATACCATATTTTTTAAAATCTTTCTGCAGGTCGTCTTTCTCTTCGGGATCCAAAGGAATAACACCTGCTCGGTCTTTCGCAACGTTACTGAGTATGCCTACTGCTCCACGTTTGGTAATGAGCGTGTTACGACTTTTCATCGCGGCGACAATATTGCAAACATCGTAGTCTAGACCAACCAACCGGCTGTCGGGAATAGTTAAGTTACTATCTGTCTGCGTACCAATGCCATCATCAAACACAAAGAACAAATCCTTCATGTCTATTTCCACCTTCTTACCTTCCCAGTTCATCCAGTACGCTTCATAGATACCACTGATCTTATACTGTTGAAGCCATTTACGAGTGTAGTCAATGTCAAAGAGCCATGGAGGAATATTCCACAACTGTGTAATTTCCCAAGGCATTGCGGAAGGTGACATCCTCAGAACAGGACAATAGCCAAAAACATCTACATAGGTGTTGAGCTGAGCGAAGTATTGGTTTTCACGTTGAAGTATATTCGGTCGTTTAATTAATTTTTCTAATGCCTTAGTCTGTACGTTGTTAACTCTTTCTTTCTTCTCCTTGTCAGCAGCCCTAACAACTAAACGTTTGGCAGTATTGAAAGCGGCATTTCGTTTCCCGATGATTGACTTTAATGGAGAGCAGGCGTTATACGCTCTTAGAAAATCCTGTTCGTTACTGAGGTTGAAAAAATATTCGTCACCGAACTGGAGACCGAGCATACCTGGAGTATTACCACGAGACCAAGATTGTTCTATGAAGTAGTCAGGATTGACTCCAGACCAACCGTCTATTTGTAATTCTTCAAGACGAGACTTCTCTTTTGGGTTCATCGATTACTCTGGTTAATATTACTTGAAAGTTCTACTAGATACCTTCATCCATTCACCACGCCTTATATTGACTTGTTCTTGACCGACGATAACGAGATAGTTATTAACAATAAAAGCCTCCATGACTTGATATCTTTCTAACCAAATAAGACTCTGTCCTGCTTTAGTTGGTAACCAAGCGAACAGAGTCTTAGTGCGTGTTGTTCCTGGGAGAGGTTCCGCCAGCCTGCCTATAATTTTCATATGGTGTTTATATAGCTTAAAAAGTTCCGTTCTTTCCTTGTATCTATACCCAATTTACAATAAAAACAATCAAGTCAAATGGGTTTTTTCCATAGGGAGAATGGCCAACCGACCTCACTTTAAATGTAGATTACTCATCGCCGCGTACCTTGCCGCATCCCACAAATGATTAAAACCGTCTATAGGTTCCTCTATCATAATGCCATTGACTTCTCTATACTTGTAGTTCCCCTGCTCTTTCCGCCATTCAGGACAATCAACTATATGTAAACGATACTTCTTTAAAATAGATATACCGTAATTGATAGAACCGGGAAACTTTTCAACGGCTAGTACCTTATGTCCTTTCTTACGTGCATCACCAATCAACTCAAGACCATCTCCCGCACCATCTGCCCAACAGACAGAACCTCTTGGTAGATAGGCCTCAATCACTGGAATAAACTCTAATGAACTGGCTGTTGGAGCATAATGAAGTTTCTGTATATACATATCATTTCCATCCACAGCGACTTTCACGTAGGCCGTTGGATCTATACTGAAACCAATGTCACAACCATAAAACAACTTTTCATATCCGTCCTTAGGGAACTCTTTGATCCAATAAACTTTCTTAAACACTAGACCTTCCGGCGCTGTTCTCTCTCCCTCACCATAAACCAGCCACATATAATCGTCCGCCGTTCCTTCTTGTTCATTCTTATGTGAACGGAGTAATTCTGTGATTGCAAGTTCACTGATCTTGTCTGGATTCTTTTTAACATCATAGTTCTTTGCCTTCAACACAGCAGGCGTTTCTTTCATACCCTCCTCCATATACTTTCTACACAACCACGTATGAACGGTCGGCAAGTAACTCATGATCTTGTTTTTCTCAAGCCTGCTGATGAATGGGTTGTCAAATAAAGTTGTCTTTAGGAAACCAACGTCCGACCTACTGGTAATTCTATCAAACACCCAATGGTCTGTGGCTTTAGGATTATAGTCGCCCCACCAGAATTTTCTGCACCGCTGCTCCATCTGGTCAAAAGCTGCTTTGCTGACATCTAACAATTCATTAAAATAGAGGTAGTCTGAACCAACACCGTGGAGAACGGACTCGCTATCAGCACCGAGTAAAGTGATTTTATTGCCGAAGAGGAAAAAAGTTCCAACCTCTTTTTTCTCGGCGAAGGGTGATGTGATACCGTACATTGGCAACCTGCGATTGAAATCATCATACAACGTTGTCTTAAAAGAATTGTATGTTTCCTTAACGATTATAATAGTACAATTTGTTTCAACGTAGCAACACAACCAGATAATGAAATCAATAGATGACCATGTCTTGCCACTACGTGATCCACCCTCCAATATGCAACCAGATTTATCGCTATCGTTATAACATTCATATAAGAATTCAAGATTAGGGTTAATGAGTACTTCACCGTCTTCTAATTCCAACTCTTCTATGACGTGATCAACTTTCTGTTTCATTACCATAGGTATAGGGTTAGAGTTAAACCATATACAACCAATCTAGTAATGAGGCGACCTTGCCAACGTATCTTTATCCACCAGCCTTGCGTATCCCACCAGTTGTATCCTATGTTATAGATAGCCGCCTTCTCAAAATCCTTTTCTTTCATTGTCTTACCAAGATACTCTAACCAGCCTGTTCCATACTTGTTAAGAACTTCTTTATGCCCCAACCTATAGTTGACCCAGTAGTCAAACACTAAAAAGAACCAACCGAAAGACATAAAAAAAGCCTTACCAACACCAATCACGACGCTAGTAAGGCTCTTAAGGTTAATGAAATTGAAATCTCTGACCATGTAGTTAAGTATGCTGCAGAGTAACATTAGCACCGCTCGCACTATAACATCTACTTGTTTATTGGGATCACCGGCCTTATCGTCATGCTGCTCCCATGTTGCTGGAGCAAGAAGGAATGTAAAGGCCAGTATCTCTATAACCACCATCATATTTCTATACCTTTAAATCATTCACTTTCTTCTTCCTTTCTTCTCGCTGCTGGTACAGTTTACCAACGAACATCATATAGCAATCGTACCAGCCGACAGGATTGGACATATTACTGTATGGTCTTTTCTTGACAATGCGAGTACCCGTATGTCTTATTTCCATTTATTCAAATAATGTTTTTTGTAGGTGTAGAACAATCCAGATGGAATCACCACGAACAGCGCCAACCAAGTCCACAGTACGACTCTTATGGCTTGAGCACTACTAGCGTCTGGATATAGCAGCCAGTAGATAATGAACAAAGCCGTAATTCCTATCCATATCAGCGGCTTCTTTACATTGCCGATAAGGTATTGCAAATAAGTTTTTTCGGATGTGTCGTTGCTATTCATAGTCGTAATTTTTGTGTCCATTTATTTTCATGCCCGGCACCTTGTAATTTCCGGTTCTCTTAACAGCTTCTTTCATCTGTTCAGTAAGCCTAGCCGTCTTGTCGTCCTCAATTCCATTCCTTATGGTAGATATGTAGAGTATGAGAACGTTAACCAGCCCTCCGCATATAACACCGACAATACTCTTAACTATATCCACCAGCCAGACGACTACTAAAGTAAGGAGCAGGAACAGATACGTCAGTGGATTGTTCGTATTAATTCTTGGCGTCTGCCTCCCCTCCATAGGGAGTAAGACTCTTATCAATACTAAGAACCACTTCCATGCAGTTGTGAATAAAGATTCTGAGACCTTTACCGGCGAACTTTCAGTCTCCTTGATTTTTTCTTTGGTGTTTGTTGTTTTCATAATAAAGTTTTATAACGCAGATAACAAGTCCGGCGCCTACACAGGCCAGTGTCATCAGTCCGTTAAAAGTAATTTCAATGATAATATCGTTAAAGTTCGTACTCACTTAATTAAAACCCATGTAGACAACACGAGTGAACAACACCCCTTCTACTAATACAATAGACGTTAGATCAGCAAAGTACCCTTGTATCTTGTGTCGTTTACAGTGAGAGTTTTCTGGCATGATGTCTAACCTGCAGAACACAGCTATCCTATAGATAGGAGTATCTGTCATAAACTTCTTACCCTCTCTGTTCCTTCTTTCCATTTTAACGTTTCTTAGTACCTTCTTTCAATTTCTTAGGGAACACATCTGCGACTTTCTGCCTGTCGTCTGTGATATTGGTGTTAATATTGTCAGCGAGTCCATGGAGGCGACTAATGATGTTGGCATTGTATATACCAACAGCTGCTCCATCTATGTTTTGTTCACGAGTCGCCTTCTTAATAAAATCAATGACGGACCCATAATTTTCGTCGCGAGGAGCGATCTCCTGAACAAAGTTTTGCCAGTACCTATCCCCGACTCCACAAAAAACCATGAATCCTCCTAATGTGACAGGTTTCTCTATAGGTTCGTTAGAAATCTCAGTACCTTTCTTACCCGATATAACTACCCTTTGTCTAACCCATGGATTATCTTTGCAGAACTGAACATAGTCAAGAAACTCTTCCAATAAAATTTCTGGTGAACTGAAGATAACCTCCTTAGTCCTTTTACTGTTGGCTAACCAGATTGATTTCGCTCCAGGCTTATTGTATTCTTTCCTCCACTTCTCTGCTTCCTTAGCGACATTCGCAGTAGACTTTGGAACTCTCCTCTTAGGAGTCTTGTGAGTATCTGGATACTTTTTTTTCTTCACCTTCTTAATCACGTTACCCTTGTGATTTCTAGTTTCATTGCTTTTGTCTCTCGCCATAGATATAAAGTTACATTAATTTCAATCTACTTACCAGTCTTTGGGAAATCCTCCAGGTCCTACTATAGCGTGGTTACTTTGTTCAACAGGCAATACATTTATGTATCTATCTCCATACTTTAGTTTCATTAACTCCTCTTCCCTCTTCCTTCTATCCTCATTCTGTTGTCTTACGTTATCTGCCAATGTTATGACTTCTATGTTTCCCTTCTGATAACCCAATTCTTCTTTCATCCTATTAATAGTCATACCATCAGCCGACCTCCCAACAGTTAGATGATACATCGTTTCCTCACAGAACTCTTTAAATTCCTCAAACGTCAGCCGCCAATTAATACCTCTTGACTTAGCATTGTTCTTGTTCTTATAAAACAACCATCTTATCGGATTCAAAGCTCTATATTTCCTATCTCGACACGTACTACATAAAAGACTATTGTCCTTAAGTACGTTTGAACAGCCTTCCCCATTACAAGTATCACCCTTCATAATTAGTTTGGTTAGTGTTTCTGTCTCTGTCTGTTTCTTAGTTCTGATATCGCTTTTCTTAACAAAGGGTAATTCAACAATACCTGACCCGGCCTTTTGGGGTTATCTTTAATAAACGCACCCCATTTCTTCTTTAACCTTAACGTCATGGCTGCTTCTTCTTTAGGTGTGCGGTATGTGTTGGCTCCCCCTTTGTTCTCTCTATGTGGGAAGTTACACAAAATACTATCACAACGCACTACACCACCACAGTTAATAAGCTGCCCTAAGCTCATGTCATAGTCCTCCTTTAATGGTATGTTCTCATCAAACAAAGGTGCTTCATGTTTAATCATGTTCCTACCAACTGATCCAGATCTTATGCAGATAAGATCATTAACAATTAACTTATCGTAACTAAAGTTTGTTCCATTGTAGTTAAGAGCATTACTACTAACAGCGACTCCACCATAGAGGAAGCAGGTTCTCTCCATCTCCCCCAATAGGATATCTACAGCCTGCTCAAACTTAATATCGTTCTGTATACGTTTACCGTTAGCAAGAAGTGCGACCTGCTTTATACCTTTAAGATCATCACTCACCTGTATACAAGGCAGCTTCAGCCTACTGGCGTCTACTATAGCTTGATTACGAGCATGGCAGATATTAGAATGACACTCTTTCACTTCACAATTTCTAATTTTAAACGATATCAGACATTCTAAGTATGCTTTTCGTTCTCCCTCATTAACATAGAAAGTGCACGGACCCACAGTAGCGAAGATATGAGGAATATTTTCTGGTCTCTTGTGCGATATCACAGCACAAAAGAATTTCTTTCCGGCGTATTCCCTTTTCATAAATATTTATTTTTAATGTAGACAGCCTCTCCATACGAATCTTTAATCCAATTGGTATTCACTCTGGTGAAGTTGTGTAAAAACGAATCAAGTTCTTCCACCATACAGCAACCTGAATACATAGCCACTTTGTTGACCTCTAGTATAAGATAATCAGTATGCTTTAAAGTTCTTTCGGCGCCTTTCAGAACCTCTAGTTCAAACCCCTGTACATCTATGTTCAACAAATTATATCTCTGATAGCACTTACCACCTACCAAATCGTCTAACCTTTCTATCTCTATGACTTCTTCACCATTGAAGACTATATTTGGAAACACTTTCTTATGCTCTTTAGGAACCAACACAGAAGAACTCTGTCCTCCATTTCTTGTTTCCGTATACAGAACTCTTCTTTCTGACTTAGATCCGCAACCAGAATGAATTATAAAGATATCTTTATCTTTTCCATACCTTCCTTCGAGAATTCCGCAAGCCTTCAACATAGGTTCTATAAGAACAATATCTTTAATAGAACAAGCCCTGTACTCTTTCACTTCTTGACCATAATGAGCACCAACATGAATCACACCTTCTATTGGAACTTTATATTGTTTAATGTATTTACCTAACTCTATAGGCTTCTTATACGGTGGTGACTTGAACGGTTTGATTTTGTTTAGCTTTATCATAACTTTGTTCCTGGTTTACGTTTCTTCGCTCTATTCAGTTCTTGCCTTAACGAACCACACTCCTTCATCTTCTCCCGATAGTACATTACTAATGAAAGCCTCGTTGCATCTAGCTGTTCCATAAAGATAGGAGTGTTGCCATGCCACTGATGCACATCTACCAGTAGTAGGTCCCCACCACTGAAAGCACCTTTACGAAGTGCCACCAGATTACCAAAACCATCCTTGAAATCACCCTTGTCTTTATGAACAGCTGTCTGCCAATTCTTATTCACCGTTACTGTTGTGAATGAAGTGTTGGGGATTACAAAGTCTTGGGACGTTTGGTTGGCTAATTTACGTTGAAGTTTATAATGAAGTGGCATAAGTTCCTTATACTTATTATCCACTATCTTTATAATTGGATACGATTCAATGAACCTGTTCATGTTGTGTTGATTGAAAGCTGTTAATCTACAGTACGGAAACCTCGCACTCCTATCACTGAAACCAGCCACACCACTGTGAATGAGTTTGTTGCTGACCATCTGTTTACTTTCAGATCCGTCTTTCCTTATCCTCATCTTCTTAACTTCCCCTTCCTTCTCACCAGTGGCTGTTCCTCTACTGTCTGTCAACGTAGCTGCTTTGTATAGCGCATCGTACGCCTGAAGACATACATTAGCCGGTATAATGTTACGTCTGAACTTTGCAATGCAGTTTCCTGATTCAGTGTCTCTTTTATAAGAAACCTTATACAACCTTCTTGTAACATCTTACCAGCATACGTGTCAGACTCTTCTTCAGTGTAGATTGGATCCACCTTAATTTGAAGAATTCCATTAAAATCTGGACTTATATTCATTTTATAGTTCTTCATACTATTTCTTAGTTACGAATTTCAAAGCGGCGAATACTGTGTCGGTAACATCTTCATCAGTACTGAACTTCTTACTAGCTTTGATTATCATCTTCTCAAACTCCTCCTTCTGCTTTGTGGTGAAAAACAAATTCACCATACAAACGTTATCTGGTGTAATCGAAGACCCGTTCTCACCACCACTTGTCTTCTTATTCTTCTTACTCGGATGTTGAATGTCTTCTACGTGAACTTTACTTCCAAGGGTTTCAAGCACCTCCAT
>Ga0193738_1000919_pt1 | contig 12734 bp, 12 predicted proteins | sample L2a1metaG_FD_144927 | JGI IMG/M metagenome (GOLD analysis project Ga0193738, IMG submission 144927) | Soil microbial communities from a riparian zone of the East river system, Colorado, United States - L2a1 | ecosystem: Environmental > Terrestrial > Soil > Riparian zone | place: USA: East River...
TCGGCTTCTGCTAATGGTTTGGTGAAAGCACCGAAGTTTATTAATAGTTTGAGATTTTTTTCTCGGATGTCCACTTTAGAGGAATATAGACAGTCAGGTTTTAACCGAATCACTAAGACTTCGTTTTTTTTAAAGTGTAAGTTGTCGACCGCTACCCAACCTACCTCAGATGCCGAAATTATAAGAGCAATATTGTTTGCGCTATCTAATTTGATAGTGAAATAGCCCAATGTATCGGAACTTTCAACCAGTTTTCCATTTAGTTCTATATACCCTGAGATTGGTTTGCCTGTCAAAGAAGAAATCAGTCGTCCCTTGTAGAGATTCTGCGAATAGTTATTAGTGACACAAAGTAAACAAGTTAGTATGATTAATACATTACGCATGATGCGGATTAGATTGCAGCCATATATTTTTCTCAATTTCTTTAGTGATCTGTTCTAAAGCAGAGAATTTATTTGTTAAGTCGTCATAAGGCCAAAGCCAATGTTGGCATAAGTTATTTCGTCCTTAGTAACTTGGTGGTATCCACCAACAGTGTCAACTCTTTTCTATAGTACAGCTTTTGTCCGGTTTTATCTTTCGGTACTATCTCAAATCAAAGATAATATATTTTGTCCGGGTGCTCTGTTGAGGTGGAGTACCCTTTTGCCCAAAATGTTGACGGATTAAAGCCGACGCATTGCTTGTTCAAACGATTACCTTCATTATCAATAACAATCGGAGGAGTGTATGTTTTTTCATATGTCCATTTGTTGATGTAACCAACTCCGTTTGTGTCAAGTGTCAAAATATTTTCATCTAAATTTGAAAGTACTAATGTCACAGATCCAGTGTAACCTTTAGGAACTACAATTTTTAAGGTCGAAGAGTACAAATAGTAAAATGAAGTGAGAAAGGTAACAGTCGTCACAATAGCGAACAACGTCAAAAAAGTGCTTCGCTTAAAAATCAACTTTAAAACTGCAGTGATGATTAAACAAACTACTAAAACCACAAGCAAAAGCATAACTCCTAAAATAAGTGAAGCAGGTAGCCTTGTGATTTTGTAGAGGAGTCCAATCAACAAGAGTGATGAAATCAGTCCGAAGATATATTTAAGTGTACTGTCTTTCATATACATCTGTCAACACATAAATTTTAGGCAGTATTCCGGTTTTTAATTTTCAATTTCTTTAGTGAGCGGTTCTAAAATGTATGGATGATTATAACCACCTTCTACAACTTTCCATTTAATAGGAAAATACTTCAGTCCTTTCGCTATTAATAAAGGTCGGTTATTCTGTAAAATGAAACTTTGGTTTCTTGCAATGACCTTAAACTTTTCCTGTGTTTTAGTTTCTGAAATCTTCTCAACCAGGAGACGGATATTCTTCCTATCATGTTTAATGGTAATTCCGAAATTCATACGCCATGCGGATTATTGGAGGTGCTTGATTCCTTTCGTGTTGATTAAGGAATCCAATATACGGTTGGCAAATTGATTAGAGGACTCTAAATCTGAATATGTAAAAACCCAATCACGGAATTTCTTTGTATTTGGCATATTAGATCTCCTAACATTTATATAATTTATGTCGGCATCCTTTTTCAAAAAAGATAATTGTATTTGTTGTGCAAAAGGATCTGCGGATTCAACTTTATTGATATAATAATTTTTATCGGATTCGGTTTTAGCAACTACCTCTCTCATTCCTTCAATAGTATTCATCGGTATTAACTCGTTTAACTTTGCTTTAAATAATTGAATATAGGCCGAGCTGTCAAGATATTTATATTTTTTCCGCTTCAGCAATGCAATTAAAGAATCTGCTATATCAAGTTGTGTGAAATTATTAACGTACGATACGTTTATTGGCAGGGAATAAACAATGTATAAAGAATCAATATCGGATTTTTCTTGTTTTTTAATAGCCTTTGACCTTGTAACGGATTGTGCTTCTGCAGGTAATTGACACGCTATTACGAAAAAACTAATAATTATAACTATCCAAAATTTCATGACAGTATTTTTTGGAGGCAGATATTCTTCCTATCATGTTTAATGGTAATGCCGAAAATCATAGTCCAATTTAAGCCATTTTTTATTTCAAGTCCTGTTTCTCATATGCTTTCCTTATGCGGTAGTTAGCATTTGTAAAAACATAATTGAAGGACAGACCAATAAAAGATCCTGTTGAACTATAGTTCCCTTCTGTCAAAGGCTGATTTGGAATATCTATATGGTATCTTCCATTAACATATTTGGTGAATGAGATATTAGAGCAAATAGCCAATTGCATTAAATTATTGTTTTTTAATAACCATGCATAACCTGCATTAATAGGAAAACTCATCCAGGGTTGCGCATCATTATTGGAGTAAACATTTAGCCCTCCAACCCGGTAAATTCCATTGGCTGTATTTAAAAGAGCAATGGAGTAAATATCAAGGTCAGCACCTAAACTGAAATTGAGACGAATACCCGCATCTGCAAATAAGAACTTTGTGTTGGAGTACAACCATCTTTTTTCAAGCATAACAGGTAAGCTAAGTATAAGATCCTGTATTGTTGAACTTCCCTTAGTATTATAATCCGAAATTAAAGGTGGGGAAAAATCATTTTTTGAGAATGAAGTATTGAAATTTCTACCAGGAAGATTTGCTTCAGTGCCTGTGATCAAACTATATTTATCATTAAAATTTATTTGATACTTGAAATTTAACTGAAGTCCGGCGGTTGCGCTTGAACTTACAGGATGATCTCCTGAAATTTTAGTTAGTTGTGCCTTGAAAGTGGATAACAAAGCAAAATTGAATTGTAGATGATTGCTTTTAAAAATATACTTTTCTAAAATATTTTCTTTCGTAATTCTAATAATTGCTGAAGTGTCCCGAATTGCATTGACCTTTTTTGATTTTACGATTTGCTTATTCGTACCGGTAAAAACGTATTGAAGTGATAATCCTACGGAGGAACCATTTATTTTATACGTTCCACTTGTAACAGGTTTATTGGGTATTGTGATCTCATAATTACTTTTCAAAAAATAAGTAGTACTAATATCAGCCTGTAAACCTATTGATAAAACATTTTTATTGTTTAATAAAATAGATTTTGATAAGCCTGCAAGAAAAGTGATCCAGGGTATTCCATTATTTCTTGCAGAGATATCTGCATTGAATACATCGTAAGATCGGTTGTTTGAATCAATTGCAGTAACTCCAAACAACTCATCAGACATCAAACCACTATAACGAAGAGTAACACCGGCCTTAATATAGAACGGACTTTGTTTTTTTGCATTTAACTTTTTTTCAAATAAAAAAGGTATTCGGAAACCACCCCACAACTCTTTTTCTTCAATAGAAATTCCTCCGTCCCAAAAATTTATATCTGCTGAGGGAATATTTGCGAAGAAATTCCTTTTGCCGATTATAAAATGAAATCCTGTTGAAAAAATAAGATCACTTTTCAAATAATGTAAATAGTTTATCCCTATATCATATGACGATTGTAAATGAGAACGTAATTCGTAACTACCCGTTTGCCTTGTAATTTTTGCGGGAGGAAGAATTGATGCAATTACTTCGACACCAAAATTGTTTTGCCTGGTTTCATGTTGACCATCTGAAATACTCTTTGTGTCAACAGTTTGACAAATACAAATCTTAGTAAGGAGTAGGCCTAAACAAAACGAAAAATCTTTTATGAGGCGAATATTCTTCATCTCCTGTTTGATTGCAATGCTGAAATTCGTACTCCAATTTAAGCAGCTTTTGAATATTACAAAGGATCGGTTTAATTATTCTTCCTTTCCTGTTTAATGGTAATGGTAAAAGTCATTGGGGAAAACTCAATTTAAAAAATTGACGTCGATGTGCGGATAAAAAACCATTCGTTTGAGGGCTTGGCATGTATCAAGCAAATTATTTTTTCATACTTAAATATAGAGCTAATCCAAAGCAGCTAACTATACTTATTGCTCCGTAAAGAAGAAGAAAAAAGGTGGTCTGTTTCCTTGACGTTTCTGTCTTATTTAACCATTTGTTTTTTATTGCATCAGCAGAATGCTTCTCTCCGTGCATATACCTGATATAAGTGTAGATTTGAAAGACTATAAACAAAACAATAACCACAAATTTATTAATACTTTTTTTTTCTATGTTCATGGAATGAACCAGCATGATTATAGTAAGTACATTCAATGCCTGAAATCCACCTATAATTCCAGCTGAAGTTGATTCAGCACCCTTTTCATTGTGGTTAGAATAAAATTTATAGATCAAATAGTATAAAAAATCAAAAAATAACATTAAGGTGCAATTTATAAATTTCGATTAAAAGTGCCCTTGTCTTAGGTTAGATTCAAAATTTGACAAAACTGTTTCATATTGATGAGAAATAGTTTGTAGTCTTATTTGTACATCACCGACATGTTCACCAATACTTTTCCCCGTCGTAGATTTAGGCCGTTTTTAATTATTGCGAAGAATCAGTTTCATGCACCAATAGTGTGTGTATACTAAAGAGGTATATACTATAAAATGGGGGGATCGATTGAAAGGGGGAAATGAAAATGTTTAATCGGCTGGGTGACTTTACAGATTGAACAATAAATATCAGAAAGTAAAAAAACTTGAATGAAATTGCTCCCCTTATTACTCCCCATCATGTCATTTTTATGTTTAATATATTGAAAAACAACTTATTAAACATACTAAATGCGGAGACCAAGGGATTCGAACCCTTGATACGGTTTCCCGTATACACACTTTCCAGGCGTGCCTCTTCAACCACTCGAGCAGGTCTCCGGGGCGGCAAAAATACAGTTAGCGTTTCAGATGTTGAACAATTCTTTCGCATTCTTAGTGGTAATAGTTGCGATCTCTTCTTTCTCAACATTTTTTATTTCGGCCAATTTTTCAACTACATATTTTAAATAACTGCATTCATTTCTCTTTCCTCTAAACGGAACAGGCGCCAAATAAGGGGCGTCTGTTTCCAGCACTATATTCATCATATCAATACCCGCCATCACTTTATCCAACCCTGCGTTTTTAAATGTAATTACCCCTCCGATTCCCAAATAAAAACCAAGGTCTATGATCTCTTCCGCCTGCTTTTCATTTCCTGAAAAACAATGAAAAACGCCTTTCAAATTTCCCTGCTGGTTTTCCCTGATCACCTTTATACATTCGTCAATTGAATTACGGGAATGAATAACCACTGGGATACCGTATTGTTTTGCCAATTCAATTTGAGTTTGAAATGATTCGTATTGTTCTTTAGTAAATGTCCTATCCCAGTAAAAATCAAGGCCTGTTTCTCCAACTGCCACAAATCGTCTTTTTTCGAAAAATCCTTCTACTATTTTGAGTTCCTGCTTATACCCTTCTTTTACAGAACAAGGATGTAATCCCATCATAGAAAGACATTTTTCGGGATAGTGAGTTTCAATTTCAAGCATAGCTAAATGAGTCTCGTTGTCGATTGCAGGCATCAAAATCAACTTAACATCCTCATTTTCAGCCCGCCTTAATACTTGACCCAAATCATCGGTAAATTCGGGCACGTAAATGTGACTGTGGGTATCGATTATCATATTTTTATACTGATTATCAAAGGTAAACAAGCCGAAAAATCTTAACAAAGCCTTAAACCAAGTTCAATAATTCCCGTCACAGGTTCGTTATTTGTAAACCTACAAAATCAATTTTATGAAACTGATTTTCAGTCCTACCCGGTTAACTGTCCTGGTTTTTGCATCTCTTATTGTTTTTGGTTCCTGTCAAAAGGAAAGCAGTGCAGATTCCAACCAGGAAGAAGAATTTGCATCACAAGCCTCCTCCGAAGCCGATGCCGAATCTGACGATATTTTCAATGAAGTTTTTGACAATGTAATGGGAGTAAATGCCGATGTTGCTTTTGGCGGCACTGGTGTATTTGGCCAAATGAATCCCGGTGCACAGGGAGGCACCGCCCGTCTTACTGCATGCCCTGACGTGATTATAACTCACCTTAGTTCCGCAAATCCTTTCCCGGTAAAAGTTGTAATGGATTTTGGTACCGGTTGTACAGGTCGAGACGGAAGAACCCGTTCCGGGAAAATAGTCACTGAGTATTCAAACCGTCTTTTTATACCCGGAGCTATTGCAAAAACCACATTTATAGATTATAAAGTTGATAGCGTTAAAGTACAAGGCACTCATACTATCACTAACCAAAGCGAACCGCCAACTAATTTAAATTGTCTAAACGGGGTAACAGCAGCTCCTACTCATAAATGGAAAGTGACTGTTGAAGACGCAAAGCTTTCCAGGCCAAATGGAAATTATGTGGAATGGAGAAGCACAAAAACTATTCTACAATTGGAAGGCAGGTGCACTCCATATAACCCTCTTGATGATATTTATGAGATCAGAGGATCTTCCGGTGGTAAGGCAAAAAGAGGAGACCTGTTGATCGCCTGGAATTCGGAGATCACAGAACCATTAATTAAGAAATTCATCTGTCGCTGGTTAGTAAAAGGTATTATCAGAACAGCCAGGGTAAATCTGACAACTAATTCCCCCTGGGTCGCAACCATAAACTACGGTCCTGGAGATTGTGATGATAAGGCGGTGCTAACCATAAACGGGGTATCCCATAATATTACTTTGCCGTAATTAAAAAATTATTATACCTTTAAACCAGTTTTCATAGGGTACGGATTAAAAACGGGCCAGGGTTTCTACCCAGGCCCTATTTATTTATATACCCGTAGCAGCTACTTTTTCTACAATGACTTGAATAAATACCCTTTTTCAGAGAAGTAATTTAGGATCCTTGGCAGCGTGTACGCCAGATTTGAAAAGGCTTTTTCACTGTCGTGAAAAATTATAATTGATCCCGGAACTGTAGTCAAAATCACATTGGAAAGACATTGTTGAGGTGTACATTCAATATCAAAATCTCCACTTAAAACATCCCACATTATAACTTTTGGCTCTTTTCTGTTCATTGCAGATCGTAAGTTTTTAGCCTGGAAAGAAGTGATGCGGCCATACGGTGGCCTGAAGAGATCACTATCTATTTCATGTGAAGCAAGAGCAATGTCTTTCAAATAATCGTCATTGGCTGTTTTCCATCCATTCAAATGATTGTAGGTGTGATTGCCGACAGAATGGCCTTCATTTATTAGTTGTTTGTAGATATCCGGGTAGGTAACAACATTTTTACCGATGCAAAAAAAAGTGGCTAATGCATTGTGCTTTTTTAATTCTTTCAAAACAAAAGGGGTTACTTCCGGGTGTGGCCCATCATCAAATGTCAGGTAAAGGATTTTATCACTTCCAGGTATACTCCATGTATAAGAATCGTAGATCCTCTTAAGCCATCCCGGTGTTTTTACGAAGTAAAACATTTTGCAAAGTAATTTCTTTCCTGATTAATCGTTTTAGACTTTTGTAGGTCTTATTGCCAACTTAAAATTCAATCTGTATGAAACTAAAAAAAAACTTTGCTCTTTTGTGTCTTCCGTCACTTTTTTTCCTGGTATCATGTCAAAAAGAAGAAGCTGAACCTGATCCGGAGCTTGAAACAACCTTTAAATTAAGTGGAGACCAGGCGATATCAGAAAGCATAAACGATGATGCTACCGTGGTATTTTTTGAAGCATCTGTTGGTGCAGGACTTTACAGAGTTAATGGAACCGTTGAGACTACCAATACTCTTAGCTGTGCTACAGTTACTGTAACACCTCAAAACACTTTCCCAAAAACAATTGTAATTGATTTCGGAACTGGTGGGTGCACTAGCGCAGATGGAATTCTACGAAAAGGAAAGATCAATATCACACTTTCTGATTACGTGCATAATCCAGGCAGCACGGCTGTGATGACATTTGACAATTATTATGCAGCAGGATTTAAAGTAGAAGGAACTATTACCTGGACAAATACCAGCACACCAAATGGTGTAAGCTGGACAAGACAAATTACAAATGGCAAGGTGATCGAACCTCTTGGCGGCTACTCCTGGACACATGAAGGAACTAAAAATGTTATACAAACAGCCGGCGCAAATACACCTTTGAACCTCTTAGATGACGTGTATTCAGTAACCGGTAATCATACTGTAACAAACCCTGCCGGTAAAAGTAGGACAGTAACGATATTAGAGGCACTTGAAAAGAAAACTACTTGCCATAACGTTACTAAGGGTAAAATGAAAATACAAGGAGTGAACCATTTCGCCATTTTGGATTATGGTGATGGCACTTGCGACAATATTGCGACGATAACGATTGATGGTAACGCACCAAGAACGATACTGCTACCATAATTTATCCGAACTCTCGAATCAAAGACCGTCCCCGGACGGTTTTTTTATTAGTTCCCATTGAAGAATTTCGAAACTTATCTTTGCCCTCTATGGAGAAAAGAGTACGGGTAAGATTTGCTCCTTCGCCTACCGGTGGTTTGCATCTTGGCGGCATGAGAACTGTTTTATACAATTATCTTTTTGCAAAAAAATATAATGGCGATTTTGTTTTAAGGATCGAGGACACTGATCAAAGCCGCTATGTGGCCGGCGCTGAGGAATATATTTTCAATTGTTTAAAATGGGCCGGGCTGGAACCAACTGAAAGTTCAGTACATGGCGGCAATTATGGCCCTTACCGTCAAAGTGAGAGAAAAGAGCTGTATAGAAAATATGCTGAACAATTAGTAAAGGATGGACATGCTTATTATGCGTTTGATACTCCTGAAGACCTGGAAAAAATGCGGCATGATTTTAAAACAGATCAAAATCCTTCTCCACAATATGATGGCAGTATAAGAATGAAAATGAGAAACTCCGTTTCGCTGCCCGCTGATGAAACAAAGAAATTACTTGGTGAAGGTGTCAGACATGTTATAAGAATAAAAATGCCGGAACATGAAACAGTTTCTTTTACTGATATCATCCGTGGTGAAGTAAGTTTTGATACTTCTACTGTTGATGACAAGGTCTTATTGAAAGCGGATGGGATGCCTACTTATCACCTGGCAGTTGTTGTTGATGATCACCTGATGAAAATTTCTCATGCATTTCGTGGAGAAGAATGGCTTCCAAGTGCCCCGGTCCATGTTTTATTATGGAAATATTTATTTGGCTTAAATGAAATGCCACTATGGGCACACCTTCCATTAATACTTGGTCCGAATGGTAAATTAAGTAAACGGGATGGTGCCAAATATGGTTTCCCGGTTTTTGCAATGAGTTGGACCGACCCAAAAACAAATGAGTTAACAGAGGGCTTTAAAGAAAAAGGATTTTTACCTGAAGCCTTTATCAATTTACTCGCATTGCTTGGCTGGAATGATGGAACAGAGCAGGAAATTTTTACCAAAGAAGAATTGATCGATAAATTTTCTATTGAAAGAGTCCATAGCGGCGGGGCCAAATTTGATTATGATAAAGCAAAATGGTTCAATCATGAATGGATAAAGAAGTCGACAGTCGATAGTCTAGAGTCGATAGTTAAAAGCATGCTGATTGAAAAAGGTATCATTGGTATCAATGACAATGTTTTAAGAAAAGTAATTGAACTTGTAAAAGATCGCTGCACCTTGCTTACAGACTTTTTTGAGCAGTCATATTTCTTTTTTAAATCACCGGAAAAATGGGATGTGGATGCGGTGAAACCAAAATGGAATGAAGCCAGGCAATTATTCTTTGCTGAAATCATACGTAATTATGAACTGAATAATGACTGGAAGGCAATTACACTTGAAAGTAGTTTCAAAGAAATAGCAACGGCTAAGCAAATAAAACCCGGTGAGGTCTTATTGCCTTTGCGTATCATGCTCGTGGGAGGAAAATTCGGACCCGGTGTATTTGATATTGCTGAAATTTTAGGAAAGGAAGAAACTATCAGCCGGATCAAAAAAGCCCTTACATCTTTTGCTTAACCTTGTTTTTGTATCAAATCCATCACCTGAACAAAATCTGTTGCACCCAGCTTTTCTATCGCTGATCTGTCATCATTGGCCAATTGAAATAGGCCAGTTGTATTTAGTTGCGCCTGCCCGGCTGTTCTTATACCAGCAATAACGGTTGATACTTGCGGATAACTGAGAATATAACTCAATGCGAGTTGCGTTTTGCTGCATTTATACTTTTTACAAAACGCCCAAACTGGATCCAACGCATTATTTGAAGCATCGATCACGTTTTTCGTTAACCTGTTCTTACGATGATCGTTTGCAGAAAAGTTAACGCCTTTATCAAACTTACCGGTAAGCAATCCAAATTGCAGAGCCATTCTTACAATTATTCCATATCCATCCTGGGCTGATCGCTTCAATAATGGCAACGTTTTCTGATTGAGTAAGTTTAATACTAACTGGAACCCATTCCCAATTTTATTTTGTATAAAAAAGTCTGCTTCGGGCAACGGATCAAATGTGTTTAATGAAATTCCCCAGTATTTTATTTTGCCCTCTTGCTCCAGTTGTTGCATTGCCGCGATGCACCCACCCTGTTGTAAATGCTGAATTCTTGCAGAATGCAATTGATAATAATCGATAACATCCCTCTTTAATCTTTTTAAAGAGGCCTCGCAGGCAGCAAGAATATATTCTTTAGAGTAATCAACTGTGAATTGCTCGTTCCTTGAAACATTACCAACTTTTGTTGCAATAGTGATCTCTTTTTTGCCGCCTACTGTTTTACCTAACAACTCTTCTGAATGACCTAATCCATAAATATCTGCCGTATCAAAAAAATTAATCCCTGCATCTAAAGCGGTATGTATTGCTTTTATTGAAACATTATCATCTGTATCACCCCATCCAATGGCCGTATTACCAATCATTGAACCTCCACCAATGGCCCAGGCACCAAAACCAATTTCACTAACGACCAGATCTGTATTCCCAAATTTTCTGTATTGCATATTCTAATTTATTAAATACCCCGAAAATAATTATCTTGAAACCTATGTCTTCAATCAAGTCAGCAAGGAATTTTCTTTTTATACTGGCTATTATCAAACTTATAGCTCCTTTTTTCTTACAAGATAGTTTTTACCAACCGCACCGTGATGAATACTTATACCTCGCAGAAGCACAACATATGGATTGGGGATACATGGAAGTACCCCCATTGCTAAGCGTGTTTGCATGGATCACAAATTTTTTTGGCGCGGGCATGTTTTGGATAAGAATATGGCCCGCTTTATTTGGCGCTTTAACGTTTTTATTGGTTGGCCGTATCATTCTTTCTTTAGGGGGAAGAGTATTTGCATTGTTCCTGGGATGGCTTCCTTTTATGATTGATGGCTATATGCGTTTATTCTTTTTGTTCATGCCAGGCTTTCTTGATGTATTCTTCTGGACATTGATGGCATTCGCCGTTATTCGCTTTATTCAAACTCAACAAAACAAATGGCTTTATGTCTTTGGCATTTCTGTGGGACTCGGAATGATGAGTAAATATTCAGTTGCATTTTACACTTTAAGTATCCTTGCGGGGATATTGTTTACACGCCAACGAAAAATATTTCTCAATAAACATTTCTATTTTGCTTGTTTGATTGGTTTGCTGATATTCCTCCCAAATATCTGGTGGCAGTACGATCATCGTTTTCCTGTTGTCAATCATATGAAAGAACTACAGGACGAACAGTTAAAATATAATAGCGCCTTAGATTTTATAATCAGTCAGTTGATGATGAACCTGCCTTGTATTTTTATCTGGTTCGCAGGATTGATATTTGTAATTTTTAAAGAACAAGGAAAACAGTTTCGCTTTATCGCATGGACTTACTTATTTGTAATTATACTACTGATCGTTTTAAGCGGTAAAGACTATTATGCTTTGGGGGCTTATCCCGTCTTATTTGCCTTTGGCGCTTATCAATTGGAAAAAGCTACTGAGATCCCATTACGATGGACGAGGTTTGCAATGGTCATCCTGCCGCTGGCATTAGGTGTATTTGCGATGCCATTGATCATGCCATTGGCAAAACCCGAAGTACTGGCAAAGTATTATGAAAAAACAGGTTTAAATAAAACAGGAAGTTTTAAATGGGAAGATCAACAAATGCATCCTTTACCGCAGGATTTTGCTGATATGATGGGCTGGAAAGAATTGGCTTTAAAAACAGGAGCTGTTTATAATAGCCTGCCGCAGGATCAAAAAATGAAAACGTTGGTTTATTGCCGTGGATATTTTTCGGCCGGCGCATTAAATTATTATCGAAAAGAAGCTGAGTTGCCTGAAGTATACAGTGATAATGCATCGTTTCTTTTTTGGATGCCCGATAAATATGATATAAAAAACTTAATACTTGTTGGTCACCGGATCCCGGACAAAGACGATATCGTTTTTCAGCAATTTGAAAAAATGACCATAAAAGATTCCATTTATATGCCTCTTTTCAGGGAAAATGGAATGAGGATTTTCTTATATGAGAATGGTAACGATTCTTTAAACAGCATCATTATAAAAGGTATAGCTGAATTAAAGAGTAAGTTTATGCGCTGATCAATTGTTTTAAGATCATTGCTCAGGCAATGAAAACCATTTTTTGTATGCCATTTGATAAAGCGTTGCAAGCAACAAGATCAAAAGCAGGAAACCGCCAATTTGTGCAAGATGATAATGGAATCTTTCATTCTTGAAATATTGCCCATACTCAGCCCATATATCATTGTTTCTCCAATATCTTTTTCGGAGTGAATCATAATAAATAGAAGTGATCACAAGAGGAATGAATGGCGTC
>Ga0193738_1000920_pt1 | contig 12728 bp, 14 predicted proteins | sample L2a1metaG_FD_144927 | JGI IMG/M metagenome (GOLD analysis project Ga0193738, IMG submission 144927) | Soil microbial communities from a riparian zone of the East river system, Colorado, United States - L2a1 | ecosystem: Environmental > Terrestrial > Soil > Riparian zone | place: USA: East River...
ACTCACCGCGATCTCGAGATCAGCTGGCCCGGCGGCGCGCCAGGCGATGTTCGCGATGAGGTTGCGCAAGGCATGGGCCAGGGCGTTCGGGTCGGCCGCGGCCGGCGACGGCGTCCCGTCGAGCCGGAGCATGATCCGCAGCCCCGGCCACCGTGCGGCCTCGAGCTGTCCACCGGCATCAACGACGCGAATGAGCGAGACCGGTTCTCGGGTGACGTGGATCGCATCGTGCTCGAGCCGGGTCAGGACGAGGAGGTCCTCCACGGCTCGGAACAGGCGCGCAGCCTCCGCATACACGTCCGACGCCAGCTCGCGTCGCATGGCCGGTAGGAGGTCGGAATCGCGGGCCAGAACCGCGCTTCCAGCGTAGATCGTGGTGATCGGGGTCCGAAGCTCGTGCGCCAGTACGCCGAGCAGCGCCTCGCGCTCCGCGGCGTGAGCCCGCTCGGACTTCCGTGCGGAAGCCTCAACGAAATCTGGCGACGGCATGCTCACAGGGTCGCCCATGGGTGGTCCATCGGGCCTCGCGGGCCGGCAAGGTTGTCTTGCGAGGTTGTTGCGCCTCGACTGGCGGCTTCGCGGGCCCAGCGCGCCGTCAGCCCTCGCCGTCGTCCCCGATCAGGGGCAGTGCCACGACCACGGTCGTGCCCGTCCCCGGCCCGTCGGAGTGCAGGACGATCGTCCCGCCATGGGCGGCGATGATCCCCCGGCACGCATACAGGCCCAGGCCGAGTCCTGGGATTCCCTCGGCCCTGGCGCGCTCCGCGCACGAAGCGCTCGAAGACATCCGTGGCCTCCTGGGTCGAGAGGCCCATGCCGTGGTCTCGGATCTCGAGCTGGGCGATGTCGTCCGCGGCGTGGTCGATCTCGATCTCGATGCGGCCGTCCGGAGGCGAGTACTTCAGGGCGTTGCTCACGAGGTTCGCCACCACCCGGCGAAGCAGGTGCGGATCCCACAGGCCGACCAGCCGAGTGGCATGCGACTCGAACGTGATCCTGGCTCTCGATTCGGCGTCGAGGAGCGCCAGCGCTTCCGTGACGATCCCATCGAGCCTCGCCGGTTCGGGGTCCGGCTCGAGCGCGCCCATGGCCAGCCGCGAGGCGTCGCCGAGCGTGTCGAGCATGATGTTGATCTCGTTCACGGCGACCACCGCGTTCTTGACGAGCTCCGTCACGCGGTCGCGGTCGTACCCGGGGTCACCGAGCCAGCGGGCAGCCAGGTCCAGGGACCCGGTCACCAGCGTGATCGGTTGGCGGATGTCGTGGACGGTGGTCGCGAGGAATTCTTCGCGCAGGCTCTCGACGCGGTCCGACAGGGCGTTCAGCCCGACCGTCGCGGCTCCGTCGAGCGCGTCGTCGATCACGGCCTGACCGGCCAGGATGTCGTGGGCCGGCGCATCCTCGACCGACGAGATCAGCGCTCGCCCGATCTCGTGGCGGAGGAGGCGGAACTCGGTCACGATGGCGACCGGCCCGAGCCCCTGCTCGAACCGGACTTGCGCGTGGGCCTTCGCCGCCTCGATCACCGCCTGATCGTCCATCGGCGGATGCACGTCATCGCGATAGGTCGAGCGGCGCAGCACCGTGATGATGTTCTCGAGCAGGACCGGGATGTGGTCGGCCACGGCCGCGTCGGGGTGTTCTGCGTGGAACGGCTGCTCGACGGCCGCTTTCAGCCACGCCGCCAGGATCGATCCGCGTCGGCGGGCGAGGGCCTCGGCGATCGGCTGCAGGTCGGCGTTTTCGACCACGCTCTCGATGCGCTGGTCGATGTCGGGTGCGGCCTGATCGGCCTCGGACATGCCCGCTCGTCCCTCCTTGCATACTCGCTGCCGAGCCTGGGAGCGCGAGCCGCCCGAGGATACGCCGCCACGACGCCGGCGTCGACGCGGGGCCGGGGCCGCCCGGACATGAACGGGCCCCGGCGTCATCGCCGGGGCCCTGCGTTCGATGGGATCGCGGTCAGCGGTCGCCGCGCAACTCGTCACCCACGTTGCCGACGTCCTTGCGGATCTCGTCGCCGGCGTTGGCCGCCTTGTCGGCGAGGGACTCCTCGCCGTCGGACCGCCGCGACTCGGCCTTGGTGTCGGTCTCGGCCTCGCGATAGGCACGCTTCGCGTCCTGGGTCGAGTCGTCCAGCGTGTCGCGCATCTCGTCGCCCGCGTTGCCGAGGTCCTTGCGGATCTCGTCGCCGGCGTTGGCGAGCTTGTCGTCGATCGACTCCTCGCCGTCGGCCTTGCGCCAGGCCTGCTTCGCTTCGGTCTCTGCTTCGCGGTAACCCTTCTTGACGTCATCCATGGTGGTCGGGCTCCTTCATCCGTGGTGGCGCTGCTTGCGCCGTGTCACGAACCTAGGCGCCCGGACCTATCACGGCGTCCGCCACGCGACGCGCTCCGGTTGCGACCGTGTTGCAGCCGCCGACCGGGGTTGGTCGCTCGGCTCAGCGGGCCCCGGCCTTGCCCGAACCGGGCCGCGACGATTGCCGGTCGAGGAGCGTCAGGCCCATGGCCGCCGCGGGGATCAGCGCGAGCACCACGAGCAGCCGATTCGCGCCCCCGATGAGGAGACCCAGGGCAAATCCGAACGCGACGAGCGTGCCCGCCGACAGCGTCTCATCAGACCCGGAGTCGATGGTCCGCCGCGCATCCGCCAGGGCGTCGCGGGTCGTGGCGGCCGCCTCGGGCAGGCGAGCGACGGCGTCGTTGGCCACGCTCCGGACCGTGTCCGCGGCGTCGCGGACGGCCTCCTTCGCCTGCTGGACGGAGTCGTCGGTCTCGGCCGAAGATCGTGGTGTCGTGGTCATGGTCAAACTCCTTGGACGATGTGGTGGCCGGCCGGCCCCGCGCCGGCGACGGTCCGATGCGACGGAAATGGCGACGGACGGCCCGGGGAGGGGACCCGAGCCGTCCGTGCGGTCCGAGAACGCCCCGTCACAAGCGCTCCCGGTTGGGGACTTTCGAACTAGCCGTGGTTGCGGTTCTCAAGGTAGGGTCCCGACGCCTGCGCGATGCTCACGTCAAGCCGACGGGACATTGCATCGCCATAACAGGTGTTAGGTGGCTCCCGGACCCCCAGTGGCACGGGAGCCACGCTCCAAGTCTCGGTGCCGGCGCGTCACGGGGGCCCATGTCGCTCGACCAGCCACGTTGCACGAGCCTCACGGCTCTGTCGGGACGGCGTCGGGCCATCGCGTGACTTCTCCTTGCCGATGACGCGAAAAGGCCCGCCGTCCGGCGGGCCTTCTCACGTGCTGGGATGGTTCCGGGCGGTCGCCCGGCACCGATGGATCAGACGGGGCCGCGGCCCACACGCGAGCGTCCGGTCACCGCGCCGACCACGAGGACCGTGATCACGGCACCGATCGTCGCGACGACGATCGAGCTGATGTCCAGCGCGCCGTCGATCGGATCCGTGTTGAACAGGACACCGGCGAGGAAGCCGCCGACGAGTGCGCCGACGATGCCGAGCACGATGTGTCCGATGATGCCGAGGCCCTCGTCACCCTTGACGAGGAAACCGGCCAGGTACCCGGCGATGGCGCCGAGAACGATCCACGCGATGATGCTCATGCGTTACCTCCATCCCCATTGCGGGCCTCACACCCGCCTGCTGGGGGTTTGTTCACCCCCAAGTCGGGGCTGCATCAATGTCGCGCTCGTTGCGCGGCGGCCGGACTACGACGGGCCTCGACCGCGTAACAACGGCATGAAGACGCCGGGCCTGGGGAGCAGGCCCGGCGTCTGGGGTCACGAGTCCGCGTCGGGGTCAGGACGCCGACGGCGCCGCCGACTCACTGGGTGCGGCCACGCTCGGAGCGGCTTCGGTCGGCCCCACGGTGGCGGCCGGGCTGGACCCGCCCGCCGGCGTGCAGGCGATGAGGGCGGCCACGAGGGCCACAGCAAGCAAAAGACGTTTGAACATGAGCGTCCTCCTGGTGAACTGGCGGCCACGGCTCCTTGGCGTGGCGGCCGGTCGGTAGTGCAACCGACCTCCAGACCCTAGGGCCTTCGGGGCCACGCCCGTGTCGCCTCGACCCGGTCGGGCCTTGCAGGGGGCTCGCAGTCGCGGTTGTCACGCGCGCGTGATGCGCCGGCGCCTCGCCGCGGTATCGGCGCATCGGTGTGGGCCACAGATTCGGACCGCACGGGGACTCACGCAGCCAACGCTCGAGGACTTGACGATCGATGCTTACCGATAGGACCCAGCAGCCACTCGCGATCGACGACGCCGATCCCACATCGGATCGGGCGATGCAGGTCCTCCAATACCTGATCGCCGGGATCGCGGTCATCTCAGCGGTCCTACTGGCCCTCGTCAACTGAGTCCTGCCGCCGCCCGTCTGTTCGACGCAGATGGGCACGACCGTGCGGTCGATCTGGCCGACCTCGACGTCGCGAAGCTCGGCGACCGCCAGCTTTTGTGGGTGGACGTGGATCGCCGCGACGACGGCGACTTGCTCGCGGCGGTGGCCGATCGCCTCGACCTTTCCCAGGTGGACCGGGAGCGACTCTCGACCGAGGTCGGGCGCGCCCAGCTGACCCGCACCCAGGACCGGCTGCACCTGACGTTGGAGGGCCTGGAGGCCGACGGCGGGAAGCCGCCCCGCCTCGAGCGGCGTGAGATCGACCTGGTGGCCAAACGGAATGTCGTCCTGACGGTCCACGCCGGTCCGGTGGCCGCGCTCCAGCGCTTCATCGATACCCTCGAGGGTGAGACGCGGCTCGGGGCGCTCGACGCCGCGGATCTCCTCTCGAGCCTCGTCGATGAGGTCATCGTGGGCTATTTCCTGCTGGCTGAGATGGTCGAGCGTGAGATCGACGACCTGGACCAGCGAGCTCTCTACGGCCGTCCCCAGGACGACGTCCTCGGCGGCATCGTGGCCGTCCGCCGCCGGGTCGGCCTGATCCGCCGGACGCTCGCGCCGCACCGGGACGCGCTGGCGACGCTCGGCCGGCCCGAGATGCGCGTGGAGGAGACAGTCGGCCAGCCGTGGCCGGGGCTCACGGACCGCCTCGAAGGGGCGATGGCCGCGATCGACGGGCTGCGAGACAGCCTGCTCGGGACCTACGAGATCCACATCGGCCGGGTCTCGCAGCGGGCGAACGACGTGATGAAGACTCTGACCCTGCTCTCGGCCGTGCTGCTGCCCGCTGTCGTCCTGGCCGGGATCATGGGCATGAACTTCGCGATGCCGTTCTTCGAGGACACCACCAACTTCTGGATCGTGATCGCCACGATGGCCGTCATGGCGACGGTGATCCTGGGGGTCTCTCGCTGGCGCGGCTGGATCTAGGCCCTTCCAGCCGTGCCGACCGCCGCTCGGCGGCGCAGCTTCAGCCGCCGTCGGGTGGCGGCGGGCTCGGGTCCGGGTTGCCACCGCCCCCACCGCTACCATCGTCGCCACCGCCCCCACCGCCACCGCCGTCGTCCTTTTCCTTATCTTCCTTGTCGTCCTTGTCCTTCTTGTCGGGAGGCGGCTTCGGTCGCGCGCAGGCGCCGTACAGCGGGCCGCCCCACGAGCTCTCGCCCCAGAAGTAGGCCGTCGCCGAGTCGTACCGGCCCGTGACGCCGACGCCTCGACGCGCCCGCTGCAACCAGTTCTGGACGTCCCCGATCCACGCCGCCCGCCCGAGCTCCGCCTTGACCGGGTCGACCCGCCATCCGCCGCACGCTCGCCGGTACAGGAGGCCATCCTCGTCGATCGCCTTGCGCGCGCCGGGCTGCGTGCCGCGGATGAACCACTCCTTCGTCGTATCGCGCGTCCAGGGACCCGGTCGGCCGCCGGACCAGGCGTCGATCGTGGCCGAGACCACGTCCTTGGGCCGCCGGAACTTCGCCACCGGCCAGTTCCGCGTGTAGTCGCGGACGAAGGCGCGCCACAGTGGGGCCGCCGCCGTCAACGAGGTGGCGGGCTCCCTGGCACTCGGGAAGGAGTGGTCGCTGTTGCCCATCCAGACGCCGACGACCAGCCCGACACCGGCTTTGCCCGACGCCGGCAGGAAGCCGTAGGTGCCGAGGTCTCGGGCGTCGTTGGTGGTGCCGGTCTTGGCCGCCGCGGGACGGCGCGAGCCTCCAGGCCCGTTGCGCACCGCCAGCTTCGCGGCCCAGATGTCGTTCTGGCGCGGGTCCGTGTTGCCGGCCAGGATGTCGCTCACGAGGAACGCGGTCTGCGCCGAAACCGCCCGTTCGCCCTCGACGGGTGGCGCCTTCCAGACGACCCGGCCGTCCGCGCTGCGAACCTCGAGGATCATCCGGGGTGGCACGCGGACACCGCCGTTGCCGATGGTCCCGTACGCCGACGTCAGGTCGAGCGGGCGGACCTCGACCGTGCCGAGCGCGCCGGCCAGGCCGGCCTGCATGAAGGCCTTTGTGCCGCCCGCGAACCGGATCCCCATCGCTTCGGCGGTCGACGCGACGCGCTTGCTCCCGACGCGTTCGAGCGCCCGGATGGCCGGGATGTTCAATGAGTACTGGAGGGCACGCCGGACGAGGACCGGTCCGCGCTCGCGTTGGTCGGCGTCGCGCGGCGCCCAGTCCTGACCGCGGTCGAATCGGGTCGTGACATCGAGCAGGACGCTGCCCGGGCTCAGGCGCTTGGCCTCGAAGGCCGCGGCATACAGGATCGGCTTCCAGGCCGATCCCGGCTGGCGGGCGCCATCGCCCGCCGCGTCGTACTTCGGCTCGAAGGCCTGGCTGGCGAGGTCGTCCCGCGCATAGCCGGCACTGCCGGCGTACGCCAGCACGTCCCCGGTGCGGTAGTCGAGGGCCACGAGCGCCCCGTTGTGCAGGTCCTTGCCGCGCAACGCGCTGATCCAGCGCCGGTCGCTCGCCGGGATCTTCAGTTGATCCAGCAACTTGCTCGCCTTCTTGCGCGAGATGTTCGGGGCGATGGCGGCTGCCCCGAGCCACCGTTCGGCCAGCTTCTGCGCCCGCCAGTCGAGCGTCGTGATGACCCGATAGCCGCCTCGCTCCAGGTCGGCGTCCGGTCCGAGGATGGCGTGCAGCTGGCGTCGGACCTGCCACGTGAAGTGGCCACCGGGGATTCGGACAGGGCGCTCCCCGGCCAGCACGACCGGCTCGGCCAGGGCGGCACGAAGCGCCTCTGGGTCGAGCTTGGTCCAACGCCCCGCGGTCGCGAGCCCCTGCAGGATCCAGTCGCGACGGACGACCGGCTCGGCGTCGCTCGGGACGACGATCCGCCCGTCCTCACCCTTCACGGCGTATCGGTACGGATCGAGTGACGAGGGTGCCTTCGGGAGCCCGGCCAGCAGCGCGGCCTGGGCTACGGTCAGGTCGGCCAGATCCGTCACCCCGAAGTAGACGTCCGCCGCCGCGGCGATCCCGTACGCTTCGTGGCCGTAGAAGATCTCGTTGAGGTAGGCGGTGATGACGCGCTCCTTGCCGAGCGAGCCCGGGAACTCCTCGGTCAGGCGGAGGGACTGGACGATCTCCTTGGCCTTGCGCAGGTAGCGATCGGAGCCGTTCACGATGTCCTCGGGCAGGAGCCGCGCGCGAACCAGCTGCTGGGTGATGGTCGAGGCCCCGCGCTCCCGCGCGCCGGACGCGTTCTCGGCGACGGCCGAGATCAGGGCGGCCGGGTCGATGCCGGCGTTGTCCCAGAACGTGCGGTCCTCGGCGGTCGTCGTCGCGTCGAGCACCAAGGGCGGGATGTCGGCGTACTCGACGACCCGTCGACGCTCGTCCTGGAATCGACCCAGTTCGACCTTGCCATCGCGGTCGTAGACGATGGTGGGCTGGGCGAAGGCCAGCTCGTCGAGCTCGCTCGGGTCGGGCAGGTCCGACGACAGGACGCCCAGGGCCGAGACTGACACGACCGTGGCCATGCCGACGACGACGAAGACCGACGAGGCCAGGACGGCGAGCACCGCCCAGAGGCGCGACCCGCGCGACGGAGGCGGCCGCCGACGCTGGCCCTCCGCCCGGCGGATCGAGACGACGCGCGTCGTCCGGGTCAAGCCGGTGTGCCGGGCAGGCTGGGACGGCCGACGGCGATGCGCATGCGCCGATCGTGGGCGCCAGGGCGTGACGCCCGCGCCGCCCGCGTGGCCGTGCCGGTTGCACGGCCGTGACAGCGGGGTCCTCGGCCCCGGTCGCCTACGATGGCCGCCCCAGCAGGAGGTCGCACATGACGGATGAACTGCAGCCCCAGCCACCCGAGGCCGGCACGATCGTCGTCGGCGGCACGGGCCGCGTCTCCGTGCAGCCGGACCTCGCCGACCTGCGGCTCGGGGTCGCAGTCGCCCGGCCGACGGTCGATGCCGCGCGCGCCGAGGCTGCCGCGACGATGGAGGCCATCCTCGCCGCCGTGGCCGCCGCCGGGGTCGACCGAAGCGACGTCCGAACCGCGCTCCTGTCCGTCCAGCCGCGCTACGAGTATCGCGAGAACCAGCCGCCGGCCCTGACCGGCTATGACCTGGCGAACGTCGTCGAGGTGACGGTCCGTGACCTGGCCCGTCTCGGCGACGTGGTCGACGGCACGCTTCGGGCCGGAGCCACGAGCCTGGACCAGTTGTCGTTCAGGGTCGCCGATCCCGAGCCGCCGGAACGTGAGGCGCGGTTGCGCGCGATGGCGGCCGCGCGAGCCCGGGCCGAGGTCCTGGCCGAGGCCGCCGGACTGGCCATCGTGGGCGTGTCGGACATCGTGGAGGGCGGCGGTCCGCCCGTCCCGCTGCCGCGGATGAAGGCCGAGCGGATGATGCTCGCGGCCGACGCGGCGACCCCGGTCGAGGCCGGGTCCCACGAGATCTCGGTCAGCGTGACGGTGAGCTACCGCGCGCGCTGACCGTCGGACCTAGCCGCCGTCGACAACGACGCGGAGCAGCTCGCCCGCACCGTGGTCGGTGGCGTACAGCTCGCCGGCCGCGTCCTCGGCGATGGCGCTGATCTGGCGGGCGCTGTCGAGCGCGAAGGTCGGTTCGGCCAGGTCGTCGCTCGCGGCGTCCAGGACCCAGAACCGCCCGGTGCAGTAGTCGGCGAAGACAACGCCGGCTGGGCATCGCCGCGATAGACGGTCCCGCCGGTCACCGAGCAGCCCTCGTCGTGGCCGTATTCGGTGACGGGCAGCGTCAGCGCATCGGTCCGGCAGTCACCGCCGGGGTCGCGGAAACAGGTGCTGCCTTCCATGACGTTCCACCCGAAATCCAGGCCGCCGATCCCGGCCCGCGCCACGTCGATCTCCTCGCGCTCGCCCTGGCCGACGTCGCCGATCCACAGGTCCCCCGTCGCCCGGTCGAAGCGGATGCGCCACGGATTGCGCAGGCCGGTCAGCCAGATCTCCTGCCGGGCCCCGTCGGTCTCGACGAACGGGTTGTCGGCCGGGATGGTGTAGGGCAAGTCGGCCGACCGGGCGTCGATGTCGATGCGCAGGACCTTGGCCAGCGGCGTGTCGAGATGCCGCCCCGAGTCGAGCGGGTCGCCGCCCCCGCCGCCATCCCCGGTCGAAACGTACAGGAACCCATCGGGCCCGAACGCCAGACCGCCACCGTTGTGGTTGCCGTACTGGTCGGCCATCTCCAACAGGATCAGTTCGCTCTCGGGGTCCGCGCGGTCGGGGTCGTTCGCCATCGTCTCGTAGGAGGCCACGACCTGATCCCCGTCGAGCGCCGTGTAGTAGACGAAGAAGCGTCGGTCCGTCGCGCTCGGATGGAACGCGAGGCCGAGGAGGCCCTGCTCGCCGCCCGCGGTGACGATCCCGCCGATGTCGAGGAACGGCGTGTCGACCAGGGCACCATCGCGAACGATCCGGATGCGGCCGCCCTGCTCGACGACGAACAGGCTCGATGGATCGCCCGCGCGCCAGGCCACATCGACCGGCTCCCGGAAGCCGTCGACCACCGGCTCGAGGAGCAGCGCCGGCGCCTCCCCGACAGAGCCCGGGCTCGCGCTCGGCTCGGCCGGACTCGGAGTGGCCGGCTCGGACGGCGTCGGGTTCGGGGCGCCCGACGGGGACCCGCTCGCGGACGGCCGCACCGACTCGACCGGCGCGCCGCAGCCCCCGGCGATGGCGAGGACGACGATCGCCGCGAGCAGGACGCTGGAGCCACGCCAGGCATGCATGGCCCCGAAGGGTAGCGGGATACGCGCCGATCGGCCGTCGGCGGCTGCTACCCTCGCGGCTGGAGGTCTCGATCCATGGATGCGTGGGAGCTGGACGATCTGGAAGCCGCGCGGCAGGCCACGGGCCGGCCGTACTACGAGTTCCTGTCCGTGCCGGACCTCTCGTGCGGGCTGTACGTGCTCGAGGCGGGCGCGAAGGACCTGCAGTCACCGCACACCGAAGACGAGGTCTACGTCGTGATGTCGGGGCGGGGCCGGGTAACGGTCGGCGAGGAGGTGCGCGACGTGCGGGCCGGCACCGTGGTGTTCGTGGCCGCGGGCGTGACCCACCGATTCCACGAGATCGAGGAGCGCCTCGTCCTCATGGTCGCCTTCGGGCCGGCAGAGGACTCGCGCGCCTAGCGAACGACGGTCCCGCCTCGCGCCGCGGTCGCGGCCATCAGCTCGAGGGCCAGCTCGGGGCCGCGCCCGACCTCGTCGTGGCGGAAGAACACGAAGACGTCATCGCCCGCCGCCAGGAATGGGGCCAGCCGGTCCGCCCACGTCGCGATCTCGTCGGGCGCGTAGTCGTGCCGGCGCAGGCGCAGGTACAGGAACGGCGCGGTCCGGCGCAGGGTGGGTGGCTCGGGCTCATCGGGGTCGTCGGTGGCGCACAGGGCGGCGCCCGCGGCCGACAGGGCGGCCACCGTCTCGTCGGCCTGCCAGGAGGGGTCGCGCAGCTCGACGGTCAGTGGCAGGTCGCGCGGCCACGCCGTCAGGAGGGCCGCCAACCGCGCATCGTCACGATGGAGCGTGTCGGGGGCCCGCACGAGCACCGTCCCCAGGCGCTCTCCGAAGGCGCGATACGGGCCGGTCAGCCACGGCAGGCCGGGTTCCGGTGCGCCGCCGAACGCTCCCCACGAACCGCCGCGCTGCGCCTTGACGCTGAACCGGAAGGTCGGCGGCGTTGCCTCGACCCAGGCGGCCACCTTGGCCGCGGACGGTTGCTGATAGAAGGTGTTGTTCAGCTCCACCGCCCCGAGCCGGGATCCGTAGTGGCGAAGGAGCCCGTCCCCGCGCATGCCCGGCGGGTAGAAGCGCGGGCTCCAGGCCGGGTAGGCAAAGCCGCTCGTTCCGGCGTAGAGGCGACCGGGCGGCGGCGGATCAGCCGTCGGCATCGACTCCGGCGCGATCGGCCAGGGCCTGCATCGAACGCCCGATGGCGGCGAGGTCGTCCGGCCCGAGTGCCGCAAGGAAGTGCTCGTCGATGCCCCGCAGGTGCGTCCGCGACGCCCGACGCAGGCGGTCCAGGCCGGCAGGCGTGAGCACGGCCTCGGCGCCACGGGCGTCCGACAGGCAGGCGTCCCGCTGGACCAGCCCGTCGAGGACCAGGCGGTCGATGAGGCGCGTCACGCCGCTCTTGCTGAGGATCACCCGGTCGGCCAGCTGCCGCATCCTGATGCGCCGCTCCGGCGCGTCGGCGATGGTCAGCAGGGCGTCGTACTCGGCGAGCGACAGGTCGTGCTCGGCGCGCAACTCCTCATCGAGCCGTCGGGTGATCCGGGCGTGCGCCTGCAGGAACGCGCGCCACGGCTCGATCCGCGGGTCGCTCGGGGACAGCGGTCGGGCGTCGGCCCGATCGGTGACGGTCATGGATTCGATGCTACCACCCTGCTCGGATCGGACGGCTAGTTGACGCCGCAACGATATCGCGATATAGTTGCATAGTCAAATATCACAGCGGCCGCTCAGGCGCGGCCGACGACTCCGCGGAGGAACCCTCGTCCCATGACCACCTGGAAGATCGATACCGCCCATACCCAGGTCAACTTCTCGGCCAAGCACATGATGGTGACCACCGTGCGTGGCACGTTCCACGACGTCCAGGGCACGCTCGAACTCGACGAGACCGACCCGACCCGATCGCGGGGCGAGTTCCATGTCGAAACGCAGAGCGTCGACACGAACTTCGGCGCCCGCGACACGCACCTCCGCTCCGCCGACTTCTTCCACGCGGAGCGCCACCCGAGGATCAGCTTCGTCTCGACCGCGGTTCAGCAGGTCGGTGACGACGAGTTCAAGGTGACGGGCGACCTGACGATCCGCGAGGTCACCAGGCCCATCACGTTCGACGTGCAGGTCGATGGCATCGTCCGCGGCATGAGTGGCGCCCGACACGTCGGTCTGTCGGCGACGACCAAGTTGCTGCGGGAGGACTGGGGCCTCAACTGGAACGTCGCCCTCGAGCAGGGCGGCTGGCTGGTCGGCAAGGAGATCAAGCTCGACATCACCATCGCCGCCGACGAGGTGGCCGTGACGGAGCCGGCCGAGGCCGTCGGCGCCGCCTCCTAGCTGCCTTCGCACGACGGCTGGAGGATCGTCGAAACCCATTCCTGAGCGCGTCTCCTCCGCGCGAACGACGCCCCGGCTCCGGCCGGGGCGTCCGCATGTCCAGCGCCGCACCCGGCGGTTCGCCCTGCCATCATCGCTGGCGATGACCGGCTCGCCTCGTCCAGCGGCCGATCCGGCCCCCGATGTGATCGTGGTCGGCGGCGGGATCGTCGGGGTGTCGTGCGCCGCCCGACTTGCGGCGACCGGCCGGCGGGTGGTCCTGCTCGAGCGAACCGAGATCGCGGCGGGGGCGTCCGGGCGCAACTCCGGGGTGGTCCAGC
>Ga0193738_1000921_pt1 | contig 12725 bp, 26 predicted proteins | sample L2a1metaG_FD_144927 | JGI IMG/M metagenome (GOLD analysis project Ga0193738, IMG submission 144927) | Soil microbial communities from a riparian zone of the East river system, Colorado, United States - L2a1 | ecosystem: Environmental > Terrestrial > Soil > Riparian zone | place: USA: East River...
AGCTCGCGCTGAGCACGTCGATGAACTCGGACTTCAAGATGGCCTTGCAGCGTCCGCACCCGCAGGCGCGGAGACGCTCTCGTTGACTCTGATTCTCCATCAGAATCCTCCCTGGGTTGTTTGTGTGGTGCTCTAGGCACCCTCAAGGCCCAGCCTTGTGCAGCTGGGCCAGAGGCTACTTACAGCGTTACTTTGAGCAGAGGATGTAGCTGCGCTGCGATCAGAGGCTCATACGAGCTCTCTGGCACCTCCACAGCGGCTCCTGGCTCAAGCTGGTCCGACTCGAGCAGTTCGTCGATGGGGATGAATACCGTTCCTTCCCACCGAGCTATGCCAAAGGCATGCTCGTCGCCATTGTCCGTCCAGGGTACGAGGACTAGCCAGTGCTCAGGAGCAACTGGTTCCTCTAGTTTCTGGATGAGAATGATCTTGGCCAATCGCGTTCCTCCCTTGTGTTGAACTACAGGGAGGAGCACCCACCGCATGGGGTGCTCTACCCTCTAGCTCACGGTCAGCGGACGTACGCCAGAACAACCTGGCTCACGGGGAGCATCGGCTGCTTGGCGATGGCCAGGACGACGTCCAGAGGCCATCCGTCGCGCTGGTACTGCGCGAGCAAAGCTTCGAAGCGAAGCTGGCTGATCCGCTCGCTGGCGGAGTTCATTGGTGTTGCGCACATGGTAGTGCCTCCCTGGTTGGTGTACCTGCGTTGAAGGCATCGGTGTTCGGCAGACTGTGGTTACCCCGACGTGTTCTCCGGCCAGAGACACGTCCTCGCTTAGCGAGCAGCCTACCATCCGATGCCCTCAACGCAGGTAGCGAGCACGTGTAGTGCCCGCTCCCTACGCCACAGGGAGGGAGGTTCCGTTGGTTACACAGTTCGTGGTGCGTCATGTGACGCTATGCACTTGTGTAATAGCTCGTTGTTCCTGCGTCGCAGCTTCGCGCCGTTGCTGTCGCGCCGTACTGTCCTGCGGAGAGACCGGTGACCGGTCGTGCGCTTTGCTTCCACCCCCGATGGAGATGTAGGCTAGGCTCGGTTCGCTGCTTGCTTCGCTCGCAATGAGCATCACGCATGCTACCCGTAACTGTGCTTGATCCTCCCTAGTGCGGATCATGTAACTCAGATACCCCGATCTGGGTGGGTGGGGTCGTCACCATAGCGCGGAACGCGACCTTCGATCCCACCTGCCTTCTCCTATCCATCTCCAGCCTTGGTGGCCTGGGGACTCCGGCAGGCTGTCCCAGTCGACATCTTGGTGAACCACGTTCCGACTGGGCCAAGGAAAAGCACGTTGGCCTCCTCGTCTACCCGCTTCTGGTAGTCGATCCCACGCGCCCGGCAGGTGCTTGCGATGCTCGCCATCTAGGGTGCCTACCACGTCTCTCAGCACCCAGGGTCTACATCCCGGTGGGCTCGGCAGGGACAAGTCCGACCTCCGTCGGGGTCCCAGCGCCTCGCGATATGGGGCGAGGCGGCTAACCGCGTAGCGGCTAGCGCCCGTAGCCTAACGGGTTTTGGCTCGGTGCGCTCCCCTATTGCAGTCGACCTGCGCTGGTGAATCGACTGCCGTACGCAACAGTTGTGCGGTGGCTACAGCTGGTACAGCCCAGCCTACAGCGGTGGGTAGCGGGACGGTACCAACTGCGGGGTCGTGGCGGTTGATTGTGGGGTGGGAGTAAGGGTCTGGAATCTATGGCGGTGTACTTACGTCTGCAGCTGCATTCGGGGTTGCGAGGGCGGCTGACCGGCCCGGATCGGTGTTGGTGTAGGTGTTGATCGACTATTGGGTCTATCGCGCTGGGAAAGTCCCTGCTAATCGGCACTTTTCGTTGGGAGTTGCGTGTCTCGGGCCAAGAGAGGAGAAGTCGTTGTATGTCCTGTTCTAGGCGCTGGTGACCCGCAAACCTACATGTGTTGATGTGTCTCCGGAAAGACATTCAATGTGCAAAGGTCTAGTTGTACCTTACGTCTGCACCTGTGTACATAGGTGCCAAGCCCAATATCCGATTGACTATATCGGCCGACCCTCTGAGACCCCTCCTCAAGCGTCGATTCTGGCCGCCGCTCCCACTTGAGGCCACTTGAGCCCGCCTGGCTGGTACCCTCCCCCTACCCTGTATTGACAATACTGGGGTTGAACCCGATTGAGCGTAGGGCCCAAGTAGTGGCCTCAAGTACCCTACCCTACCTCGGCCCGTACCTCAACTACCCTACCTCGGGTAATATCGGTTCCGATATTGTAGGCCCAAAAGGAAGTGGCCCCGTAGGGCCACCTCCTGGTCGCTAAGGACCCTAGCTCAGATTCCGGAGCTGAGCCTCGAGCCGCGCCCGCTTGGTCGGCATCTGCGCCGCCCGGATCCGGGTAACGACTTCGTGAAGGGTCGACGGCTTGCCGTCGAGACGGATCTTCCCGTCCTCCGTCACCGCGACGGTCCCGATCTTGGTGATGCTGGCCACTTGGCCCTCCTTCGCTCGGGTCGGGCTTCCGTACCCGACCAACTCACGTAGTATAGCGCGTTTTCACCTAAAATTGCGGCTTTACCGCCCTAGGTTTTGCTGGTCCCGTGCATTGGATATTCAGGTCTAAAACCACTTCAAGTCCCACTTGCACACCATTAGACCCGAGTAAGTGCCATTGAACCCACGATAAACACCCAAATCGGCCGATAACTCCCGATTCCCACCCCACGAAAGTCGATTTGCCTACGCGCGGGACCCCAGGGAGACATAGAGCACATTCCTCCCGTTCGAGCATGTACGCGCTCGTAATCTGCGAGCGTATACGCGCGAAGGACACTTGAACTTGCGTCCAATGCGCGTATACGCGCGAAGGGGAACACCCCACCCCTCTCCGCCCTCGCCCACCGCGCGACGTACGCGCGAGGACTAGCGTTGTCAATCCCCGCGAGGTATCCTTCGGGTGTGAGAGCGGCGGCTACCTTCCTCGGAGTGGTTACTGCTCTCAAGCCGCAACCCAGAGGCGACGGGTAACAGCCGCTGACCCCAGTGGAATGCCCGTCGCCTCTCCCCCTCTTTGCCCGTACTGTCAGCACCGCCTAGTTGATCACGGCGAGGATGGCGTGTGCCGCCCAATGCTCCATCGTGGCAATGTCTCGCCGAAGCAGTACGGCACCTGCACGTACAGCTGCGTTATCAAGACGCTGAGCCTCTGCCCCATACTCACTACCAAGGGAAAGAGGCGCTGTCAGCAGATTGCTGCCTGGGACATCACTGTTCTTGGGAACGACCTGCGGGTCTGTCCGCGGCACTACGACGTCATAGACGACCTCCCCACGGTTGATGAGGAGCTAGAGTTTCTCTCGACGCGCGTCTTCACGGAGGACTAGCTTCTTCAGCGCCTACGAGGTACGATTCCCCTAGCACTATCCACACGAACGAAGGAGGAGGGGAATGAAGCGGACTTGGTGCATCGTCGTGTTGGTCATCGGCATCTTCGTGGCTTGGGGGTCTCTGACCAGCCCAGCGATCCAGCCAGCACAGGCAGCCATCGCCGATCCGGTGATCTGCTGCTCAGAGGGAGGTCCGGGCTTGCCGCCCTGCGGCTACACCACCTGGGGCATGTACAGCTACAACTCGCTGGGACAGCTAGTCGTCTGTCACTTCGAGAACGACGTCTGGCCCTTCATGGGCCGACACTTCCACTGGCACGTCGTCTCATAGGAGGGAACATGCGTAAGTTGATCATCCTGCTGCTTGCCATCGCAGCAATCGGAGGAGCCTCAGCCATCATCTTCTTCTCAGACTCCGCCAAGGCAGCCGGCAACGAGCACGCAGAGCACTCTGCACTCGAGCACAAGCTGGCGACTGGCAAGGTCACCGACTTCGAGAAGCACTTGCTACTCGACATGGGGTTGCGTGCTGGAATTCAGCCGCAGCAGATCAACGACATGTGCGAGGGCTGCAACGGCTACTGGATCGGTGATATGTGCTCGACGCCAGGTGCGGCTTCCCGCTGCTTCTCGTACACGGGGGTGGGCGGGACACGGTGCTGCAACTGCCACTGCGTCGGTGGGCCGTACTTCGGCACCTGGCTGTGCGACTGATGCGGCGGCTGCTCCTCATAGTACTCGCGGCGCTCGCGCTGGCGACTCCTGCCTCGGCTGCCTTTGACGGCGGCCACGGGACGGCAGGCCTCCCGCCCTGCAACTCGAGCACCTACTACATGGTCGCCTACAACTCGGCGGGGCAGAAGCACCGCTGCATCCCTTCGGGTGGCGGCCTCGGCTTCTGGGCGCCAATTCCGTAGTAGCTGCCAGGCGATTGATCGCGAACAGAGGTCGCGACCAAGTTTCGACGGAAGGAGGTGATTCTATGGTCCGCCTGAGGCTCCTAGTGTTGTTAGCAACTGTGCTGGCCGCTTCTGCGGTGGCGGCAGGGTTCATCGACAACTGGGGCGTCGGCGGCTAGACCTACATCTAGTACCCAGAGACCGCAATATGCTGGACCCTAGGGACGCCTGGACACCACGTTCGGGCGTCCCTTTTCTTTCAAGTAATACGAGGTATAATTACGGGACCGTGGCGGGAGGAGACCGCCCGATACAAAGGAGGCCACCACCTCATGATAGAAGTCAAGATCGAAGCCATCAACTTCAAGCTCATGGGCGGCAAGTTGCCAGCGAACAACGAGAAGTACCTCGAAGTCGCTGAGGACATCGCCAGCGACATCAGCTTGGCGCTATCTGACCTCTCAGGTGTAGTCGAGCACGGCGAAGTCAGGGTCTACTTGCACGACCCCAGCGTCTCAGAGCCATGGCGCCTCGTTGCGACAACGGGCGACTGAGCGATGAGATACGACCCCATCAAAGACATCGCAGAGTTTCATCGCGCCATCGGCGTTGAAAGCGGCAAGTATCCTGGACTTCAGCGTCCTGATCTACGAGCACGTTTGATTGAAGAAGAGGCTCGCGAAACCGTCAGCGCCATCAGGAATCACGACATGATCGGCGCCATCGACGGAATGTGCGACTTGCTTGTCGTGACATATGGCACCGCCGATGAGTTCGGCATCTATTTGCCTGAGTTCTGGGCTGAGGTGCACAGTACCAACATGGCCAAGGCTGGAGGACCGATAAGAGAGGACGGCAAGGCTCTGAAGCCCGAAGGTTGGCAACCGCCCAACATCGAGGGGGTCCTCCAGTTCCAGATGCGTCGGGCTGAATCACACAGGAGGTTCTGATGTACGCAGTAACACTTGACCAGGTGAACGACATCGCGTTCACATCGCTCGGTGTGATCTTGTTCCTCATGATCGCGGGCACATTCTGGCGCCTATGGCGGCCAGAAGGACGCAAGGACAGACTGATCGGAAAGCTGGTATCGGTGTACTCAATTGACTCCAGCGTTCCGGGCAGAAGCGCAGTCACCGTAGGTAAGCTGCTCTCGTTCGATCACAAAGGTGCGCTAGTTCAGCGCATGACCGATCCGAGCAGCGGTCAGATGGTGATGATCCCGCGTGAGAAGGTCACACAGATCACCTCAGGAGATGCGTGATGAGCTGGTCCGCGAGTAGCAGAGGCAAGGTCATCGTCGGCGACGGCGAAGAAGTACAGCTGGAAGAGGATCACTTCGTCACCAGTCCACCGTATCCCGCTATGCACGATGAGCCTAAAGAGCAATTCCATCTGCTCCTTGAGCTCGCCGAGAAGGCCATCAACAGCGGAGCGTTGGGCCCTTCTGACGCCTCCGCCTTCGAGATCCATATGTACGGACACGCCAACAAAGACCATGACCCGGACAGATTCAGTTCAGGTCAGATCATCCACCCCGAGACGCTCAGCCTCACCATCCGGCAATCTGTTCTTCCGGACGTGGAAGACCTCGACATCGCAGGGACAGTCACAGTTCAGGAGAGCAGCTAGAGTACTCTCGGGCGAGTAGCACAGGGTGGTGTGTTGCTCGCCCACCAACCACCCAAGAAAGGAACGCAGTGGACATTAAGCGACTCGCAGCAATGTTCGGAGCGGTAGCAGTTGGCCCCAACGATCTCTTCCGAGTCGGCCTCTATCAAGCGGCTGCCTCAATCATCAAGAACATGTGCGGATCTCTCTTCGCTGGCACGCAGGAGATCGAGCTCATCCTCAAGATGTATGAGCATCGCCACCGCGATCACATGCAGGACGAGGACGGCAAGGAGTTGTATGAACTCCTCGACGATCTCGACCTGCGAGACAAGATCCAGGCCTCGTCATATCAGCTGAGTGCTCTCAGGAAGTTCATGGACTCTTACGGCGAGCCTCCTGAGGATGATCAGGAGCAGCAGGAGTTGGTCGAGATGTGCAACGAAGTCTTGGTTGAGTACGAAAAGAAGATCGCCGACTTGGCTGAAAAGGTCGGCGAGCACTATGCCGCACAGGAGTCCGGCGATGTATAGCGAAGACACAGAAGAGACCGTCGCTGCCGTCAACGTAGACAATGCCTTCCAGGCACTGGAAGCCGCAATCGAGTTCACACAAACCCACGTAGAACGACCTCTCCCGTTCTGGAAGAAGATGCTCTACCCAGGGAGGGAGAAGAACACTGAGCCGGTTCCGGCACGCTTTGACGACCTCACCATCACCGTGCTGCTGCTTGCATCCATCTTGCTCGGCCGCACCGTGAAGGCAGATCAGCTGCCGCACCTCAACGCAGAACTCAGAGGCATGCTCGTTCGCCTCTTGATCAACAGGCAACAGCCGTGATGAGCGACCCCACCACCGACACACGGCAACTAGCTGAACGACCAAAGACAATCGCAGCGGGATCGATGGCGTGGAAGGATTACGCAGACGCTCTGGAGGACGAGCTTCGCAGGGTAGAGGAACGCAACGGTTGGCTGGTGGCGAGATGCAACGATCTGGCGATCCAGCTTGACCGTGCTATCGCGACGCTGGATTACGTTGGTGGAGCAGATCTGATTGTGGAGGAGTTGCGCCAGGTCTTCTATGCGGAATCCGCTGGTACGAAGGAACCCCAGTGAGTATCGGTCGCGCTGCCCGAAAGTTTACTGAGGCACCATTCAAGATCAGGGTGGACTTTCGCCTTGAGAAAGACCGTCGTTCCCGGAAAGCCGTAACTCGTTCACGTAGCGAGTCATCATCGGCAGGCAGCGGCGGTCTCTCTGAGGGTACGAAGGAACCCCGCGAAGAAATGAGCTGCGACCGCTGCGGTGACCACCATGGAGTGATCTGGTTTGCGCCTTCGGATATCTGGAACGCCGTCATGCGCGAAGGAGATCAAGGCAACCCCGACGAGTACCCATTCTGCTGCCCGATCTGTTTCATGCAGCTAGCTGAGGAACGAGGGATCGATACTACTGGTTGGCTGGTCTGCCCGTTCGACGATGGCCCGGTGGACAGAGCCGAGCAGATTGTGTTCGCGGCTGCTGGTACGAAGGAACCCCACGTTGGGCGCGCATTCGGCGGGGTCTCTTGCTGGGACTGCAAGTGGTGGAAGGAGTACGGCCCACGGTGGTTGCTTCTGCTCAGGATGCGCTTTCACGGGTGGCTGCGTGGGCACCGCGTCTAATTTCGGCCTCTTCTCTGTTGACCCAGGTGGCTCCAGCGGAACTGCCTGGGGTGTATTTGACTGTGGCGGTCGTAAGAATACTGTTATGGCCGCCATGGACAGCAAGTCTTTCGTGAACAGCGACACCATCACAGGGGATGAGATCACCCAGGCTAGGGCGATCGCTAAGAGGTGGTCTGGCTTCTTAGACATGTGCGTCAACAGCCTAATGCTGCCCCTCGGAAATGTACATCTGATTTGTGAAGACTGGACGCTAGAACCTCGGTTTCGGTCCAAGGGCAAGGACACCACTATTCCCCTCCGGATCATCTGGGCGCTGAACGGCTATCGCTACGGGCAGGCAGATGAATTCGACCGGAATGGGTGGGGTCCTATCTATCAGCCCGACATGATCATGCAGCCAGTAAACCTAGTCAAGACCTACGCTACCGACGAGCGCCTCAAGATGTGGGGCTGCTGGATCAGAGGGAAGGAGCATGAACGAGACGCCTGGCGCCACATTGCCTACCGCATCGCGAAGCTACAACAAGCGGCGGCTGCCGGATCCAGTACTCAGGCGCATTCCTGAGCCAAACGATCCTGCATTCGTCGCTAAGGTGAGAGCCGAGATGGTTCTGGCTGATGATCGGGCACGTAGCGACGAGTATGGCGATCAGCTTGGCAAGCTTGCTCCTCGTGTTGATCCTCCCAAAAGGCGTGAGGGATTGACGTCCCAACAGAAGTACATATTGGACATGGTGGCAAAGGGTTGCAACAGCAAGACAATTGCCATTGATCTGAACACGAGTACACAGAGCGTCAACAATTGCATAAGCAAGATGCGGGCCAGAGGTATTGAGGTCCCTTACAGGAAGCGCCACCCTGCTGACGAGATCAATAGAACGCAAGATGTTGAGATTATTCGCTGCATGGCTGAAGGCATGACTGCTCTTGAGATAGGCCAGTGGCTGGGTATGGCAACATCAACTGTTCAATCTAGATGTCTTCGGTTGCGAAGGGAACATAAGGCAGCAAACAATGCGCATCTGACCGCTATTGCCTTGCGCAGCGGTTTGATCGAGTAGCGCAGCCTCTCTCGCGCGCGTACGTGCGCGCATAGGCGCATATGCGCGCGGATCCGCGCGTACGCCCGAGCACGAGCGTCAACCCAGCGGCTGGGGTATACTCTCATCCGTGCCCGCCACTGAGGACGGACTGATCACCACGGAGACGTGGGAGACCATTCAACCCGGAATCGGCACGGGCAAGATGGGCATCTTTGATCAGGTTGAGTTTGATTCGGACCACCCGGATCAGATCAGGCGCAAAGAGGGCTACGAGCACGTCTTTGTGACCGATCCTCGGCCAGAGAGGCCAGCATGACTAGATGGTGCAGCCTGCGTGGGTGTTCAGGGCGGGAGCAGGGGACTAGTCATGGCCAAAGCTAGAGGCGTCACAGGCCAGGCCAAGAAGAACGGCTTCTGCCTAGCGCAGAAGAAGGGTGGCGGCGGCAAATGCCAGCTTCCGGCAGGCTTCGGAACTGATCACACAGGCTACGGCAAGTGCAAGTGGCACGGCGGCTCTACTCCTACCCACATCAAAGCAGCAGCCAAGAACGAAGCCCGCATCCTTCTCGGCCATCCCATCGACATGAACCCCCTCGATGCGCTGCTCTGGTGCATCAGGCTACGAGCGGGTGAGGTCAAGTGGCTATCCGAGCGCATGGCCGAGCTCCAGGAGAAGGACTGGACGGTCGAGACCATGATCGGCAAGCAGTTCCATCTCTTCGCACGTGAGCGCAGCGCCGCGATGAACGATCTGGCTCGCTACAGCCAGATGGCTATCAGCCTTGGCATTGCTGAGCGCGCAGTGAAGCTCGCAGAGACTTACGGCATCTTGCTCGGAAAACTTCTCAAGGGAGTGCTCGACGACCTACAACTCACGCCAGACCAGAGAGAGCGCGCACCGCTAATCGTGCGACGCCATCTGATTGCCATTGATAGTGGCGGCGAGATCATAGACGAGGAGACACAACGCAAGGCTTTGCCTCAGGTGGCCAGCGGGTGAGGCAGATGCTCCGCAATGTTGGCGCGTACGGACCGCCAAACTACCTCGTCTCGATGTTCACAGCCGAGGACAGGCGTATGTTCGGGTTCTGGACGATCATCTTCTCGATCATCGGTGCAGTCTTCTTTGGCCGCGCTGTGCTGTATGTCACAGTCCTCAGCATTGTCGCGCTGATCCCGAATTACGCCAGTGAAACGCCAGTAGTAACGGAGGACGAAGATGGCGGCCGTTGAAGATCTAATTGACTTCGATCAGATCGTCATGGACCAGGCCGGTGACTGGTTCGAGCAGCACGGAAACTACGAGCCCAAGCAAACGCTTCCTCCCGGAGCGGCACCCGCAGCGCTCGACACAATCTTCCCAGCGCCCAACCCCTATATCAACGATCCTGTGGGATGGGCAGAGACGAAGCTGGGCATGTTTCTCTGGTCAACACAGAAGCGGATTCTTGAAGCCGTCCGGGACCATAGACGCGTAGCAGTTCAGTCTTGCCACGGTCCTGGTAAATCGGTGACCGCGAGCACAGCCGTCGGATGGTGGCTTGATGTCCACCCAATGGGCAGTGCGTTCTCAGTCACCACCGCTCCTTCATGGGCTCAGGTGCAGACGATTCTCTGGCGCGAGATCGGCAGACGTAAGCGCGCAGGCAAGTTGCGTGGTCGTATCACCCAGGATTGCAAGTGGCACATGGGCGAGAGCGGCATCAAGCATGCCGAGGACGAAGAGATCATCGCCATGGGTCGCAAACCTGCCGACTACGACGAGGATACCTTCCAAGGAATTCACGCCCGGTACTTCATGGCTGTGCTTGACGAGGCCAACGGCATCGATGAGTGGTTGTGGAACGCAGTTCTTTCGCTCGCGACAAACGAGAACGCTCGTATCCTCGCCATCGGAAACCCGGATGACCCAAACAGCAAGTTCGCTGAGTATTGTAAGCCGGGCAGTGGCTGGCATGTCATCAAGATCTCCGCGTTCGACACCCCCAACTTCACAGGTGAGCATGTTCCCGAAGAGGTTGCCGAATCTCTGGTCAGCCCCACATGGGTGAACGATCGTCGCAAGGATTGGGGAGAAGGCAGCCCAGTCTGGACTAGCAAGGTCTTGGGTGAGTTCCCTGAGGTCTCCGATGAGTTCCTCATCAGCGCTTCGCTCATCGAAAAGGCCAAGCGGCGTGAGCTCCCCGGTCTTGAGGTTGGACGGTACGGCGTTGACATCGCCCGGATGGGCAGTGACAAGAGCGTCATGTACCGCAACCGTGGCGGGGTCATTCGTCTGGAGAAGTGGTGGGCAAAGAAGGACATCTCCGAGTCTGCGGACGAGGTCAAGGACGTTCTCGTTACCCACGCAGCCAAGCAGCCACCCTGTACAATCGACATCATCGGGTACGGCGCTGGCGTCTACGACACTCTGCGCAAGGAGCGGTACTACAGCCACCGCTTCGAGGTTGCTGGCTACCAGGGGAGCGAACAGGCGTTGAATCCAAAGGCGTTCAAAAATCGACGCGCCGAAGCCTGGTGGACCTTCAGAGAGCTCATGGAGGATGGCCTCGTCGATCTAGACCCTGAGGATGACATCCTCGCGGCACAACTAGGTTCTATCAAGTGGGGCGTGGACTCAGCCGGGCGGATATGGCTTGAGACCAAGGACGACCTCAAGAAGCGGGGACTGCCCTCTCCCGACCATGCCGATGCCGCCGTCCTGTCCACGGTTGAGCGCGGCTCGCTTCTTGAGGAAAAGCGTGACCCCAGGCAGCCACCGTCTTCGGAATCGTTGTCCGAAGACCTGCTCAACAAGGTCATGTAGGGAGGGAGCATGGAAACACTCATAGTCACAAGTCCTCCAATCAAGGGCGACCACATCGTTGAGATCCAAGAGATCCTCAACGGAAGGAATCGCTACAAGGAGGACTACTACAACGGCAAGATCGACGGTGTCGTCGGGGAGATGATGGGACAGGCGTTCCGTCGCGCAAAGTGGTGGATGGGATACGCCGAAGAGGAAGTCCGATCAGACCGGACAGGCCCGATCTACGGTGACAAGCTGCACAACTTCCTCACCGGGCAAACTAAGCTGCCCGAGGAATACGAGCGGCGGCGTCGCTCTCGTGTTGAAGACCGAGTCAAGAAGTCTCTCGGCCAGAAGGCTCTTGAAGAGGCCATCAAGCACATCGGCGTCAAGGAGTCTCCAGCAGGGAGCAACAAGGTTCGCTTCTCAGAATGGTACGGGATGCGAGGTCCTTGGTGCGCCATGTTCGTCACGTGGTGTTACGTGCAAGCAGGGTCGCACGCATTCGTCAAAGGTGCGAGGTACGCCTACTGTCCGTTCATCGTTTTTGCCGCCCGGATGGGGCAGAACGGGCTGTCGGTCACTCGCGACCCAAAGCCTGGCGACCTCGTCATGTACGACTGGCACGGTGATGGAGTCTCTGACCATATCGAGCTCTTCGAAGAGTGGGTCAACCGGGCACAAGGAACGTTCAAGGCTGTCGGCGGCAACACAGCCCCTGACGACTCTGGCAGCCAAAGCAACGGGGGAGGCGTGTTCCGCCGAGGAGAGAAGCCATTCCGAGGCGATACACGCAGGACAGCTCAAGTCCAGATGTTCGTACGAGTAGGGAGGTAAGGGAGCATGAACTTTTTCGACGACCACAGTCTCATCATCAAGAAGTTGCTCGTGGCATTCTGCATCGGAGCATTTCCGCTCGTTGCGACTGGACTGACCGGTCTCGCAGACTCGATCGTTGAGGGTCAACGTGACTGGGGAGCAGTCTCGACGATCATGCTCGGAATTCTCTGCGGAGCGCTCGGAGCGGGACTTCGGCTGGCACTTGCCCAGTTCACCAGTTGGCTGCCCACAGACGAGCTACACGGTCGTGGGTCAACCCCAGAGACCGTCGTGGTCTCGCCTAGGTCATAGGGAGGAGGGACATGGCAAAGATCGACAGCAAGAGGCAGGGCAAGAAGGGCGGTAGCGGTAGCGTCTCAAGCGTACGCCAGAACAAGAAGGGGCGAGGAACTGTTTCTTCGGGCGTCAAGCGAGGACCCAAGACCGGCAACACGGGCACCGCTCCACGGAGCGGAGGTCCTGACAGCCGCAACCTGCACCCCACCAATATCTACGGGGGCTAGACATGGCAAGGCCAAGGC
>Ga0193738_1000922_pt1 | contig 12712 bp, 11 predicted proteins | sample L2a1metaG_FD_144927 | JGI IMG/M metagenome (GOLD analysis project Ga0193738, IMG submission 144927) | Soil microbial communities from a riparian zone of the East river system, Colorado, United States - L2a1 | ecosystem: Environmental > Terrestrial > Soil > Riparian zone | place: USA: East River...
CTCGTCCTCGGCGAGGACCACGACCCGGGCCGCCGCGCTGGCCGACAAGCGGCACGCCCGGCGAAGGGTGCGACCGCGCAACCGGCCGTTGAGGACGCCACGATCGAGGGCGGCGCGCGCCCTCCCTGCGGCGATCCGCGCCGCGACCTCCGACGAGCTCTCCGGATCGCGGGTCGCGACGATGGCCGAGGCCGACATCCGCGGCATCGTCACCCACAGGTCGATCCGGTCCCGCAACGGGCCGGAGACCCGACGGCCGTAACGCTCGACGTCCCGGGGCGTGCAGCGGCAACGCCCTTCGGGTAGCGAGCCGGCGAAGCCGCACGGGCACGGATTCATCGCGGCGATCAACTGGAAGCGCGACGGGAACGTCATCGTCCGGCCGGCCCGGGCGATCACGACGCGTCCCTCCTCGAGCGGTTGACGCAACGCCTCGAGCACATCGCGATCGAACTCGGCGAGCTCATCGAGGAACAGGATCCCCTCGTTGGCGCGGGTGATCTCCCTGGGCATGAGGTTCGGGCCGCCACCGACCATCGCCGCATACGACAGGGTGTGATGCGGCGAGCGGAACGGTGGCCGGCGACGGAGCTCGCGGATCGGACCCTCGCCGGCCGCCGACGCAACGATCGAGACCGACAGGGCGGCCGCATCATCGAGCGGAGGCAACAGCCCGGGGATCGTCCGCGCCAGCAGCGTCTTGCCGACGCCGGGCGGTCCGCTCATCAGCATCCCGTGGCCACCGGTCAGCGCGATCTCGAGCGCCCGGCGCGCCTCGAGCTGGCCCCGGACTTCCGCGAGGTCGGAGATCGTCGGGGCCACGACGATCGGGGGCTGCCCACGGAGCGTCTCGGCCGTCGGGGCCGGACCGGAGATCGTGACGCGCGGCATCGCGACGAGCGCCCGTCGCGACCGGCGTCCGCGCACCGCGATCGCCGCCTCGGCGAGCGTCGCGGCGCCGACGACTTCCACGCCATCGACCAGGCGAGCCTCCTCGACCGCGGCGTCGGCCACGATGAACCGGCGCACCCGCTGGCGCGCGACCGCCGCGACCATCGGCAGGATGCCCGGCACCGGCCGGACCTCGCCGCCCAGGCCGAGCTCGCCGATCAGTGCGACCGAGCCGCGGTCGGCCCGGACCTGCTCCGAGCCGAGCAGGATCCCGAGCGCCATGGCGAGGTCCAGCGACGCGCCGGTCTTGCGCAACTCCGCGGGCGCGAGGTTGACCGTGATGCGCCGCGGTGGAAACACGAAGCCGGCGTTGCGGATCGCCCCGCGGACGCGTTCCCGTGCCTCCTGGACAGCGGTGTCGGCGAGGCCGACGATGGTGAACCCCGGCAGGCCCGGAGCGACATCCACCTCGACCCGGATGAGGCGCCCGTCGAGGCCATGGAGCGTGGCGGACGGGACGACAGCCAACATGGCGCCACCCTACCGACGGTGGCTCATCCCGCCCTTATCGGCGGCTCACCCGCCGCTCACCCGCGGGCGGCGACCGTCTCCGCGGCGGCCGCCTTGTCGACCGCCCGGGCGAAATGCAGCAGCGACGCGCCGAGCGGCGAATCCGCCTTCGTGAACATGAACGGCGCCCCGGAGTTGAGTGCGCTGATGGCGCCGCGATACTCGTTGACGACCTGGTGGTCGATGGTCCGCTTCAGGGCACCCTCGGCGTTCTTGACGTTGATGCCGGTGAACGCGTTCGAGCGGTTGAGCACCAGCTGCACCTTGCTCGACGGATAGCCGAGGTGGTTCATCGTCTCGAGGATGAGCCGGACGTTCTTGAGGCACGAGAGGTCGGCCGTCATCACGACGAAGACCGTCTCGGCCGCCTCGAACACCCCGAGGTTCACATCGTCGAGCCGCTTGTCGACGTCGACCAGGATGTAGTCGTACATCGACGTCAGCGTCTCGCTGATCATCGGCAGGTGCTCGGGACGCACCAGCTCGGCGGTCTCCGGCGACGGCGGCGCGAGCAGCAGGTCGACCCCCGAGTCGTGCTTGACCATGACCTGGCGGACGAGCTCGGCGTCGATCGAGGGCGCCGTCACGATGTCGACGATGCTCTTGCGATCGAGCCCGAGGTCGAGGAACACGCGGTGGTCGCCGAACTGCAGGTTGCCATCGACCAGGGCGACCTTGCGCCCGAGCTCGCGGTGGAGGGCGATGGCCGCGTTGATCGCGATCGTCGTGGTGCCGACGCCGCCCTTGGCGCCGTAGAAGGCCAGGATCCGGCCCATCGGCGGCCGGGCGAGGAGGGCGTCACGGGGTGCGAAGCGGGCGAGCAGGCTCTTGATCCGCGCGAGCAGCTCCGCCGGGTGGAACGGCTTGATGAGGTAGTCGTCGGCGCCGGCTCGCAGCCCGCGGACCTTCTGCTCCACCTCGCGCTCGGCCGTGAGCATGATGATCGGGACGTGTGCCGAACCGCCTTCTTCGCTGCGGATCTTGGCCGCGACCTGGTAACCGTCGAGCTTGGGCAGCATGACGTCGAGCAGGATGAGATCGGGCTCTTCCGCGCCCCACAGCCGGAAACCCTCGGCGCCATCCCCGGCGATGACGACGTCGTAGCCCTCCTGCTTGAGCGTGTACTGCAGGAGGCGCTGGACATTCGGGTCGTCATCGACGACGAGGATCTTTGCGGCCATCAGTCCTCCACGAGGGATTCGCGGGTCGGATCGCCGGCTGGGGTCCCCGGCGCGGCGATTATAGGGCTGCCCCCGGCCGCAACGACATCGTCGCCGCGCCCGCGCCGGAACGCAAGACGCAGGAAGTTCGTGACTCGCAGTTCGTAGTCAGCGCCGGCCACGGCGTGGCCGGCGCTGTGGTCGGCCCCCGGAACGACCCAGTGCTCGGCTGCCGGCCCCGCCAGCGCCGCCAACCGGCGGCCGTCCGCGATCGGCACGGTCGTGTCGGCGTCGCCGTGGATGAGCAGGAGCGGCAGCGACTCGAGCAGGCCGATCACGCGCGACGGCTCGGTGGCCCGGGGATCGGCGCCGAGGACCCGAGCCGCGCCATCGAACAGGCGGGCCGCGGCGAACCGTCCGGCCGGACCGCGGACCCGTGTCCCGACCGGGATCTCCAGCTCGGGCGCGGTCGAATCGGCGACGATCCCTACGATGTGGGGCCGAGGGGCAATGTCCACGTCGCGCGGCGCGGCCGGATCGCCGTCCGCGGCGGCGAGCGAGCCGTCCCCGAGGACCGCCACCGAAGCGACGGCCGCGATGCCGCCCATCGACGTCCCGAGCATGGCCACGCGCGTGATCCCGCGCTCACCGAGCCACGCCAGCGCACCGGCGATGTCCTCGGTCTCGAGCAGCCCGAACGTGGTCGGCCCGTCGTCCGAGCCGCCATGTCCCCGGAAGTCGAGCCCGAGGACGCCCGCGGTCCGGCGCAGGAACGGTCCGTACTCGACCAGGTCGGGCGCGATCGACCCGGAGTAGCCGTGCAACAGCAGGATGGCCTCGTGCGGATCGGGCACCCAGTCGACGGCCGGGACCTCGGCCGGATGCTCGGCCGGCAGCCAGCGCGCCGCCAGCCTGAGGCCGTCACGGGCCCGCAGCCGGACGACTTCCCCGCCCAGCTCGTCAAGCGCGGGGCCGAGGGCATCCTCCCCCGGCGATGTGCGGGGCGCATGGAGGAGCCGATCCACGGCCCGGCGCGACGCGACCCGGAACGCGGCGGCAGACAGGCCGGCGGTGATGCCGGCCGCCAGGATCGAGCGGATCACCCGCCGGTCGATGCCGGGCCGGATCCGCTGCTTGGCGGGCTCGGTGGCAGCGTCGGCGAGGTCGACGCCGGCGTCGTCGTGCCGACCGACCGCGGAGCGCCGCCCCCGGGCTCCGTCGTGGGCTTGACGTAGTCGAGGAACGGTTCGAGCAGGCGCGTGAACTCGAACGGGATGACGAACTTCGTCGCCGGGCTGGCACCCAGGGCCTTGAGCGTCTCCAGGTACTGGAGCGACATCGTCTTCTGGTCGACATCGGTCGCCGCGTGGAAGATCCGGGTCAATGCCTCGCTGAAGCCCTCGGCCCGCAGGATCGCCGCCTGGCGGTCGCCCTCGGCCTTGAGGATCTCGGCCTGCTTCTGGCCCTCGGCGACGTTGATGGCCGCCTGTCGCGAGCCCTCGGACTCGGTAACGACGGCGCGCCGGGTGCGCTCCGCAGTCAGCTGCCGGTTCATCGCGTCCTGCACGTCGCGCGGCGGCGTGATCTCGCGGATCTCGACCGTGGTGACCTTGCCGCCCCAGCGCTCGGTGACCTCATCGAGCTTGACCCGCAGGACCTCGTTGATCTGCTCGCGCTTCGAGAGCACCTCGTCGAGCAGGATGTCGCCGATCACGGCCCGCAGCGTGGTCGTGGCGACGCCCTGCAGCGCGCCCGGGAAGTTGACGACGTTGACGACGCTCTTGAGCGGGTCGCTGATCCGCCAATAGATCAGGAAGTCGACGTTGATCGGGGCGTTGTCCCTGGTGATCGTGGTCTGGCTCGGGACTTCGATGAACTGTTCGCGGACATCGACCTTGACCGGGCGGTCGATGACCGGGACCAGGAAGCGCAAGCCAGGGTCGCGCACCATCGACTCATTCGTCTTCCCCAGGCGGAAGACGACCATCTTCTCGTACTGCTGGACCACCCGGATCGACAGGTAGACGATGACCAGCACGACGACGACGACGAACGCGACGGCCGCGATCGTGGCCAGGACCGGGAATTCCATCCGGGACCTCCGTTGCTCAGGCTTGCGACGATGATGACGGGTCGGGTTCGACGATGACGGTCAATCCGTCGGTGGACACGACGCGCACGGGAACGCCGCGCCCAAGCGGCGTGCCATCGACCGTCCGCGCCGACCACTCCTCGCCGGCGACGTAGACCGAGCCGAGCGGCTCGATCGACCGGCGGACGACGCCGGCGACGCCCGGCGACAGGGCCGCCGAGCTGCCCACCATGCCGGTCGGCGCCGGCATCTCCCGACTTCGGATGGCGAACGTCACGATGAGCACCAGGAAGATGCCGGCAGTCACCGTCGTCGTCGCGATGACCGGCAGCGACACCCGCACGAGTGGCTCGAACGGGTCGCCCGGCTGGGTGAAGAGGGCAGACGCGCCCAGGGCGAAGCAGATGATGCCGCCCAGGCCGAGCAAGCCGTGACTGGTCACCGTCAGCTCGAGCCCGATCAGGACCATCGCGAGCAGGATCAGGAGCAGACCCGCGATGTTGAGCGGCAGGCTGCCGAATCCGATGAAGGCCAGGATGATCGCCAGGGCGCCCAGGATGCCGGTCACGAAGTTCGGGTTCTGGAGTTCGAACAGGAGCCCGTAGAAGCCGATTGTGAACAGGATGAAGGAGATGTTCGGGTCGGACAGCAGATGGAGGAACTCCTGGAAGGGGTTCATCCCCAGTTCGGCCGGCGTCGCGTCGGCGACGGCGAGCGTCTCGGGCTCGCCGTTCACGGTGACGGTCCGACCGTCGGCGAACGCGAGGACGTCGGCGAGCGAGCCGGCGATCCCGTCGATCGCGCCGACTTCGAGCGCCTCGGTCGCCGGCGACGAGCGGGCATCGCGCACGGTCTGCTCGGCCCAGTCGGCGTTCCGGCCGCGCGTCTCCGCGATCGATCGGATGCTGGCGACCGCGTCGTTGAGGACCTTCTGGCCAAGGTCGCCCTCGATATCCTCGCCCTGCCCACCGACCGGCGTCGCCGCGCCGATGTTCGTGCCCGGGGCCATCATGGCGATATGGCTGGCCAGCGTGATGAACGTCCCGGCGCTGGCGGCACGGGCGCCCGATGGCGTGACCCACACGATCGTCGGCAGCGGCGCTTCGAGCAGCGTCGACACGATGCGCTGGGTGGCGTCGAGACTGCCGCCCGGCGTGTTCAGCTGGATCACCACGGCCTCGGCGCCATTGCGCTCCGCCTGGGCGACGCCCTCGGCGAGATAGCCGGCCATGACGTTGTCGACGATGCCGGTCGCGGTCAGGACCGCGACGCTCGAACCGGCGCTCGGTGGTGACGGCTCGGCCGACGCGCCCGGCGATGCCTCCTGGGCGGCCGCACTCGTCGCGGCGAGGAGCTCCAGGGCGCCCAGCGCCAGCGGAAGCAGGAATACCAGCAGAGCGAGGCGACGGAACACGCTGAACCTCCGGTTCACGCCTATCGTATCGCTGCGGCCTCCAGCGCCTCGAACACGAGCCGGCTCCACGTCTCGAGGTCCGCGCTGACCGCCGCGACCTCGCCGGGCGTTGCGAACGCGCCGGTCAGCTTGTCTCGCTCACGAACCGTCACCGGCCGGCCCGCGGCGTCAGCCACGAAGACGACGCCCAGGTGGACCGCGCCCACGTCGGTGGTGTCGTCGTTGAGGAGGGCCAGCGGCTCGAAGTCCGGCTCGAAGTCCGCGACGAGCTCCTCGCGCCATTCCCGACGCAGCCCGCCCAGCAGGCTGTCGTCACCCGGGTTCAGGTGGCCACCCACCCCGATCGACCATCGATCGTGCAGGCGCTGGTCGACGCCGGCACGCGTGCGCCGCATCAGGAAATACCGCTCGCCGTCGCGCAGCACCAGGTACGGGATGATCTGCTTGTGCTGCGGGTCGACCTCCATGGCCGCGCGTGGCGCATACCGGCCGTCGCGGGCGATGACGTCGACGAAGGCCGCTAGGTCGTCCGACCGCAAACCGTACCAGCCGGCGGCGTCGGGGACGAGCTCGCGGGCGACGACGAGGACCTGTTCGTCGGTCATGGGGTCATCGACTCCAGGCGTTCGCGCGCGGTCCGCAGGCGCTCGGCGACGTCACCGGCATCTGGACCCCCGGGTCGCTCGAGCTCCTCCAGCCACGCCTCGAGCGACGCGACGAGATCGCGGACGCGTGCCGCGATCGCCGGGGCGTTGGTGGTGATGATGCCGGCACCCATCGTGGCATCGCCTCGGGCCAGCCGGGTCGTATCGCGCCAGCCGGTCGACGCCAGGGCGTCGGCCGTCTGCCAATCGGCATCAGGCCCATCCGCCCGACTGCCGGCGACCGCCTCGACCAGGGCCGCGGCCACGACCAGCGGCAGGTGGCTGATCCCGGCCACCGCCCGATCGTGCGCGGCCGCCGCGAGCCGGACGGGCCGCGCGCCGCAGGCGACGACGAGTCGCTCGACGCGCTCGACCGCGGCGGCGTCCGCCGTCGGCACGACGACCCACGGCCGACCGACGAACAGGTCGGGGCTCGAGGCTGCGTAGCCGCTCGTTTCGCGACCGGCCATCGGATGGCCGCCCACGAAGCGCAGCCCGAGCGCGGTGGCCCGCAGGACGATGGCCTCCTTGGTGCTCGCGACGTCGGTGATGACCGCATCCGCGGTGAGGGCCCCACGCCACGAGCCCGCCAACTCGTCGAGCTGCTCGAGGCAGTCGGGGGCCGGTCCCGCCAGGACGACGAGGTCCGCGCCGTCGATCGCCGCTTCCGGCGACACTGCGGCCAGGTCGATGACGCCGTCCGCCAACGCGCGTGCCGGTCCCCGTCCCGTCGGCGTCCAGGCGGCGATCGACCAGCTCGCCGAGCCATCCCCCCGGGCTGCGTCCCGCAGCGCACGGACCACGGAACCGCCGATGAGTCCCAGTCCGAGCAGGGCGATCCGCATGCCGGCGAGTATCGCAGCCGGCTCCCCGGCGCGCTCTACACCGGTGCTACCATCGGGAGGCGGGGGCGCGCCGATCCGATCACGACATGTTCTCCACGTCCACGACGGAGGTGGCATGACCGCCGACACTCGGCCGATCCGGGTCCTGCTCGTGGACGACCATCAGCTGCTGACCGATTCCCTGGCGCGCCTGCTCGCGGCGGAGCCGGACATCGAGATCGTGGGGATCGGGGCCAGCGTCGCCGATGCGAAGCAACTCGCCCAGAAGCGGATGGACGTGGTGCTGATGGACTACCGATTGCCCGACGGCACCGGTGCGGACGCGACCCGGGCGATCAAGGCGCGCTGGCCAAGCGCGCGCGTCGTCATGCTCACGGCCGTGCAGGACGACGAGACGGTGCTCGAGTCGATCCAGGCCGGCGCCGACGGCTATCTCACCAAGGACCGCGCCGTCGATGACGTCGTCGCCACGGTGCGCAGCGCCCGCGCGGGCGAGACCCTGCTGCCGCGCTCCGTGATCCTCGGCATCGCCCAGCGCGTGGCGGGCGCACGGGATCGGCAGGCCGAACGGGCCCCGATCGAGCCCCTCACAGCGCGGGAACTGGAGGTGCTGCAGGCGCTGGCCGAGGGCATGACCACCCCGGACATCTGCGCGAAGCTGTTCATCTCGCGGAACACGCTCCGGACCCACGTCCAGAACATCATGATGAAGCTGCACGTGCACTCGAAGCTGGAAGCCGTGACCGTCGGCCTGCGGCATCGGATCATCGAGCCGCCGCGGCCGGACGACCGCGGCTACTGAGGCTCGTCGGGACCCCGGTTTGGAATCCGGCCCGCATCGGAGGCCACCGAACCTCGCCGCCCAGCCACGCGTCGCTGCGCGAGGCGCCGCTCCTCCGCGCCGGGAGGTCGCGGATCATCTGACGGGTTCTGGCGGCGATCCGTCAACCGGCGCGGGTCTTCCCGCCGTTCAGGGTTCAGCGAAGCGCCGCAGCGCGGACAGCGTCGTTCCTCGCCGGACAGCGACTCGAGCGGCGAGACCGTGTACAGCTGGCGCCCACATTTCTGGCAGGCGAGTCGCGGCATGGTCGGCCGATCCCGTTCAACCCACGCCGGGCAGCGCGGCCAGGGCGGCCTCGACCTTCTCGGCGGGATACTCGTAGTCCTCGAGCGAGCCGTCGAGATAGCGCTCATAGGCCGACAGGTCGAAGTGACCGTGGCCGCACAGGTTGAACAGGATCACGCGTTCCTCGCCGGCTTCCTTGGCGGCATTGGCCTCGTCGATGGCGACCCGGATCGCATGGTTCGGTTCGGGCGCCGGCAGGATGCCCTCGGCTCGGGCGAAGGTGACGCCGGCTTCGAAGCTCGATCGCTGGTGGACGCGGCGCGCCTCGATGTAGCCGTGCTCCTTGAGCAGGCTCACCAGCGGCGCCATGCCGTGGTAGCGCAACCCGCCGGCGTGGATCGGCTCCGGGACGAAATCCGAGCCGAGGGTGTGCATCTTGACGAGCGGCGTCAGCTTCCCGGTGTCGCCGAAGTCGTAGGCGTACACGCCGCGCGTCAGGCTCGGCGCGGCTTCCGGCTCGACGGCGATGACCCGGTGCGTCGCACCGTCGCGGAAGTTGCGACCGAGGAACGGGAACGTGAGCCCGGAGAAGTTCGATCCGCCGCCCGTGCAGCCGATGATGATGTCGGGCGACTCGCCGGCCATGCCCATCTGCTCGATAGCCTCCTGGCCGATGACGGTCTGGTGCAGGAGCACGTGATTCAGCACGGACCCCAGGGAGTACTTCGTGTCGTCGCGGGTGGCCGCGTCCTCGACCGCCTCGCTGATCGCGATCCCCAGTGAGCCCGGGCTGTCCGGGGTCTCGCCGAGCACCTGGCGGCCGTAGTTGGTCGTGAGGGACGGGCTGGCGACCACTTCCGCGCCGTAGGTCTCCATCAGGATCCGTCGGTACGGCTTCTGGTCGTAGCTCGCGCGGACCATGTAGACCTTGACCTCGAGGCCGAACAGCGCGCCGGCGAACGCAAGGGCGCTCCCCCACTGTCCGGCGCCGGTCTCGGTGGCGAGGCGCTTCACGCCTTCCTGCTGGTTGAACCACGCCTGCGGGATGGCCGTGTTCGGCTTGTGGCTGCCGGCCGGACTCACGCCCTCGTACTTGTAGTAGATGTGGGCAGGCGTATCGAGTGCCCGCTCGAGCCGGTGCGCTCGGTACAGGGGGCTTGGTCGGTAGAGGCGGTACGCGTCGCGGACCGGGTCGGGGATCTCGATCTCGCGCTCGGTCGAGACCTCCTGGCCGATGAGGGCCATCGGGAAGAGCGGGGCCAGGTCGTCGGGCCCGATCGGCTGACCAGTGCCCGGATGGAGGGGCGGGGACGGCGGCACGGGCAGGTCGGCCGCGATGTTGTACCAGGCCCGCGGGATCCTCGACTCGTCGAGCACGAACTTCGTCTGCCGGGGATCCGAGGGTGCCATGGCGAACCTCCCGTTGTGGTCGGCCGTGACGGGCCGGAACGGGAGCCTAGCGCCCGAGGCGCCGTCGACGCAACCGTTCCCGGCGTGTCGCCCAGGCGGCGGTTCCCGCCAGCAGCGGGAACACGAAGATCACGCCGCTGTCCGTCTTGCCCTTGCCGCCCGAGCACGGCCGATCGCCCGATTCATCACCCTTGCTGTGGCCTGGCGGCGGAGCGCCGTCGGACGGGCACGGCGTCTTGCCCTTGGCGGCCTTGGGCGGCTTCGGCGGCTTCGGCTTCGGGTCGCTCTTTACGGGCTTGGGCGTCGGCGCGGGCGTGACGCGTGGCGTGGGCGCCGGGGTCACGCGCGGGGTTGGCGCCGGCGTGACGTTCGGGGTCGGTGCTGGCGTCGGTGCCGGTGTGGCCTGTGGCGGGCCTTCGGGTGTCGGGGCGGACTGACCGGCCGGCGTCCCCGGCCCGGGCGACGGCGAGGACACGACCGGGCTGGGCGCCACCGATGGGCTGGGCTCGATCGACGGCGATGGGCTCGCCACGGACGGGCTCGCGATCGGCGGCGGCTCGGTCGCCGAGCCAGTCGATGGCGACGCGGGACCCTGCGTCTCGGGTGGCGTCGTCGGTGCGACGGTGGACGTCGGGGCCGGCGGGATCTGCGCGACGGGACCGGCGGAGGCGGCGGGCCGCTGCTGCAGCTCTACGCCCCCGATCCCCAGTGCGATCGACGCGAGGAAGAGATTCAGGACACCGAGGCTCAGGATGAGTCTGGTGCGCTGACTGGCCGTCACGGCGATCTGAGCACTCCTTCGGACCCGGTCAATTCGGGTCCGGGGTGGCCTGATGGTACACGTCCGGAGGGTCGTCCCGCATCGCCCCGAGTGACGACGATGTTACGGGAACGTAACGAGCCGGTCCGCCGCCGGTAACGCTTTCGAACAATCCGAGCCGGTCGATCCTGACCGGGATACGCCGATCGGCCATCAGGCCGGCGAGCCGGCCGGCGACGAGCTGGCCCGCGGCCACGCCGTCCGAGCGGGCCAGCGTGAGGTGCGGCCGGAATGGGCGGTGATCCGACGCCCAACCGGCCGCGACGAGTTCCGTGTCGAGCCGGCGGGCCAGCGCGCCCAGGGCTTCGGCGCCCTCGACGATGCCGAGCCACAGCGCTCGCGGCCGGCCTTCGGGCGGGAACGTCCCGGCGCCACCGAGCTCGATGTCGATCGGTCTGGCGGCGGCCGCGGCGACAGCGTGCAGCGCGGCCGATGTCGGCGCGATGCGGTCCTGCGGCGTCGGGCCGAGGAAGCGCAGGGTCAGGTGCAGGCCGTCGAGACGAACCCAGCGCACGTCGCGGGCCCCGTCCGGCAGGGGCATGCCCCGCACCTCGTCCACGACCGAGCGAACGGCCTCCGCAGCGTCATCGGGGAGCGGCACGGCGATGAACAGGCGCCGGCCCGGCATGCCGGCGAACGGGTCGCTCCAGCGCTCGCCGCGCGGGCTCAAGGCGAGCTGGCGGCGCCCTCGCGCGTGGGGCCCTCGCGCGTGGCGCCTTCGCGGCTCTCGACTTCGCGGAGCCAGGCCGCCCGGTCGTCGCGCAGCACCTGCATGGCCGCCTCGTGGTCGCGCCAGCCGACGACGTCGACCGCCTTGTCCTCGAGTGCCTTGTACGTGTTGAAGAACTGCTCGATCTCCACCAGGCGATGTGGACGGACCTGATCGAGCCGCTCGATGTGCTGTTGATGCGCGTCGCCGAGCGCCACGCACAGGACCTTGAAGTCGAACCCCTTCTCGTCGCGCATCTCGAGGCCGCCGATCGGGCGGGCCCATACGTGGCAGCCGGTGAAGGTCGGCTCGTCGATCACGAGGAGGGCATCGGTGTGGTCGCCGTCACCGGCGCGGGTGCCCTCGATGAAGCCGTAGTCGAAGTTGTAGAAGACGGCGCTGGACAGCACGCGATCGAGGCGGAAGACGTGGGCCTCTTCGTCGAACTCGTACTTGTTGCGCGAGCCGCGCGGGATCTCGACGACGATCTCGACGACGTCCGGGTACGTGCCGGGGCTCTGCATGCCGTCACGATACTGCGTCGAGGCGTACGGCCCAACGTCAGGCTCGAACACCTCGGCGCTTCCGCCCCAAGATATGCACCCGATCGCTAGGAACCGCGCTACGGGGCCAATACCGACCGAGATCGAGCCAAGCCACGAGCTCCCCGAGCGTGCACGCCGCTCAGCCACAGTCCCCACCACTCGATCCGGCCGCGTTCAGGCAGCCGATACCCCGGTTGTAGCCATGGGACGAATATCGAACCGCGCACCGGCGCCGAAGCCCTGACGGGCTGCTCGTGCGGACGCGGCAATGCCGGCTGTCAGTCGGTCGCGGCCCAGAACGGTGTCCACTCCCAGTGCGCCTCGATCGGCGGCGGGAGCGTCGGAGGGGATGGGCACGGACCCGCGTCACCGACAACGTTGTTGAACTGGTCCTTGAGCGGCCCGCAGATGGGCGGGCTGTACACCCCGACGACTTCGGGCACGTAGGTCAGGCCGGACGCAAAGAAGCCGATCCCGACCGCGATCACGACGAGCTGGACGGCGGCCACCACCCGATGGCGTGAGGCTCGCCGACCCGGTTCAGGC
>Ga0193738_1000923_pt1 | contig 12708 bp, 14 predicted proteins | sample L2a1metaG_FD_144927 | JGI IMG/M metagenome (GOLD analysis project Ga0193738, IMG submission 144927) | Soil microbial communities from a riparian zone of the East river system, Colorado, United States - L2a1 | ecosystem: Environmental > Terrestrial > Soil > Riparian zone | place: USA: East River...
GTGCTATGAGGTGCGCATGAACTCGAGCTGGGTTTGATAGAAATTTGCATGACGAAGGGTTTCGACGAGGCGGAGATTGAGGTACACAAACATATAGCAGAAATGGACTGGAAAACACGAAAGGAAGAAATGATGAGATATAGAGTATAATAAAAGATAGTCTTTTAATCGACTCCTATTCATGATTGAGCATAAGGCTGAGGCTAGAGGTATTTAGAGGAGAAAATAGTAATAATATATCAGTATGATAATTGTCGACAGCAAATGGCTTGCATCCCATTTAGACGATCCGAACCTAGTCATTATAGATACTCGAGATAATATATCTTATAGATTTAGACATATTAAAAATGCTAGGCCATTAGAAATCGAGCGTGTAATTTCAGTTGCTGATAATGGGGCTAATCTGGTTGTCGATGGTTCAATAGCTGAAAAGGTCTTTACAGAACTTGGAATTGATAATAGTAAAACGGTCGTAGTTTATGGCGAATATGGAGATCCATCAGCAGCAAGAGTTGTTTGGACTTTGATCTACCATGGCCATACAAATGTAAAACTATTGGATATTGGGTTCAGCCAATGGCAGAAAGCTGCATTACCAACTACCAGACAAATTCCAACTCTAAAACCATCTACTTCTCTATTCAAGTCCAAAATCAATTCTACAATCAGAGCAGATGCAGAGATAATAAAAGCAAAACAAGGTGATCCTAATGTCATAATTGTCGATGCAAGAACACCCCAAGAACACTTTCAAGCTAGAATTCCAGGATCAATATTGCATAATTGGGAAGAAGGATTAGATGATGATAATGGTAGAGTAATTAAATACAAAGACGAATTACGAAAGGATTTTGAACAAAGGGGAATTACTAAGGATAAGGAGATTATATGCTATTGTCATTCTGGAACAAGGGCATCACATAAATATTTGCAATTAAAAGAAGCTGGTTTTAATAATGTAAGAATGTATGATGGCTCAATTATTGATTGGGCCCAGCGTCATAATCCCTTAAGATAATAAGCAAAGTAATACACCGCTTTTATTATGTGCTACATACCATAATTACTTATTGTAGGATTAGTTTCCCCTTAAATTGAATCCATACAATCCTTTATCTTGCTATCATTAATGAAATCAGGTTTGATAGTTACTGTATCTACTACATCATCCTGTACTATCCAATTCCCTAATAACTAAGCATGTGAGAAGAACAAATATCGCTATCAGAGTCGGTAGATTCAAGATCCCTTTTTCTTTTTAAGCGGACTGATTGTTGTGTAGGATTAGGTCCCTTCATGTATATTCATGTATACGGGTCCTGTTGTTTTGTTCTTATTTAGTTTTTCTTTTATCTGGTATGGGTTAGCCAGTATCCAAGACAGATCTGACTACCATGCGGTGGAATGCGCACCAGATTTGACTCAATTTTCCCACCCAGAATAGCTGATATGACCGTAGGTCGGTTGGTAACCTATCTTAAAGATGTCATTATATTCAATACGTAAGACGATTTCTGTCTTAGTTCTTGGGTATTAATTGATGCTGAATATTTAAAAGAATATAGCTAATGGCTCCAGTTAACTCATTTACTTAGCAAAATGATTATCATACACACCAACGGCTTGATACTTTTCTGATTGTTATTTCTATTACCTTCAATGTGGCCATAATGTTATTTGAGATATCTGTTTCTAAAATGTGGTATAACAGATTTAGCAAATAAATTCAAAGATCTCAGTTCTGGAAGATCTGGAAAGTGTATGGTAAAATATCGTACATCACCAACAACCATGTATCTTTTTATTTCCTTTATGATATCATTAGGTGTTCCAACAATAGCCACTTTAGGATTCTCTTTCCATATGCTTACTCTATTTTTTAACATTATTATTTCGTTATCATTCTGACCAAGAAGCATTATTGCATGCCAAGCTTTAGCTATTTTTTCATAGTTTCTACCAACTGCCTTGCAGCAGTCTCTGAGAATGGATATTTTACTTAAGTATTCATCATATGTGCAAAGTCCATAGTTCCAACCGTCTGCATATTTAGCTACCAGTTGTAGGGTTTTCTTACCTCCTCCCCCTATCCATATAGGTGGATGTGGTTTTTGAATTGGTTTTGGGCTGCATTCAGCATCCTTTATTGTATGATGCTTACCCTCAAATGATGCTTGATTTTCAGTTAACATTTTCTTAATTATGATAATGCTTTCTTCTAACATTTCTATTCTGGTTGATGCCTTAGGGAAAGGAAGTCCATAAGATTTAATCTCATTCTCGTACCAACCTGCACTTAGGCCAAATTCTATTCTTCCATTACTTATTACATCTAAAGTAGAGAGCATTTTAGCTGTAACAGATGGAATTCTATGTATGTTTACCAAAATAGCACCAAGCCTTATTCTTTTAGTTAATGTGGCTAGTGAAGATAATGTAGTCCAACATTCAAGGATGGGGTCTTCTGAGTTCGGTTGTTCATCATCATCTTCTTTATTGGAAAAACATGCATTAAACCAAGAGGATGTAAAATTGTCCTTAAGCCATACCGAATCAAATCCTAACTTTTCACATTCTAATACGATGCGTCGGATATCCGTATACTCCAGTCCTTGTTGGTAAATATAACATGCAAATTTTATTCCATTTCTATCTGTCACAAATACAACCCTGCATTATTATGATAGTCTATGTATAATAGGAAATGAGAAATGTCCTACGTAAAGCTTTCTTTGGTTTATCCGTCTATTCAATTACTATTTAGGTGGTTGTTGATGAAATACTTTTTCTGGCTTTATTTTTAGGATAACTCTCTTTTCGTTTGGTGAACGATAAGGATATTTATCCATATCCAAGTACTTCTTTGCAAGTCTGTCTGTATGTTCATCAGCGTCTTCACTAATTTGCTCTATAACTCTTCCTCTAATTGATACCATGCTATATGGATTATTCTGATCAGATATGGAAATGGCTACTCTTGGATCTCTTGACACATTTTTGTGTTTTATTCTTCCTTCAGCAGTGTTTACCAAAATGCTGTTCCCGTCTTTATCAATATCAACCCATGTAGGGGTAACCTGCGGCGAGCCATCTTTCATTAATGTTGACAAATAAGCAAAATTTTTTCCTTTAAGCAGCCGAGCTACAGGTTCTGTTATCTGATTCATATACCTAGTCCTGTAAAGAATATCTAATAATGATTATTATGTCTATATGACATTATTATGAGGAGACATCTATTTGTATTTCACGAATTGATGAATTTGGATATTGTGCTTGCGGCGGCAATTTAGGTATAAGTTGAGTAGTTTTTGATTTATTGTTATTATTTTAAGATAATTCCTCTGGTCTCGTAACCTCGATTAATTCTGCTCTGATATTGTTTTTTCCTGTTTAAGATCAGACCATTTCTCTATCGGTAGATTCGGATGAGCCAGAGCGCATGCTGGCATTTTTATATCTACTAAACCTGTAACCTACCAATAATACACGCTCATATCTATCATAAAATCCTTGTATGATTGTCGAGTAGTCTTTTGGTTTAGCCTGATAAAGTGACTGTTCAAAAACAATATCTCCTTTATACTTGCAACCCTCGGCTACAAGTTCTGTTGTAGTTTTAGCCCGCAATGCAGTTGAGCTTAAAATGAAATCTGGGATTAGATCCTTATCTCTGATTAGCTTTCCCATTTGTAATGCAGCCTTCTTCGCAAGTTCATCTAATGGTCTTTCATGATCTGCTATGTTTGGGTCTTTCAAGCTGGATTTTGCATGACAAAGAATGAGTAGGGATTTCAATTTTTTGTTATATCAACTACATACAGCGAATCTTTTATTGTATATCTGATTCTTAATGTATGTGCCTGTTATTTGATTTCTTTTCATCTTTAATAGTATTCAATACATATTTTAGATTTGGGACATTTAGAAGTTTATTCATAAATTCCCTAACAATATGTGCTGTAGTTCTATCTGCAGCCTCTTTTCCTCTGTGCTGGACATTTACTACGTATTCATAAACAAACGGATTAATATAAAGAGAACATACTTCATAGATCAATTAAATAGAGAGTTAGGAGTTTTGTCTGCCATCATCTGACTTCTTCTTTGTTCAAAAGTATTCGCAATTATCCTCAGATTGTAAAGGTATACCTTTTTGCCAGATTTTTGATCTACTCCAGTAAGTAATAGTGCATCTATCTTATCATAAATTAAACCAAAGATACATTATATGGCATCTTAACATGCCCATCTATAAGCGTATTCAAATAGTTCATTCATTAATAACTGTAACAAGATATAGAAGTTTTGAGCTTGTTTCTCCTTTCCTGCTTGTGCTTCCTTTTTGTCTTTGCCAACATAATCTTCTTAGAATGATATTAAAAGCATATCAAAGCTATTAAGAATAAGGAATTAAATGAAAGATACTATTACTGTAATTTATTGTTTCTTTTCATAGTGTATAACACTATCCATTACTAATTTCCTAAAGTCCTTATCAGAAGCATTCTTTCTTATGTCCATTAACTTGAAAGCATCATCTCCTACCAAATACCTCAAATGTGAATTTTTTGAGGTAATACATTTCAAAATGATTTTAGCCACTTCTATTGGTGCTGAGCCACTTTCAAACCTTGGTTTAAAGCCTGCAATTCTATTTCGTATTAGTTCTGAATATTGTGAACTAGAATTAGTACTAGTATTAGTATGGCTACTACTACTACTACTACTACTAACCCTTTTTCCTATCTTGATATTATTTGCAAAATTGGTTTTAATGACACCTGGTTCTACAAGTATAACCTTTATTCCAAATTGCTCTACTTCGTAAGCCATAGATTCTGATAACCCTTCTAGTGCAAATTTTGAGCTTACATATGCAGAACTTAATGGAAATCCTATCCTACCAGCTATAGAACTAATATTTATTATTACACCTTCTTTGTGTCTTCTCATAATAGGTAATACTGCTTGTGTAACTCTAATAGCACCAAAAAAATTGGTTTCAAATTGTTCTTTAAATTCTTCGATAGAAAGCTCTTCTAATGGGCCTAATAATAAATATCCTGCATTATTAACTAGTACATCTATTCTTCCTTGTTCAGTTGTTATCCTGTCAATAGCCTCTTTAACGGATTTATCATCAACTACATCTAATGGTATAACCTTTAATGGAAGTTTTTCTCTATCTGCAACATTAACCATTCCTTCTTTTTTTGATTTGTCAGGATTACGCATTGCAGCGTACGTATAGAAGCCATTTCTTGCCAGTAGCAAAGAGGTTTCAAGGCCTATACCAGATGAACTACCAGTTACTACTGCAACCTTATAGTTCTTTTTCGTATCTCCTGTATTATTATTCATTTTATCATTTCCTAGTATTAAGATAGATGATATTACATAACATTATTTATGACTGCAGTAATTTAGGTGGATTTTGTTCCTCATAAATACAAATTATAATGTGCTTATATGATTATGCAGCTGCAGTTAATCTTCTTGATCTTATAATATTCAGTGTTGACCTTAAGCTAGTGTATATCAGGGTAATCTGCAATACATATCCTCCTACAATCAGAATAATTGCATTTAGTGGCTTAGAAAAGGTCATCATCAAGTTAACATGAGGTGGAGCAAGGTTATTACGGTATATGGTAGCTCCATTTTATATAAAATCTGGTAGCTTTGAGAGCATATCAGAGAAGCCTTGTAATGCATCAGCTAAAGTATCTAGTTGGGATAAGACCCACGGATGAAATAGATGGAATAGATACCCCTCAGAAAATCGATGCCAAGGAGTTATCTCTAGGGATAGCCTTGGTAGAAAACCTTACAACTGAAGAGTTTGATTCTGGTCAGTATTCTGATACATACGCTAAGGAGCTAGAGAAACTGATAGAAGCAAAAATCCAAAGAACAAAAAGTTACTATTAAAGAAGAAGAGAAAGAACCTGAAGAAACTACAGACATACTTGAGGGTCTTAAAGCTAGTCTTTAGGTAAAAAGCAAGCCACCTTGACATAGGAAAAGCAAGTAGAGGACTCTAATGGATAATCCCGCGTTTCTAACAATAATTGTTTCTGCGCTGTTAGGGTTTGGATATTAGCTATCTTATCAAACTATGCGTTTCTAGAATCATAAATACTGCCTCATATAATTGACAATATGTACTTTAGAAATATTCCCTTTAGACAAATGTCATGTGACAAGTGTGGGATAATAGTCGTTGGGAGGCCAAGGAAACTTAAGACACATAAGCAGGAATACCACGCTTACTGATTATTGAGATAACCTTGACTAAAATTAATACTGACTATATCATATTTTGCTGTATATGTCAACTAACTCTCAAACTGTTAATCCAGTTCAAGACCTGTTAGATAGAGTCAATGAACTACAAAGAGGATTTGAAGGATTCGAACCAAGCATTCACAGTATCCGAGTAAAGAGTCAATATGAACGCGTTAACAGTAGCTTTTGACACCTTTCGTATGTCTCTGCAGTTCTGACACTAGTTAATCAACAAAAGCTGAAATATCAAGGCACCTAAGCAAGAGATATGGTAAAGGTCGTTGAAATGGATGAAAAAGTAACTCTCAACACACAGTTGCAAGAGGATGTTGGTGCAGTTATTCTCATCAATGAGTTCACTATGAACTCTGAGGATGTCGATCAGTTCCTAAAGACATGGGCTTCAGCTGCAGAAATCTCGAAGAAAACGCCTGGAGTCATATCTTTACAGCTACATCGGGGAATTGCTGGTAGCTGTGTCTTTTTGGCCTACCTTGTTTTTGAGTCTACTGAAACCATCAAGCAACTTTATAACAACCCTGACTTCCAATCCAAAATATCGGGGTATCCTGCTAGCACCGTGGTATATCCTCACATCTTCAAGAAAGTAGCGGTGCCTGGGATCTGTGTTGACTAAATACTGACTAGTGCACGCTCTCTGACCATTCAAAAACTAGTCCTGAGTATGCCATTACAGGGGAGCGGGAGTTTGACGATATATCAACTGGTGTCGGATTCAAATCCTAATGGACAGGTGTTATGATTTATCATAGTTCAACTGAAGGAAACATTTCCATAATATCTGTGACATGAACATGAATTGCAATGCAGAGATTTTCAGGGTGTTTTGGTATAATCCCATGTAGAATAATAGCTGGGCGATATTTCCAAAACTACCTCATTTCCATTCTCTGTTTCACTCAAGAGCCATTTCGCTGTCGGATCTTCAAGACTCCCTATGGCTCTCATCAATAACTTTTTGGTTATCGATAAATTGTGATTGATATCCTCATTAACCTTGACTGTTGCCTTACCTCTGACTCCCTTGTACGGTGGAGTAGGATCATCAATGCAGAAGTAGATTGTATTTTTCCTTCTCAAGTTATTAACTTTCTTAGAATTCTTTTGTGTTGTAATATAGATCTTATCTAAGTCTCTATCGAAGTAGTACCCCGTAGGAGTTACGATTGGTTCTCCTTTCTCATCAACTGTTCCTATGTGAATAAGCAGATCTTTACTCTCTAGAAAATCTTTTGATTCTTTTTCGGTCATAGGACCAGCCAAGGGATCATTGGCACTGATTACTTTTACCATTGTTCTAATTACACTACATCTTGCTTTTATATAGCATTTTTTGTAGTCGTCTTACAATACAAAATTTGTGACATATGGTAATTTGACCACTGAAATAAGTACGAAGAACTGGTTTTCCCTACTAGAGCAGATCAACTTAATGACAAATTCAATAAGAAATCTGGAATTTAGATTTTAGTAATAGAGGAATCAAATACGGCCAGAGTTGTTAGGAGACAAGAAGACATTGGAGAGCAGATGACTAACAATGGGATTTTTTAATCTTTGTTTCATTAGTTAGTTGACCACCAGTCAAGTTCAGTAGACCTCTCTATAGAATACCTATAGGATATGAGTGATCATAACATTAATGTACAAACGTTTAATGAGGACCACGTAACTGTCTATCTTCCTTATGAGTAACCCGGATGTAGACTTGAAAGTCTCACATAACATAATATGTAATCATTGTCGAAATAACATAGCAGAAATATTCCAAGAAAGTGGTGAGTTCTGTTTACATTGTTGGCAGAAGAGAACTTGTCCTAATGTCTAGCGATGAAGTCAGTAGCAATAGAGGAATCAATGAACGGACGATCGCAGGAATCCCAGGTATGCTTTTTGTCTCCCTTTGGATACTTATCACATACTTCTATCCTCTATTGCTATGTACCTTTGCACAGGTAAGAATGCGGTCGCCTAATGAAAGAATGATTATCAATAAATAGAGTCAATTTAGTCAATTTCTATATGCTTTTGCAGATCCAAGACGATTTTTACATGTGAGTAAAGGGATCCTTGTAAGTATTTCATGATCAAGAAAATTCACCCCTATACGACACCAATTTTTCTTGTCGAGATTACCACTTGGTAAAATCTTCTAAAAATGGCACGTGATCGTGACTTACGACTTGAGTGACTAACTACTAGGAGTTATCTTTACAATAATAATGGTAAACCTATAATTATGTGAGACTATTTGAAACAAAAATGACATATCAATATGGATCTATCCTGGAATGATAGAAGAACAAGACAATTTGTAACAAATGTTGGTCTGATTACTTCAGATGGCCCACTTGGACCCAACATAATGGCTGCAGAATGGATTCACCATATTTCTTATTCACCTAGTTTGGTTGCTGCCAATATTCGAGGACATGATGCAACTGCTCAGAATATTAACGAGTCTAAAGAATTTGGTGTTAATATAGCTGCAGAGAATCAAAATGTTATTTGTAGTATAGCAGGAAAGTATAAGGGTATTCATGTAGACAAGATCTCTGTTCTTAAGGAAGCAGGCATTGCAGCCTTTTACAATGCAAAGCGTATCAGCAAAGAAGTACCAATGTTAGTGGGAGCTGCAATGAATGCTGAATGTAAGTTGGTAAAACAGGAAGAATTAGGTGATCATATTATGTTTGTTGGAGAAGTTATTGAGATATCCGCAGATGAAAATATACGACCTCTACTATATCATAATGGCAGGTACTGGAGATTAGGTGAGGCCACAATAAAGCCACAACCTGATATATTAAATAGAATCGATGAACTTGCCAAAAAGCACATCAGAATGACATAATAGCGACATAAAGTAACAGTATATTCCTACCGATAAAATATAGATTGGCAAATTAGCAGTTTTGCATTTGATTTTCAATCGGTCCTAATTCATTCATTCATTCATTCATTCAAATAATTTTGTTAGATTTTTTTGGGACTTGAAAAGCGGATACAGTATAATATATCCTGACGAAATACCAATTCATGATGAACATAAGCCAATGATAGGCTTATGCTCATTACATGGAATCCATAAATGATATAGTGAATAATGATAAACGATGTCTTCAGAAGAAAAACAATACAGATGTGAAGAATGCGGAATGTCTTTTAGTTCACAAAGTGAACTTCAGCAACACAATAATCAGGAACATATTGGAACAGCCTGACCTTCCTTAAAAATTAACCTCCCCCTGGTATGCTTTTGTCTCCCCCTTGGAAACTTATCATATACGTCTATCCTCTACTACTGTCGTATTTTACAACGTCATATTATATGAATATAGATATGGGAGTATAGATTGTATCGTCAAAGAAAAAGTAATCAGCAGCAGCAATAGGAAAAACGAACAACTACCTCCTATCGAATAAGACAGTCGGTCTTAGATATTCCTTTGAGGCTTGATAACCTAAACAATTAGAAGAGGATATACTTTGAAGATGTTCTATCTCTTCTTAAGAGCATGAGGGAAGTAGAACTATCTTCAGCTATAGGTTTATCGTTAAGTGAAGAGCCGCTTTTTCCGAACTTAATACATTAAAGGATAAACTTGGATTATCGAATACTATAGTAGCAATTGATACGATGTTACAATGATCTTTTAAAATCTAATATACACCTGATATCATTAAAATGGGTACAATGAGTTATGCACATCCTGAGGTATTAGTAGATACTCAGTGGGTTGTGGATCACTTGAAAGATTCCAATGTGAGAATTGCAGAGGTTGACTATGATCCGAAAGCGAACTATCAGCTAGGACATGTAGCAGGTGCCGTACTGTTTGACTGGAAACAAGATATTAATGACCCTGTCTTCAGAAATGTACTAAGCAAACAAGCCTGTGAAGATCTGCTACAAAGAGCGGGAGTTAACAATGATACAACACTTGTGCTGTATGGTGACTTTAACAACTGGTTTGCAGCCTTTGCATTTTGGGTGTTCAAGTACTATGGATTCAAAGACGTTAGAATAATGAATGGAGGAAGGAAAAAATGGTTAGAGGAAGATAAGGAGATTAGCAAGGATATTCCAAACTATTCTAAAGGTGATTTTAAGGCTTCAGATCCCGACAAAAACATCCGAATATTTCTAAACGAAGTAAAGCAGGCCTTAGACACTAGGGATAGAATAAAGATGATTGATGTTAGAAGCCCAAAAGAATTTACAGGTGAGATATTAGCTCCACCAGAATATCCAACAGAGCATGCTCAAAGAGGAGGTCACATTCCAGGGGCGGAGAATATTCCATGGGCACAGGCTGTCAATGATAAAGACGGTACTTTCAAGTCTGCAGACGAGCTAAAGAAGTTATACGAATCAAAGGGAATAACCCAAGATAAAGAGATAATAGCATACTGCAGGATAGGTGAAAGGTCTTCACATACATGGTTTGTCCTCAAATACTTACTCGGATATCCTGATGTAAGGAACTATGATGGCTCATGGACAGAATGGGGAAATATGATTGCTAATCCTATAGAAAAATAATAATAAATCCTCCTATTTTTATTTTCTAAACACATAACTAGTCAGGACATTATGTAAGAACAGAACTTTGAAAGATTTAACAGATGAAACGGAATTTAGTCATGTATCAAAATGTCGTACTCATGTATTTAACAGAGTGTATACAGGTTTACAATGTAAAGGACCTGTGCATCCTTACACCATAGGAATTATAGATGATGAGCAAATGAAAACTGATAGATGGAATTCATACGCTCAAGCGGTTAATGCGTTGAACAGAAAGATGGGTGGAACTAAGGATGTTCTTAAACCGAAAAGGGAATCGTTACTGGTGATATAGTGATATGACGCCTGTCTGCATATCTAGAGGCGGCTGAAATCTCCCATGACTGTGTTATACCAGTTCGATTTTAAAGACTGTTACAACAGGTAATTAATTTGTGTGACAAACCATATAGATAAAAAACCCTTCATATAATAATATAATATTGAAAGAGCAATGAAAACTCTGCTTCTCTCGCGTCATGCTAAATCTAGCTGGAAAAATCCTGATCTACCAGATCATGATAGACCACTAAACAGACGTGGCCAGAATGATGCACCACTCATGGGAAAGTTACTTAAAGAGGAAGACTTAATCCCAGATCTTATTATGAGCTCAACTGCAGTAAGAGCCAAAAAGACAGCAGAATTTGTGGCTAAAGCATGTAAATACAAAAGAGAGATTGTTCTTAATCAATCCCTTTATGGAGCTGAACCAGCAGACTACCTTAAAATCTTGGAAGGACTTTCTGATAAACATAAGGCTGTATTAGTAATAGGACATAGTCCTTCAGTAGAAGAGACAGTAGAAGTGCTTACAGGCTTACAAGATGTTATAATGCCAACATGTGCTCTAGCTCACATCTCTCTACCGATACAAAATTGGGCTGAGCTCAATAAGCAGAAAATAAAAGGAAAATTGCTTAAGATATGGAGACCAAAGGAATTGTCTTAAAGTAAGTCCATGTGTTATTAAACTCCAATTCTTAGGACATAGTTTTTGAGAGATTTTTCGTTAAAGAGAGATTTTTCGTTAAATCTTCTGGAGAGGTCAACTCAGCAGGAAGGCTAGTGATGGACAACTACGAGAATCATGTGTGTGGACATACATTGCAGTTAAAAATTGAGAGATATATTATTTGTAGTACAAATAGCTAATTGATCCACAATTTCCACACTTGATTATTTGAGTACATTTAGGCTCGAACCAATATTACTATATACTTTATACTTTATTTGATCTCCGTCGGGCATGAAAAATAAAACGATGATCTTAATTGCTGTTATTCTGTCAACTGGTCTCGCAGCGATTTGCATTGAGGATGAAATCGGCGATCTCATTCGGGTGTGATACGTATGATGCGTGGGAAGCATTAAGTGACAGAGTAGTGGAATGACAGGAGCAAAAAGGAGACCTTATTCCAAAAGCCAGATGTACTCTGGATCATTTACGTCAGAATTACTCTTGTATAGACCAATGCTATTACTTAGTGGAGATAATGATTCGTCCTGAGTATTATTGAATAGCATGGACTACTGGCCTAACCAGACACCCGTCAAGAAAGCAGACAAGTTTGATCTACCAGGCCCAGAGACAGATTCACATGGAAATGTTATTGGAGATAATGAGATTCCGATAGCAGTGTTAGATATTTCGAGAGAAGGATCACCTACTTTATACACACAACAAAATCAGAAACTGCCACCGTCATTTGAGGCCTTAAGAAGACACGGATTTAAGTTCACAAGCTATGAAGAGAGGTAAAGACAGATAGATAAGGTGACTCGGAGAATAATCGAGCAATAATGATGGGAGTATTATCATA
>Ga0193738_1000924_pt1 | contig 12694 bp, 15 predicted proteins | sample L2a1metaG_FD_144927 | JGI IMG/M metagenome (GOLD analysis project Ga0193738, IMG submission 144927) | Soil microbial communities from a riparian zone of the East river system, Colorado, United States - L2a1 | ecosystem: Environmental > Terrestrial > Soil > Riparian zone | place: USA: East River...
AACCGCAAGGGCATCGCCAACCAGACGGTGGCCGCCCACCGCGGCAGCCACGGCACCGTGCAGGACTGGTCGCTCGCCTACGAGACCGCCGACACCGGCACCCTCAACGACCCGCTGATCTCGGACTACACCGACGCCCAGGCCGAGACGTTGGCGCAGATCCTCGCCTACGAGTCGATCGTGCACGGCATCCCGCTCGAGATGCCCACCGAGTGGTACGGGTCCGGCACCGCGTCTCACACCGACCCGTTCGGCTACCCGTACTGGACAAACGCGATCGGCAAGACGTGTCCGGGCGCAAAGAAGAAGGCGCAATTGAGGGCGTGGGTTCTACCTCGCGCTCGCGAAATCTGGTCCGCATGGACTGGACCCACTGTTCCACCGCAGGAGGAAGACATGACAGACGAACAGGCACGGCAGCTTGCTGAGCTCCACTACTACATGACACAACGGATCGGGTCGCCAGGTCAGTTCGTTGACCCCGGAGGCGCCGATCTCAACTTGCCGTGGAGTGCAGCTTGGACCTGGGAGTATGTCTCCGGTCCAATCGACGCCAAGCTCAACGACATCGTCAAGCGCCTTGAGCGACTGGAAGGTTTGTGAGCATGGCTAACAAGACAGACGGAACCGACATTGCGATCGCAGGAGTCAAGACGACTGCTGCGGCTGCATGGGCTCTGCTGCTCACGTGGTTGATCTCGACTAGGGCCGACCTCGAACCAGTGACGTACGCTGCGATGCAGACAGGGTTCACGGGAGGTCTGACTATCATTGGCAATGCCATGCAAGAGGCGAAGTCGAAGGTGCTTAACATCATTGGACGAGTTCTCTTGCTGATGGAGAAGACTCCAGTCTACACTTCACCACGTACTGAGATCTGATCCAGGCGGTAGATAGGTCATGAGTATTGCTCGCACCACTAGAGCGGCACCTACTGGGGTGTCGAGCAATACTCTGACCTCAGCCTCCTTCTTGGCTCCTACCGGACAACTATGTCTAGTGTTCGGGGCTCAGGGGTGTTCACTAAGTAGTGCAGCTGCACTTGGCATTAGCACTACTATCTCAGGCATCACATGGACGAAGGTAGTCGGCGTTGAGGCTAATGTCGGAGGCAAGTCTGTCTGTGTTGGCCTTTGGCGAACAATTGGCAACGGCAACTCAGGGACAGTCACAGTCAACAACGCGGCACTAGGTTCGCAGACAACTGACCTGCGTGCCTACTCCTTCGCTGGATCGAAGGAGCTCGACCCACTCGTTGGTGGTACTATAGGTGGAAACGGTCCTGGCGGCGTAGCTAGTTCACTTGGGCCTGATGCTGTCAACCCTCACAACTTCGACCTTGACTCTGGCGCTACACCTCCTTGGGGGAACTCACTCAACATGGGCTTCTTAATTGGACTTGAGCTGACAGAGGTAAGCTGGGACGTTCGCGCCTTCTGGACAGAAGTCGAACAATGGGATTCAGGTACAACTGTACCTACAACGCTCCAAGTCGTTGAGCAACTTGGCAATACCAATGGACAAGTCGATGGCGACTACGTCTACAAATTCATGTTGTCGACGGGGTCTACCTCAGGCTCAGGCTTCATTGGCGCCAGTATTCGCGACGCAACACAAAAGATCTCAAAGGTGCATCTGTCTAGAGGTGCTCGTATCCATGCAACAAGGTTCTAGGAGGACCAATGGCAATCTTCAGCGTCACCACAGAGGGTGAGGAAGGCATCACAACGTCTGCCGAGACTCTCGTGCAGCTTAGAGGCACTACGGCCAAGAAGGCTCGTATCGTCAAGTGGGGAGTTAGCTTCGACGGTGTTGATGCAGCTGCGGCCCCAGTTCAGGTCGAGCTCGCGTTCCAGACGACAGATGGTACCGGTACAGGTGCGACTGAGGTCCCTTGGGACCCAGATGATGGCGTAGCAACGGTCACAGGGTTCCATAGCTTCTCGGCTGAGCCAACGAAGGGTGGCGTCCTTGAGCACCACGAAGTCCACCCTCAAGGTGGCGGGCTCGTGATCGAGTACCCTCCGGGACGTGAACCTCAACTTCAGAAGCTGACGACTTCACGTATCGGTGTCATTGTGACTGCTGGTGCGGCTGTCAACGCTGTCGCCTACATCGTCTGGGAAGAGTGAGAGCTCCTCAAAAGGGAGGATTCCTCCAGCGCCGTTCTGGTCTTAGCCAGTTCCGTAGGAAGGGATCGAGAGTCAATCCTATTCCTCTGCCTCGAAACAGGTCCGATCGTAAGGTCCTTTTGTCCCGAGGGGCAAAGATCAACAAGTCGTTCTACTAATGCCTGATCCACCCCTTCGACGACGCTTAGGACTGTCGCAGCGTTATACCACGCCTAGCTATAGCTACCGTAGGATCTTCACTGATCCTCGTGGTCGTATCTGGCAGCTCACTAGTGACAACGCCATCGTCTTCGGGAACGAGGGTAAGTACCTTGATGGTGCTTTAGGTACAGCTCAGACAGTCGACACTCCTAACTTGACGATTACAGGTGATGTCCGTTGGACTGCTAAGGTACGTGATGACTCAGCAGAGGCTGCCACGAGCCGGCATGTCTTCGACCGCCGCGGGAACGGATCGACGACCCTCGCCTACAGCTGGGCGACGTTCAGCGCCAGCCTGTTCGCGGTCGGGTGGCCGTTGGGTACGGTGGCGCCACAGATCAACCCGTCCCTCAGTCGTACCCTGTTCGGTCTGACGCCACCTGGCGTCGACCGATACGTCGGCTACGACATTGAAGGTGTGAACCCCGCATCAAGTGCAGTTACTATGACGGTAACGGGCACCACCTCTCCTAATGGCATCACCTGGTCAGATTTAGGTGCGGGTGTCGTCCGCGCCGACGCCTACAGCTTCGAGTCGGACTCGATTCTGCGCATCGCCAGTACCTGGATCGGTCGTATCTACTGGGCTCAGATGGAGCGTATCAACAAGCGTGCCTTTGTGTTTCCTGGAGGCACTGCTGTTGATCGGTTGCAGGTTCCTGACGATGCTGCCTTCCAGATCTCAGGCGACATCACGATCGTTGCCGATCTTTCTCCAACATCTTGGACACCTCCACTTGTCGGCTGGGTTACTTCTCGAGGGTCATCCTTCTCCGTTAATGGAATGACCTATCTCTTGTTCCATAACACTAACGGAACGCTGCAGCTATCGATCGACTCACCTAGTGGCCTACAGTCGTTTATTAGTCCTGTACTAACCGACTTAGGAACAGCACGTCGAAAGATTGCAGTCTCGCTCGACGTAGACAACGGTGCAGCCGGTAAGGTTCATGAATGGTTGACAAGTACTGACGATGGTAATACCTGGACCGTACTAGCAACCACGACAGTCGGTAGTACGACGAGCATCAAGACGACCGCGGCTCTTAACATGATGGTGGGTGGACGTGGTTCCACATCAGTCTTCGAAGGCGAAATCTATGGTATCAGTATTCGGAATGGTATCGGTGCTCCTGGTACGGTAGGAGGTACCGAAGTACTGTCTATCAAGGAGTCCAATGCCTCCGCGCTAGCAGCGGGTGCTACTACCCCCTTCACGTCAAGCTCTGGTCATACGGTCTCTGTCTTTCAGGAAGTCAGTAACCAGGTTATCCAGACAGAACCAGATGAAGTCATTTGGCGGTTCGATGCAGAAGAGTACCCCTTTGGCCCTATTCCAGGTCCTACAGTTTACTTCCCGCAGACGATCCAGACAGTTGACACCACAGGGATCCAGGCGCCTACAACTGACATTGACCTAGAGTACGAGTACCTGTTCTACGAGACCCTGTCCGGGAACTTTATTGGTGCATTGCCTGGTGCCTACGGTAGCTACGGTGAAGTGCTTCGTGGGCCTGGTGGTGGTGAGATTCACTTACCACTCTACGCACAGAAGGGCGGACGTGCTGAGAGCTTGGGCCGAGCGTACGCTGAACAGGTGACATCGAACAGCTTCGAAGAGTACACACACTGTGTCGCTATCAAACGAAATGGTGTTTGTGTCTGGTCTGGCTTTATTGGACGTACACGGGTCTCCAGTGCTGACCGGCGAGTCAACATTGCCTTGATTGGCTACTGGGACTACTTCCGCAACAGGCTAATTAGGTACAGCTTCGATACTGGACCGACTGAGGACGTGTTCACTACTGTTCGCAACCTGATCAACAACGCACAGTCAGACGGGCCCTCCTCGGATATTGGACTCACTATGGGATCAGAGCTCTCTGGCATTCCAGCGAACCTGAAGATCAACTCGTACGACTTCAGATATGTAGGCGACGTCATTGAAGGCTTAGCGAAGAGCGACAACAACTTCGACTTCGACATCGAGACACAGTTTGGCGACAGTGGTGCTCTCCTCAAGACACTCCGACTAGGTGCTCCCAAGCTTGGACGGCGTACAGAGTACGTACTCGAGTGGGGGCGCAATATGTATGTGTACAACTACGAGCGCGATGGCGATGTACGTAAGCTAGGTCTCTGGGGTATTGGCGCAGGAGAAGGGGACAACCTCGTTCTCGCTCGCAGCCTCGACTCCGCAGCCTTTGGGAGGACACCTCTACGAGAAGGAACGATACAACGTAAGGACCTCGATGCAACACAACAAGGATCACTTCAGCGACTTACGGATGGAGAGATTCGTAAGTATGCCGGCTCAGTACAGATCCTAAACTGTACGATTGATGCCGCTGATGCTGTTGGTGTCTTTACAACTGGAGACTCTGTACGAGTTGTAATTGATGACGGCTTTACACAGATCGACCAGTTTATGAGAGTACTCACTACTCTTGTACGAGTTCAAGACAACCTGAGTGAGTCCATGGATATTGACCTAGGGCCCGAGTGGGCTACAGGAGCCTGATGTGGACTACAACATCGGAAACATCCTAGATAGACTCAACAAGCTTGAGCAGCAAGTATTGCAGATGGCCGTCTCTCCTCGTGTGGGCACCTTCCGTGTGTCTGCTGACTTCAAGCAAGAGTACAACGTGCTAGCTACGACAGCGACAGCTGTTTGGGCAGACTTTATCGGAGGCACGCCTTCGGTAACTCTCATCACAGGGCGAGTGGCATTAGTTCTGTTCATGGGCCATCCACTCATCTACCCTGAGGACCGCTTCGAGTCTGTCGGGCTGAGTTACAAGGTCGACGGTGCCACTACCATCCCAGCTGGGAACATCACAGGTACCAATGAGGAAGTCAGAATGGCATATGTCCCTAAGGGCAGCAACAGCTTTGGCATCGCCTCGCCAAACAGTGCAGGAGCCTTCCAGGCCTTTGTGGAGCGCACACTGAATCCTGGTGAGAACACATTCAGACTACAAGCACGCTATACAGAGAAGCGGACCAGCTTCGACCCCTTCCCGACAGTCGGAGACAAGGGCATTATCGTTGTCCCACTGGACATCTAATCGTGGGAGCCCCTAAGTCAACTGGGTGGCGAAGGGGCTCCCACTCTGTTAGTCCCGAAGAAGATTGAGCCAGTGCTGGTCCCTTGGCTCTCGCCTGAAGGTCTCGTACCACAGGAGGTGACGGATTGCGTCCTTCGCGTGGGGCGTATCACCTCTAAGGGTCGGCTGAACCTTGACGAGCTTTTTGTTGTCCCAGAACTTCTTGTTGGCTAGTGCACTCATATAGAGAGGCACACCATACTTCTGGGAGAAGAGCTTGATGACTCCGATGTAGTCGCGGGAGATGATCTCGACCGCGTGCTGGAAGTCAGGGTGGAGACTTGTGAACTCCTCACAGATGATCAGGTTCGGCCATTGATCATGCAACAGGTTCCAGAGTCGCTTCATGTGATCGTCGTCATCTAATGTACTCCACTTAAGTCTATGTGCAGTACGGTTCAAGACAGCCCATCCAGTGTCGCCTCCTGGATCGAAGCTCATCACTGTCTCAACCTCTGATTCGTCGATGTCACCCTGTGGTGGAAAGAACCATGACATGCGAGTCTAACTCCTAAGTCTAAGTGGGTCTAATAAAGAGTCTAAAGCGCGCGATTACCCTGTTAATTCAGTTGAGACTACGAAGAGACTCGCTTAGAACGCGCTTAGACTTCGAGGATCAATCGATCGAGTTAAGCTCTGCTTTAAGCTCTCGGATCCGTTCTTCGTACTGACGGATCCGAGTGCGAATAAGGTCCGCCCGGCCCTTGCCTCGCTTTGGCGTTAAGACGATGTTGTCATCGGCAAGGTTAGTGCGGTCGGTATCCTTGAATCGGACTGTCACATCCTTGTCGACCTTGCGCCCGTAAAGTCGTTCGGCAATGATGTGGTGCGTCAGACGCCAGCCTTCATGAGTCTTGGTGTAGTGGTAGCCATTCGCAGCTATACGAGTACTACCAATCTTAGATGACGCGCCTCTCATGTGAACGACTTTGGATTCTGGAAAGGAGGCAAAACGTACTTGTTGATGTCGAGATCACAAAGGTGCGCGAGACGGCAAACAACGTAGAGGGTTAGCTTACCTCGATAGGTCTTTCCTCTGGCTTCGAACTCTCTGCTACTCAGAGCACGCATGAGGACGTTGCGATCGATACCTGCTAGGCAAGCTGTCGATGTTATGTTCAGCTTCCACCGCTTCATGTACTCCCGAACGTCATGGACGAAGGCTTCGCGCTCGAAGTATGACTCCACTCGTTCCATAGGCATTAGTGTCCCCTCTCTGCTCTGCTCTGGTGTCCGATCTTTCGCCAGCTCGTGCCTGTTTCAGGGTATACTTGCAGGCGTTCGAGCTGGTCAAGGATATGCTTGTAGCGATGCAAGTGACCTTCGTCAGCTGCCACGTAGCAGTGGTTGCAAACGGTTACGACATCGCCTTCATGCCAAACTCGTCCCTTCAGGGCGTGAGTTGCCGTAGCGAGGATAATGTCACGACCTAGCTGGGTCCGTTCGAACCCTAACCCTCGGGCATGCTCCTCGTAGCAGTCATAGCCTCCAACGAAGTAGATGGTCATGACGTCTCACCCCAGTAGACGTAGCCTCCCATATGCTGAATGATGTCAAGCTCTTGGTTCATCTTACGCCAAGTAGAGGTGTCATAGTCACCCAAATCGTCGCAGAAGGCGTTCCTGACACCTAGAAGGTGAAAGGGTTCTGTACTGACAAACATGACTCTCTGTAGGTCAGCTCCTGCCTCGTGGAGCATATTCCTGTACATGCTCTTGTTGCGTAGCACATGAGGACCTACAATCGTTGCGCGTCTGCTAGGGTCCTCTGCGAGGTACAAGGCGACTGCCTGGCACATCCGAGTGGTCTTACCATTACGCCTTGCCATTACACTGCTCCCCAGTTGGGACCGATCGCAACGTCCGTTGTGAACGGTACGAAGTCGCTATACTGTTCTCGGGCCACGCGTGCAACGGTGTCCTGCATAAGGCGAGCGACATCTGGTGCCTCATCCGGCTTGCACTGAGCGAGGATGCTATCATGCACAGTAAGCCGAATGTCCACGCTGTGATCGTAGTCCAGAACAGCAGCCGCATGGAGATTGATGTCATTCGCTGTAGATTGTGGGATAAACGCATATGCTTCCTTCTCTACGTCCTTCATGTTGTCTTTGGTAATGAGGTAGAACCGACGGTGGCGTCCGAAGTGGGTGACTAGATCGTCACCCTTCTCGAAGATGGTCTGCTTGATCCTTTGCTTCCACTCAACTACGTTGGGGATGGCTTCGAAGAAAGTAGACAGGTAGCGCTTCGCCTCCGCTTCCGAGATTCCAAACTCCATGGCGATCGAATACGCCTCCCGACCATAACCAAGACCGTATACAACAGCCTTGGCTCTGACTCTTTGCTCGTACGTCCAATCGGGCCCAAAGAAACGTTCGGCAACTTCGCCGTGGATATCCCTTGACTCATCGGTGAGGACTCCGAGAAGGTAGGGATCTTGCGCTTCCACAGCCATAACTCGAAGCTCAGCGGCTCGAATGTCACACTGAACGAAGACATCTCCGGAGCGATCTGGGATGAACTGCGCCTTAATGATGTTTCCGCGAGGGATGTTAAGTAGGCTAGGACGCTTACCGGTAAGTCGACCTGTGACCGAACCGTGGAGGTTGAGAGACCCGTGGATTCGTCCTTGGTAGATATGCTTACCCAGACCTTTGATGTAGGTTCCATACAGCTTTGCCTCCTTACGTTGGGTGAACATCTTCTGGATGAACTCCACAAGCTCGTCATTGTGCTGCTTGTACGCGACCTCGAGGAATGTAGCCAAGTGGTCCACATCGGTCGAGTCGACTCTCTTGACGCCTAGCTCTTGGAGTGCCTCTTTGACTTGCTTCCACGAACGTGGATTCTTAACCCACTTGGCTAGACCTTCGTCATGTGCCTCGATCTTCTCGAGATATGTCCTCATCAGTTCGCGGTGGTACTCCATGTCCACACCCAGACCACGCGTTTCCATGTGGGTGATGAGGGGCGTGTACCAGAGTAGTCGGTCGTGTACATGGCGAAGACCAGCTGCTTCAAGCTGACGCTCCTGTCTTCGCATGAGCTGGAACGTCGCACAACAGTCAAATGCGTTATACTTGTACAGTACGTCACGGGGAATGACGGCATATGACTCGTCCTTATCCTTGTACTTCTCGATCTCGTGCTTCCACGGAGGTGCCCCGAGTTCCTCTGTCGCGTTGTAGTCTAGACTGTTCGTGCCCGGACGCTCATCTAGGACGTAGCTTGCGAGCATGGTGTCGAAGACCCAAGGGAAGCCTCCACCCATACCTGCATCGTCGAACTTGACATTCTGGTTGGCTAGCTTCTTCCTACGGAACAGGTCCAACAACCTGTGGTAAACAAAGTCATCCAGTACTGCGTTCTCACCGAACACGACAGCCTTCACTGGGTCGTAGGCTACTCCGATGCAGAGTCGCTGGTACCTCTCGGCATGTCCAAAGAACGTGTCGCGGTCGATGCCAACCTCGATGTCGACTACGATCTCTTCGAAGGCGTCGAGTTCCTTGATTGCCTGAAGTGCAGTCGCGCGATCGTCGACTTCGATCCACGTCGGCTCAATCCAGTACTCAGTCTCTGTACCATTTATCTTACCAACGTCACGGAGGAGATACGGGAAGAAATCACCAGACCGAAGGCATGCTGCGGGATGATACGTTGGGATAATGTCAGCGTTTGGGAAGACACGACTGGTCTTTGGCTTACCGATACGAGCTTTCGTGATGCCAACTTTGGACTCGAGGATGACTTGTGTCGCAGTGTTACCAAGAGCGACAATGGTCGACGGGGAGTGCTGGTCGATCTCCGCCTTGAGTCTCGGCCAGCAACACTTAACCTCGGAGGGAGTGGGCGTACGATTATCCTTGGGCCTGCAGAGACATGCGTTAGTGACGCCCACACTCCCGCGATCGATACCATGCTGGTCGAGAACGAGATCAAGTAGCCGACCACTTGGTCCGCTGAAGGGTACTCCCGACTGGCCTTCAACAAAGCCTGGAGCTTCGCCGACAAAGACGATGTCGACCTTACCGTCGGAAGGATAAGCGCCAGGCACAAATGCGTTCTTCCTGTCGAAGAGTCCACAGTCTTCACACTTCGCTAGGGGATGCCGTCTCGCTGGTGTCTCGGGCCCACTCTCGGAAGACTCGACAGTTGTCATTTACGATCTCCAATAGTCCAGGAGGGATGTTCGCTGGGTTGATGTCGAAGAAGTCGGTCTGTCGACCGCAGTAGATGTCTCGCTTGATGTCGATCCCGTCAAGACCAAGTGCCACAGGGAGGCTGGTGTCCATACTTCGTACCTCCGGGAAGCTGGCAATAGTCTCGACCTCACGAACCCACGGACTTGCTCCGAGACAGTGCACCTTCAGGTTTGGCTTCAACTTCATGTACTCTTGCCAGAGATGCGACTTGAAGATGCCCTTCATGAACTGTGTACGGTCCGTGTGCTCGTGCTCTGACCTGTTCATGCATCGTGGGAACATGATCGTCTGCACGTCTACGAACACAGGCCAGTGAACGTAGGCAGCGACACACTTCATCCACTCTGCGAACCCTTTACCCTGGACAACTCCTGCGAGCGTGAAGGGTCTATCAGGTCCGCTGTATGCATCGAGGAAGGTGGTGAACTCAGTCCCGGCAGTCAATGTCGTATCGCATTCGCCCATGAAGTCAGGCATCACAATCTCATTGGCTTGAGACCTTACTGCCAAGTCGGCGATCATGGCCCACGGAGCAGGAACGTGTTCAGCTACTCCGTTATCTAGGATCCGATACTCCTCCGTCGAGGTTCTCCTCAGGTACCGGGCTCTGTAGAACGGATTCTGGAACAAATGCGGCAGGACCAAGTGCACCTTGCTGGCGTCGGCGTACTTCTGCATCAAGATTGGACTGATCAGGGCTGTTTGCATCGCTGAATCTCCTATGATTATTATCCCTCTTCACTCTGTACCCCTTCACGAGGTCAAATTGAATGATCCGAGCAGCCTTGAGTAGGTAGATGAACACGTCCACCAATTCGTAGCCGAAGCGGTCGCGCACAGCCGGGTCCGCGTCATCAAGTGACCCACGCAAGACCTTCTTGAGCGTCTCTGATACTTTGCCAGAAGCTACGACAAGATGCATTGCAGCTTCGAGTGCCTCTGCCGACTCACCACTCAGACCCATTACAGCGTCACCGATGTCTGTTGCGACTTCCTCCCCAAACCATCCAGTGGAGTCGTCGTAGATCTGATTCGCGATGAAGTGGAGGTCAGATCCGATACCTGTCCACATGTCCTCGTCGGTCATCTCGAAAGGATCAGGCATTGGAGTGACGTCTACTTCCCATTCGTGTCCACATGCGCACTGATGGTTGCCATACAAGTGCATGTGAGGTAGCTGGCATTCGTGGTCATCGTTCTTGGTGTAAGGGTCTGGGGAAGTCGAGCGACAGACTTCATTATCAGAATTCGTCGACATAGTCAAACCTCAGGGTCTCGTTATGGATGGTCATTGCAATGCTATCACCAGGAACCACTTCGATAGGAGTCTTCGTATCGTCCGTCTCAAAGAAGATGTGTGCACCGCAACTCGTAGTGATACGTAGCCTCTTCTCATCGCTTGATGTGTTCAAGGAACTCTCCCTTAGGGTCACGGCCGGGATCAGGATCGAGGAAGAGGCCACGCAACTGAGTTGTCACAGTGCGAGCTCCAGGAGCCTGTACACCGCGAAGCGTCATACACATGTGCTCTGCCTCCATGATGATAGCAAGGCCGAGTGGTTCTAACTCGTCGTCCAGATAGGACGCGATGTGGTTCGTGAGGGCCTCTTGAGTCCAGAGCCCTGCTGCGAAGTAACGTACTGCCCTAGCAAACTTCGACAGTCCTGCCAGTCTATCGTCTGGGATGTATGCAATGTGAGCTACACCGACAAACGGAACGACGTGATGCTCGCATAGTGACTTGAACGTGATATCCTTGATGACGACCATCTCGGACTGACCTTCAGCCTTGATAGGGTTGTCAAAGACTGTCAAGTTGAAGGGCTCTGGAGTTGTAAGCTCACGGAGCATGTTACAGAATCGTGCCGGCGTCTTCGCGACCGAAGGGTTGTCCCAATCCTGTTCAGGGATAAGGCGTTCCAACAGGAGCTGTGCCATGTTGATAGTGATCGTTTCCTCACTTGGAAGGAAGGCACCTTGGTACAGTGTCATACGAGGGTCCTTTCTGGGTCCCAGACGTACTTGTGGACTTGGACATTGAGCTTCCAGGGTAGTGCTTCGGCGATGATATGAGCAACGAGGCGAGCTGGCGTGATCTCATCCCAGGCTGCACCAACCCAGAACTCGCCCATGAAGCCGGCTGTGCGCAGCATGTCTGTTGCTGCGACAGCCTCCTCGATGTCAGCTTCGTCCTTGACGACGAATTTGATCATGTCACTAGGCTTCAGGAACCTGACGTTCCTCAACCGCTGATCGTGACCGACGTGGCCTTCACCTGACCCTGCAAGCTTCCAGTCCATATTGACTTGCGCGTACGCGAACCAGATGGTAGGGATCACTAAGGTCCCGTTAGTGAAGACCTCCTGATCGAACCCCTCATGGAACATGAGTGAGCTGAGGTGCTCCATCTCGTCGAAGGGTTGAAGGAAGGGCTCGCCACCGGTGATGCAGATGTTACTTGCGCCGGTCTGGTCTCTCATCTCAATGAGGCGACCTGTCAAGGTGTTCGCTGTGACGTTCTCGTACTTACCGATGTAGAGCTTCGGCTCGATGGCGCGCTGAGTGTCGCAAGGCCAACCTGGGCAACGAAGGTTGCAGCCGGCGAACCGAACGAACTGTGTGAGAGTTCCTGTGCGAGGACCTTCACCTTGCGTTGACACGTAGTGCTCAAGTAGCTTCATCGTCAATCTCCTCCTTGAACTCACCGGCGTACGTTGCTACGCTAGTTGGCGTCTCGAAGATGTGGATGGCGAAGTTCTCCGCTGTCGGAATGAAGGCAACGAGCTGTACCGCACTGACGTCGTTGAACTCCTCCATGTTAGACATCACACCCGTAGTGACCAGAGGGTCCTGATGATACAGGACGAGCTTGTGATCGAACTCGTCATGGATCTTGGTCAACGCTTCCTTAATGACTCCGAAGTCGATAACCATCCCCGATTCGGATTGACCACCGTCTGCTTGAACCTCACCGCCAATACCAGCAAGGACCCGGTAACGATGCCCGTGGAGATTCTTGCACTTCCCGCCGTGTAGGTGTACGC
>Ga0193738_1000925_pt1 | contig 12685 bp, 10 predicted proteins | sample L2a1metaG_FD_144927 | JGI IMG/M metagenome (GOLD analysis project Ga0193738, IMG submission 144927) | Soil microbial communities from a riparian zone of the East river system, Colorado, United States - L2a1 | ecosystem: Environmental > Terrestrial > Soil > Riparian zone | place: USA: East River...
ATCAGTATTTTATCGGGTGCACATATGACCGTTTTTCCTAAAGTGATCGACATAATGAAACAAAAAGGAATGGACGACGTATTACTTACAGGTGGCGGTATCATTCCTGAAGATGATATGAAAACGCTTAATGAGATGGGTGTTGGAAAATTATTTGCTCCCGGCACGCCTACTTCCGAGATCGCTTCATATATTAGTAGTTGGGTAAAAGAACATCGCCCTTTCTGATTTTCTCTTCAACGAATGCTTTAGCCTGGTTTTTTAAGACAATTCTTTTGTAAATTCATTTTGAATGAAGGATTCTTCTTTTTTGCATTCGTATCATGTACCGCCCAATGTTTGGGATGAAATGTTTGCTGCCGATTCTTTACGGGATGCATACAAGAACTTTGTGAGCAACATCGAGAATCTTTCTATTGATGAAATGAATCACCGGAATGAACTGGCTAAAAAACTTTTCATGAGCCAGGGCATCACATTTACTGTTTACAGTAGTGGCGAAGGCATTGAAAAAATCTTCCCATTTGATATTATTCCCCGCATCATTCGTGCTGAAGAATGGAAAGAAATTGAAGAAGGCATCAAGCAGCGTTTGAAAGTGCTGAATATTTTTTTGAAAGATATTTATCATCAGCAGTTCATTATAAAGGATGGAATTGTTCCAGCCAAGATGATCTATACCTGTCCTAATTTTTTGAGGGAGATGGTGAATGTAGAAGTGCCTTATGATATCTATACACATATTTCCGGTGTTGACCTGATAAGAGATAGTGACGGGAAGTTTTATGTGTTGGAAGATAATTTGCGCACCCCTTCAGGTGTGTCATATATGCTGGAGAACAGAACGATCACTTATAGAATTTTTCCCGATCAGTTGCCACGTAATAATGTGTTACCCGTAAAAGAATATCCGAATCTCTTATTGAAAAACTTAATGGCACTTGCAAACAGGCAAACAAGTGATCCGACTGTTGTGTTGCTTACACCGGGAATTTATAACTCAGCTTATTTTGAACATACAACACTTGCAAGATTGATGGGTATTGAATTGGTAGAAGGTCGTGACCTTGTGGTAGATAATAACCGTGTATTCATGAAAACAACTAAGGGTTTGAAAAAAGTTGATGTTATTTATCGACGCGTAGATGATGAATATATAGATCCATTGGTGTTTCGTCCTGATAGTATGTTAGGTGTTCCCGGTCTTTACTGGGCCTATAGAAAAGGAAATGTAAGTATTGTAAATGCAATGGGAAATGGCGTGGCTGATGACAAGGCTATTTATGCTTATGTGCCTGACATGATCAAGTATTATTTGAATGAAGAACCGATCCTGAAAAATATCACAACATATCCATTGGGTATTGAAGAAAATAAAAAGATGGTTTTTGCTGATATGAAAAATATGGTGATCAAAAGAACAAATCAATCAGGTGGATATGGAATGCTGATCGGTAACAGTGCAACTCAAGAACAAATGGATGAATTTAAAATTGCAATAGAAGAAGATCCGAGAAATTTTATTGCACAACCGATTATTAATTTGTCATCATCACCTTGTTATATAGATGGAATTCTAAAACCACGCAGAGTTGATCTAAGACCTTATGCATTGTATGGACCTGATGGAATTGATATTGTGCCGGGCGGATTGACAAGAGTTGCTTTGCGTGAAGGTTCATTGGTTGTTAATTCATCACAAGGTGGAGGAAGTAAGGATACGTGGGTGTTGGGAGGCCCCCTGCTCCCCAAAGGGGGAACTTAGATTTAAACAGTTATGTGTTGATTGAACAGTTCTTTAAATGAGATTTTTATTATAAGCCAAGCTGTATTACTACTATATAGCTTTGTTGCGTCGCACCCTTCAACTGCTGAAAGTCTATTGAACATTTAAATGATCGATACTATAAAAAGAAGTGTTCATTGTCCCCCGCTGGCGGGGGAAGTAGTTCAATCTAAAGAAAATTTCAATTGGGGGTGGACAAAAGATGAATAGAATTACGGACGTACAAGTGAACAATTGCGTGGCGAAGCAGCAATTGGTAACAACGGAAGATGATAAGAATTACTGAAGCTGGTAAACAAAAAATAAATAATTAATCGAAAAGTAAAAGCGGGATAGAACCTTTGGAATTTGAGATTTGCTTTTTGGAATTTTTTTAAATTATGCTGAGCCGTGTTGCAGATTCGATCTTTTGGATGGCACGTTATATGGAACGTACCAATGGTATGTTGCGCCTGTTACGTACCAACTACGTCGCTTCCCAAAGTGAAGAGAGAGGTTTTAGCTGGCGATCAGTATTGCTTACTTATGGTGATATGCAGCCCAAAATGATCGATGAGCTCGAATTTTCATCTCAAAAAGTATTGGAGCATTTGCTGCATGATAAAGAAAACCATAGCTCAGTAATTAATAATGTAACATCGGCCAGAGAAAATGCTAGAGCCGTACAGGATCATATTACAAAAGAAGTGTGGCAATGCCTGAATGAATATTATCATTTGATCCGTGACAGGAATATACAGGAACAAGTAGCGATCGGGGATCCGTTGACGGCGTTGGATAGTTTGATCCGGCATAGTATGTTATATCATGGCACGGTCGATATTACGATGAGTCGTGAAGAAAGTTTTAATTTTTTGAATATTGGAAAATACCTGGAACGGACGATCATTTCTGCTGATATGATCAATATAAAACTGGCAGAGGTGAATTATAATCTTCATTTGCCAAACGAAGCACCGCAGTGGAGATATCTATTGTACTCTTTATCCGGTTATGAGTTTTACATGAGAACCTATCGTGGTAATATGCAGCCGGATCATGTGCTTCAACAAGTTTTATATAGCAATCTATTTCCACATTCGATCGTGTATTGTCTTCAGCAGATCAGCCGTTATTTTGCAAGGCTGAAGTCTGAGAGCTTATCAGAGAGTTATGATCAACTTGATTTTTTGATCGGGCGGCTTACCACCAATGTTAAATACAGCCGGCTGGAAGTGACCGAAGGAAAATACCTGCAGCAATTTCTTTTGCAAACACGAAGGGAGTTATTGGAAATATCAAATGCGTTCAGTCAATATTATTTTGGAAATTCATAAACTAATGCAACTTTGCAAGCAATGACATCGTACCATATTAAGCACATTACCCGCTACCGCTACGCATCTCCTGTTATTGATTGTGCAAACCAGCTCATGCTGTACCCGATACAGGATGCACAACAGGTTTTAAAAAAACATGAGCTGAATATTTCTCACAAACCAGACCTGGAAGAGTTTGTTGATTACTTTGGAAATAGAGTTGGCATTTTTTCTGTGATCATGCCGATAACAGAATTAACGATCGAATCGGATATTGAAATTGAAATTTCACCGGTCGAAGTACCCGATACAAACCATCCTATTAACGAGCAATGGGAAAAAATGAGCGAACAGCGGGAGCAGTTTCCATATATGGATTTTATGATGCTGGAAAATTTTGATCATGAAAATGAAGTAGAAGAACTCACAAAAAAATTAGTTGATCGTTCTCTTTCTCCGTTTGACACGGCACAATTACTTTCAAAATATGTGTATGATAATTTCGAATACAGAAAAGGTGTCACCACTGTGGAGACCGGTGCTGGTGAAATATGGGAACTGAAAGCAGGTGTTTGCCAGGATTTTGCTCATATACTATTGGTGATGCTTCGCATGGTTGGTATCCCTGCACGATATGTAAGCGGATATATTTGTCCAAAAGGCCAGGAGTTGCGTGGCGAAGGTGCAACACATGCATGGGCGGAAGTTTGTGTACCTTTTTATGGATGGATAGGATTAGACCCAACAAATAATTGCATAGCCAGTGATCGGCATGTTCGTTTGGCGATCGGAAGACATTTCACTGATTGTACCCCTGTAAAAGGAACTTATAAAGGATCATCTGAGCATACATTGGAAGTATCAGTAAGTATCGGGGACGGTGAATTAAAAAATGAAGACATAAAAAAGATCACTCCAGTTTTTAGTTATAAAACAAAAAATCCTGCTCCCCAAACCAATTCTTACAGGAGACATTTAGAAATGCAGCAGCAGCAACAGTAAAGCTGTGAGCTACGAGCTTGAGCTACAAGTTAAATACCAACCACTATTCATTTAAATATCAGGCAGCATCAATCTTTTTCTTTTTGAATAAATGCGGATACCAACGACAACGATCACACAAATTGTAAGATTGATATTGTATTCAAGTGGTACATGCTTAAGCAATAAATAAATTCCGCCACCAACAGCACAAGCAGTTGCATATAACTCTCCTTTCTTTAGTAAATTAGGAATGGCGCTGCAAAGAATATCTGCTATCAAACCACCAAATGTAGCTGTGATGACTCCCATTACTAACGAATAAATATCGTTTAGCCCATTTCTTAATGCAACCTCAATTCCCCATGCTGTAAATAAACCAAGCCCGATCGCATCCGTATAAAAGATCGTTCGTTTGATCCTGTTGACATTTTCTTTAAGTAAAAAAGTAAATGCTGTTCCTGTGAATACAAGGATCAATGCAATGTTGTCATTGATCCAGTTCACTGGTTTTACACCGATCAACAGATCCCGAAGTGTTCCTCCTCCATAAGCAGTAACAAATGCCAACACAATTCCACCAAATACATCCATTTTAAAAGACCTGGCTTTGAATGCACCCGTCAATGCAAATACAAATGTTCCTGCATAAGTGATGAACTGGAGTAAAGTCATAATGTGAAGATATGCAATCGGGCAACCTTATTTTTCTGCAACAGTTATCATGGTGCCTGATAAAATTGCATAACAATTGATCCATGCTGCTCTTACATCTTCATTCCATTCCGGGCCAAGTCCCTTTTGCAATGTCCAAAGTAATGCCCTGCCAACAAGATTATAGTGATGGGGTTTTACACCATAGTTTTTATGTCTTTTGGCCATAGAAACAATATCACCTTTTAATTCATCCAGTCTTTCAAGACGTGCAATGATGGTGTTCAGCATATCCACAAGCTTACGATACTGTCCCTCCATATCTTCGGGAAACATTTTTCTCAATTCCGGATTATCAAAAAATAATTTGCTGTAGAATACATCGCCAACAACCAGTGGGTCAATTTTGCCAAGTGAGTTCCAGCTCTTTTTGATCAGTACAGTTTCTCTTTGTGTAAGCATAGTTACCGGATAATAAAAAAGCCAAGATATAGTAGTAACCCCGATATTCTGTTGTATTAGATAGAAAAATTTTCAATAACCAATTTATATGGTTAATAGTTCAAACATTTTTTTATCAAATCATATTAATCTTTTAAACAGGGTTTTTCTTCAACTGCATTTATCATTGTTTCGGATAATAACGTATAGCATTTCGACCATGCTGTTTCCACTTCGGGTGTCCAATCTTTGCCAAGTCCTTGTTTCAGTGTCCACAACAATGCACTACCAACTAACTTGTAATGACCGGGCCGAACACCATATTGTACATGACGATGCGCCATGGCAGTGATCTCACTTGTCATTTCATCCAGCTTATCAAGTCTTGCAACAATGGTATTGATCATATCCATCAGCTTACGGTATTGCTGATCCATATTGCGGGGAAACATTTTACGTAATCCATTACTATAAGAGAAAAGCTTACTGTAAAAAACGTCCCCGATTATTGCCGGATCTATTTCCCTGAACACTTTCCACGTTCTCTTTACAATTATTATTTCTGATTCCTTCATGATGATATTAATTTTCTACAACACAAAGATGTACCCCGATAAACCATACAAAAAGTATTTCAACTGCAAGAGCATAAGAAATTAGTCGAGAGGTGTTAAATACCAACTGAAGTGTTTTTAAAAAAAGGAATGCCCCGTTTCCGGGGCATTCAAAACCAAGTGCTATGAGAGAAGGTTATGCTGCGATCTGTTTTAGCAATACATGATGTATGCCCGGTTGATAACATATCATTACTTTTTCACCTGCCTGCGGTGCTTCTCCGGGTTTTACCCATGTATGCATTTTGTAACAAACTTTTTTTCCGTTCACTCTTATCATGGCCATGATATGTATTTTTTTATAGCCATTGATAAGCTTTGCGTCTTCTAACACCTGCATCACCCTTGTTCTGAAACCGATCCCTTTGCTTGCAAGAGTCTGCTGCCATTGCAACTGTCTTTTCTGTTTCCACTTCCTCAGTCTCATTATCAATAATGTGATCAGCAGGATAGTCATTGTTTTCGATTTACATATCAATATTACTTCACCAATTACCTGTTTTCAAGTTATACTGAGTGAAGGGGCTGTTTGCTTTAGCGAATGGTAGGAAATTCTTTTTGAAGTGTATCCTTCATAATATAAATGACATGCTTTTACTATCTCTCAAACCATTTCTTAAATGCAGGAGCTTTTTCCCGGCTTATATCCTGCTCCATTTTTAAAGGGGCCTTCAGGGTTAAAGTAAGTTTTTGGTTCTCGTGTGGTTTAATACTTTGTATAGCATCTATGCGCACAATGCTTTGGCGGTTGGTGCGGTAAAATATTTTCGGATCGAGGAGTTCCTCCACTTCTTCCAGCGTCACATAATCAATAATATATTTTTCGCCGCTGAAAGTAATAAGGTAGTTCAGGTTTTCCCTTACAAAACAGGCGATATCTTTTGTAAGTACGGGCAGCCAGTTGTGCCGTACATTCACTACAAATTTTTCTTTATACAATTTTGTATTGGTAGAAGGATTTTGCAACACCTGCATCAGCTCCTGTAAGTTTGACGGTAGTTTGGATTTTTGTTCAATTAAATTTCTGCACTTATCAATAGCCTTTTTTAAATCTTCCAAGTCCACCGGTTTTAGTAAGTAATCAACTCCGTTTACTTTAAATGCACGGATGGCATACTCATCGTAAGCGGTTGTAAAAATTACCGGGCATTTTAAATCATAACGTTCAAATATTTCAAAACTTACCCCATCACTCAATTGAATATCGGCAAACAGTAAATCAGGTTCAGCATTTTCCATAAACCATTTCCAGGCAGTCTTTAAACTCGGAAGAGTTTCAACAATATTTACATCTGGCGCTACCAATGCAATCTTATTTCTAAATTCCCGCGCAATAAGGGTTTCGTCTTCTATTATTACTGCATTCATAATAGTGGAATTTTAACTGTAAATAAATCATCTGTTTCTTCAATTTCAACCGGCCTGTTATTTAAATAATGATAAAGTGATTGCAGGTTGGTCAAGCCTTGTTTATTGCTTGACTCTACAAAATTTTTCCGCTGCAGGTTATTTTGTACCACTAAATAATCGTCTGCTACAAATATTTTAATCACCAGCGGGTTGTCCTCATCAATAATATTATGCTTAATGGCGTTTTCAATTAAATTCTGCAATGTTACCGGGACAATTTTCCTATGATAATATTCTTCGCCGATATGTATGTTAACTTTAAACCCTTTTTCAAACCTTGTTTGCTGAAGCCGGATATAGTTTTGTGCAAATTTGATTTCATCCCCTAACGAAACTGTTTCATTATCCCTGCTTTTTAAAATATAACGGTATGTTTTACTCAGGTCATCTAAAAATATACTGGCAACTTTTGGGTCAGCGCCAATCAGGCTATTAAGCGAAGTAAGTGAATTAAACAAAAAATGCGGGTTCAATTGCTGTTTTAATCCTTCATACATCACTAATGCTTTTTCTTTTTCCAGTAATTGCGCCTTGCTTTGCAACTCATGCACCTGTTTTTGTTTGCCGATACGAAACCGGTAAAGCCAGTATAAGAAGGAACTGATTGAAATAACAAGTAAAATAAAAAACCAGGTCGTTTTGAAAAAAGGAGTTCTTATTATTATTCGCAATAGTTTTTCTTGTGACTGCCAGGATTTGTTTTTTGATTTTGCAATCAACCGGAATGTATAAGAGCCAGAAGGAAGATTATTGTAAATAGCTTCGCCGGCTGTACTTGCCACTATCCATTTTTTATCAAACCCTTCCAGCATATACTCAAGTGAATAAGGAAATAATTCATGCCCTGTTAATAAACCAAATTTTATTGCTAGTGAATTTTCGTTTGGTTCCAGGTGCAGTTCTTCTTCAGTTGTCAATAATTTATCCTTCCCTGCAATATTGATTACACTTATCAGCGGTTGCTTTATGCTGGGTTTATACGTAAGCCGTTCAGGATAAAACTCAACAACATCATTATTAATATTGGTAATAATATTCCCGTCAGTCAGCAATGCCGAAAAGCTGGTATAGCTCGGATTATTCTCACTGAGTGGCAACGAAAAATTATAAAAGCTTTCTGCTTTTGGCGTAAATACGGAAAATTTGTTATAGGAGGCACACCATATTTGTCCATAATCATCTGCTATAGCTTTGTAAATATTGTTGGCAACTAATCCATCCGTCTGATCCCAGTATTTTACAGTTTTGCCGGATGGCATATACCTGTATAATCCCACACCGGTACTAACAGCCCATACATTCCCATCTTTGTCAATCTCAAGTGAACTGAAATAACCACTCTGTTCTTTTTCTGTATCACTTACAAGATTTACCAGCTCCAGTTTGTTGGCTTCATTTAAACCGGCAATCCATCCAAGGCCTGCCGTCATCCATATTTTTTTAGATTGTCTTTGCACCAAGTAATTAATCACAGGCTTTTGTTCATCTTCTAATTTTTCGGTTCCGTATTTTATTGAAACAACGCTGCCTGTTTTACTGTTCCACTGCACTATTTCCTTTCCATCGGTAAAATGATAAACATCATTTTCATAAATTAAATTTGTAATTAAAAATGATTTGTAAGGAGCTGGTAAAGGATTATATGGCTTGATTACATTTTCCGATTCTATTTGCCAGGTCCCATTTCGTGTACAAACAAGAACACTACCGTTAATAAAACGAAAGGAAGCGATATGGCCCGGCATGAACTGATTCGCATTGGGCAGGGCTTTACTTAAATCATACAACTGGTATTTTCCAGTTGCAGGGTAATAGTGAATTAATACGTAGGTGTTCGTTCCCACCCACCACGTTTTATCACCAGGGTTTTCTGCAAGGATAGCAACCTGGCCTTTCAATTTCATTTCGGGAATGACCGATGACAGCCAGTGCACTTTATAAATGATTTTTGAAGAATTGCATTTTGAAATGCCACCCGATGTACCCAACCAAACCGTTCCATCTTCATCTTCATAAGCTCCCCAAAAAATATTGCCTGCAATGGACAATGGATTGTTTTCAGTATGCTCAAACCTGGTAATTTTTATTCCATTCAAATATTCAATCATCAGCATTCCGTGCAGCCAGCTACTAAACCATAACCGGTTATTTCCATCTTCAAACAAAGTGGCTCCGAATGCAGTTGGCATTTCTTTGCTTATATCTATTTGATGAGTTATTTTTTTTGCGGCAGGGTCAAATCCTATAATATGTTTTTTACGGTTATCAAAAAACCAAAAACTACCGTTAGATGAAAGCGTTAATGCGGCAACGTTTCTTTCAGCAAACAATTCATTGTCAGGCTGGTTTTTATAACTGCTGAATTTATTTTCTTTTGTATCGTAAAAATGAATTCCAATTCTTGTTGCCAACCAAAGCCCGTTAGTCGAAGGATCTTCCACCATTCCATTCTTACGAATTGAGTAATAATTCAGTGAATCTTTTTTATTAGTCAGCGGGCCAATTTCTTCAAATACATTTTGAAAAGGATTGAACTTAAGAATTGTCCATACACCAGTAGCCCAGATGACACCCTGCTTATCACATAAGATATTCTGTACGGCTTTAGCTCCTTTGCTGTTAGGTGTAGAATAATTTTTGAAACTGTTTGCTTTAACTGAGTAACAAAAAATTCCGTTGTCAGTTGCACCCCAGATATTCCCCTGCTTGTCTTCGCACATGTCATGAATAGCATTATGAGCAAGTGATGTTGAATCTTTTGTTTTTTTGAAATTGTAAAAATGCGAGCCATCGAACCTGTTTAGCCCATTGTAAGTAGCCACCCACAACATACCCCGGCTGTCTTTTAAAAAATTATTTACGAAATTATAACTCAGCCCATCTTTTTCTTTCAGATGAGTAAAGATGAAAGGGCTGTTCTGTGCATAAGCATAAAACCCATTAGCGAGAAAATATAATAAAAAGGAAAAGAGAAAATAAATACGCCACATAGATTACTAAAGTAAATAACAAATCAACGGCAATCAAATAAAAGGATTTTTGAGCGGCAATTTTAAAATGAAACGGGGTAAATTTCAAATGAAGCGTAAAAATAAACCACGGCAAAGCAGGTCTTGTTCATGCAAACGGCTAGGCTGATTACCTTATCGTGTTTTCTACTGAAGATGCATTAATCATCGTATCAGCAAGTATGGTATAGCAGGCTACCCTGGCATCCTCAACATCCTTTGTCCAGTCTTTATCTAAGCCCTTTTTCAATGTCCATAACAAAGCCCCTACTATTAAATTCAGTTTCTGAAAAATTCTTATAAAAATACTTTTAGCGCCAACCATTAAAAAAGAATTCTAACCGAAACGGGGGCTAATTCCCAGTAAACAATAGATACAGGTATTTGAAATGAAACAAAAAGATAATTTGAAAATAATCGTTGCAGTATTTTATTGGCCCCTTACACTTCATTTTTATTTTACCCGGCCTTATTAACAAAAAGGCATGAGTGGTGTTCTTAAACTTTCTACGCTGTTATCCGGTTTTCATATTTGCACTGTCAAATAATTAATTCGGCCTGAAAGACAGTAGTCGAACAGGCATTAAACTTTTAAAAAGATCAATCATGCAATTAAAACATTTTTTTATCGCCGGGCTTTTGTCCGTAATTAGTTTTGCTTCTTGCAGCAAGAAAAACAATGACATCATTAAAGCTGATGTTCCTATTGAAGGTACATGGACAGGAAAACATTCTTATCTAAGTGAACCCTTAAATAATCACTACAGCTTTAAAATAAAAGCAGGTGGGTTACTCGAACGGCTGGATGCTAACGGGCAAAAAATTGGAGAAGGGACCTGGGCATTTTATAATGCCAATACAGCTATTACGGGATCCTATACCCTTACTGGCGGGGCTACTTTTTCTATAATAGCCAATTTTGATAAAGTGACAGGTAAATTAGACGGTACCTGGGGCTATGACACAAACGATTACAATGGTGGGTATTGGTTCATGAATAAAATACAGTAACCCTTAAAGGCAGTATTCCACTTTGTAAATCAGAATTGATTTACCGGCAAGGCGTTAAGAATTCTTAACGCCTTCTTTTTTTGAAATAAATCCAACTCTTTAAATTATACCATTATTATTTTAATGCTTAAACAGTTTTCTTTTTCATAAAACCATCAATAACGCTTTATTCTTTTTTATAGATGCTTTATTTGATACCTGGTAGTTGTCAGGCTGATAAACTTCTTTCCCCTTGATTATAACTCAACCTTTGGTTCATCATTAATTATTAAAAAGACATAAATGAAAAAGACAATTCTTTTTTCTTTCCTGTTCCTGATAGTTGTAACAACAACCAGGGCACAACAAGGCGTAGCCATCAATACAGATGCAAGCCAACCGGATAACAGCGCCATACTGGATATTAAATCCATCAACAAAGGATTATTGATTCCCCGCATGACTATTGCTCAATCCAATGCTATTGTCAATCCTGCAACAGGATTGATGGTATACCGTACAGATGGTTCAACAGGATTTTATTTCAATGCAGGAATACCGGCTTCGCCCAATTGGCAACCCCTTGTATCCAATACAGGCAATGGATGGGGGCTTACCGGGAACGGCGGTACCAACCCCGCTACAAATTTTTTGGGTACCACCGATAACCAGCCATTGATCATTAAGCTTAATAATAATTATGCAGGAAAATGGGAACCGGTGCTGAAGAGTTATTTTTTGGGACAGGGTGCTGGCAGTCATAATGCCGGTGAAGGAAATCTTGCATTTGGTGATTCTTCTTTGTTTGCTAACAGCGCTGGCACAGCCAATATTGCCATAGGCAACCGTGCACTGAGAAAAACCCTTACGGATGGCCTTGTCGCTATTGGTGATGGGGCTCAGTATAATAATATTGACGGAGGATATAATGTGGCTATTGGAAATAAAGCGCTTTTTACCAATAGCTCCGGCACTCAAAATACAGCTATTGGAAGTTATTCGTTGCACTTTAATACAGCTTTTGGGAACACCGCTACTGGCAGCAATGCACTTTATAACAATACCATAGGAAATTTTAATACAGCTATCGGAAATTTATCCATGTTCTCAAACAACAGCGGCAGTGACAATACTGCTGTGGGTGATGGCGCATTATATTTTAACACCAGTGGCAAAACAAATGTGGCTTTGGGAAAAAGCGCCTTACAAAAAAATATCACCGGGTACTCTAATACTGCCATAGGTGCCGGGACGTTGTTCCATAATAAAATACATAGCAATAGTGTCGCTCTTGGCGATTCTGCTCTTTTCAAGAATGGCTTTAATGTTTTGGATTTGTCAAGTGCTATTGGCAATACAGGATTAGGAAGCAAGTCATTGTACACAAATAGCAGTGGCAACTATAACACAGCAGCAGGTTTTCAATCTTTATACAGCAATCTAATTGGCAATCTGAATACAGCATTTGGAAAAAAAGCATTATTCGCCAATTCAAACGGCAAT
>Ga0193738_1000926_pt1 | contig 12681 bp, 7 predicted proteins | sample L2a1metaG_FD_144927 | JGI IMG/M metagenome (GOLD analysis project Ga0193738, IMG submission 144927) | Soil microbial communities from a riparian zone of the East river system, Colorado, United States - L2a1 | ecosystem: Environmental > Terrestrial > Soil > Riparian zone | place: USA: East River...
GACCCGAGTCCTTCTGCTGTTGGACAGTGGGTTGTAAAAGATGACGTTCAGAAACGTATTGAAAATACGCCATTGCTGAACTCGCCGACAGGAGAGGGCTTCGACAAATATGCCGAGTACCTTACTTACGACAGCCTGGAGCATCACAAAGAAAGAAAGAATGTTGGCCATCATGGTTATACAATCAACGGAAAGTTTGATATCCGCCCTGCAAAAAATTTCTTTATAACACTCGGCGGTACTTACGACTGGCAGCGCAGGCATGACTTCATCGACATTTACTCATTGATGAATTCATACTATAACAACCAGGTTACTGACAACTCGTACAGGGTATTTGCCAAGATCAGGCAACTTTTCGGAGATGAGGATAGTCAGAAGAACAGCGCATCAGTTATCAAGCACGCTTATTATACATTACAAGCTGACTATACAAAGAACACCAGCGAAGACGGAAACGATATACACATGGACGATATATTCCGCTACGGATATGTTGGAAAATATACAACACATCTTGACGATTTATATCTGCATGATTTCGATGTACATGATACTTATGTTTATACGGATTCATCACTTGGCATTTATAATCAGTTGATCGATGAAGTGTTTCAGGATGGAGCCATTACAGGTCCTGTAGAATACGAGCCTTACGCAGGAAGCCCGTATACTTCTTCATACCAGAATCAGTACATGGATTTGAATCCTAATAATTTATTTTTGAGTGACATCCAGACGAACAACGGACTTATTAATGGAGATAACCGTCTTACATTGAACTCATACGGTTTGTGGGCATTGCCAGGCAGAACACGTACCTTCTACGGTAAATCAGAAAACAACCAGTTCCGTATCGTAGCATCAGGTTCGGCCGACATAAAAAATCACAACATCGTTCTTGGTTTTGAATACGAACAACGTGAAGACCGTGGATACGGTGTTTCTCCAAGCGCTTTGTGGACGCTCATGCGTGGAATTGCAAACTCACGCCTTACCAATTATGAGCCGGATTCAATTGCGCAGATTGATTTTACCGGTGACACCACGATCATCCATCAGTATAATTACATCGCTACAAAAAATATTGCCGATGAGTTTGCAAATGGATTCTATGAAAATGTACGTGATAAATTCGGCGTAGACTACCATCGTTATATTGATATCGACAGTTATTCGCCGGATGATTTTTCTCTTGATATGTTTTCGACCGATGAATTGCTCAGCCTTGGTTTTGTAAATTATTACGGTTACGATTTCCAGGGAAATGTCAATACTGGTAACTCGAGCATTACGGACTTCATCAACAACAAAGACGAGAATAATAATTTCACCCGCCAGATGGGCGCCTTCCGCCCGATTTACGTAGCGGGATATCTTCAGGATAAATTTACTTTCAACGAAATCATTTTCAATATCGGTGTGCGTGTTGACCGTTTTGACGCCAACCAACCTGTGCTGAAGGATCCATACACTTTATATCCAGCCTATACTGCAGGATCGCAGGCATTGAAAGACAAGTTTCCTAATTATACTTTACCAAGCAACATCAGTTCAGATGCAGTTGTGTATGTGAATGACGTAAAGAATCCTTCGGGTTTAGGTCCGATCGGTTTCCGCGACGGTGACAAATGGTTTGATTCACAAGGTAACAGCATCAGCGATGTAAACAACCTTGCAAACCAGAATGCAGGTGGTACCGGCATTGCTCCAATGGTGCAGGAAAAGTATTTCGATGTCATGGACAAAGGTTTACTTACACCGGATGCATTCGGCGACTATGAGCCGCAGACGACGTTCATGCCACGCATTGCATTTTCCTTCCCGATCTCTGACGAAGCATTCTTCTCAGCACACTATGATGTACTCACACAGCGTCCGCAAAATGCTGACCTGATACGTTTCCGTCCAGACCTATATTATTTGCTTGCGCAAGGGAACTCCGTGAATACTTCGAACCCGTCATTGAAACCCGAGCGGACTGTTGATTATGAAATTTCCTTTCAACAGAAATTGTCAAGGAGTTCTGCTATTTCTTTTTCAGCTTTCTATAAAGAGCTGCGTGACATGATACAAATTGTAAATATCCAGTATGCTTATCCAATCGATTATTCAACTTTTGGTAACCTGGACTTTGGAACAGTAAAGGGTCTTACGCTTACTTATGACCTAAGGCGCACAGGGAACATCAGGATGACAGCAAGTTATACATTGCAGTTTGCAGAAGGTACAGGATCAAATCCTGCATCGAACGCAAGGCTGATTGCTCAGCAGGGACAAACCAATCTGCGTGAGCCAAAGCCTCTTGATTTTGATCAGCGTCACCAGTTGACAGCATCTCTCGACTATCACTATGGAAAAGGAAAAGATTATACAGGTCCTACCTGGTTCGACAGTCAGGTATTTGCAAATGCAGGATTGAATATGACTTTCCGCGCCGGTTCGGGAACTCCTTACACGCGCAAGAAAAACATTACACCTGAAGCTGATTTCACAACTGCTGCCAATGGCCGCTTCCAGCTCGACGGTCAAATCAACGGTTCGCGCCTGCCATGGCAGTTCCGTGTGGATGCAAAAGTTGACAAGCTGTTCGAGGTGAAGATGGGAAAGAAAGCCAACGGCGAAAGAAGAAGGTCTTATAACATGGGCGTATACGTTCAGGTGCTGAACCTGTTTGATTCACGAAATGTGATTGCAGTTTATTCAGCAACAGGAAGCCCGACAGATGACGGTTACCTTTCTTCTGCTGCAGCACAAAATGACATAAACGCCAAGCTTAGTCCACAGGCATACAAGGATCAGTACGAGATCGCAAATAACAACCAGGGAAATTACAGTTTGCCACGACGTATTCGTTTAGGCGTGCAACTTGATTTTTAAAAATTTATAAATGAAAAACAGACAGGTAATTCATACATCTAATATGAAAAAAATAATCTTAACCTCTCTTTGCACATTTTTTTCAGTTGCCACTTTAATGGCGAAGGAAAATATCGATGCACATCGATTTGGACCGGGAGAAGGCGGCGGTAACCACACATTTGCAAACTGTAACAAGTCCACAGCGCAAACGGATCTTGACATCAATAATATCCGTACAAAGATTTTTATCAACGGTGACATGTGGTGGGATCTGATCGGTACAGCTACTTATGAAATACCAAAGGGATCAGGGAAGCATTCTCTGTTTGCAGGAGCTGTCTGGGTTGGTGGATACGATAATAATGGTGGTCTCCGTGTTGCGGCACAAACATACCGACAGTCGGGTGACGATTTCTGGCCGGGTCCTGTGAATATATCACTTACCGATGTAACGCCTGCGGTTTGTACCAAGTTCGACAGGCACTATCGCGTGAACCGTGAAGAGGTTGAAGAAGCGCTCACGCACTTCGACCGAAGTGCTGGAGGATATGTTAATTATGAACCTCCGCAAATCATGAAGGACTGGCCAGGCAACGGTGACAATGAGGAAACAGGCGGAGGACCTGGGTACACTCATTTCCTCGCTCCATTCTTCGATAACAATAATGATGGGATTTATAGCTGGGAAGACGGCGATTATCCGTGGTTTGAGTTTAACGCCACTACACCAGTTTGTGACGACAGGATTCTTGGTGACCAGTCATTGTGGTGGGTTTTCAATGATGTAGGTAATGTACACACCGAAACCAATAGTACTACCAGTATCGGACTGGAAATACAAGCACAGGCTTTTGCTTTCACCACCAATGATGAAATCAATAACATGAGCTTTTACAAGTATAAGATCATTAACAGGAATACTACCACCAATATAAATGAGTGTTATTTTGGAGCATGGGTAGATCCGGATCTCGGTAACTATCTTGACGACTATGTAGGATGCGATGTAGAGCGTGGTTTTGGATATTGCTATAACGGTGATAACAACGATGAGGGAATTTCAGGATATGGAATAAATCCTCCCGCTGTTGGTTATGACTTTTTCCAGGGCCCGGCTGCTGATACAGGCGATGGTAGAGATAATGACCGTGACAGTTGCATTGATTGTACACTCTTCATTACAGCTGCTGGGGATACCGATACTGTGTACGACGATGTACAGCGCGAGCTGATCATCATGTCGAAGTTTGTTTATTACAACAATGATAACCACCCGACCAGCGGTAACCCGAATGGAGCGGAAGATTATTATGGTTACCTAAAAGGGATTTGGCGTGATAACCACGCATTATGGTACGGGGGTAATGGTTATGGCGGAGGAGATGGAGCAACCCAGGATCCATGCGATTTTATGTTTCCAGGAAATTCCGATCCAAACCATTGGGGAACAAACGGGCTCCCTGAGGATGATTGGGATGAAGTAGCTGCCGGTAACCCACCCGCTGACAGACGTTTCCTCCAATCTGCAGGTCCATTTACATTGACTCCAGGAGCTGTAAACTATATTACTACCGGCGCTGTATGGGCAAGAGCAACGAACGGCGGTCCACTTGCATCTGTAAGATTGGTTCGGCAAGCGGATGATTATGCACAAGCTTTGTTCGACAATTGCTTCAAAGTTGTTGACGGACCTGATGCACCTGATCTTTCGATCAGGGAACTCGAAAACGAATTGATCTTATCAATCGACAACGACGAGATTTCAAATAACTACAAAGAGCAATATTCTGAAATTGATCCAAATACTTCGAACCAGACATATTACGTGTTCCAGGGTTATCAAATTTACCAGACTGTTGATCCATTCGTTACGGTTTCTGATGTGCATAATCCGGATAAGGCACGGCTTGCTGTACAGTGCGATTTAAAAGATGGTATTGCACAGATTGTAAATAATTATTTTGATGATGCAACGCAAGGATGGGTTCCTGTTGAGGAAGTTTATGGAGAAGACAATGGACTAAAGCATACGTTCAGAATCACTACTGATCTTTTTGCTGCAGGTGATCCTAGACTTGTCAACCATAAAACATATTATTTTCTCCCCGTTGCATATGCTTACAACCCGGGAGAATCTACTGATGTACCAACTACTCCTGCGGGACGAAACCAGCCGTATAAATCAGGACGGAAGAACATCAAGATTTATACTGCCATTCCTCATTCACCCGATCCAGAAAACCACGGTACCGAACTCGCCTCAACCTACGGTGATGGTCCAGAAATCAAGCGCCTTCAGGGAACAGGAAATGGATTCGTTCAGAACTCTGAGAGGAATTCGCTTGACCTTGTAACAAATGATGAATACAACAAACTTTTCAGCGCTCCTTATTTTATTAACTTCCCTACGTATCAGAGATCCAAAGGACCTGTTGATATCCGTGTTTATGATCCTATTGCAGTACAAGGCGGGGACTTCGATATCTGGCTGGAGGTCGTGAAGGATACGGTGTTGGATAAAACATTCAGCGATTCACTGCTTAGTCAATATCAGGACACCATCGATTTAACTCCTCCATTAGATCCTGATTCCATAGTTACTCAATACGTAGTTCAGGATACACTTTGGAAATTGCTGAACCTTACTACAGGAAAACTAGATGTTTCATTGAAATCCTTTACACTCGACCATAACATCGAAGAAGATCTATTTAGTTCACGTCCTTATGACCAGTTATTCCCTGAATATGGACTTTCAGTAAACATGTCGCAAACATTGAATCCTGGCGATGATCCTACCGGTGGAGCCGGATTTGTTGAAGGTAACATTGTGTTCGATAACCCGCTTGACCAGTGGTTGACAGGCGTTCAGGATATTGACAATACCTCGCTTGACTGGATTGCCAGCGGTAAAGCGGAAGGAGCTTTTTTGGATCACAGTTATGTTGACGGCCCTGATGCTCAATCAGGTGCACTGGATGCTTCTCAAACATGGGAAAAGGTTATTGGCGGAACATGGGCACCCTATAAATTCGTGTCTAAAGATACTTTAAGAAATGGTCTTGCATGGACTATTCCAGGACAGTGGGTAAAACTTCAAAATGTATTTGAAAATACTTCAAGCATTGATATTGTTTTCACATCTGACAGAAGTAAGTGGAGCCGTTGTGTTGTATTGGAAGAAGAATTTAAAAGTACAAATGCGGTAGGTGGTGCAGCACGTTTTGGTTTCCGCCAAAGTCCTTCGCTGGATGTGAATTATAACCCTATCGCAGGTACAGGTTTCAGTTACTTCCCTGGTTATGCCGTTGACGTAGAAACAGGTGAACGCCTGAATATTGCTTTCGGCGAGGACAGTTACTATGGTCCTTCAAACGGATTCACAAATGAAACCGGCCAGGACATGAAATGGAATCCGACTTCAACGTTCGCAATTGACAATCACACAAAACTTGTACTCGGTGGTAGACATGCGATTTATGTATTCGGAAAAAATTCCAACATGCCCGCTTACGATGGTTGTGATTCAATAGGAAAATGTATGACTATCGGTGGTATTGGACCACTGCGTAATAAAATGTGGGCAAGTTGCATGTGGGTTGGATTCCCGATGCTTGAATCTGGCGCATCAATTCCTGTTGAATTCACTGACGGGAGAAGGAATGATACCAAGATCAGGTTGCGTGTGACAAAGCCTTACAAGAGATTTGAAACTGACAACAATGTGAACAATGACAGCTTGCCGAAATACACTTTTTCTACATGGAATCTCGTTCCAAAAACAAATCATGTGGAGACTGCAAAAAGTGCGCTGGACATGATCAACGTGGTTCCGAACCCATACTATGCATATTCGCAGTACGAAGAGAACCAGCTTGACAACAGGGTTAAAATTGTAAACCTCCCAAGCAAGTGTACCGTCAGCATTTTTACGCCGAGCGGAACACTGGTGCGTAAATTCAAGAGAGATGTTTCAAGCGACAATTCAGGCGGCGGTATATATGATCCGAAAGCTCCATTGAATCTTGAATCTTCTATTGATTGGGATTTGAAAAATACCATGGGCATTCCTATAGCAAGCGGCTTGTTCCTGATTCACGTTGAAGTTCCGAACGTCGGTGAAAGGACAATTAAATTTTTCGGTGTACTTCGTCCGATCGACCTCGATACATTCTAATCAACATCAAACACAGAACATATGAGAAATATTTATAGAAACATTCTGATGATTGCGATTGCGCTGCCCCTGGCTGTTACAGCGGGTAATCCTGACCGAGCGGGTCAGGCCGGTGCAACAGAGCTGTTAATCAATCCCTGGCCGAAATCTTCGGGTTGGGCCGGCGTGAATAATGGCAGTGTGCACGGTGTTGAAGCGATCTTTGGAAACGTTGCAGGTGTTGCATTCACAAAGAAAACTGAAATCGCTTTCGCCCATTCCATATGGCTGAAGGGAACTGACATGAGTATTAATGTGCTTGGTCTTACACAGAAGGTAGGGGAGGGAAGCGTCCTCGGTCTTTCCATCATGTCATTCAGCTTTGGCGATATTCCAATCACTACAGTTGATCAGCCTGAAGGCGGCCTTGGTGATTTCAATCCGCAGTTCCTGAACATTTCTCTGTGCTATGCTAAGGCATTTTCAAATAGCATTTACGGGGGATTGAACGTAAAAGTTGTAAACGAAAGCATCTCCAATGTTTCTGCAACAGGCGTAGCGCTTGATGCAGGTATCCAGTATGTGACGGGCTTTAATGCTGATCGCGACAATTTCAAAATCGGTATCAACCTGAAAAATGTAGGAACACCAATGAAGTTCGGTGGCGACGGTTTGTCAACCCGCACACTTGTGACAAGCGTGAGCCCTTCTTATGAATATACTGTCGAGCAGCGTGCAAATGGTTTTGAAATTCCTTCACTCCTTGGTATTGGAATAAACTACGATTCAAAGCTTGCAAAGGACCACCGTCTTTCTTTCGGACTTGGATTTACTTCAAATTCTTTTACCCAGGATACTTACCAGGGCGGGCTTGAATATTCGTTCAAAGAACTTGTAATGCTGCGCGCAGGATATATGTACGAACAAGACCTTTTCGATGACGAACTCCGTACAACTGTTTACACAGGACCATGCGCAGGTATGACTCTCCAGGTTCCTTTAGGTAAGGACAAGAATACTAAATTTGGTATTGATTATTCTTACAGGGCTACCAATCCTTTCGACGGTACCCACACCCTTGGGGCCTATTTCATTTTGTAAAAAATCATCTTTATATTTGCAGCAAACAATCCCGGTCTCAATCGGGATTGTTTTGCTTTTTAATATATATTACCTATGTCAGTTTCTTATTACACTGAAGACGGACTCAAGAAACTTCAGGATGAATTATACCAATTGAAGTCCATTGAACGCCCGCGCATATCTGCACAGATTGCTGAAGCGCGCGACAAAGGAGATCTTTCAGAAAATGCCGAGTATGATGCAGCAAAGGACGCGCAGGGCATGTTGGAACTCCGCATTTCCAAGCTTGAAACAGTAATTGCAAATGCTCGCCTTATTGATGAAAGCAAGCTTGACAATTCTAAAGCACTCGTGCTTTCAAAAGTTAAAATCAAAAACAAAGGTAATGGCCAGTTGATGACGTATACGCTGGTTGCAGAAAATGAAGCAGACCTCAAATCAGGGAAAATTTCTGTGAGCTCTCCAATTGGTAAAGGATTGCTTGGAAAAAAAGTTGGCGATGTAGCTGTGATCGAAGTGCCTTCCGGAGAAATGAAATTTGAAATTGTTTCTATCAGCCGGTAGGGGAGAGTTTAGAGTTTAGGGTTGAGAGATTGGAACCTGGTAAAAGTTTAAAACGCCAGCTCAAATTTAGAATCTGACAGTTCTTATTTTCCGATTTAATATTCATTATTCGAATTTTTTTCGAAATTCGTTATTCGCTATTCGTTATTATTCTTATTAAGTGGCAACTATTTTTACAAAAATTATATCGGGAGAAATTCCTTCTTACAAGATTGCCGAGAACGATCAATGCTACGCATTCCTGGATATCAGTCCGCTTTCAAAGGGACATACGCTTGTGGTTCCTAAACAGGAAGTAGATTATATTTTTGACATCGAAGATGAATTGCACGCATCGCTTTGGCAGTTTGCTAAAAAAGTAGCTCACGCCATAAAGAAATCTGTTCCCTGCAAGCGTGTTGGAATAGCAGTGATCGGTCTTGAAGTACCGCATGCACACATTCATCTCATTCCGATGAACAAAGTAAGCGACATGAATTTTGCCATGCCGAAGCTTTCATTTTCAAAAGAAGAAATGGAAACTGTCGCGGAGTCTATCCGCAGGAACATCAGCGCGTAACCACGCGGTTTGGATTTTCAACCAGGAAAGATTTCCATCCACCAGCCATTTTCTTTTTGCTGCCGTTTCCTCCTGCACCTTTTTGGAAATGATGACAAACTGCTGCAGCAAGACCATCCGTAGCATCAAGCTTTTGCGGAAGCTCGCGGATTGCAAGTAAGGTTTGAAGCATTGCGGCAACCTGCTCTTTGGATGCATTGCCATTCCCGGTAATTGACTGCTTGATTTTTTTCGGTGAATATTCGAAAATAGGTATGGTCCGGAAAAGTCCCGCGGCCATCGCTACACCCTGCGCTCTACCAAGCTTCAGCATGCTTTGTACATTCTTGCCAAAAAAAGGTGCCTCGATGGCGAGGTCATCAGGCTTGTATTTGTCGATGAGTAAAAGCGTATACTCAAAAATAGTTTTCAGCTTCAATGCATGGTCATTCATTTTTCCCAGGTGTAATATACCCAGGTCCACCGCCTTCATACTGCTTCCCGCCACCGAAATAAGACCGTATCCCATAATGGTAGTGCCGGGATCGATACCGAGAATAATTTTATCGGAAATAACTTTCACGCGTTATAAAAAGCTGAATGTGTTTAAAATGACATTGCGGGTATTTCACAACGAATAACTTTACATTATTCTTGTTCACCAATCGCTATGGAGCAAAGTAAGGTAATTAATGGAAGCAGGATATGGTATGGTGCCGTCAAGTTATTGATAGCCGCCGCCGCATTTATGTTCATATACATGCAGGTGATAAGCAAGGAAAATTTTTCCAACATCGTGTTGGAATACAGGGATGTGATCCTGCGGGGCGGAAACGGAATGCTGATGACACTGGTTTCGGTATTGATGCTTGTCAACTGGTCGCTTGAAGCACTTAAATGGAAAATGATGATGAGCAAGCTCGAAGCGATTCCATTCTCACGCGCATTGTCAGCCGTATTTTCAGGACTTACAGTAAGCTTCTTCACACCCAACAGGATCGGAGAATATGCGGGTCGTGTCTTTCACCTGCACACAGCCAACAGGATTAAAGGTACCCTTGTTACCATCCTTGAAAACCTGAGCCAGCTTATCATTACAATCGCGATCGGGTCTGTTAGCCTTGTGCTGTACCTTAATAAATACACGGAGCTTCACTCATATTTACTTTGGGTGACCGGCGTCATACTGCTCCTCTTTTCGGGCACGCTGATATTTCTATTCCTTGAAGTGCCTGTGCTGGATGCAGCTGCCATAAAAATGAAACGGCTGAAAAAATTTAAGCGTTATTTAGAAGTGTTGTCCGAATATAAAAAATCCGAGCTGCTTGTCATCCTCGGCCTTGCATTGCTTCGCTATATTGTTTTCACAACACAGTTCTTCATCCTGCTGGGAGTATTTGGCGTTCACGGATCTTTTGCAACAGAAATTCTTCTCATAAACATGGTGTTTTTTGTCATGACGCTGATTCCCACATTTGCACTTGCTGAAATTGGCGTAAGAGGCGCCGTTGCAACATTTTTTCTTTCAAACATTTCAATGGATTCACTCGCAATACTGAATGCTTCAGTTTCACTATGGCTCATCAACCTCGTGATCCCGGCAATTGCAGGAATAATTTTCATCTTTCAATTCAGGTTCAGCAGGGAAAAAGCAGTGAAATGGTATTGACTGTCTACATACTTTCAATAGCGTACGCACTATTTATCTGCTGGTGCATTGCAGGATGGCTCCGGTTGCCGGAAACGGAAAATGAAAAAGTATCGGTTGAAAAAAATCTTATTGTTTCAGTCATCATACCTGCACGTAATGAAGAGGAAAACATCCTTTCCTGCCTTGGAGATTTCCTGCGCCAGGATTTTCCTGTTAACTCTTTTGAAGTCATCGTCATCAATGATCATTCAACCGATGCTACGGCCGAATTGACCAGGAAGTTTATTGAATCAAATCCCCGGTTGAAAATAGCCATCATTGATCTTGTATCGGGAGAAGGAAATAATCTTTACAAAAAGCAAGCGGTCACCAAAGGAATTGATTGTGCCCGTGGAAGTCTCATTATCACCACAGATGCGGATTGCAGGAGAGGGCCATTATGGCTGAGCACCATTGCAGGATTTTTTCATCGCAATCATTCTGAGCTTGTCAGCGCACCCGTCTTTTTTGAAGGTGAAAAAACATGGATTGAAAAAATGCAGTCTCTTGAATTCCTTGGACTTGTTGCCATCGGTGCAGCAGCCATCAGGAATAAAATGCCGTTTCTGTGTAACGGTGCGAACCTGGCATTTCCGAAAAATATTTTTTACGAGGTGAATGGCTATCATGCGGAAAGGAATACATCGTCAGGAGATGATACGCAGCTTATGATGAAAATTATTCCACGCGGAAAAAACAATATCCATTTTATTAAGTCAAGGCATGCTGCCGTAACCACCAAAGCCAAAAGTTCTTTGCGGGAATTGTTACAGCAACGTCAGCGGTGGGCATCTAAAATTCCGCGTCACATGAATGCGTTTACTACGTTCATTGCTGCCATTGCATTTTTCCTCCACGTAGGATTGTTTGTTATGGCTGGGATGGTCCTTATAACAGGAAATGCATGGAATTTTCTTTTCCCGCTGATTATAAAAATGATTCCTGAATTCGTTTTTCTTACCATTGTATGCCGGTTCGCAGGGAAATCCGGATTGTTGTATTTATTTTTACCTGCACAGTTTATTTACCCGATTTATATTTCTTTTGTAGGGATAACTTCCCTGTTTGGAACGCATCAATGGAAAGGAAGAAACCAATAGTTATTGAATATGGCAACAGGATTGGAAAAGTACTGCGGTTTCCGGGAAGGGTGTGGAAAATAATTCGGAGAGATAAAATTATTTTTGCAGGAAGCATTTTGGCCTTCATGCTTTTTCTACTGGCATTGTTCTGTTACCTGGTGATACCCGACAAAACATTGTATGCAAACCGTATCTGCCTGCCGATAGGAAACCAGCCGCCCGGATTTGAAATTACAATGCTCAGGGTTGTCGAGAACAAACCTTCGGAGCCGCAGGATTTTTTTTCAAAACTTGTTCATGGAACAAAACCCAACGACATATTTATTCCGATAAGCAGCAGCCGCTATGAAGGAACTGATATCGTGATCAGGGAATTTTCTGCTTCCGGAGATTCTTCTTTCGTAAGCCGCTACAATATTGCTGATGTGGTTTACCCGCTAAAACTTGAGAAAGGAATTGTTGAAAGGAACAGCGGACTTTTTTTCGAAACGTCCGACGGCATTGCAATAGAAGAATCAATCAATGACATACAAGGTTTCATTGACGGCCAGTATCTTTTAAAGAAAAAATTTATCCTTGGAACGGACCGCTTCGGTCGTGATGTACTCAGCAGGATGCTGGCTTCTACGCGTGCAACTTTGTTTGCGGCATTGATCGCAACACTGATAGCCATTGTAACCGGGTTGCTGTTAGGGTTGTTTACGGG
>Ga0193738_1000927_pt1 | contig 12671 bp, 11 predicted proteins | sample L2a1metaG_FD_144927 | JGI IMG/M metagenome (GOLD analysis project Ga0193738, IMG submission 144927) | Soil microbial communities from a riparian zone of the East river system, Colorado, United States - L2a1 | ecosystem: Environmental > Terrestrial > Soil > Riparian zone | place: USA: East River...
GGAAGCTACAACGTTCGGTTTGGCGCGTCGAACCGAGAACCCGGGAACCCGAGAACCCGAGAACCTACTCCTGGTTCTTGTGCACGACGTCCTGGACCGGCTTCTTCTTGCCGCCCAGGCCGGCGATCTTGATGGTCGGCTGCTCCTTGAGCACGTGCTGCCGGTAGAGCTCGGCCATCTTCTCGTCTTCCGCCGTGTGGGTGCCGGCCTTCTGCCGCTGCGCGCGCAGCTTCTCTTCGCGCGCGTTCTTGGCAATACCCATCTCGTCGAGGTCCTTCTGCTTCCCGGCCGCGACCGCTTCCGGATCCAGCACCAGCGTGTGTTCGCTCGTGTTCAGCTCGACCTTCTTGCCGCCGGCGTAGATCTGGTGGCGCCCGTGATCCTCGTACCACTTGGTCAGCGTGGCGGTCATGTGCATCTTCTCGATGATGTTCCGCCAGCCGATGCCGGTGTTATAGGCGCAGAAGCTGATCTCCCCTTCCTGCGTCGCGTACGGAATGATGCAGCGCTCCGTGCGGCGGAAGTCGTAGTTGAACAGATCCTGGAACCACATGCCCGCGATGAAGAGGAAGTTCCAGCGATCGCCGCGGCGCTTCATCTGGTCCTCGACCGTGCGGTCGCCGCCGACGCGGCCGTAGGCGCCGGCGTTGGCCTTCTTGGTCGCGCCGAACGTCTTGTCGAACTTCTTCATCAGGTCCGACAGCTTGAAGTGCGTCGGCGCCTGGAACGGGTCGTAGTTCTTCATCAGCGCCAGCGCCATGCCGAGCACCGACAGCTTGCGGCCGCGCGCCGCGTCGTTGACCTTGACCAGGTCCTTCGCGAGCTGGCCGGCGTCGAGGAACGCGGTGACCGGGACGGCCTCCTTCGTTTCCTTGTCCACCATGACGGCCATGCCGATGCCGCAGTTCGGGTGGCAGCCGCAGGTCAGGTTGCCCCACTCGGCCGACGGTCCATGCACGAGATCCGCCCAGTCGGTGAACGTGCCCATGAACGAGATCGGGAACCAGTCGCGGATCGGCTCGCCGATGCCGGTCTGGTTGCGCACGTCGTGCGCCAGGTGCGACAGCGTGTAGCGCTGCGCCGCGCGGCGCTCCGGGGTCACTTCCTCGTCGCGGCCCGTGAACGACACCGGCTGGAACGACAGGAAGTTGATCTTCTTCGGGTTGTCGAGCGCGAACTGGATGACGCGGCCGACCTGCTCGTTGTTGATCCCGTTGACGATGGTGATGACCGGGACGATGTCGACGCCGGCGGACCACAGGTTCTCGATCGCGCGCAGCTTGACGTCGAACAGGTTGCCGACGAGGCGGTGCGAGTTGGCGGCGTTACCGACGCCGTCGAACTGGAGGTACGCGTAGCGCAGGCCCGCGTCGAACGCGGCGCGCGCGAATTCCTTGCTCTTCGCGAACTCGATGCCGTTGGTCGCCGCCTGCACCGAGTTGTAGCCGACCTTCTTCGCGTAGCGGACCGCGTCGAGGAAGTACGGCGACATTGTCGGCTCGCCGCCCGAGAACTGGACCGACATCTGGCGCTTCGGCTTCAGCGTGATGGCGTTGTCCAGCATCGTCTTGATGTCTTCCCACGAGAGCTCGTGGACGAAGCCGACCTGGTTCGCGTCCATGAAGCACGGGTCGCACATCATGTTGCAGCGGTTGGTCAGGTCGATCGTGAGGACCGAGCCGCGGCCGTACTTGATGGTCGAGCTGCCGTGGTTGTGCAGCTTTTCATCGGCGTGCGAACGGATGTCGCTGCCCGGGAACGACTCTTCGAGGTGCTTGAAGAACGCGGGGTCCATCGCCATCACGTCTTCGAAGTGCCCGTGGATCGGGCAGTCCTTGATCATGACGATCTTGCCGTCCTTCTCCGTGATGGTGGCCTTGATTTCGCCGACCTTCTCGTTCAGGAGGATCTTGTAGTCCTGCTTGCCGTCGACGATCGACTGACGCGCCTCGCGGACGCAGTTCGGGCAGAGCGAGTCAGTCTCGCGCGGCCAGCCCAGCGGCGGCTTCACCTTCTGCCAGGACTTCTGCAGCGGGAGCTCCGACCACTTCGGCGTGAACGCGGCGTTCGGCTTGATGCGATTGAGGGCGTCGAATGCGACCCAGGCGCCCTTGGCGGCGACGGTCAGCCCCTTCTCGACGTACTTAATAGGCTTGTGCATGCCACAAGATTAGCCCTAAGTTGTTAGAAAATCAGGGACTTTCAGCGAATTGGCAGGATCGCGGGGTGAACGGGCACCAGCTAGACCTCGACTGGCACGGCCGACCTCCCGGTCGAGGCGCTGAGCAGCTCGTGAATCGGCAGGCTTTGCGCCTTCCCGCGGAGCGTGACGTCGTCGATCAGGCGCGAATTGAACTCGCCGCCGAGCTCGGCCAGCGTGTCGCCGGTCACGAGGATCGTGGTGTGGAAGTCCTTGTTGAGGGCCTGAACGCGCGACGCGGTGTTGACGCCATCGCCGACATGCGTGAACTCGAGCCGCTGTTTTGATCCGATGTTGCCGACGATCACGGTCGCGGTGTGAATACCGATTCCAATCGCGATCGGCGGCTTCCCGGCGATCTCCCGCTCGCCGTTGATCTTCGCGAGCAGCGCTTTCATCCGCAGACTCGCCAGCACGGCGCGGCGCGCGTGATCCGGCTGGTCGCCGAACGAGCCGAAGACCGCCATCAGGCCGTCGCCCAGGAACTTGTCGAGGATGCCGCCCTGCTCCATCACGGCGTCCACCATCTCGGAGAAATACGCATTGAGAAACGTGACCACCTGTTCCGGGGTCATCGTCTCCGCCATCGTGGTGAAGTTGCGGATGTCCGAAAACACGATGGTGACTCGCTTGGCTTCACCACCGAGGTCGATGTGCCCCGCCATCAGCCGCTCGGCCGCCTGTTTGGCGATGAAGCGGCCGAAGACGTCCTTCACGCGATCGCGCTCCTGCAACCCCTTGGTCATGCGGTCGAGCGCCGTTCCCAGCCGCGCGATCGAATCACTGCCGTGGACGTGGCTCGTCTGGGTCAGATCCCCATCCTCGACCGCCTTGGCCATGCGCGTCAGGCTGTCCATTGGCCGGTTGAGCGAGCGGGACACGCCCCACGCGGCGAGGACGCCGATGAGCATCAGGGCGGCGACACCCGCGGCCAATTCGTCACGCAGCTCGGCGAGCGGCTTGAGCGCTTCGGCCTCGTCAATCGCCGCCAGGATCAGCCAGGGCCGAGAATCGACTGTCTGCGGGCTGTTCATGCGACGGAAGAAGAATCGTCGCTCCTGGTTGTCTTGATTGGGTGCTGTCAGCTCGCCGCTAGGCTGGGTGGCGGCGGCACGAAACGCCGGATGATTCGAGAGATCGGTTCCATTGCGCGCTTCGTCAGGATGCGCGAGGACAAGCCCGCTCCCGCCGAGCACCACGACGACGCCGGACTCGTTGAACTTGGCGGCGAGCACGATCTCCTCGAGCGCAGCCTCGGCATCGAATACGGTGCCGAGCGCGCCGACGACCTTGCCGCCGTCCATCACCGGGACGCCGACGTAGAGCACCTCCTGCTTGTAGCCCAGTGAGGTGGTCGGCGCCGATACGTACGGTTTGCCTTCGAGGTTGAACGCCACGCCGATGCGATCGGGCGTCACGCGGGCCTGTGGATTTGGCTCCGTCGAGACGACGACACGACCCGCGGCGTCCAGCAGATCGATCTCGAGAAAGTGGGGGTTGAAGCTCTTCACGGTCTGGAGACTGGTCGTGAAATCGTGCAGATCGGCCCCAGGCCCGAGCACTGGCGCCGCGACCTTCGCGAGCCCGACCATCCGCTCCTGCGCTCGCCGGATCTCGAGCGCCACGTCCTGTTCGACGATGGTGGCAACGTTGTCGAGCGCGATCTTGAGCTCGGCCGCCATGATGTTGCGGGCCGCCCCGTAACCCCAGGTTCCGATTAACGCCGCGCCGAGCAGGGCCACGACAACGATCGCCGATGCGCACGCGAGGAAGAAGCCGGATTCGAAGCGGCCGAACCACCGGCGCGTGAGCGCGACGAACAGCACCGCCACCAGCAGCCCTCCGGCCGCCAGCGGTACCGACATGATCAGGTAAAGATTTGACGTAGAAAAAACTGTATCACGCCTGTCGAGCTGGCTGGCTACCAGCCGAAAACAGCCCCGAGTCCGGCACGAACCCCGGCCGGCTTACGCCCCGGCTGTCTCTCCAGCCCAAGACTCGGCTGAATAGCCAGGTTCCGTGAAACGGGAATCCGGTGCGCGATCTGATGATGGGCATTGTCCGCCGCCCAGCCCACGCCAGCGCCCGCGGCGGCGCCAAGGGCAAGGAACCCCAAGGCGGGACCGGCTAACGAGTCAGAGTTCTCATCGATCGACGCCCATCCGAGGCCGGCAAGAACGCCGGCCGCCCCGCCGATGATCGCGCCGATGACGGTGCCGTTCCTGTTTGAATCACGCACGGTTACGCGGGGAGCGTTGGCGCTCTGAGGATGCGTGCCTGGCGTGACCCGGCCGATGCCAGATTCCAACCGGTTTGCGCCTTGGGCCAACGCGATGCCGGGGACGAATAGAGCGAGTACGAACGCCGCCGCCAGTGAACGCATCCGCATATCAACCTCCGCAGCATCAGGCGCAGGACAACACACAAGCGGCTCAGGTCGACACGCGACGGGCGGGTTGCCGCAGCCACCAGACGACCCGGGCCCCCAGGAGCACGGCCAGCGCGATCGCGTACCAGACAGGATCGCCGGTGAACACCTTCACCTTGAACGCGTAATGCAGCACCGCAAGGATTGCGGAAACGTAGACGAGACGGTGCAGTTGCGCCCACCGCTTCCCCATCCGGCGAATCCATCCCTTCGTGGACGTCAAAGCGAGGGGCACCATCACCAGGAATGCGGTGAACCCAAGCGCGATGAACGGCCGCTTGAGCACGTCGCCGAGCATCGCCGAGAAGGCGAAGTTGAGATCGAACGACCAGTACGAGAGGAAATGGAAGACCGCGTAGGCGAACGCGAAGAGCCCGAGCATCCGCCGGAACTGGATGAGGACGTTCCAACCCGTGAGGCGTCGCACCGGCGTGATGGCCAGGCTGAGGAGCAGGAACTTCAGCGCCCAGCGGCCGGTCTCGAGCTGAATCGTCTCGGCGGGATTCACGCCGAGATTGCCCGTGACCGCGCCGCGGATCAGCAGGGCCTGGGGCACGAGCGCCGCCACAAAGACGGCGAGCTTGATGAGAGTGACGGGCCTGAAGACCCGTCCTGCAACGCTCACGTCGGCGGGCCTAGTAGAACTTCCGCAGATCCATCCCGCTGTACAAGGACGCGACCTGTTCGGCGTAGCCGTTGAACATCAGCGTCTTCGTCGTCTTGAAGTAGCTCGGGATGCGGCGCTCGGTCGCCTGGCTCCAGCGCGGGTGATCCACCGTCGGATTGACGTTTGAGTAGAACCCGTACTCGCCGGGATTCGCGTCGTTCCACGCCGTGTTCGGCATCTTGTCCACGAAGCGAATGCGGACGATCGACTTGACGTTCTTGAAGCCGTACTTCCACGGGACGACGAGCCGGATGGGCGCGCCGTTCTGATTCATGAGCGTCTTGCCGTACAGACCGACCGCGAGCAAGGAGAGCGGGTGCATCGCCTCGTCCATCCGCAGCCCTTCGGTGTAGGGCCAGTTCAACCCGCCGGAATTGAGGCCAGGCATTTCGTTTGGCCGGACCAGCGTCTGCATCTCGATGAAGGTGGCCTTCGGCTGCGGTTCGGCTTTCGTGATCACGGCCGCCAGCGGAACCCCCACCCACGGGATCACCATCGACCAGGCTTCGACGCAGCGGAAGCGATAGATGCGCTCCTCGAGGTCCGCGGTCTTGATCAGGTCATCGACCGAGTAGTTGCCCGGCTTGTTGCAGAGCCCCTCGATCTTCACCGTCCACGGGCTGGTTTTCATCTGCCCGGCGTACTTGGCGGGGTCGCTCTTGCCGGTGCCGAACTCGTAGAAGTTGTTGTAGCCGGTGATTTCCTCGAACTTGTTCAGCGGCTCGTCGGTCGTCACCATCTTCCTGGCGATGTTGGCGATGGGGGTTTGGGGAGGCGCGGTGGCCGCCGACCCGCTGCCGGCCGCATCGAGGGCGCTGTTACCACAGGCGGCAATCGCGCCGCCGGCCGCCGCGCCCATCAGGCCGACGCCGAGTTGCATGAACTCGCGGCGCTGCAGATAGAGGCGCTCATCGGTGACGTCCGAATACTTCAAGTCGGCTGGCTTTTTCAGGAGCATGTTCTATTAAACACCCAAATCCGGGGTCCTAATTCCTGGTAGGCGACAGTACAATTATTAGATGTCACCAATCGACCCGCGTTGGCCGAAGGTGCTGTCCCTGTCCGTGCACGAGTTCCGCACGCCGATGACGGTCGTGGCCGGCTATATTCGCATGCTGCTGAAGGATCGGGCAGGTGCCCTGAACGACCAGCAGCGGCGGCTCCTCGAGGAAGCCGAAAAGTCCTGCGCCCGGCTGTCCGGCCTGATCGCCGAGGTCAGCGAACTGTCCCAGCTCGAGGGAGGGTCCGCGCCGTTCAACAAGAGCGAGGCAGATCTGAGGGCGATCCTCGAGGATTCGGTCGCCAGGCTGCCGGCCTTGCCGGATCGCGAAGTCGCGGTGACGCTCGAGACCGGCGCCCAGCCCGCGCTCCTTTCGGCCGATCCGGTGCGCCTCGGGCAGGCGCTCTCCAGCGTCATCGCCGCGCTCCGGCGCGAGCTGATCGGCGACGAAGGGCTCGTCGTGCGACAGCAGCGGTCGGCGGAGGGCCACGAGATCCTCATCGGCGAAGCCCCGACAATCGCCGCGCTCAGCAGCGAACCGGCTGGTTCGCGCGGACTCTTCGACGAGTGGCGCGGCGGCGTCGGCCTCAGCCTGATGGTCGCGCGCCGCGTGATCGAAGCACATGACGGCGCGCTCTACGGCGCACCCGAGGGACGCAAGTCCGGCGCGCGCATACAGTTCAGGTCCGCAGGTTCCAAGCGAGAATAGGCACCGAGTTACTCACTTTTCTTCGAGTGGCGCTTCAAACTGTTCTGTTGAGGTACGGCTCTTGAATCAGGTGGGAAAAAGATTGGACACTTGCCGGTAACTGCAACAAATTAATACACGAATGAAGAAACCTTACGTAGCCATAGTCGATGACGACGCCGGGTTCGCGCAGTACTTGCGGACATTCCTGTCACTCCGGGGGTATGAGGCCAGATGCTATACACGGGGCGACGAGTTGCTCGCCTCCATAAAACAAGCTGAGCCGCCAGACGTTGTGCTCCTTGACGTCATGATGCCCGGCCTCGACGGCATGGCGACGCTTCGCGCGCTGAAGGCATCCCGGCCCGAGGCGCAGGTCATCATGCTGTCCGGGCGGAACCAGGCCTCGACTATCGTCGAAGCTGTGAGGCTGGGGGCCGCCGACTACGTCGTCAAGCCCGACGATCCCGAAGGCTTAGGTGAGATTGCCCTCGACGTTGCGATCAAGAACGCGATCGAGAAGAACCGGCTCGTGTCGGAACTGAGCGAGCTGCGACAGCAGCTGTCCGACGACGAGGACCGAGCGGTCTGGGGAAACAGCGAGAAAATGCGCGCGATCGCCACGGTGATCGAGCAGGTGGCCGACAGCGACGTCGGCGTTTTGATTCGCGGCGAGAGCGGCGTCGGTAAGGAACTCGTTTCCCGCGCGATCCACCAGCGGTCTACTCGGCGGAATCGGCCTTTTGTGAAGGTCAACTGCGCGGCGCTGCCGGCGGAGCTGCTCGAAAGCGAGCTGTTCGGCCATGAGCGCGGCGCGTTCACGGGCGCCGCGAACACTCGGATCGGCAAGTTTGAGCAGGCCGACACCGGCACGCTGATGCTGGACGAGATCGGTGAGATGACGCCGGCGCTGCAGGCGAAGCTCCTGCACGTTTTGCAGGACGGGGAATTCACCAAGCTCGGCAGCAACAAGCGCGTGCAGGTCGATGTGCGCATAGTCGCTGCCACCAACCGCGACCTCGAGAAGATGATGCTCAGCGGAGACTTCCGCGAGGATCTTTACTACAGGTTGAAAGTGATCGAACTCACGGTGCCGCCGCTGCGCGAACGGCGGGACGAGATCCCGACGCTCATCGACTTCTTCATCGCCCGGTACGCGCGGAAGTACAACCGTCCGGCGCGGCCGCTGTCGCAGCCGCTGGGCCAGTTGTTCATGACCTACGAGTGGCCGGGCAACATCCGCGAGCTCGAGAACATGATCAAGCGCGTGGTGATCCTCCAGGACGAGCAGCTGGTCGTACGCGAGATCGAGCGCAACATGCAGCGCGCGCAGGCAGTCGAGGCGGCGGCGCCGGTCGCGGCGGCAGCCGTCGCCATGCCGGCCGGTTTCGGGGGTTACGCGTCGATGCCACCGCTCGCCTATCCGCCGGCGCCGGTCGGCCCGCCGGTCGAAGGGGACATGGGCGCAGACGGGAACGGCGCGGCCGAAGAAGCAGCGGCGGAAACGAGCGGCAGTTCACTCGCCGCGGTGGCCAAGGCAGCGGCCATGAAGGCCGAGCGGGCGGCGATCGAGCATACGTTGAGGCAGGTCCACTGGAACCGGCGCAAAGCGGCGCAGATCCTCGGGGTGAGCTATAAGACCCTACTCAATAAGATCAAGGAGTGCGGTATTTCTCGGGCCTGAAGGCCGCCAGGCCGGCATCCTCGACATAGTTAGTAATGGGCTACCGTTTCCGCCCGGTAGCCCGCTTCCCACCTCGACTCTTTTCACCATGTTCCCGACATTTCTCTACCTTTCCTAAACTTTTACCAGCGTGGCATTTGGCTTGCTCGATTGGACCTTGTGCACTGGCCTACTCTGCCCCGATTAGCCGACACACACGAGCCGGCCGCGACGCCGGCGGAGGGGCCATGGGTGCCTGTGTCCGGAGGACGCGCCGGGGGCGGTTTGCTCGGCGCCGGCGTCCAGATGCGCGAATTACTCGAGACGATCAAGAGGGTCGCCGACACCGACGTCACTGTTCTGATTCGCGGCGAGACCGGTACCGGCAAAGAGCTCGTCGCGCGGGCGCTGCACTCGGCGTCCGTCAAACACCGCAGTTTCGTCAAGGTCAATTGCCGGACTCTTCCGACCGAGCAGCTCGAATGCGAGCTCTTCGGTTTCGAGCGAGGCGCTTTCAGTGGCGCGGTGCAACAGAAGCCCGGCAAGTTCGAGTTCGCCCATCACGGGACTATGTTCTTGTACGAGGTCGGCGAGTTAGGCGCGCCGCTGCAGTCGAAACTTCTGCAGGTGCTTCAGGACGGCGAGTTCGCGCGGCTTGGCGGCCGCCAGGGCGTCAAGGTTGACGTCCGCGTTGTGGCCGCGACCAGCCGCGATCTGGAACGGGCGGTGGAAGACGGGCAATTTCGCGAGGACCTTTTCTTCCGACTCAACGTCGTTTGCATAACCCTGCCGCCGCTGCGCCAGCGGCGGGACGAAATCGCTCCGCTCACTCAGCACTTCCTTCGCCACTACGCCGCGCACTACAACAAAGCGCCGTTGGAGCTCGCACCCGACACGCTTCCGCTATTCAACGATTACGACTGGCCGGGCAACGTCGACGAGCTCGAGAACCTGGTCAAGCGGATGGTGATCCTCGGAACGGACGCCGCCATCTGCCGCGAGGTTGCGGAAGCGATCGCCGGGCGGACGCCGCTGTTCGGGCGCATTCCGGTCGTCGAACAGGCCGCTGCGTCGCCGGCGGGCCCACCGTCCTCGCCGCCCGCGCAGCCGCCGATCGCGGCCCCGGCAGGCTCGCTCAAAGACATCGGACGTTCGGCCGCGCGCGGCGCCGAACGCGAAGTGATCTACCGGACCCTGCAGCAGACACGCTGGAACCGCCGTCAGGCGGCAGAAATCCTCGGCGTCAGTTACAAGGCCCTCCTTTACAAGATTAAGGAAGCGGAGTTGAACAACGCGTCGTGAGTAACGTTTTGATTCTCGAAATGTTCGACTTCGTCCTGGCGAACGAGTTGAAGCGCGCCGCCCGCTCGCAGAACTTCGTCACCCTCGTGGTGATGGAGCCGCGCGCCGTCAACCGCGCCGCCGCGGTGCGCGAGATTGCGGCGCTGGTCGCCCGCGAGCTGCGCGAGACGGACCTGCTGGCCGCCGACGACGAGCGGGTCTGGATGGTGCTGCTGGACGCCGACCGTGAGAACGCGCAGTGCGTCATGGGGCGTGTCATGTCGCGGATGGAGCACTACCAGTTCGCAACGCCGGTCGGCCTGGTGACGGGCGCCGGCTGCTGCCCGACCGACGGCGCCGACATCGCCACGCTCAGAAGCGCCGCGCTGGCCGCGCGCACCGCGCGCCCGGACCGCGCGCCCCACCCAACGGCCGAGGCCCAATAAAAGGGCGCACATCAAAACCTTCTTCCCGGCCCTCGGGATTCTCGAGCCGGGTCCAATCGAGATATGCTCGGATCTCACCTTCATAGGAGCGTCGACAGATGGCAGCGTCACTTGCGGAAACCCTTCGTGAAAAGATTCGCTCCCGGCAGGCCCGCACGGGCGTGGTCGGCCTCGGGTACGTCGGCCTTCCGCTCGCGGTAGAACTCGCGAAAGCGGGCTTCCACGCGACCGGCATCGACCTCGACTCGCGCAAGGTGGATGCGGTCAACGATGGTCGCTCGTACATCCCGGACGTCCCGACCGCCGACGTCCAGGCGCTCCACGCCAAGGGCCTGCTGGACGCGACGACCGACTTCGCGATCGTCAAGGACCTCGACACCATCAACATCTGCGTGCCGACGCCGCTGCGCAAGACCAAGGACCCCGACATGTCCTACATCGTGTCGGCGGTGGAAGGTATCGCGAAGCACCTGCATCCCGGCATGCTGATCGTGCTCGAGTCCACGACCTATCCCGGGACGACCGACGAAGTCGTGCAGCCAATGCTGGAGGCGACGGGGCTGAAGGCCGGCGTCGACTTCTTCCTCGCCTTCTCGCCAGAGCGCGTCGATCCGGGTAACCCGACGTTCCAGACCCATAACGTGCCGAAGGTCGTCGGCGGGTTCTCGCCGATCTGCTCGCAGATCGCGGGCGAGCTCTACGGCACCGCCATTCAGACGATCGTTCCGGTCAGCTCGACCCGCGTTGCCGAGATGGTGAAGCTGCTCGAGAACACCTTCCGCGCGGTGAACATCGGCCTCGTCAACGAACTGGCGCTGATGTGCGATCGGATGAACATCAACGTCTGGGAAGTGGTGGACGCGGCGAAGACCAAGCCGTTCGGCTTCATGCCCTTCTACCCGGGTCCCGGGCTGGGAGGCCACTGCATCCCAATCGATCCGTTCTACCTGTCCTGGAAGGCGAAACAGACCGGTTTCGATCCGCGATTCATCGAGCTCGCCGGCCATATCAACGCCGGCATGCCGCATTATGTCGTCGACAAGGTCGCCGAAGCGCTCAATACGCGCCGCAAAGCGGTCAACGGCTCGAGCATTCTGATCGCCGGCGTCGCCTACAAGAAGGACATCGACGATATGCGCGAGTCCCCGGCGATGGACATCATGGGCCTGCTCCTGGCGCGCGGAGCCAAGATCTCGTTCGCCGATCCGTGGGTTGCCGTCGTCCACGGCCGCGAGTGGGCGGGCGGCTCCGACATCAAGGCCGTGGACATGACGCGCGGCAGTATTGCGCAGTATGACGCCGTGGTGATCGTCACCGACCACACGTCATTCGACTATCAGTCGCTCCTTGACGAAGCGGACGTCATCGTCGACACCCGCAACGCGATCAAGGGTGATCATCCGAACGTCTTCAAACTCGGCGCCCCGCGCGCCGCGGAGCGGGACAAGGTCGCCAGCACGTAACCGTGGCGACCGTTCGCGGAATCTGCTGGTGATCTGGAAATTTGGAGATTGGGAAGTTTGGTAATCTTAGATTTCCAAATTTCCACATTTCCAGATTTCCAAATTGATTGAAAAGCGTCGGTCGAAGATAGCGGGCTGGGGGGTGTTCGCCACCCAGCCCATTCCCAAGAACAAACGGATCATCGATTACGCGGGGGAGAAGATTCCCAACCGCGAGAGCGCGAAGCGCGAGGCGCGGTACCTGAAGCAGGGCCACATCTGGTGCTTCAAGCTCAATCGCCTCTACGTCCGCGACGCGGGCGTCGGCGGCAACATCGCGCGGTTCATCAACCACGCGTGCGTGCCTAACTGCTACACGCAGGTTGTTGGCGAGACGATCTGGATCCGTGCGGCGAAGAACATCCGCAAGGGCGAAGAACTCAGCTACGACTACTCGACCGATGGGGACGGCTCGATCCAGTGCCGTTGCAGCCCTGGCTGCAAGACGGTGTTCTGACGTGGTCATCTACCTGCACGGATTCGCCTCCTCGAGCCAGTCCGGCAAGGCGACGTATCTCGGGGAGAAGCTGCGGGCAAAAGGGGTGCGGTTTGCCGCCCCGGATCTGAACCTGCCCGACTTCTCGACTCTCACCGTCACGCGGATGCTCGAGCAGACGCACGCGCTGATCGCGAACGAGCAGGAACCAGTCACGTTGATAGGGTCGAGCCTTGGCGCGTTCGCCGCGGTCAACGCGGCCGCGAAGTGGCCGGACAAGATCGCGTCGCTGGTGCTGCTGGCGCCCGCGCTCGATCTCCGGGACCTGGGGGGCGAGCAGCTGCAGGTCTGGAGGGAATC
>Ga0193738_1000928_pt1 | contig 12670 bp, 8 predicted proteins | sample L2a1metaG_FD_144927 | JGI IMG/M metagenome (GOLD analysis project Ga0193738, IMG submission 144927) | Soil microbial communities from a riparian zone of the East river system, Colorado, United States - L2a1 | ecosystem: Environmental > Terrestrial > Soil > Riparian zone | place: USA: East River...
TCAGGATAATTTTTTGCCAAACCGGAGATCATACAATCAGCATCACCGCATTCCACCATCATACAACCGAAATAATTTCGATCACGCATCACTTTCTTTGCTTCGTATGCATTGAAACCCTTTCTTCCTCTTTTATGAAAAAATATTTCAGCATACAGCTTTCTTTTTTCTTCTGTAGCTTCATTTCTTGGATCAAGGATCGGTAAACCCTCAATATCAACACCACCTTCAGCAGCAATAAGCTTGATCCTATTCTCATCACCCAATAAGATTGGATATCCAACACCCTCATCATAGACGATCTGGGCCGCTTTCAAGATTTTTAAATTATCGGCTTCGGCAAATACAATTCGTTTTGGATTTCTTCTTGCTTTTGTTCCGATCACACGGAGCACCTGGTTATCCAAACCAAGCCTGCGATTAAGCTCGTTTGCATAGGCATCCCAATCCTCTATTTTAATTTTTGCAATGCCGCTTTCCATAGCAGCTTTTGCCACTGCCGGTGCCACTGTTGACAACAAACGCGGATCAAGAGGTTTTGGAATTATATAATCAGCGCCAAACAAAATATTCTTTTCGGCATAAGCCATATTCACAATATCAGGAACAGGCGATTTGGCTAGCTCAGCTAATGCTTTTACAGCAGCCAGCTTCATTGCTTCATTTATCTGGTTGGCTCTTACATCCAAAGCGCCACGAAAAATGTAGGGGAAGCCCAACACATTATTTACCTGGTTAGGATAATCACTGCGACCAGTGGCCATGATAACATCTTTTCTTGCGCCAGTTGCATCTTCATAACTTATCTCCGGATCAGGGTTTGCCATGGCAAACACGATAGGGTTTTTTGCCATTGACCTTACCATATCCGGCGTCACACAGTTTCCAACACTCAATCCAATAAATACATCAGCATCTTTCAATGCTTCTGCTAATGTCATTTCGCCTTTTGCATTTGCATAATTATGCTTCAGCTCATCAATATCGGTGCGGCCTTTATGTAAAACACCTTTGCGATCAAACATCAGGAAATTTTCATGTTTTGCACCCAATGCTTCATATAATCGACTACAGGAAATAGCAGCGGCACCAGCGCCATTCACAACGAACCTTGCTTTTTCAATTTTCTTTTTTTGAATTTCCAATGCATTCAATAATGCAGCGCCAGAAATAATTGCAGTGCCATGCTGATCGTCATGCATTACCGGGATATGCATTAACTCCTTCAGCTTTTTTTCTATATAAAAACATTCAGGAGCTTTAATATCTTCAAGGTTGATGCCGCCAAAAGTTGGTTCAAGAGCCTTCACTATCTCAACAAATTTTTCGGGATCTTTTTCGTTTATCTCGATATCAAACACATCGATATCAGCAAATATCTTAAATAACACACCCTTTCCTTCCATCACCGGTTTGCCCGCTTCGGGACCAATATCTCCAAGCCCGAGTACGGCCGTTCCATTACTGATAACCGCTACAAGATTTCCTTTCGCTGTGTATTTATAAACATCTTCAGGGTTAGCTGCAATTTCTTTGCAAGGTTCGGCCACGCCCGGACTATAGGCCAGCGACAGATCTCTTTGCGTCTTCGCTTCCTTGGTTGGAACTACTTCAATTTTTCCGGGTCTTCCTTTTGAGTGATACTCGAGAGCCTGTTGTTTACGGAGTTCGTTAGGTTGCATAAATATTTTTTATGTTACCGGTTTTAGCTGTCATAAATTTTATTTGACAAACTAATTAGTACTGTTAAATTTTTGTTGCGACGCACAGCCTGCACAGAACGAAGTGAAGTGTTCATCTTCTGTTTTCTATTCTGCACAAAGAACATCACAACATTCACCGGTATGACAAGCAAAATGGGAGTGCAATGTACAAAATAATTGAGCTTATCAATATGATATGAGGAGGAGATTATTGTTTAGTGATCTTCAGTTCAGCTTTTCTTTGACTATCAGGTATAGGGTCAGCAACCGTACCCGGATAAGGAGAAAGATTTATAAACTCTATTTTATATCCAGCAATAATCGTGTCTTTAGTATAGTTAGGCTTCATTGTTATAGTTGAAAGATCAAAGCGATGGGTAGCGCCATTTTTAGTAAAAGAAAAAGTAGCCGTAGCTGCACCCTGCCAAATACACATTGCATTAGCAGGACAACGGGAATCACTCACGACTGCATCAAAGCAAAGTTTCAGATCATTGCCTGCAATACGACCATCTTCACATTCGGATATTTTAAGTTCAATAGTCCCTTCTCTGAATTTATCGCCTGACTTTGAGCAGGAGTTTACAAAAGCTGTAAGTGTTGTAAAGAGCAATATTGATAAAAATACTTTCATTGGAGTCCTTTAGTATTTGACCACTGCCGGAACTGTATCGTTGCATCAAAATTTGTGAAAGAAATCTAAATGCAGGTTCCAAGCCAGGCCATTAGACCCATACCCACTTCGATCGCATTTTCATCAATATTGAAAGTAGGAGTGTGAACACCAGAGACAATTCCTTTTTCTTTATTCATAACACCCACCCGGTAAAAGCAAGCCGGTATCTTCTGTGCATAATATCCAAAGTCTTCGGCACCCATCCGTAATTCAGTTTCTTCCACGTTTTCATTGCCAAGAAATTCACCAGCTGCATTTTTAACAGTTTTATTTAACTCATCATTATTGATAACAGCAGGATACCCTTTATCAATGTGCAGATCAATTTCTCCACCCATGCTATGTACCAGGTCTTTTGAGATGTTTTCTATCAGTCGATGTGCTTCTGCTCTCCATTTCTCGTCCATTGCACGAAATGTTCCCATCAATTTCACTTCATTTGGAATTACATTGGTTGTAGCACCGCCCTGAAAAGAGGTAATAGATAAAACAGAAGGATCAAACGGGTTTGAGTTTCTGCTAATTACTTGTTGAAGTGCAATTATAAGATGCGAAGCGATTAAAATTGGATCAACACATAAATGTGGTGATGCTGCATGTCCTCCTTTTCCTTTTATCGTGAAATAAAGTTCATCAGCACTTGCCATCACTTTACCACCTCTGAAGCTTGTTTTACCAACCGACATGCCTGTATGTACATGCATCGCAATAATGCCTGAAGGTTTGGGATTTTCAAGCACACCTTCTTTTATCATATAGCTGGCGCCGCCCGGGTTTTTTTCTTCGCCGGGTTGAAAAATTAGTTTGATGGTTCCCTGCCATTCATTTTTTAATTCATTCAAGATCTTTGAAGCACCGAGCAGGCAGGTTGTATGCACATCATGTCCGCAGGCATGCATTATTCCTTTCTTAGTTGATTTGTAGGGAACGTCATTTTCTTCGAGTATGGGCAGTGCGTCAATATCAGCACGAATAGCAAATACGCGACTATCAGGATTTTTACCTTTTATTAATCCGACGACACCGGTTGTTGCTTTCACTTCATAAGGGATACCAAATTCTGCCAGCTTGCTTTGAATGAATTTTGAAGTTTCGAATTCCTGGTAGCTCAATTCAGGATTAGCATGAAGATGATGACGTATTGCAATAAATTCTGCGGAGTATTCTTTTGCCAGTTTTTTGATTTTATCCTTCATCCGGCAAAAATAACGATTGACGTTGTCATACCGGGACACGAAATTTAAAGTCCATTCTATTTGTGGTAAATATAGTCGGGGTATCTAAGTGATCAGTTACGGCTAACGGTCTCTGCTTCTTTGTCCAATTTTATTTCAATCGTATCATTCATAATAAAAACACCTTTTGGGAAATACTTTTGTAATCTTTGTTGGTAATCTTCGGCTTCTTTCTTGTCCCTAAAATTTCCAACTTTTAATTTAAAATAAGGTGCCTGGTAAAGGAGATAAGATTTTAATTCGGGGAAAAAAGTGTACACTTTTGTTTTAGCTGCCGCCGCTTCATCCCTATTATTCGTATTGATCACAAGAAGGCGGTAACCTTTACCTACACGTCTCGCTTCACGGGTTGTTTCTTCATTGATCTGGATTTGCTTTTTCACTAACAGGTCGATCCGCGGGTCTTTATGCACAATTACGGAAGGAGTGTCAACTGTTTTACGCCAGGTTGTGTCCTGTGAAAATGAATTGAAAGAAAAAAACAAAGCCGCTATCAAAAAAATCTTATTCATAAAATTTGTGGTGCAAAAATATAGCCAATATGCGTTTAATCGTTTAAGAGTTAAAATCGTTTAAAGGTTAACCTTAAACCTTTAAATCTTTGAACATCAGTAACCACTTCCCGAACCAGCAATATTCTCCACCGGGTGCCAGGTGGTTTTTATTTCCTGTGTGTCTAAAATGAAATAAGGTGATTGTCCCTGGTCCGTATTCCATTTTATCTTATCATAAAAGAAAATTCGCTTCAGGTTCATAGCACTTTTTTCCTGCATCATCTTTTTTAATTCAGAATCATTTTCACAGAAAATGGTTGCATTCACATCCATGTGATCTACAAACCATGTAGCCAATTCAGAAACTTTTCCTGTTAAAACATTTACAACACCACCGGGCAGATCCGATGAGTTCAAAACCTCCGCGAAAGTGACGGAACAAAGTGGTTTTGATTCAGAAGCGAGTACAATACAGGTATTACCACCAGCAATTACAGGCGCAATAACAGATACTAATCCGAGCAATGAATCATTTTGCGGGGCTATTATAGACACAACACCCGTAGGTTCGGGAACAGAAAAATTAAAATGAGAACTCGCAACTGGATTTACTGCACTGAAAAGTTGTTGATATTTATCACACCATCCTGCATAATATATCAGCCGATCGATCGCAAGATTTAATTCCTTCTCTGCTTTTCCTTTTGTCGAATCCTGTTGTATCAGTTCTTCAATAAATTGGGCTTTCCTTCCCTCCAGCATTTCTGCCATTCGATAAAGAATTTGTCCACGGTTGAATGCAGCTCTTGTACTCCAGTTTCCAAATGCACCTCTTGCAGCAACAACAGCATCCCGAAAATCTTTTCTCGAGCTCAGGCATACATTAGCTAATTTTTTTCCATCAGCATTTGAAGGAACATAATATCGACCCGATTCAGTTCTTGGGAACTGCCCGCCGATATAGATCTTATATGTCTTTAAAACTTCTAATCTTTTTGAAGAAGTTTTTTTCTCAATTCCATTTTCGCTAATCAGAAGTGATGATTTTTTTATTTCAGTCTTACTCATTTCAACATTTTAAATGATCTATAAAAGGAAATGTTCAATCTAAGTCTCCCCTTTAGGGGGACAGGGGGTTTAAATTCAAATATGGCAACAACCCATGCAACCCACCCTCTCTTCCATAGCCGCTTTCTTTATAACCACCGAATGGAGAAGAGGGATCGAACTTATTAAATGTATTCGCCCAGATAACTCCGGCTCTCATTCTTTTAGTCATGTTGAATATCTTTGATCCTTTATCTGTCCAAACTCCAGCACTCAAACCATAGGGTGAGTTATTTGCTTTTTCAATCACTTCATCATCTGTTCTGAAAGTAAGAATAGCTAACACCGGTCCAAAAATTTCTTCCTGTGCAATACGATTGCTTTGCGCAACATTGGTAAACAAAGTTGGCCGGCACCAAAAACCTTTGCCGGGTAATGAACAGCTGCTTTGATACATTTCACTTCCTTCTGCTTCTCCGATTTTTATATACTTATGAATTGTCTCCAATTGTTGTTTAGAATTAATGGCACCGATATCTGTATTCTTATCCATTGGATCACCAACGATCAATGATTCGATCCTGTCTTTCAATTTTCTGATCACTTCTTTGGCCACAGATTCCTGTACGTACAATCTTGAACCTGCACAACAAACATGTCCCTGGTTAAAATAAATCCCATTCACTACACCTTCAACGGCTTGATCAATTGGAGCATCTTCAAAAATTATATTGGCCGCTTTACCTCCTAATTCTAATGTTGCTTTTTTATTTGTTCCGGCAATTGCCTTTTGAATTATTTTTCCAACATCAGTTGAACCTGTAAATGCAATTTTATTTATATCCGGGTGATTAACGATTGCCGCTCCGGTTGCACCCGCCCCGGTTATTATATTTACCACACCCGGCGGAAGATCAGATTCCTGGATTATTTCGGCAAGCTTTAATGCAGTTAATGAAGTTGTTTCCGCGGGTTTTAAAACAACAGTATTTCCTGTTGCTAATGCAGGGGCAATTTTCCAGGCGGCCATCAGCAAAGGAAAATTCCATGGAATAATTTGTCCAGCTACTCCAAGTGGTTCCGTGACACGATTTGGAAATGCATACTCTAATTTATCAGCCCATCCTGCATAATAAAAGAAATGATTGGCGGCGGTTGGTACATCAAAGTCGCGGCTTTCACGTATCGCTTTACCACCATTCAGTGTTTCAATTATCGCCAATTCTCTTGCTTTTTCCTGTACCATTCTTGCGATCCGGAAAATATATTTTGCTCTTTCTTTGGCCGGCATTTTCTTCCAAACCTTTTCATAGGATCTTCTTGCAGCAGAAACCGCCTTATCAACATCAGCAACATTGGCTTCGGCCACCTCGCTGAGTTTTTCTTCAGTTGCCGGGTTGATAGTGTCAAAATATTTATTACCCGAAGGCTTTTGCCATTCACCATTTATAAAAAGATCGTACTGCGGTTTAATTGTCGCTGCATTTTTGCTTTCCGGTGCCGGTGCATATTGCCAGGTATCAAACTTTAGTTTGACAGTATTGTTTTTCTTTTTTGAAATTGTTTTCGGCATTTTTAAAAGTTAATTGTTATTAGTTATTGGTTAATTGTCTTTAACCAGTAACGGGCTCGTAGTTTAGGCGCTTTTGGTTTTGTTATTTTCAGCCTTTACAAGATAGTTGATGTAACCATTCAAAAGCAAAACACATTTTTCGAATTTTTGTATTCCTTCTTCGAATTCTGATTTAGCAATGTATTCTTCGTCTAAAGCTATTATTAGATCGTCTTTTAGTTCATATAACGAACCCCGGCTTTGTCTGCAAAACTGTGTATTTTCTTTATAGTGAAATCTTCCATATCCCTCAGCTATATTGTTAGTTGTACTTCTTGAAGCCCTTCTCATTTGACTTACCAACTCATATTTTTCTTCAGGAGGCAATTTTTTAATTATACCTCTGATAAACCTTCTGAAATCAGTACATGCTTTCCAACATTCAAGATCCTCAAAGGAACGAATCTGTTCCATACGATTAACTGTTAACTTTTAACCAATAACTTCTTTAATCAACACTGAAATAATTTGCCGCCTGGTAAACGCCCGTTTTTTCTTTCATGATCTGCATCAGCACATCATTTGCCAGGCTACTTGCTCCAAATCTGAACCAATGATTATTCATCCAGTCCTCGCCCAATGTTTCTTTTAGCATTACTAAATAATGTAAAGCCAATTTTGATTTTGAAATACCACCAGCGGGTTTCATTCCCACCATTCTTCCTGTTTTATAATAATAGTCCCTTATTGCTTCCAGCATCACTAATGTCACCGGCATGGTAGCAGCAGGTTGTATTTTCCCCGTAGATGTTTTTATAAAATCAGCCCCGGCGTGCATGGCTATATCACTTGCCCGGCGGACTTTATCCATTGTACCTAATTCACCCGTTTCTAAAATAACTTTTAATCTTGCTTCGCCACACGCTTCTTTGATCGCGGCTATTTCATCAAATACAAAATTGTATTCGCCTGAATGAAACTTCCCACGGCTGATAACCATATCCACTTCATCGGCCCCTTGCTCAACCGCATATTTCGTATCACGGACCTTAACCTCTTTGGGCGCTTGCCCGCTTGGAAATGCGGTAGCCACGGAAGCGACATTTATTCCCGAATCACCCAATGCTTTTTTAGCAACTTTCACCATTGAGGGATAAACACAAACTGCCGCAACAGTTGGTAAGCCCGGCAAGGCATCGTGTAAATGCATGGCTTTATAACACAGTTGTTTCACCTTACCATCCGTATCTTTTCCTTCAAGTGTTGTAAGATCGATCATGTTGAGCACAAGCTTGAGCCCATTCATCTTGGTTTCCTTCTTGATACTTCTTTTTGTAAAACGGGAAGCTCTTTCTTCTACTCCCACCTGGTCTATTCGTGGAGATAAACTAAAATCAGGTATAGTAATTAATGATTTGATACCCGGCATATGACAGAAATTGATTAAACTCAAAGGTAACCAAAGTTTATAGCCACGACAATGTCGGCTTTTTTTTAAAAAAGCTAATGTTTTTTATGGCAAACTACCTCTTATAAAGTCTTCGGGCCTATTTGCGTCAATTGTTATAAATTCGGCGTCCCTATTCGCAAGTTCTTTTTTAAAAAAACATCAAATTTCAAAAAACTAATCGCAATGAGAAAATCTCTGTTTATCTACAGGTTGGTTTTTGTGTTGACATTATTCCCTGTCGCAACAGGCCTTTTGGCCCAGGCAACATTCCCTGAAAACGGAGTTGTTGATCCAAGACACGGTACTTATGCTTTCACAAATGCAACTATTGTAAAAGACGTAGCAACTACACTCAATAATGCTACTTTGGTAATTAAGGACGGAAAAATTATTTCCGTCGGTACTTCGGTAAAAGTTCCTGCAGGTGCCGTTGAAGTTGACTGTAAAGGAAAATTCATTTACCCATCCTTTATTGATATTTATGCTGATTATGGCACAACGCTTCCCACTCCCCAGGGACAAGGAGGCGGTGGGCAAGGGGGTTTTTTTGGCGCACAACAATTTACTTCGAATGTAAAAGGAGCTTATGGATGGAACCAGGCAATAAAAAGCGAAACTGATGCATTTAAAATATTTGCAATTGATGACACTAAAGCAAAACCACTTCGTGAAGCTGGTTTTGGTACAGTATTGAGTCATATGAGAGATGGTATTTCCCGTGGGAGTGGCACTGTTGTTACGCTAGCCAATTCCAAAGAAAATTTCGTGATGCTGAAAGAAAAAGCATCCGCACATTACTCATTTAGTAAAGGCACTTCTACTCAAAGCTATCCTGGTTCAATGATGGGAACTATTGCATTGCTCCGCCAATCATTCCTGGATGCACAATGGTATAAACAAAAGCCAGCCGACGAAGGAGTGAATATCAGTATGGAAGCCTGGAATAATAATCTTGGCCTGCCACAAATATTTGATGCAAATGATAAATGGAACTGTCTCCGTGCTGATAAAATAGGAGATGAATTTGGTGTTCAATATATTTTAAAAGCTGGCGGTAATGAATACCAGCGTATCAAAGACATGAAAGCCAGTAACGCTTCATTTATTATTTCATTGAACTATCCGCAGGCACAGGATGTGGAAGATCCCACTGAAGCCAGGTTTGTTTCTTTAAATGATATGAAGCATTGGGAAATGGCGCCTGCAAATGCTTCTTATTTTGAAAAAGCAGGAATTAATTTCTGTCTTACCACTGCTGATCTTAGAAACATAACTCAATTCTGGACAAATCTTCGCAAGGCAATGGATTACGGCTTAAGTGAAAGCAAAGCAATGGAAGCGTTGACAAAAAATCCTGCAACTCTTTTAGGTATCTATGATAAAGTTGGAAGTCTTGATGAAGGTAAGATCGCAAATTTCATAATTACAAATGGACCAGTATTCAGTGAGAAATCAGTTATTATTCAAAACTGGGTACAAGGAGAAAAATATTCTGTAAAAGAAGAGGCATGGACAAATATTGCAGGCACTTATAAACTTACGGTGAATACGCCAGCAGGCACAGAGAACTATACTGTCGATGTAAAATCTAATAGTTCTGCAAGTGTTTATGGAAAAGATACTTTGAGTGCACGATTTTCTTATGATGGCAAAGCAGTAAAGCTAAGTTATGCCAAAATGCAGGGAAGAAGAGGTGGTGGATTTGGTGGCGGACAAGGTGGTGGAGGTTTTGGTGGAGGACAGCAACCTCAATTGCCCGCATCTGCAACAAGACTTTCCGGTTATAGTAGCGGAACTGAGTGGAATGGAACGGGGACTGATTCACTGGGAAATTCTTTGACATGGACTGCTACTTTAGAAAAAGCCGCTGAAGTAAAGCCTGACACCGTTAAGAAAAAGGATCCGATCACAGCTGGAAAAGTTTTATATCCATTTGTGCCTTTTGGTTTTGAAGATGGAAGCCAGCCAAAACAAGAAATTATTTTGATAAAGAATGCAACAATTTGGACAAATGAAAAAGAAGGCGTTCTTCAGAATAGTGATATCTTATTAAAAGATGGAAAGATCGCATCAATTGGAAAAAATCTTTCTGATGCTGGTGCAAAAGTTATAGATGGCACTGGTAAATATGTTTCGGCCGGTATCATTGATGAACATTCACATATTGCGGCTGCTTCAATTAATGAAGGAGCACAAAGTGTAACATCGGAAGTGAGGATCACCGATAATTTAAATCCGGATGACATAAATATATATCGCCAGCTTAGTGGTGGTGTTACCAGCTCTCATATTCTGCATGGTTCGGCGAATGTGATCGGGGGGCAAACACAATTGATCAAACTTCGCTGGGGTGCCAATGCAGAAGAGCTGAAATTCAAAAATTGGGATGGGCAGATAAAATTTGCTTTGGGTGAAAACGTAAAACGTTCTGCGTCTACGCAGGGTAATGCCCGTTATCCTGATACAAGAATGGGTGTTGAGCAAGTACTGGTTGATGCATTTACCCGTGCTAAAGATTATAAGAAAGCATGGGCTGATTACAAGGATAAAAAGTCCTCAGTGATCCCTCGTCGTGATCTTGAATTGGAAGCCCTTGTTGAAATTTTAGATAATAAAAGATTTATCACTTGCCATTCTTATGTGCAAAGCGAGATCACGGGCTTAATTGATGTTGCCGATAAGGCCGGATTTAAAGTAAATACTTTCACACATATTTTGGAAGGATATAAAGTAGCTGATAAAATGCTGAAACATGGCGCTAATGCATCTACATTCTCTGATTGGTGGGCTTATAAAATGGAAGTGGAAGATGCGATACCTTATAATGCAGCGATCATGCATAAAGTTGGTTTAAATGTCGCTATCAATTCTGATGATGCAGAAATGGCTCGTCGCCTTAACCAGGAAGCTGCTAAAACAATGAAGTATGGTGATCTTACTGAAGATGAGGCATTCAAAATGGTAACTTTGAATCCAGCAAAAATGTTACGTGTAGCGGATAGAGTTGGCAGTTTGAAAGTTGGCAAAGATGCAGATGTAGTAGTTTGGAGTGATAATCCTTTAAGCATTTATGCAAAGTCATTGTATACGATTGTTGATGGCATCATTTACTTTGACAGGGCAAAAGATGCGGATATGCAAAAATGGGTGGATAATGAAAGAACCCGCCTGATCAAAAAAATGAATGGTGAAAAGAGAAGTGGGGCACCAGTGATCCCTGCAACACCAAGCTATCAAATTATGCATACTTGCAGCGAACACGGTCATAGTCATGGTTTGCTAACTATTGATGTCGATAATCTTGAAAACCAATAAAAATATTTATAATGAAAAAAATATTTTTCTCAATTGTATTAGGTGGATTTTTCCTCACAGCTGTTTCGCAAGAGACGGTGATGCCGGCACCACCACAAAAAGGTGTGATGTATATCACAAACGCAAACATTCATGTTGGCAACGGCACCGTTATCAATAATGGAACCATCATGATCAAAGATGGTAAAATTGAAAAAGTCGGTACAGATATCACCGTTCCTGCGGGTTCAAATGTTACGGATGCAAAAGGTAAGCAGGTTTATCCTGGTATCATTTTGCCTGTGAGTAATCTTGGTCTGGTAGAAATATCCTCAATAAGAGCATCAGCAGATGTAAGAGAGATCGGCGATATGAATCCCAATGTAAGATCAATTGTTGCTTACAACACCGATTCAAAAGTGATCAATACACTTCGCTCCCAGGGAGTATTGATGGCTAATATTGTTCCGCAAGGAAGTTTTCTTGCAGGTTCATCATCTGTTGTACAATTGGACGCCTGGAACTACCAGGATGCAGCAGTGAAAACTGATGCAGGTATGCATTTATATATGCCTTCATTAATGCCACGTCCTGATTTTGGCAGATTTGGTGGAGGTGGTGGCGGTCGTTTTGGTCCACAACAGGGAAATAATTCAGATCCTGTAAAAGAAGGCCTGGCTAAAATTGAAGAATTAAAATCTTTCTTCACACAGGCAAAAGCATATTTTGCTGAAGGTGCACATAAAGAAACAAACCTGAAGTTTGAAGCTGTAAAAGGGTTGTTTGATAAGAGCCAGAAGTTTTATGTGCATGGAAATACTGTAAGACAAATGCTGATCGCACTTGATTTTGTAAAACAATTCAATTTTGATGTGGTGATCGTTGGCGGCAGCGATAGCTGGCAGATCGCCGATCTTTTAAAGCAACATAATATTTCAGTTATATTGAATCAAATGCACAGTCTTCCGACAGCCCAGGACGATGATGTGGATCAGCCATATAAATCAGCGGCTGCTTTGCAAAAAGCGGGAGTTGTGTTTTCAATTTCTGACGATGATCCTCAAACTCGTGGTAAGAACGTTTTATTTAATGCGGGAACAGCTGCAGCTTATGGGTTATCAAAAGAAGAAGCAATCCAGGCAATTACTTTAAATGCTGCAAAGATTATGGGTGTGGCTGATAAAGCAGGAAGTATTGAAGTGGGTAAAGATGCAAACAT